>JADMIO011403909.1_pt1 | contig 16586 bp, 13 predicted proteins | sample 8958161 | NCBI WGS metagenome assembly JADMIO01 (sample SAMN16585339, study PRJNA669376) | soil metagenome | isolation source: Crop rotation soil | place: USA: Cullars Rotation, Alabama | collected 2011
TTGAACGGCCTGTGGCGTCGCCATCGATCGACGCCGCGCTCAAATCCGGAAGTCGTTGTCTAACCCGCGCGCTCTACGAGTCGATCCAGCACGGTTCTGAAACCCGGCTCGCTGGCCAGCGGCGCGAATGCGGGCTCGATGGGAATCGTCCAGCCCGCGGTCGCAGACGGAGACTCATCCAGAAGCTTCTCGAGCACTGAAATCGCCGAGGCCGGACGGCCCGCGATGAGCTCAGCCGTCGCTCCGGCGAGCGCGGCTTCACTGCCGCGGCCCTGGCTCTTCAACACGTCAATCGCATCGAGGCCGCGCGAGAGCGCCGCTTCGGTATCTCCCCGGCGTCCCTGGCGGTAGCGCACGTCCGCCAGGCCGAGCCACGAGCGCGCATGTTCCGGATACCGCGCGAGGGCCTGCTCGAACATGTTCGAGGCGGCATCGAAATCCTCGCGGCGGAGCAGCGCGTAGGCGTGCCCGACACAGGCGTCCATCGCGTACTCCTGACCGAAGAGTCCGCGCGCGGCCCTCGCCAGCTCACGATCGAATTCCGCGCGAGCGCCGGCGTCGTCACCCGCCGACAACCGCAGCAAACCGCGAAGCCAGTGAAGTCCGTTGCCCGGCAGGCGCGCATTGCCGCCGTCGTTGGCCTGATCGAACGAAATACCCTTCTCGAGCAACGAGGCGCCGGCTGCGAAGTCGCCGCGCGCGATGTGCACCATCGCCGCCGCGAAGTACGTGAATGCGAGCGGCGGAAACATTTCCTGGACGCGTCCGAGCGCTTCGAGGCGCTCGGTGCCCCACGCCGCGATGCCGTAGCGGAACTGATGACGCCAGTTCGCCGGCTCGATCGCGACGGCAAGCCTGCCGGCGGCGACCGCCTCGGACGATCGATCCGCCGCGGACAGGAACAGCGCGACCGACGAATGCGCTTCGGCGAGTTCGGGATCCAGATCAACGGCGCGCTTCGCGTGCGCGATGGCCTGCGCGAGCTGGTTCGTTGCGGGAGTCGCCGCCGCCCGCGAGGCCTGAAACAGCCAGAAGCAGGCGTGTGCAAGGCCGACGTGTGCGAGCGCGTAGCGCGGGTCGAGTGCCAGCGCGCGCTCGAAGTCCGCGAGCGCGCCGGGAACTGCCGCGGGATCGAGCGTCTCGAGCTTGAGCCGGCCCTCAGTCAGCGCGCGGTAGGCGTCGAGACTCGATGTCTCTCGCGCGCGCATGCGGGCGGCGGCCGCGGGAGTGACCGTCAGCTGGAGCCCTGCTGACAGCTGCGTCACGATCGCGTCCTGCAAATCGAAGAGCTCGGCCATCGAGCCATCGGCGCGCGCGTGCGCGAGCGCCTGCCTCGACGCGGCGTCGACGACGCGCGCGGTGATGCGAAGGCGATCGCCGGCCTGTTGCACGCTGCCAATCACGAGCAGATCGGGGGCCGGCGCGGCGGTACCTCCGCTCGCGGCATCAAGCGCGGTGATCCGATCGATGACGGCCAGTTCGCGCACGGCCCGCAAGTCGTGCGTCATCGTCTCTGCAATGCCGGCCGCGAGCCAGTTCAGCGCCGGCTCGCCACTCAGATTTGTGAAGTCCATGACGGCGAGACGCTTGAGGCCGGGGTGCGCGGCGGGCACTGCGACTGGTGTCTGACCCCCGTCTGACCCTGGTCTGACCCCGGTTTGACCCTGGTCTGACCCCAGGACGGTCGTCTCGGCGACGAAGCGATAGCCGCGACGTGGCACCGTCTGGATGAACCGCGGCGAAGACGGACTGTCGTCGAGCGCTTGCCGGAGCTCGGAGACAACCTGGGTGATCGCGTTGTCGGTGACCGACACGCCCGGCCAGAGCGCGTCGAGAATCTCGTCCTTGGAGACGAGCGCAGTCGGACTCGACGCGAGCAGAAACAACAGGTCGAGAGCCTTCGGCGGCAGCTCGATCGGCGAGCCGCCGCGCAACAGCCGGTAACCCCGGCCATCAAGCTCGAAGTCCCCGAACCTGTAGGAGGGTTTCAAACCGTTACGGCACCTGCAGGTCGGGCATGGGACGTCCGGCGAACAGTTTGGCCGTGGGCTTCGAAATCAGCCGCGCCCATCGCTCCGCGCTCGACGCACGGGCACTGTCGCTGGCGATTCCGGTATTCGCGTACATCTGGCGATACAGCTTCGAGATGAGCACGAAGGCGATGCGCCCCTTCAGCCGTCGCACACAGCGACTGCGCTTCCAGACGACGGGAAGACTGTAGAACCGGTCCCACACCTGCTGCGTCCGAGTGCGCACCTCCTCGGGACTCATCGTCGGATGCGGCATGTAGTACTTCGGGCGCCGCTCGGCGGGAATCAGCCAGTGCCGCGTCAGCGGCGTGCCTTCGAACATCGGCGGCCCCTGCACGAAGCTCTTCTCCCACTTGTCGAAATCGATCGTGCCAGGGAATGGCGTCAGCATGACGAACTGGGCGAACGTGATGTCCGCCGCCTCGGCCAGCGCGGCGGTCGCGTCGAACGTCGCCGCCGTGTCCGACGGCAGACCAAAGATGAACGACCCGAGCACGTGAACCCCGTGCTCCTTGAAGGCACGAAGGCGCCTCGCCAGCTCGTCGCCGGCAAAGTTGAAGTCCTTGTAGATGTCCTTGAGGCCTTCCGGCGTCACAGCTTCCACGCCGACGAGTGCGCCCTTGATGTTGGCCTTGCGCATCGCCTCCAGGAATTCGGGATCCTCGGCGGCCTCCATGGTGATCTGGGTGAAGAAGATCGTGTCGGACGGCAGCTTGGCGAGCTTCGCCATCAGCTCGAACCGCTCGGCCCGCATCTCCTCGAGCTCGTGGAGGTGCGACTTGTCCGCGCGGCGCGCCGCCATCTCGAGGTCCTTCTTCGCGACCGGATAGAAGTTGTCGTCGGCGAGCGCGAGGAAGCGGAATCCCTTTCGTCGCAGCTCGACGATTTCCCTCACGACCACGTCGACGTTGCGCATCCGCGGCTCCTGCCCGTCGGTGCGCCAGACGGAACAGAACGAGCAGTGCTTCGGGCAGCCCCGAACGGTCTGCACCGAGGCCCACATGTACTTGCCGGCAGGCAGCAGGTCCCATCGCGCGGGATAGAACTGATCGCCGGGCACGCGGCCGCCTTCGTACTGCGCCTGCAGCTTGCCGGCGACGGCGTCTTCAATCACACGGCCCCAGACGAGATCGCCGTCACCGCGAACGATCGCGTGGCCCTGGCCGACCTCGCGGGATTCTTCGGGGAACAGCGTCGCGTGAATGCCGCCGTAAATGACCGTGGCACCCGCGGCTCTGGCCGCACGTCCGACCTCGTAGCCGCGAAGCGCGTTGCCGGTGTGCACGCTGATGCCGACGATGTCGCCCGGATTGATCTGGGCGAAGTCCATGCGTTCCAGTGTTTCGTCCACGAGGACGGGATCGCCGAACTTGCTGGGCGTTGCCGCCGCCAGCACGAACAGCCATCGGGGCGTGATTACGGCGATACCGAACGACACATTGCTCGGATTAACTAGAAAAACCTTCATTCAACCTCAGTCTCAGTTCTTGCAACCAAAGCGCACATCTAGCTGACGCTTCGGATCATTCCACCGTCGACCTGCAGTGACGCGCCGGTAATGTATCTGGCGGCGTCTGAAAACAGGAACACGGCTGCGTTTGCAAACTCGGACGGATCGCCGTAGCGGCCGAGCGGAATGGTTTTGGAATAAGACGCACGCACGTCGTCCGCGGACGCACCCGTCGCTTTGCCACGAATCGTATCGAGCTCGATGATCCGGTCGGTGGCGATGCGACCCGGCATGAGATGGTTGACGCGGATGCCATCGCCGGCCAGTTCGTTGGCCAGCGTCTTGGACATCGCGGACACCGACGAGCGGACGACATTCGACAGTGCGAGATTCGGAATCGGTTCCTTGACGGCCGACGACGTCGACACGACGATGGCGCCGCCGCCGCGCGCCTTCATCGACGGCACGGCCAGCCGTACCATTCGCACCGCACTCAGCACGAGCAGCTCGAACGCACCCTGCCATGCCGCGTCGTCGAACGACAGCGTAGCTCCGGCCGGCGGCCCGCCGGCATTCACGAACAGCAGGTCGACGCCCCCGAACTTCTCGATCGAGCGCTGGTGCCACGCGGCAATCGAATCGGCGGCCTTGACGTCGACGGCGGTGGCCAGCACGGGTGACCCGGTCTCGGAGCAGATTCGCGCGCCCGCGCCCTCGATCGCCTGGGCCGAACGCGACGCAATCGAAACCGACGCACCTTCGGCGGCCAATCCCTTCGCGACGGCGTATCCCAGTCCCCGGCTTGCGCCGGCGACCATGGCCACCTTCCCCTTCAGCCCAAGATCCATTCGGCCCCCTGCTGCTTCGCCGTCCACTGCAGCACGCGATCGAGCGATGCGCGCGTGACCTCATCGAGCACCGCGCCAGGCGCGCGAGTCGATCCGTCCGCGAGAGCGCCTCGTCGACGAAACACTTCCTTGCGAATCGCCATGCCGATTCCTTCCTGGAACTCGAACCGCATCAGCGGCACGAATCGATAGAAGACATCGGCAGCCTCATCGGTCTTGCCCGCGCGGTACAACGTCACGACCTTGACCAGCACTTCGGGATACGCGAACCCGGTCATCACACCGGCCGCGCCCGCGAGCAACTCTTCGATCAGAAACACGCCACCAAGACCGCCGAGAATCGCGACCTTGGTATCTCCTGCGGCGGCGAGAATGCGCGACGTCTTGAACGGTGTCGGCGGATCCTCCAGCTTGATCGTACGCGCCGCTGGAACTTCCTTGGCGATCCGGGCCAGCAGACCCGCCTCGATCGAAAAACCCGAGATCGGCGGGTAGTCCTGCACGACGATCGGCAGGTCGACGGCGTCCGCGAGCGCCTTGTAATGGTTCACCACGGACTCGGAATTCAACTTCAGCGCGCGAGGCGGACTCACCATGACGGCGGCCGCTCCAAGACTCTTCGCCTCACGGCTGTACTCGATGCACGTGCGGACACCGTCCGCTGAGGCACCGACGATCACCTTCGCGCGACCGGCGACCTGCTTGACGACGGTGTCGACCACCTGGTGACGCTCGCGCTCGTTGAGGCGTGAGACTTCGCCCGTAACTCCAAGCGCAGTCACGCCATTAACCCCGGCACCGACGATCAGATCGACGACCTTCTTCAGGCTTTCCGTGTCGACGTCTCCCCCACCGCGGAACGGTGTCGGGAGCACGGAATACACACCCTCAAACGCCACTCAGCGCCTCCAGATAGAAGGGAAAGCGTATCATCTTCGGGTTCTCGGGTTCTCGGGTGCTCGGGTTCGCGGGTTCAAACCTCATGTCCTTAGTGATTGGTGTTGCGGGCGGGTCCGGCTCCGGCAAGACGACGGTTGTGCGCCGGATTATGGAAGCGCTGGGCGATACCGACGTCGTCGTGCTCGAACACGACAGGTACTACCGGGATCACCCGGAACTGCGGCTCGAGGAGCGCGCGTCGCTCAACTACGACCACCCCAACTCACTCGACACCGACCTGCTGGTGTCCCATTTAAGGGATTTGAAGCAAGGGACAGCTGTCGATATTCCGGTTTACGACTTCGCGTTGCACGCGCGAAAGACCGAGACGACCCCGGTCAAGCCCGGCTCAGCGATCATCGTGGAAGGCATTCTGATCTTCACCGACAAGACGCTGCGTTCGCTGATGGACGTGAAGGTGTTCGTGGATACGGACGACGACACGCGCTTCATCCGCCGGCTGCAACGAGACACCTCGGAGCGAGGCCGGACTGTCGACTCAGTGATTGATCAGTACGTGAGCACCGTGAAACCGATGCACCTGGACTTCGTGGAGCCGAGCAAGCGCTACGCGGACGTCATCATTCCGGAAGGCGGGAACAACAAGGTCGCGGTGGATATGTTGCTGACGCTGATCAAATCGCTGGCGGCAAGGTAATTCTAAACAACGAGCGGGAACGAACGGGGAACGACGGGAACGATCGCGAACACGAGCACTTCTGCCGTCCGTTCGCGTCGTTCCCGTTCGTTCCCGTTCGTTCCCGATCGTTACTTAACAACGTTCATCGTGACGTCGAGCTTGACGACCTGACCGCTCGCCGCGTCGGTCGCGACGGTGTATTGAACGGTTTGGCCATCCTTCATCGTGAGCCGGTTATCGGCGCGGAATGTCTGAAAGATCGGGAGCGATTGAGCGGGCGTCCGCGGCTTGTCGACCTGTGAATCCTGCACTGAGACGACCAGGTTGTATTTGCCCTCGTCGGCCGGCTTCCCCGCAACCCTGATGTTCGTCCCGAGCGTCTTGTAGGAAACCCCGGTCGTTGCCTTGCCATCCGTCACGGTCGGCGCCGGCAGCGGGTAGTCGGCGCCCATCTGCAGCGTCGTGTTTTCACCGTCGATGCCGTGCTCGGCTCGCGGTCCCCAACTCGGCACCACCATCAGCACGTACGGAGAGCTGCCGACTTTCTTGTCGCCTTCCCACCGGGAGATCGTCACTGTGACTTTGAGCGTCACGCCTGGATCGGGAACGTACTTGTCGTTTGACGCGTACTGCTGGGCCCGCGCAGTCGCCGGCAGCGACAGCATCACCAACATCGCCGCGCACGCGGCCACTCCGATTCGGTTCTTGAACTTGTTCACCTGGCACTCCTTGCCGCCGCATCGGCGGACCCAGAACGAATGATTTGCAGCTGATACGGAAGTAACGGTTGTGGAGGCGGCTCTACCAGCCACTTCACGACAACCGGTGTGACTTCGACCGGGGCAACCGCGACGTCGCGAACCTCCACGGGTACCGCAGGCGAATCGTCCGCCTCGGAAACCGCGGCCGTCGAAGCACGAACCATCCACTCCCGCAGAATCGTGGGTTGATTCGTCAGCACCTCGAGCGGCGCCTCCTGAGATCGCGTCGTCGTTTTCACCGGCCTTGGTCTCACGAGACGAGACGCCGCGACCTCCCCCGCCGGTTCACGAACCGCGGGCGGCGCCGAAACTGGATCCTGTGGCTGCACGACGGCGACGAGTGAGTGAGGCGTCGGCCGTTCGACTGGCTTGAACAACATGAACAACATCACCGCGGCAGCGAGTGCGCCCACCGGCGCCATCCATCGCCAGGTCAACCACCGCCACGACGACTGACTTCCCTGCTCGAGTTGCTGACGAACACGCGCGGCGAACTCCGGAGACGCTGTGAGTTCCGCGAGCTCGGCGCGCAGCGGCTCGAGGTCGTCCGCAAGCCGCGCGCGTACGCCGGCCGCGAATTCCTCGGACGGCGTCACCGACGAGAGTTCAGCGCGGAGCAGCGCAAGCGGGTCGTTGATCTCGTCGCTCATCGCAGCATCTCCTGCAACATCTTCCGCGCCTCGAACAGCCGCGACTTCACCGTTCCCTCCGGCGCGTCGACGATGGCGGCCACTTCCTTGAGGCCGTGCTCCTCGATGGACGCAAGCACCACAACCATCCGCAGGCGTTCCGGTAACGCGTCGATCGCGGCCCACAGCCGCGTCGATCGCTCTTTGGCAAGCGCGGCGTCCTCGTGGCTTGGTGAGTAGTCAGGCACCGCCGACTTCTCTTCGCGCGCCGACCGGCGCTTCTCTCCGCGCCGGTGATCCAGCGCGAGCCGCCACGACATCCGGGCGAGCCAGGCGCGGAAGCGCTCGCGGTCGCGCAATTCCGAGAAGGATCGATGCGCGCGGACGAATGCCTCCTGCGCGACGTCCTCGGCATCCTGCCGATGGCGGAGGACGGAGTACGCCACCCGGAAGGCCAGATTGGAGGAGTCAGCCAGCCTGGCCTCGAACTCCCGGGCCAGTCCGTCGGCGCTCTCGCTGCTCACAAGGGACCGTGGCAGCCGGTCAACCAGGTCATTCATCCGTTCTCTCAGGGCAAGACGCCGCCTGGGTCCTCTCGGTTCGGGGAGCCGGGTTCAGGGTTCTGGTTCGGGCATTTGGTTCCAAAAAGTTCAGGGTTCGAGTGCTTGGTTCCTGAACCAGGAACCAAACAATCGAACCCTGAACCCGGCGCCCTGCGCCCCGAACCCGAGTGTCGTTATCTATAAAGAATGTAGTTCTGCGGCGGCAGCTCGAGAATCTGTACGAACTGCGGCTGGCCGATCGGCGTGAACGTTTCGCCGGTCAGTTTGCCAATCACCACACGATACCGGCCGGGATCGGCCTGCGGTCCGCCACGGCCGCCGCGGCCTGGAAACGGCTGGCCCTGCGGCACGCCGGTCGGGGCGCCTGCTGGTGCGCCAGCGCGACCTGCGCCCTGGCCACCCGCACCTTGCCCGCCGGCTCCGGCGCCCTGGGCGCCCTGCTGCTGAGCCGCCTGCTGTTGGGACTCCAACTCGGCCGCCTGCAGCGCGAGCCTCTCCCGCTCCTTGTAGACGACCGGCGGTCCTTCAGCGAGCGCCTCGCCCGGACCACCCGCTCGGCCAGTTCCCTGCTGGGCGCCGAGATTCCAGTACGTCCGGTGAAGGCCCGCGGTCTTGTCGAGCGTCACACTCGCGACCTGCACACCCTGCGCGTTGCTGATTCGGGCCACGAGCTGGCTGTCGTCCGCGATCGTCGTCCTCACGTTGTACGTGAGCGCCGCGCCGTACGGCGGATTCGGCATCACGAGATTGCCGCCGAGCGTGCCCAATCCCGCGGAGCCGTCCTGCGCGAGTCCCCACGGCTGGAACTGATACGCGTGCCGCATCGGGAACAGCCGGACTTCCTCACCCATCGTCTGCGCGCTGACTTCGCGGAGTGCGGAATAGTCATCGAGAATCCAGAACCCGCGGCCGAACGTGGCCATCACGAGGTCGCTCTCGCGCTTCTGGATCTGAATGTCGCGTACCTGCGTCGCGGGCATTCCGCCCTTGAGCTTCACCCAGTGCGAGCCTCCGTCGACGGTGAAGAACAGGCCGAACTCGGTCCCGATGAACAACAGATTCGGCGCGATGTGATCCTGCTGGATCGACCACACGTCGTGCAGGGCCGGCAGGTCGCCCGTGATGTTCGTCCACGTCCTGCCACGATCGACGCTCTTCACGACGTACGGCTTGTAATCGCCGCGCTGCCAGTTGTTCAGCGTGACGAAGATCGTGTTGACGTCGACAGGCGATGCGAGCACGTCGGACACGTACGCCCACTTCGGCACGCCCGGGAAGTCTTCGGTTTTCCGCCAGTTGCGGCCGCTGTCTTCCGTGATCTGAACCAGTCCGTCGTCAGTGCCGATGACGAGCATGTCCTCGAACCGCGGCGACTCATCGATCGAGACGATGTTGCTCAGGTTCGTGGTGGACTCGTGAAATGCAATTGATCCATCGGGCCACACCTTGCCCATGATCGGCAGCGCCCGGTAGTCCAGGCTGCGCGTGAGATCCGGACTGATGCGAGTCCATGACGCGCCGCGATCGTCGGTGCGATAGAGATACTGACTGCCCCAATAGAGACGCGTCGGCGAGTGCTCGCTCGTGATGTACGGCGCGTCCCAGTTCGGACGATCACCACCGGCTCCACCACCGCGGCCACCACCCTGACCGCCACCGCCGCCCTGTCCGCCGCCTCTGCCGCCACCGGGCGGCGCCGCAGCCGCGTCCGGCGCAGGCGTCGCTGCCGGCGGTCCGTACGCGTACGGCGCAGTTCCGAAATTCGGACGAATCGACGTCTGCCGGCCCGTGCGGCGATCGAATCGCACGGGGTTTCCGTCCTGAGACGACGCGTAGACGATGTTGGGATCGCCCTGGTCGTGGCGGGCGAAGAAGCCGTCGCCGCCGTTCACGATGTACCAGTCACTCGTGCGGATGCCCAGCGTGTGCGTCGTGCGGGACGGACCGCAGATCGAGAAGTTGTCCTGCGTGCCGCCGCAGACCGTGTAGAACGGCTGCTCGTTACCGGCCGAGACGCGGTAGTACTGCGTGATCGGCAGGTTCGAGAAGAACCGGACCTGCGCGATGTTCTCCGTTCCGCGCTGACCGGGATTCGCATAAATCATCCCGAGGTCGTACGTCTCATACAGACCGCCGTCGTTCGCAATGATCAGGTGATCCTTGTTCGTCAGATCGAATTGCACTTCGTGGTGATCGACGTGAATGCAATTCGCGCCGCAGCCCTGCGGATCGATACCGACCTGCGACCACGTGCGTCCGGCGTCGCGGCTCCACTCGAGGAAGGTATTGACCGACCAGAGCGTGTCAGGCTGCCAGGGATCGACGTAAATCTCCGAGTAGTACGCCGGTCCGCCGCCGCGATAGCGCGACTGCCGCGTCCAGGTATTGCCGCCGTCATCGCTCTTGTAGAAGCCGATTCCATCGTCGGCCGTCGGCGCCGGAGGCAGGGCCGGTGCATCCGCAGCTGCGGGAGCATCACCGCCACGCCCGCCAGCTCGACCGCCACCCGCACGGCCGCCGCCGCCACCACCCGCGCCGCCGCCACCGCCGCGACCACCACCATCGCCGCCGCCTGACTTCCCATCGATCAGCGCGTAGATGCGGCCAGGTTTTTTGGGATCGACCGCAAGCGCAATGCGGCCGACTTCACCAGGCGGAAGGCCCGCCGTGAGCTTCGTCCACGTCTTGCCGGCGTCCTTGCTGCGGAACACGCCGCCGTCCGGACCGCCGCCGATCATCTGGCCGACGTGCCGCATGCGCTGATACGTGCCGGCGAACAGGATGTCTGGATTCTTCGAATCGAACACGACGTCGGTCACGCCGGTCGTGTCGTTCACGAACAGCGAGCGCGTCCAGGTCGCTCCGCCGTCGGTCGTCTTGTAGACGCCCCGCTCGCCGCCGCCTTCCGGCCGGAAGAGCGGGCCCTGCGCCGCCACGTAGACGGTGTTCGAGTTGCGCGGATCGATGATGATCTTGCCGATGTGCTCGGAGTCGGCGAGGCCGACGCGATTCCAGGTCTTGCCCGCGTCTGTCGACTTGTAGAGACCCGTGCCGAAGTGCGCGCTTCTCTGACTGGCGTTCTCTCCGGTGCCGAGCCAGACGACGTTCGAATCCTTCGGGTCGACAACGACGCAGCAGAGATTGAAGGCTTCGACTTCACCCGAGCGCGGGAAGATCGCCTCGAACGTCGTGCCGCGATTGTTGGTCTTCCAGAGACCTCCGAATGCGGCCGCTACGTACCAGACGTTCGGGTTCTTGGGATCGATTTCAACGTCCTGGACACGACCCGTGATCAGGGTCGTACCGATGTTTCTGATCTTGAGGCTGGCAAAGACGTCCGCGTTGAGCTGACTGGCTCCCGACGGCGTCTGGCGGGCGCCCAGAGCCGCGGTCAGCACGAGGACGGCGGTTAGCACGACGATGTGGACACGCTTCATGTGTTTCGACTCCAGAGAGACAACCGACTTCGCGCAGGATTCTATCCGATGCTGCGAGCGCGCGTCGTGAGGAGGGCTTGTTGCGATAATCTGCGCCCGTGCGCGCCCTGCGCGAAAAGCCGTGGCTCTGGCTCGGTGTCGCCATCCTGATCGCATGGGGATGCGCCGGCGCATCGCGAGGCCGAGGCGGCCTGCCGCCGATCCGCGACGGCGCCATGAGCGACCTCGTGATGTACCGCGCGATCGCGACGCGCGTCGCCGCCGGCGAGCCCTACTACCCGGTCCTCGCCCAGGAGTTGCCGGCGCGCGGCTACGCGATCCGGCCACTGTTCAACTGGCGACTGCCGACACTCGTCTGGATCAATGCCCTGCCGCCGGCACATGCGTGGGGGCGCATTCTTCTTGCTGTCACCGGACTCAGCGTCATCGTGTTGTGGCTGATGGTCGTGCGTCGCTCCGCTCCACGCGCGATAGCCCTTGCGCTGCCGCTCCTGCTCTTCGGAACGGGACCGCTGCTGACGATGGATGCGTCTGTCGACTTTTATGAGATCTGGGCGGGACTGGCGATCGCCGCGTCGCTTGCGGCGTGCGGACTCGGGTGGTGGAAGACGAGTGTCGCATTCGGCGCAGGGGCCCTCCTCATCCGCGAGCTCAGCCTCCCGTACGTCGTGATCATGGCTGCGTTGGCGTGGCTCGAATCGAGACGCGAGGAGGCGATCGCGTGGCTCGCGACGGTCGTGATGTTCATGGCGTTCTGGTTATGGCACATCTCGCACGTCCTGGAGGTGATGCCTGCCCAAGGGCTCCAGAACGCGTGGGTGGTTGGCGGCGGATGGCCGTTCGTGCTGGAGGCAAGTCACGCCTCGATCTTCCTGATGCTGCTCCCCGAGCGAATCGAACAGTATCTCGTTGCGTTCATCGTTCCAATGCTTTGGGCCGGCAGCTGGTACTGGAGCGACCGTCTCGGCCGACGCATCACGGCCGTCCTCGGTGGTTACTTCCTCTGCTTCATGATCGCAGGCCGTCCTGACAACTGGTACTGGGGGTTTGTGATCGCGCCGCTGATTCCACTGGCGGGACTCGGATTTCTATATGGCCCGCGAACCAAGACACTCCGCCCGACTGGGGCGAAGGCGTGACGTCGAGCAGGTGGACGACAGCGCGGTTTCTTTCGGTCGCCGTCGTGCTCGTCCTTATCGCGATTGTTCCCTCCCCTGCGCTGGACTGGCTTCCATTTCAGGTGGCAAGCCGGCTCGCGTCGTACGGCGAATGGCAGGCGCTCTATCCAACCGCGGACGCATATAGCCTCTTCGATGTCAGCACGCGTTACCGCGAAGTCGCGCATGAAATCATCGCGGAACATCCACCTGGATTTTTCAACGAACGCCTGCTGACCGCATTCGTCTCACCTCCATCAGCGGCGCTTCTATCTGCGCCCATCTCTCGCTGGCAGGCGCGCTGGGGCACGCTGTCGTTGCGGCTCATGCTGGCCATCCCGATCGCGCTGACGCTGTTGTCCCTCGGAACGCTCACGACCGATGATGGCGTGCGCGCGCGATGGTCGTGGATCTCCATCGCCGCAGCTCCTTTTCTTTCTTACGTCGTCTGGGTCGGTCAGACATCAGGTTGGCTCTTCGTCGCGGCGGCGATGACGACGATGGCTCCGACGATCCGGCGTGATGCCATCGGAGGTGCCGCGCTAAGCGTGACTGCGCTTTGCAAACTCACTCCGGTGTTGGTCATCGCGGGCTTATGGGTCGGCGGGCGCCGGCGAATCGCTGCAATCTCTGCTGGAATGGCCGGCACGTTCTTCCTGTTGACGCTGCCGTTTGCAGGCACGAGCTGGACGAAATTCATCGCAATCACGAAGAGGCTCGGAAGCGTCATCATCACGGATTGGAACAACGCGTCGTTCGATGCCGCAGCGATGCGTGCCGTCGCCGGCGCGACAAATCTTTTCAGCGAACCAGGTCTCGCGGTGACCACGGCCTCGTGGCTGATTCGGATCGTCGTCGTGCTGCTCGCGGCCCGCACGGCGTTCTCGGCCGATGGACACCAGGGCCGCCGCGCGGCCGCCGTATGGGTCGGCTGGCTCGCCGCCACGCCGTTGCTGTGGATCCACTATCTTGGCGCCCTCATTCCATTCCTCGGCGCCGCGCCCGCTCGACGACGAGAATTCGACCCCGGCCTTGCACTGGTGGTTGCGATCAGCGCACTGGTACCGCTCCGAGTCGCCGGGCTTGGCCCCGACTCGACTGGCATGGTTGCCTGCGGCGTCTGGCTGGCGTGCGCGGCGTGGTTGCTGTCCAATAGATGTTGGAAGTCCTGATGGCGCAGCACCCCATGAATCCGCAACTGCAGGCAGCGCTTCTCGATCGACGCAACGCCGATCGCGGCTGGGGCTACTCCGCCGGCAAAGCAACCCGGCTCGAACCCACGTGCTGGGCACTTCTTGCACTCGATCCAGGCCCGGCCGGCCCCGGTGCCGTGGACGTTCTCATCAAGCGCCGCAACCAGGAGGGCTGGTTCGTCGACATCCCGGGAGCGCCCATCAATTACGCATTCAATGCACTGGTGGCGCTCACCTTGCTCAGGTTTCCAGGCCAGCACGACATCGCGCGGGATACGGCGGTGAAGTTGCTTGACGTTCGCGGGCTGAAGTTCCCGCAGGGCAAGGAGATGCGGCAAGACAACAGCCTGCAGGCGTGGTCATGGATCGACGGCACGTTCAGCTGGGTCGAACCAAGCGCGTTGTGCCTTCTTCTCGCCAAGAAACTTCGGGCGGACCTCCCCGGACCGGCAGTTGCCGACCGCATCAACATAGCCGAGCGCATGCTGCTCGACCGCGCGTGCTCGGCCGGCGGCTGGAACTACGGCGGATCCAACGTGTACGGGCAGGAGCTGTTTCCCTACGTGTCGACGACCGCGCTCGGACTCATCGCCATGCAGGATCGCGGGGCCGACGCCATCGTCCGCCACGCGCTCGAGTGGCTGCGAAAAGAGGCAGTGTCGGAACAATCAGCGCAGTCGATGGCGCTCGCATCGATCGCGCTGGCGGTGTACGGAACGCCGCTGCCTTCACTGACACAGGCGCTCCACGATCACGTGAAGACGATCGACGACAACGCGGGCATGGTCGGCCTTGCGGCCACGCTGTATGCGCTTTCAGGTTCATCACATGGCGAAAACGCGTTCAAGCTCTGACGTCTCGCGGCGGGATTTCATCGCGGCGCTGGCCATTCCCCTCGTCGCGACCGCGTGCGACCGCAAACAGGCGTTCGATCAGAAGAAGTTTTCGATCCCCGCGACCTCGGCGGTGGGTCTCTTCCCTGCCGCCAGTTATTCGATCGATTTGTCGGACGTCATCTTCCGTGGATTGCAGGAGCTTGGCGTCGATCTCCGAAACCGGCGCGTGCTCCTGAAACCCAACATGGTCGAGTACGAGCCTGGCACTTCGATCAACACGAACCCGCTGGTCGTCGCGGGCGCGGTCGCCGCCTGTCGCAAGGCGGGCGCAGCGTCGGTTCGGATCGCCGAAGGACCTGGCCATCGCCGGGACATGGAGTACCTGCTGTCGGCGACGGGGCTCGCGGATCATCTGCGCGAGCTGAAGGTTCCGTTCACGGATCTCAATCACGATGACGTGCGGATGACGGCCGTGGCAAGTGAATTCACCGGACTGCAGCAGATTGCGCTGCCGGTCGAGGTCCTGTCATCGGATTTCGTCATCTCGATGCCGAAGCTCAAGACCCACCACTGGGCCGGCATGACCTGCAGCATGAAGAACCTGTTCGGCACGGTGCCGGGCGCGGTCTACGGCTGGCCGAAGAACATTCTCCACATTCGCGGCATCTACGAGTCAATTCTCGATCTCACCGCCACGATCAAGCCGCAGCTTGCGATCGTCGACGCCGTGACTGCGATGGAAGGCGACGGCCCGATCATGGGCAAGCCGCGCCAGCTCGGGTTCATCGCGATGGGCACCGATCCGGTTGCGGTCGATGCGACGTGCGCGCGCGTCATCGGCCTCGACCCGGGCAAGATCGGCTACATCGAGCGCGCGGGCGACTTCCTCGGCAACCTCAACGAACGGAAGATACAGCAGCGCGGCGAATCGATCGGCCGCTACAAGACGAAGTTCGATCTCATTCCCGAGATGCAGTTCCTGCGAGCGGTTTGACCCACTGATGGTGTCCGATCGCGTACTGCTCGCGACGTTGCGGTCGGAGCGCGCCGTACGAATCGGCGGCGATGCGATTCGTGCCGTTGTGGGCCTGCTCGTTGCCATCGCGATCGCCTGGGTGGTCGTCTATCAGGCGGCCATGGTGCAGTTCATGTTCACGAAGCTGAACATGAATGACTTCGGCAAGTTCTACTACTCAGCCCGCTATTTCCTCGATGGCCGCGACATGTACGGGCCGAGTCCGGCGACGGAGATTCCAGTCGGCGAGCACGAGACGCGGCAGTTCTGGAACATGAACCCACCCCACTTTCACCTGCTCATGTTGCCACTGGCGAACCTGACGCCGCAGGCGGCACTCGGCGTCTGGGGCATCGCGAACTCGATAGCTCTGGTTTTGGCCGCGCTGTTGATTGCTGCCGAACTACGGTTTCGCTGGACAGTTGGTGGGATCCTTTGGTTGCTGCTTGCTGCTCTCATCAACGCCTCCACGGGGGCTGTTGTGGTCACGGGGCAGCTCACATTCCTGCTGCTCTTGGGGTTGACGATGGCCTGGCGAGCGTTCAGGCGCGAGCATTGGCTTGCTACGGCGATGTGGCTTGGTCTTCTGGCGAGCCTGAAACCGTTCCTTGGAATATTTGGCGTATATCTGATCGCACGGCGGCTGTGGGGCGCAGCGGCCGTAATGGTCGCCGCCGGGTCATCTGCGATAGCGGCCGGTATTGCTGTGTTCGGCTTGTCTCAATACTCAAGTTGGATTCAGGCCGTCCGACAGGCGACGTGGACATGGCCGCCAATGAACGCGTCGATAGGGGGCTTCTTCTCGCGATCGTTCGAGGACAGTCCGCTATTCACTCCCGTGTTCGTCGCGCCGTCCCTGGCGCAAATTCTGACGTTGGGCATGTCCGCCTTGGTTCTCTTTGTCACCGTGCGAGCGCTTCAGACGGCCGACAGAGAGAACCTTGACCGGGCGTTTTTGCTCCTTATGCTCGCCGCGCTCTTAGTCACGCCGATCGGATGGATTTACTATCTGTGGCTCGCACTCGGGCCTGCGCTCGCTTGCTGGACCAGACACGCGCGGTGGACGGTCGTGCGAGTCTCACTCGCTG
>JADMIO011460698.1_pt1 | contig 16584 bp, 8 predicted proteins | sample 8958161 | NCBI WGS metagenome assembly JADMIO01 (sample SAMN16585339, study PRJNA669376) | soil metagenome | isolation source: Crop rotation soil | place: USA: Cullars Rotation, Alabama | collected 2011
CGGTGCCCGCGATGTCGGTGCCGGTGAGATCAATGGTCACGCCGCTGATGCCGAAATCGCTGCCGTTGCTCACGCCGTTATTATTATAATCGTAAAACACGCTGCCGCTGATGCTACGCGTGTTCGGCACTTCCGCGAAATTATTGCCGCTGGAGGTAGCCGCACCGCCGGTCAGTACGATGGTCGCCACCTGGCTCGAAGTCGCAGTAGGATTGCTCGCCACGCCGCCGCCGGTGGCGCTTGCGGTGGTCGTGCCGTTGGTGGTATTGGCGGGCTGCGCCGCTTGGCTCACCGTGTAAGTGCCGGGCAATAAACCGGTGAAGCTGTAATCACCATTCACATCGGTGGTGGTGCTGGTGGAGACAGGATTGCTCGCAATGTCGGTACCGGTGAGCGCGATAGTCACGCTGCTGATCCCGGCCTCGCCGCCGTTTTTGATGCCGTTATCATTGCCGTCTAAAAACACCGTGCCGCTCACGCTGCGGTCGTTGGGAATTTCGGCGAAATTATTGCCGGTGGACGTCGTCACCAGCGAGAAGGACGCGATGCGGCTGGTGGTGCTGGTCGGGTTCGTCGCCGTGCCGCCCGCGCTGCCAGCGGTCGTCGTGCCGTTCGCCGTGCCGGACGGTTGCGCCGATTGGTTGAGCGTGTAGGTGCCGGGGAGCAGGCCGGTGAAGCTATAGTCACCGTTCGAGTCGGTGGTGGCGGTGGTGGAGACGGAATTACCACGCACATCGGTGCCGGTGAGCGCGATGGATATGCCGTTGATCCCCGTCTCGCCGCCGTTTTTCACGCCGTCGGCATTGCCGTCGGCAAACACCGTGCCGCTGATGCTGCGGTCGTTTGGCATCTCGGCGAAATCATTATTGGCGGAGACCGTATTGGCACCCGTGAGGTCGAGATTGGCGATGGCGCTCGGCGTAGTGGCGAGGTTGGTCGCCGTGCCGCCGGTGCTGCCTGCGGTGGTGGTGCCATTGATGGAATTCGCCGGTTGTGTCGGTTCCGTAATCGTATAGGTTCCCTCAGGCACCGCGCTGAAATTATAATTGCCGGAAGCGTCGGTGACCGCATTGGCGGTGAATGCATTGCCGTTCACATCGGTACCTGAAATCGAAAGCGTATAACCGCTCACGCCGGTATCGCTGCCATTTTTCGCACCATCATCATCCGAGTCATAAAACACGCTGCCGCGCACGCTGCGGTTATTCGGGATCTCCGCGAAATTATTGCCGCTCGCGGCGGTATTGGGCGGCAAGATGATGGTATTGATGCGGCTGGGCAGCCGCCATTGCCGACGCTGCCCGCCGTGGTGATGCCGTTGCTCGTACCCGACGGCTGCGAGGGTTCGCGCACCGAATAGGTGCCGGGGTCTAAACTTCCAAAGCTGTAATTGCCGGAAGAGTCGGTGGTCGTGCTGGTAATTAAGCTGCCGCCGCTATTCAACAAATCAACCGTGACACCCGCGATGCCGCTATCCGCGCCGTTTTGCGTGCCGTTATTATTCTGGTCGGTGAACACGGTGCCTGAAATGGTGGAGGCGACGGTCTCGGCGAAATTATTGCCGGTGCTGCCGCTCATTGCGCTGCCCGCGCCATCATTATTCAACACGATGCCGATAATTTGGCTCGGCGTGACGGCAATATCAGAAGCTGTGCCCGGAGTGCCGGTGCTGCCACTGGAAGAAACAATTGCACCCGCCGTGGTGATGCCGTTTTTTGTGCTACTCGGCTGTGATGGCTGGCACACAGAGAAAAGGGTGCCTACAGTGTTCGCGTTCAAACCGCTGAATAAATAATTGCCTGCAGTGTCGGTGGTTTGCGTGTCGAGCAAGCTGCCCGTGCAATCCGCGCCGCTGCGGAGTTCAATGGATACGCCGGAAATAATCGTATCAGTGCCGATGTCGAACGTACCGTTCGGAGTAAGATTATTATCGCGGAAGACTTTGCCAGCGATGAAGCCGAGCTGGCTCACCGTGAGCGTAGCATTCGCCGCTTGCGCATTGTTGCCGAGTTCGGTTGTTTGCAGCGCGTTGATCGGAATATTATTCGTATGTACGCCCTGTGCCGTCGCCGTCACATTCACGCTGATAGTACATCCACCCGCCGGAATGGTGGCGCCGCTGGCATAAGTCACAGTCGCCGCGCCCGCCGCCGCCGTCACCGTGCCGGGGCATGTCTTGCTCACCGCCGGTGTCGGCGCCACCACCACATTTCCCGGCGCGGTGGGCAGCGTATCAGTGAACACCGAAGAAAGTGTTCCTGCCACGCTGTTATCGTTGGTGAAAAAGATGGTCATGGTCGAAGTGCCGCCCGAGGCAATCACCGGCGGGGAGAATTGCTTGGACACGGATGGTGCCGTCGGCACGACCAGCCGCGCGCTCGACGGCTCGACGTTGGTCACGCCCTCATAAGTGGTAATGCTGCCCGCCGCCAACGTGTTGGTGTAGGTGTTGGTAATATTGCTGAGCACGTTCACGCTCACCGTACAACTGCCATTCGCCGGAATGGTGGCGCTCGCGAGCGAAATTTGCGTGGCCGAAGCAGGAGCAGTGACCACGCCGCCGCTGCACGTTGTGCTGGCACTCGGCGTTTGCGCCACTACCAGACCCGTCGGGAAAATATCAGTGAAGCTCGCTTGCGTCAGCGCTTGCGAATTGCTGTTGGTGAGTGAAATGGTAAGCGTTGTCGCCACGCCTGGAAGCTTGGTGGCGGTGGCGGTGGTGAAGCCCGCGGGGTTGCCCGCATCAAGCGTTTTGGAATCAATCGCCTTATGCACAACGATCGGATCTTTCACGCGCAGCGTATCGCTGGTGGGCTGCGAGTTGCTGGCCGATACGCCACCCACCATGGCCGTCACACTGCTCGCCGCAATCGTATTCACATAATCGCCCTCTGCCGCGCCCACTACATCGATTTCGACATAGCATGTCGCCGTCACGCCGCCCGATGCCGCATCCATCGTGCCGCCGGAAAGCTGCACCTGGTCAGAGGCGGGCGAAGTGACGCTGCCGCCGGTACAAGTCGTCGTCGCGTTCGGGCCGACGGGGACGGTGAGGCCGCTTGGGAGCGTATCGGTTACGCCGAGCGCGGTGACGGGTTGTGCGGTGGGATTGTAGAACGTGATGCGCAGGCGCGAGCGCTCGCCGGGTGTTACCACGTTCGGCGTGAATTGCTTGGTGATGCCGAGATTGCCCTGAGTGGTGAGGCTGGTGGAGGCCTGGCCGCTATTGCTTAAGCCCTGGTCGGTCGCGATCGCGCCAACGGGAATATAGTTGGTGATGCCGCCCACCGTGGTGGAAGACACATTGACGGAGAAAGTGCAGCTTGCGCTCGCGCCCAAACTCACGCCGGAAATCGCTACCGATGCCGCGCTCGGCACCGCCGTCACCACACCGCCGGGGCAGTTGGTCGTCGCGCCCGTCGTCGGTGCGACCTGCATACCGTTCGCACCGCCACCCACCGTACCGTCCATCGTGAAATAATCGGTGACATGCAGATTAGTAACGGGCGTAGCACCATTGGTGAGTGTCACGGTGAGCTGGCTCACCTGGCCGGGGAAGGTGATGGTGCTGGGGTTGGTGGCTTTCGAAACGCTGACGGCAGTCGCGGCATTATTGGTGAGTGTTGCCGTTACCGCCGACTGGTTGCTGATGCCGCCATCGGCAGTGATGTTGCCGATCGGAATCGTGTTCACCCAGTTTGATCCGCCGGTCGCCACCACGTCGAACAGCATGTCGCACGTACCGCTCGCAGCAATGCTCGCGCCGCTTATAGTGATGCTGCTGGCACCCGCAGCACCCGTGACGATCGGGCTACCCGCGCAGGTGGAATAGCCGTTCACCGGGTTGGCGAGCACCATGCCGGTAGGCAATGCGTCGGTGACGGAAACATTGGTGAGCGGTACGCTACCGCCGTTCGAGAGCCGCACCGTCACCGTCGATTTACCGCCGGACGATACCGAGCTGGGCACGAAACTTTTAGTGGCGGAGAGCGACGAGGTGTAGGTGATGGAGGCGTTGGCCGTCACCGTGCCCAGCGCATTCGTGAGGCCGTTGGCATAAGTCTGCGTGGCGGCGGTCGAGGCGGTATTGCTGTAAAAACCGGCGGGTGCCACGACATCCACCTCCAGGAAGCAACTGGACGCCGCGCCAATACCGTTATTCGCGCGCGCAGGCACGGTCGCCCCGTTCATGGCGATGGAATCGGAATCGGCCACCGCCGTGATGCTCGGGCTGCCGGTGCAGGTGGTGGCCGCGTTGGGCGGAGTGGCGATGCGCATCTGCCCGCCGCCTGCCGCTGTCGGCAAATTGTCGCTGATGGTCGTGCCGGTGAGCGGGTTGGCGGAAATATTCGACAGCGTGATCCGCATCCGGGTCACGGTGCCTTCGGAGAGCGGCCCGACGGGCGTGAAGCTTTTCACCGCCGACAAAATCGCGGTATTCACATGGCTGGTGTTGCTGGTGGCGGTGTCAGCGTTGCAAATCGGGCCGCCGCCCGGATCGTAGCACACCGTGGTCGGCCCCAGGCTGTTGACCACATTCGAATTGTTCGTCGCATCCTTATCGGTCATCGCCCAGAAGGTGACGACGCAAGCGCCGGGCGTGAAAGAATTGGCGAGGCTGCGCGCGGGAACGGTGCCGATCGTCAATACCGGGGCGGTATCGTCCACCGGCGAAGAAGTGCTGATCCCGCTGCATCCCGAGCCGGTCATGGTGGGCGTGAAGTTGATGAGGCCGATGATGCCGGTGAGGAACTTCTGGCCGTTGCTGAGCGTATCGGTGATGGCCACGTTGCTTAAGGCGGAAGCTGACCAGTTGCGCACCGTCACCTGGTAACGCACCGGCTCGCCGGGCCCGGGCGCGGTCGGCGTAATCGCCTTGTTGCTGATCTGCAGCGCATCCGCCACCAGCACCGACGCCGAATCCGCCTGATTCACCACGCCCGATGGGCTAGTGCTGACCGTGCCTACCCCGATGCTGTTGGTATAGGAAATGGGCGTGTTGGGAGTTTGCACGACACCGGTATAGCTCGCAGTGATGGTGCAGTTGGTGCCCGCAGCGATGGTGGTGGGGTGGGCTCCATCCTGGGTAAAGCCAACATTACTCCCATCATATACAAATTGTCCGGGCGTGCTGCTACCGCTGCTACAGGTCATGGTAGGCACAGAATTCAACGTCAATCCCGTGCCACCACTGCCGTCGATGGGGTTGTCGGTGAAGCCGGTGATGGTGAGGTCCGTACTGCCGTTATTGGTAAATTTTACCGTGAACGTATCCGACTGGCCGCTGGCAATCGAATTATGCGCGAAGCTTTTGACTACCGCCAGCGGCGAGAGCGTGCGCACCTGCGCCGACGCGTTGGCAGGGACGATGCCGATATCGTTGGTGAAGCTCGCGCCGGTGATGGTGTTGTTCACGAACGAGGTCTGGTATTGGTCGTTGGTGTGATTCGCCTCCACCTGCACGGTGATGGTGCAGGTGCCGTTCGTCGCACCCGACTTTGCCGCGATCGTTCCCGCCGTCGCCGAAAGCGATTTATCGCCAGCGGAAGGATTAAACGTCGCAGGCGTGCCGGTTAAATTACAGGTGGAAGTAGCACCCGGCGTGGCGGCCACTTTAATGAGCTGATCATTGATAGTGAGCGGCGTCGGTAGCGGAAAATTATCGGTGATCGTGAAATTCGGGATCGCCACCGGATTGGTGTTGGTGACGGTGATGGTGAGCGTCGTTGAGGCACCACCCAACGTCAGAGTCGACGCACCGAATGTTTTCGAGATAGTGGGCGCGGTGAGTGCGCTGATGCTGATACCCTGGCTGACCAAACCGGAATTGGCGACTGCCCCGCCGTCATTGCCGGTAACCGCGCCATTGGCAATGCTGTAAGTGTAGTTGGTCGCATTTCCTGTAGAAGTTCCGGCCGTGATCGGGATACTGATCGTACACGTACCGTCGGTGCTGTTAGCACGTGCAGGAATGACGCCGCCGGAAAGCGAAATCGCCTGCGTGCCCACCGTTGCTGTGAGTGACCCGGATCCGGCGGACGTAATGTTGGTGGCGGGATCGGTACAAGTGTAAGTCGCCGCACCGGTGATTTTCAACCCATTCGGCAACGTGCCGGGCAGCGTATTGGAGAAGGCGACCGAGCCGATCGGCGCCAGAGTATTATTGTTGGAAAGCGTGATGACCATCTGCGTGGTCTGGCTGGGATAGATGGTAGTCGGGTTCCCGCCGGTGGAAACCGACGCGCCGAGGCCGGCGAATGCGGGAGTGCTGAAGAAAAGGGCAAGAGCGCCGAGACACCCAGCCAGCCCACGCCTTAGCGTATGCCCAGAGGCCGCTATTGTCCCATTACGAGGCGCCATGCCCATCCTTACGAAAAGTCCTTATTCGTTACATAGCGGATTTTTCGCCGGATGTGCAATTTTATTTGTGATGGAATGCTTAGAAATCGCCTGCATGATTAGGAGTTCAGGTAAGCGACATACTTCATGCTTCATAACTCATGATCAGAAGACGAACGAATCCATCGTCGATTTCTTTACCTGGCAGGTTTTCGGCACAGAATTCTTTCACCATTTCAAATAAATCCTTTTCGCTTACCCCTGCCTGTTTTCTTGCGTTATACCATGCAGGCGCCAGAAAACCGGCGACGGATTTTTCTGAATCAGCAATCCTGTTTTTCCACATCATACGTCCTCTAAATTCAGCCGCGTGGCACAAAGGTTTGCAGCCCTATACCTACATCTATCGTATGCGCATTCTTAAATTTTTCAACCTGTGAAAACTCTATCGCTGTTGCAATGGCACGCGTGATAATCTTCCCTAATATAGCTTTGATAAGCTTCTCATCATCTGCCAGTGCCAATCTGGTCTTTTCAGCCTTAAATCCTTCGCAATTTTTCAGCCTGCGAATAGAATCGTCTAAGAGTTTCAGAAAATCAGGATTGAGTTGCTCTATTTCTGCTTGGGCGCGTAGTTTGGTCTGGGTAATATTGCTATTGCGCATAGATACATCCCCATCTTCGGCATGTTGCGCGGTGAAGCCAACCATTTGTTCATTCGCTTTTGCAAATAGCGAGGCTTTTTTATAGCATAATGCCAGGTATCCTTGGGCGATTTCATGGATGGTTTCCGTAAGGAGGTGATTGTTTTTTATATCATGGCCACCTTGAGCAAAACGAGGATTAGTACCCGCACGTTCTAAAAAAAGATGTGCTTTTTGTTGCCACAGGCGCATTAATGCTTCGCGATCGTACGCAGGAATAATAGTCGAGGCGCTATAAAGAGGGGTGTGCATTTGCTTCCCGCGCTGCTTTCATCACCGCGAAATCATCGCCCGCGTGATAGCTCGAACGCGTGAGCGGCGAGCTCGCCACCATCAGGAAACCCTTAGCTTTCGCCTGCCGCCCCATCATGGAAAATTCATCGGGCGTGACGAAACGGTCGACCGCCGCATGGGCAGGCGTGGGCTGTAAATACTGGCCGATGGTCATAAAATCTACTTCCGCTGCGCGCAGATCGTCCATCACCTGTAGTACCTCGTCATATTCCTCGCCCAGCCCCACCATGATGCCGGATTTTGTGAAGATCGTCGGGTCGATTTCTTTCACTGTTTTCAGTAAATGCAGCGAATTAAAATAGCGCGCGCCCGGCCGGATCGCCTTATACAAGCGCGGCACGGTTTCGATATTATGGTTATACACATCCGGCTTCGCCTCGGCCACGATACGGATCGAGCTTTCCTTGCGCAGAAAATCGGGCGTGAGCACTTCGATGGTCGTGCCCGGCGAGCTCGCACGGATCGCGCGGATGCAGGCCGCGAAATGCTCTGCCCCGCCATCGCCCAGATCGTCGCGGTCGACCGACGTCACCACCACATGTTTTAAGCCGAGCTTCGCCACCGCCTCGGCCAGGTTTGCCGGCTCATGCGGATTGAGCGCACCCGGTACGCCGGTTTTCACATTGCAAAAGGCGCAGGCGCGCGTGCAGGTATCACCCATAATCATCACGGTGGCGTGTTTCTGGCTCCAGCATTCGCCGATATTCGGGCAGGCTGCCTCTTCGCACACCGTGTTGAGCTTGAGCTTGTGAATCACATCGCGCGTCGCCTGGAATTCTTTGCTATTCGGCGCCTTCACCCGAATCCAATCGGGTTTCGGAAGTTTCTTGTCATTCGTTTGCGGGATGTTGAGTAATTCAGCCATAGATTTTATGCTTTACGCCAGTTTCCCCCGGAAATCCAGCAGAACATCGCTATTTTCTCTCACCGTAGCGGCTTCTACCACTCGAATTGCCTCTGTCATCCCCTTTTTCAGCCTCGAGCATCTTTTGCAAGGTCGTCATATTCACGTTAATGACAGGCATCCCTTTCGCATCCGCCGTAGAGGACTCCTTATAATGTCCCTCCAGTTTCTTTCTCCAATTCTCCCCAAGCAATTCGTCCAGAACATCGACGGTGAAGGGCTTTCCCACTTCACCGGCAAGCGGGGAAAGCGGGGTGCGATGTCTTTGAAGTACTTTTAAATCATGCCATGTCAGCCTTGAATGCCGCGACGCATTCGCACCCCGCCAATCCTGCAAATTTCTTCCTCTGCTATTCTCAACCGAAGGCTGAAATTTTTTCGGCGTTTGAGGCGCCTGGGCAGTTTGCTCACCAGGTGGCGTTTTGATTTTGGAGTCGGCGATGGAAAGCGAAGAAAGTGGTTTTGTTTCCGTGCCAATAGGCACTAACTTCTGCTCAGCTAATTTAAGAACTGCATGTAAATCAATTCCAATTGGATCTTTCGAGCCAGCAATGCTCACCAGCGGTTCAAGAATTTCTCGTGCCGCCGGGCTCATTCGCCTGGAAAAATCATTTATGGTGGAGTCTTCATAATAAGTATAATGGCTGGATCTTAATATTATCTTGTTTTCTCTTGCAGCAAAATAATCATATATTTCTCGAAAAATCTGGCGATCTTCTTCAGTGATGCTCATAGCCTATCCCTTAATAAAATTATAGATTTATTAACCTATATCCCGCCCTCAAAGTCAAGCTTGGAAAGCCGGTTTATAGCGTAATTAACGCATTTCTTGTCGTTTTTTCTTGGAGTTTGGCGCGTGGGGTGCGACAAGGGGTGGCCGCCAATCAACCTGAATAAAACGATGATAAAACGACTCGTTAAACAAACGCTTCACGCGCTTACCACCCCCCGCCTGCTGCATTGGCTACTGCCTTATCTGATGGCGTTGGTGCTGGCGGGCACGGTGGCGCAGAAAACGATCGGGCTTTACGATAGCCAGAAGTTGTTTTTTTCTTCGCTCATCCTCTGGTGGGGGTGGCTGCCGCTGCCCGGCGGGCGAGCGGTGAGCGCGCTGCTGATGATGAGCCTCCTGGCCAAGCTCATCTTTGCGAGCCCCTGGCGCAAGGCGACGGCGGGGATTTTCATCGCGCATCTGGGCGTGCTCATGCTGCTGCTTGGTGGGCTCATCACCTCCGTTTTCGGCATCGAGGGCTATCTGAGCCTTAAGAAAAACGAGCAAGGCACGCAGTTTTTCGATTATCACCAGCGCCTGCTCACCATCCGCAAAAATGACATCTCCCTGCTGCAAATTCCCCTGGCGGATATGCATAAAAATCAGCAAATTGCCGATAATGCGCTGCCTTTCACTCTTCACATCCAGGATTCCTGCCGCAACTGTACCATGGCATTACGCGCCGATAAAAACGCGAGCCTTAAAGGCAGCGCACAGAAAGTAAAGCTTGCCGAAATCCCCGCCGAACTTGAGGACGAACGCAACTTTGCGGGCATCGAACTCGCCGTTTCCGGCATAAAATCGGAAGCCGACGGCACCTATATCCTCTTCGAGCCGATGGAGCATCAACCGCGCTTCACCATCGGAAACGACATTTATAACATCACCCTTGGCCGCGCGAGTTACGCATTGCCTTTCGCATTGCAACTGCTCGATGCCGATAAAGAAACCCATCCCGGCACCGATGTACCGCGCAGTTTCCGCTCAAGCTTGCTGCTCATCGACGGCAATCTCCAGCAGCGCGCCACCATCACCATGAACCATCCGCTGCGCTATAAAGGCTACACAATCTACCAGTCGTCGTTCAATAGCGGCGAGGGCAGTAGCGCGCCAGAGAGCGTGAGTTTCGCCATCGTCAAAAATAGCGGCCGCGCATTCCCCTATGTTGCAAGCATTACGCTGTGCATCGGCCTGCTCATCCATCTCTGTTTCCGCCTGCCCACCATCCTCCGGCGGAGCCGCCATGCGTCTTAGCCTCATCATGTTTCTCTGGTTATTTTCCGCCTGCGCGGCCACAGCCAATGGCCTGGATTACGCGGATTTTTCCACCCTCCCCATCCAGCATGAGGGGCGCATCAAACCGCTATCCACTTTCGCGCTCATACATCTGGAAAAATTCCACGATGCGTCGCGATTAGGCGAAGAATCGGCCACTGCTTGGCTCGCCGAAGTGATGTTTAACCCCGCAAAAGCAATGCAGCGCCCGCTATTTGCCGTAAAAGACGCCGATGTTGTTTCGATGCTGGGAATGGCCGAAAAACCCGACCATTTTTACAGCTTTGCCGAAGTCGCCGACGCGCTCGCCCAGCATCACGACCAGGTAGCTTCGCTATTACAGCACACGACAGAACAACTCTCCCTCAGCCAGCGCGGCGTGGTGGAGCTTTATCGAAACGCCGGATTATTCGCGCAGATCACCCTCTCCTACACCCTGTTGCTGCCGCTTTCCATTGATATACCGAACCATACCGGCACCGCTTTTATTGATGATTACGCCCAGCTCCCTGAGCTACAAAAATCCCTGCGCGCGCTGGTGGCGAGCAAAGGCAAAAATCCCCAAAACTATAGCGCCACCGAAAAGCAGTTAGCGCAGGCGGTGGAAACGCTCACCCTCACGCTGGAACATGGCCGCGAAAATACCTTGCTGCGCGTCATCCCGCCGCAATGGGGCGCGCGTGACGAATGGCTTACGCCGTGGATGGTATTCCATTCCGGCCAAGGCTCTCCGCAAACGGCGGAGGCCCTAAATTTATGGCGCAATTTAGCGACCGCCTATCAAGCGCAAGAGGTGAAGAAATGGCAAAAAACCACCGCCTCCCTCGCTCATAGCACGCAAGACCTCCCCGACGTGCGCCCCAGCGCGCTGAAATTGGAACGCTTCTATTACGCTTCTCACCCACTCGCCACCAGTACGCTGCTCTACATGGCAGGGCTAGCATTCACCCTGCTTGGATTGTCAGGCGTCCGCAGCTGGCGCAAGCCGGCAATGCGCCGCCTCATCATCGCACTCGCCGCCTCTGGCGCGGCACTCCATTTCATCGCCATTGCCGCGCGGATTTATATTTTGGAACGCCCTCCGGTCGGCACGCTCTATGAATCGTTATTATTCGTGAGCTTAATCGCCGTGCTGTTCGGATTGCTTATTGAATTCCGCCTGCGTAATTCTCTCGGCCTACTGGTCAGTTGCCTTTTAGGCAGCCTCTTGCTTTTTGCCAGCCAAAGTTTCAGCGGCGAAGATACGATGGGCATGCTGATTGCCGTGCTCAACACCAACTTTTGGCTGGCAACGCATGTGCTGTGCATCACCACCGGCTACGGTTTCGGGCTGGTGGCAGGCATCATCGCCCATTGCTACCTCATCATGCGCTGCCTGCGGCGCGATGCCGACGCTACACGGCAAGTGCTGCGCGGCGCTTATGGCACGGCGCTCATCGCACTCCTCTTCACCGCGCTCGGCACCATCTTGGGCGGCATCTGGGCCGACCAATCCTGGGGGCGCTTCTGGGGGTGGGACCCGAAAGAAAACGGCGCGCTGATGATTTGCCTCTGGCTCATCTGGCTCCTCCATGGCCGCATCGGCGGCCAAATGCAGGAGCGCGGATTCGCAGTGGGTTTGGCGCTGCTTAATGTGGTGATCGCGCTCTCCTGGCTCGGCGTCAATCTGCTCGCCACGGGCCTCCATTCCTACGGCTTCACCGACAAAGCCGCCTGGTCGCTTGCCGCTTTCTGCGCGGCAGAAATCAACTTTGCACTTATCACCACTATCATCCTATGGCGGCGGGAACATGCACAAGCATTATAAGCTCCTCATCATCGCCGCGATTCTGCTGCTCACGCTGGCGGTAAGCCTCATCGACCGCACCAGCATCCCCACCGAGAGCGCCGCAGCATCTTCCCCCGCCCAAGCCGCGCCCGATGTCACCTTCACCCTGCAAGACGGGCGTACGCTCAAGCTGAATGATTTGCGCGGCCATACCATCTTATTGCATTTCTGGGCCTCCTGGTGCGCGCCCTGCCGCGAGGAATTTCCACGTCTTTTAGAAACCATCAAAAAATCGGATGCGAACACCATTCTGCTAGCGGTTTCCGGCGATGCGAAGAAGAAGGATATGCAACGCTTCCTTGCGCCCTACACACACGAATTAAGCAGCCCCAAAGTCCTAATCGCGCAAGACCCCGAGCACCGCCTTATAGAAGGCGTATTCCAAACCTTCAAATACCCGGAAACCATCGTCATCGCCCCCGACTTTACCATGCAGAAAAAAATTATCGGCGCGTACAAACCCTAGGCCGCGCAGAACTATTGCGCCACAGTACAAGGATGGTTTTCATCGCACTGGATAAGCGCGATGGTATCGTCGCCCGCAACAGTTGTGAGACCGGCGTTATCATTACCCGCCGACGGAGCCAACCCACCCAGGCCGCCGGTCATGCCATGGCCGCCGATACTATTGGTCATCGCGAGCAATATATTGGAACCCTGCCCGCTATAGAAATTGCCGTGATTAAAGCTGCTGATCTGGCCGGAGGTGCTGTTTATATTCGCCAGCAAATCACCGCCCAATCCCGGTGCGGCAGATTCTACCACGGCAGGCGTGATGGTAAACGATCCGCCGATATAATTGATAGCGTAATTACCACCGGCACTCAAACTACCAAGATTGATCGCGTAAGGAATCGCGCTCGCCGCTTCACCCGCATCGCGTACGAGGCCCCCGCTAAAGAGGCTCGCATCCTCGCCACCGACAAAGCCGTTATACGCAAAAGTCAGCGCAGGGTCGTTGGCACCCGCTACTTTCGTTTTGCTATCTGCAATCACATTAAGATTCGCCTGGTTGATATCGGCAGTCGCGCTCGTCACGCTGTTAGCGCTGTAATTCGCCGCATCCGCGCCGCTAATGCCGATGCCGGAGACGGTCACCGTTTTGCCGGTGCCCGCATCTTTGGTGTCGAAGAGCGCGCTGCCATTAGCGGTTACGCTGTCCCCGGCGATATGGTTATCGGCGAGCGTAACGTTGGCATTGCGAGTGGCATCGTAAGTTTTATTCTGTGCGGTAGCGGTGACACTCAAATCTTTCTGCGCCACATCCAGCTGGCCGTCCACGTAATGAATATTATAGTTACCCGCATCGAACGTGCCGCCTGCCGCATTGCTCACATCAATATTCCAATTGCCCGCATTCCAATTACCACTGCCCGACACGCCAGCATTCGTGCTCAAGCTTGTGCTGCCCACCGTTTCACCGCCTTGTAAGCCACTAGCTGCGAAACCGTTCAAACTGTTGCCATCACCGTAAGTCATCGCTTTATTATTCGCGGTGATGGTGAGGTCGGCAGCATTCACATCCGCTGTCGCGCTAGTGGTTGTATTATTGCTGTAGTTCGCCGCATCCGCGCCACTGATGCTGATACCGGATACACTCACAGTTTTGCCGGTGCCTGTATCTTTGGTATCAAAAAGCGCACTGCTGTTGCTGGTGGAAATATTATCACCGGCAATATGATTATCGGCGAGCGTCACCGTCGCATTACGCGTTGCATCGTAAGTTTTATTTTGTGCAGTGGCGGTGACATTCAAATCTTTTTGCGCCACATCCAAACTTCCGCTTGTGTAGTGGATATTATAGTTACCGGCACTGAATGTGCCACCCGTCGCATTCGCTGCATCGATACTCCAATGACCGGCATTCCAGTTGCCGCTACCCGATACGCCCGCACCCGTGGAAAGATCCGTGTTACCCACCGTTTCACCGCCTTGCAGGCCAGTCGCCGTAAAGCCATTAAAGCTATTGCCATCGCCATACGTCATCGCTTTATTATTCGCGGTGATGGTAAGGTCGGCTTGTGCGATATCCGCGCTGGCGGTGGTAGTCGTATTATTGCTGTAGTTCGCAGCATCCGCACCGCCGAGGCTAATGCCCGACACCGTTACCGTTTTATTCGTGCCCGCATTTTTGGTATCGAACAGCGCGCTGCTGTTGCTGGTGGTTACGTTGTCTCCGGCGATGTGGTTATCGGCAAGAGCTACAGTAGCGTTGCGTGTTGCATCGTAAGTTTTATTCTGCGCCGTCGCCGTAACGTTCAGGTTTTTCTGCGCTACATCCAACTGGCCGCTTACATAATTGATGGTGTAGTTGTTAGCGTTAAACGTGCCGCCGGTGGCGTTGGTCACGCCGATATTCCAGCTGCCCGCGTTCCAGTTGCCGCTGCCGGAAGTGGTGGCATTGGTCGAGAGGCTGGCGCTACCCACCGTTTCTCCTGATTTCAAGCCAGTGATGCTATAGCCGCCGGTAAGGTTATTGCCTGCGCCATACACCATCGACTCGTTACCCGCCTTCACAGTGAGCGAGGCTGGGGTGACGTTCAGCGTGCCCTTGACATAGGTGATGGTATAGTTGCTGGCGCTGAAAGTGCCGCCGGTGGCGTTCGAGGTGCTGATTTTCCAATTCGGGTTGGCGTTCCAGTTACCGCTCGCCGAGTTGGTCGCGTTAGTCGAAAGCGTAAGCGGGCCGACGGTTTCACCACCTTGCAAGCCGGTGATATTATAGCCCGCGTTCAGCACATTGCCCGCGCCATAGCTCATGGTCTGGTCGTTGGCTGCTACGGTGAGTGATGCCGGGGTAATATTGGCGGTGGTGGTGCGCGTGGTGCTGCCTGAAAGTTTGTAGTTAGCAGCATCCGCGCCGCCAATAGCGATGCCGCTGATAGTTACGGTCTTGCCATTGCCGACATTTTTATTAGCAAACACGGCGCTGGTTTTGCTGTCGATGATGTTATCACCCGCGATATGGTTATCCACGAAATTTATAGTGGCCGCAGTGGTCGCATCATAGGTTTTATTCTGCGCCGAGGCGGTGATGGTGAGCGCTTTTTTCGCAACGGTCAGCGTGCCGTTTACATAGTTGATATTATAGTTGCTGGCGAGGAAATTAGCGCCGCTCGCATTCGACGCCGCGATGTTCCAGGTGCCCGCATTCCAGTTGCCACTGCCCGAGGTAGTTGCATTGGTGGTGTCGCTGACAGAGGTGACTTTATCCGTTCCCTTAAGCCCGCTGGCGGTGAACCCGGCGGTGAAATTATTGCCCGCGCCATAGGTCATGCTCTGGTTTTTGGCCTTCACGGTAAGTGCCGCCGGGGTGATATTGGCCGTGGTGGTAGCGGTGCCAGCCACCGTGTAATTCCCCGCATCGGCGCTGACGAGCGTGATGCCGCTGATCGTCACCGTCTTGCCATTGGCGGCATTCTTATCGCTGAAAACAGCACTGGTTTTATTGACGGTGATTTTATCGCCGGCGATGCGGTTATCGGTAAGGCTGACGGTAGCCGCCGTGGTGGCGTCATATACTTTGTTGAGCGCCGTGGCGGTCGCCGTCAGCACTTTCTTGGCAATGCTCAGCGTGCCGCTGACATAACGGACGGTGTAATTATTGGCATTATAGCCGGTGAGATTATTGGCGAGAATGGTGTAGTTTCCTGCCTTCCAATTGCCGCTGCTCGAGCTTGCCGCCGATGTCGAAACCGTGGCAGGACCTACCGTATCCGCGCTATATACCCCGGAAATCGAATAGCCGTTCAGGCTGTTGCCGTCACCATAGGTCATGGCTTTGCTATTCGCCGTGACGGTGATCGTCGCCCGGCCGATATATAAACCCGCCCCGCGCGTCATGCCTGCAAATCCATAGCCCATCGCCGAAGCCATGCCGCTGGCATCGCTGGTAATGTTATATTGTCCGGTATTGCTGCCTTGCGTATAGTTCGTGCTAAGTGTCGGCGCGCCCGTTACCGCATCGACCGCTGCATCGCCTGCATTATAGCCGTTCAGCGTATAGCTAAAAGTAGGCGCCGCCTGGCCATACGTGCCGTTGGCGGCGCCAGGTGTCACGGTGAGGATTGGTGTGTAGCGGTACATCAGCCCATTGCCGCTGGTGCTGTAGGTTGGGCAAGTGCCGCCGTAAGCGCAGCTATAACGTTTGAAATCCGGCGTCAATCCGCCAATCGTATCGTTCACCGGCTTGTTGCTGAATACCAGCCAGCGGCCGTTGCTTACGTTTAGCGCCGAAGCGCCCGCGTTATTGATAAAATTCCCGCCGGAGGCCAGTGTGATTGCATCCCCCGCTGCCGTGCTCGACACACCGCCGCTCGCACCCAGCGTGATATTGCCGGCGCCCGTTTTGGCGAGGAATATATTATCGCCCATCGTCTGCAAGCCATTGATGGTGATGCCGCCATTGCCCGTCAGCAGCGTCGCCGCCTGGTTCCAGCTATTGGCATTGGCGGTGAGCGCACCCGTA
>JADMIO011583470.1_pt1 | contig 16584 bp, 20 predicted proteins | sample 8958161 | NCBI WGS metagenome assembly JADMIO01 (sample SAMN16585339, study PRJNA669376) | soil metagenome | isolation source: Crop rotation soil | place: USA: Cullars Rotation, Alabama | collected 2011
AGGTGATTGCATAATCCGGCGAGCCGAATGGCCCGAAGCCATAGGAAGCATCGACCAGCCGGTGCCGCCATAGCAGCCGGTACCCCGCACCATGGCGCTGCAGCAGGGCGGTCTCAACCGGGTGGACGGTCTTGCCGCGCACGAGCTCGTATCGCACCTCGATCGTAGGCTTGCCCGCGATCTGCGGGCCGGTTCGAACGTCGATCAATCGACCGAACTTGGCCGTGCAATCGCCAGACCCCAGACCTTCGACGATCGCGACATCGCAATCGAACCCGCCCGGACCGACACCCGCCGCGGCGGCAAGAATGAGAGGGAACGCCAGCGACATCGACCTCTCCGTCTATTTCGCGAGAACCTAGCCCTTTTCTCCTACGCAACAAGTAGGGATTTTAGCTTGGCCTGACAGAACGCCGCTACCGCGGAGGCCATGCTGAGAAATGATGGCAAAATGGATTAATTTCCTCGGAACCAAAGCCCTCCCCGAGTGTTTCAGGCGAAGCCTGCGCAGGTCGCAGGTGTGTTACGCTTGGGCGAAACAGCCCCGGCGAACTACCTCAACTAAATAGCGCCCCCGAGGCGCTATTTGTTTGCGCGCCGGGTCGCAATCATCTAAAATCGTTGTATTTTTTGCCTTGCCGGGGCAAAAAAAGGACACCCCGGGAGAGCGGACAGCGCGCCCGGAGTGCCAGCTATGCGCACTTCTCGAGAAAGAAGTGTGTGCCGATCTTACACGAAAATACCGGCTGGTAAAATTCCGACATATTAACAACATTAACCATCTCGCTGGCCGAGGCCGCCGCGAGCGCCTAGCCTGCGGCCGAAGCCATGACGGACATCTTCATACGCCCCTATGTGGACGAGGACTTCGACGAGCTCACTTCGCTATGGCTGAACAGCTGGCAATCGACCGGCGTCCCCTCTCCGATTACCCTCAGTGAGGTGCGCGAGCGCTGGCCCGGCGAGCTCGCCGCCGGCTGGATCGTCCACGTCGCCGTCGCCGCAGATCGCATCCTCGGCTTCATCGCCCATCGCGACGATATTCTCGAGCAGCTGTTCATCGCGCCGGATTGCCAGGGTCGCGGGGTCGGCAAGCAATTGCTCGATTTCGCCAAAGCCCAGATGCCGTCCGGCTTTCGCCTGCACACCGCGCTGCAGAGCCGTGCCGGTCGATTTTACGAACGTGAGGGGCTGCGGCGCGGGGCAAGCTCGACCCACCCCAGGCTGGGCCATCCGATCGTCGACTATCTGTGGACTCCGCCGGGAGCGTGATCGACGCTAACGCCGACCCCCGCGCCGCACTCGCCCCGCCTTGTCGAAGCGGGCCCGGAAATCGGTGAGGGTCAGGGTGAAATCATCCTGTCTGTTGAACGCCTCGTCGCTCAGCTGCGGCCATTCCCCGGCCTTATACCAGGCGGCATAGCTCGGCAGCTCATTGCTGTAGGCCTTGTAGTGGGTCGAATAGGTCCGCACCCGCACCGTCGGCACCTTCGCTGACATGTCGAATGCCATCAGCCGCATCCAGCCGTCGCCAAGGCCCAGCATCGGGCTGAGCTTCAGCCCCGCCTCTTTCAGCACCTGCCCGCGATCTTGGTAATCGGACAGCAGCTGATAGACCTCACCGCCGGCCTTGTTGCGATCGATCCGCGTCGCCTGGCTGGTCTGATGCCCGGCCAGCACCATGAAAATCTGCGGGTGGGTGCTGATCAGCTTGTCCCACAGCATCTGCGGATTGTTGTCCTGCGGATCGCCCGCGTGATTGTCGATCGGCGGCGCCGGAAGTCGCTCGCCCTTGCCGTTCAGATAGTCATGGGTGCTGAGGATTGTCGGCAGGCCCGGATATATTTTCATCACCGCGGCGGCCCAGGCGAGCGAGGCATTGGGCGGGTCGAACTGCAGCCCGATATGGAGAAAGCGATAGCCGCCGGCGATGAAGATCTGCGCGCTATCGGCGCCCCTGTCGTGCGACGCGACATACCAGGTCTGACCTTTGAAGAAGCGCGACTGGCTGCCGAACACGGAAGTGAAATTGCTCGTCCCGCCGACATGCGCCGAGCTGCCGAAAGTCGTGACGAGCTTGCTCGGGCTGCCGGCTTGCGCTTTTGCTTCGGGCGGTTTCGGCGGCACCCACATCGCGTCATAGTCGTGATTGCCCGGCACCACCGAGAAAGGCACCTTGCCGGCGATCAGCGCATAGCCTTCCGCAGCGCCGGGCATCTCGATCGTCTTCACCTCGGGCTTCGGCCCGAAGAATTGCGCATAGGGGCCGGTGATCTTCTGAGATTTGAAGCCGCGCGCGGCATGGGCCGGATCCATCTCGGCGGTCTGATGCTGCCAGACGTCGCCCAGGGCGGTGACGAAGGCGATGTCACCGCCCGCGCTTTCCAAGTTCTTGGCGACGAACTTCATCTGCTCGATGAAGATCGGCTTGGCGTCGAACGGAAAGCCCGCCGCCTTCTGATGCTGAAAGTCGACGTAGTTCTGGGTGTCGGGGATCACCGCAATGGTGAAGCGGTCGCCGCGCGCCAGAGCCGGAGTCGACAGTCCCAGTGCCGCGGCAGCGACCGCGCCGAACATTCCCGTCCGCAATGCGTGACGATGCATAGGCCCCTCCCCCAGCTTCTGTCGATCGATAGCACGAATATCGCTTCGGCGGCGATCCCAGCGGCAAGGTCGGTCGCCGAGGCTCAGAAGATTAGCTTGAGCCGCACGCCTTTCCCGGAAAACTCGAACTTCGGCCGATGCTCGCCGGAGACACGACCAGGCGAGAACGGCGACGCAGGCCGCGGCTCTTTCTGCGGCTTCAGGCCGAGGAGAGCGAGCGATCGCCGCTCATGAACGTCGAAGGACAAGGGAAGATATCGCGGGGATTCGGCACGGGCGGCGACAGCCGAAAAGACGAGACTACAGACCAGCGCATAGCGGACACACATTACGACACCGGACATCGGCGCCCCGCGGCCAAAACATTCCGGCAACTCAAAAGTTGCCAGCGCCCCTATCCAGATTTTCCGCGACAGTTTCTTGACGTTCCCGCGGCGACTTTAAGAACAGCTCCCGGCTTCGGATTAATTACACAGATTGCCAATTTGATTTAGGCAGCGCCCCGGCGAGAGGCCGGGAGTCGGTCAACGCTGCATCGCTGATGACAATGGGCCGCCACCGGGCCTAACATTCCCGCCAGAGCACAGGAGAGAGCGCATGGCGCAGCTGCTGATCAAGAATGGACTGGTGGTCGACGGCACCGGCGCGCCCGGGCGCAAGGCCGATATCCGCGTCCGCCACGGGCAGATCGCCGAGATCGGTCCCGATCTCGCCGGCCAGGGCGAGCGTGTCATCGATGCCGCCGGCGCGGTCGTCGCACCGGGCTTCATCGACTCTCACACCCATTATGACGCGACGGTCTATTGGGATCCGCGCCTCGATCCGATGGCCCAGCATGGCGTCACCACCGTCGTCGCCGGCAATTGCTCGCTCGGCCTGGCGCCGATGCGGCCGGAGGATCGCGTCGGCCAGATCGACTGCTTCTCCTATATCGAGGACATGCCGGCCGACCTGCTCGACGCGGTGATTCCCTGGGACTGGGAGAAGTACACCGATTACGCCCGCTCCTTCGATCGCCGGCCGCTGGGGGTCAATCTCGTCACCTTCGCCGGCCATTCGCAGATTCGCGCCTATGTCATGGGCGATGCCGCCTGGGAGCGCGCCGCGACGCCCGAGGAGCGCGACCGCATCGTCGCCGAGCTCGACGAGGCGCTGAAGGCCGGTGCCAATGGCCTCTCATTCTCGCTGTTCGACAAGGATCGCCAGGGCCGCATGGTCCCGTCACGCCACGCCGACGACGTCGAGATCGACGCGCTGGTCGCCAAGCTCGCGGAATATGGCGCGGTGCTGCAGTTCATCCCGGGCCACACCACCGATGACATCATCGCCGATCTGAAGCGCGTCGGCGGCTTCCTTGCCCGGCACAAGGTGCCCGGCCTCTACAACGCGCTGGTCCATCTCGATTCCGAGCCCGATCGCTCCCATCGCACGATCGCGTGCATCGAGGAGCTGCGTCAAACCGGCGCCTTTATCTGGGCGATGGTCTCGCCCCGCCCCTTCGAGCTGCGCGTCGATTTCGAGCAGTCGATCTGCTTCATCAATGTCGCGGCATGGAACGAGCTGGTGCAGTCGCCCGCCGCGAAGAAACGCGAGCTGGTTCGCGACGACGCCTGGCGCGCACGCGCGCGCCGCGATGTCGACGGACAGAACTCGCAGATGTTCCCGTTTCACATTCCACAGCAGATCCGCATCATCGGTGTCGGCAAGCCGTCGCTGGCGGACTGGGTCGGCAAGAGCCTCGGCGATCTCGTCGCCGCGCGCGGCGGGCATATCTCCGACGTGCTGGCCGATTGGGCGATCGAAAATGATTTCGATACGGCCTTCGTCAACCCGGTCGCCAATTCCAATCCGGTCGACGTCGCGCGGCTGTTGAAAAGTCCCGTCACCTTCATCAGCGGCGGCGACGCCGGCGCACATCTCCAGATGTTCTGCGGCGCCGGCGAAGGCACGCTGGTCCTCACCCGCTTCGTTCGCGAACGCGGCGATCTCAGCCTCGAGGAAGCGATCCACGCGCTAACCGGCCAGCAGGCCAAGCTGCTCGGCATGACCGACCGCGGCACGCTGGAGCCGGGCAAGGCCGCCGACATCACCATTTTCGCGTTGGACGAGCTGACCTACGCGATGGAGAAGCTGGTCGACGACCTGCCCGGCGGCCGCAGCCGCTTCACCCGCGACCCCGGCGGCTTCCGCTACACCATCGTCAACGGCGTGGTGGTGCAGGAGAACGGGCGCGCGACCGAAGACTTGCCGGGAAGCTGGGTCGGCGTCGCGCGCCAGAGCAAGCTGGCGATCGCATAGCAGGACGCAAACACGCCGACCGCGCTTGGCATACGGCTGTAGCCGGCCGGCCAAGTCATGCTATGCGCCGCCATGTCTTCCGATGCGCCTGCGATTTTGCTCGACCTCGACGGCACGCTGATCGACTCGCTGCCCGGCATCGAGGCGAGCATCCGCAACGCGTTTCGTACCCTCGGCCATGAGCTGGATCCCTCGCTGGATTTGGCCGCGTTCATCGGTCCGCCGACCGAGGAGACGATGCAGGCGTTGCTGGCGCCCTTTGGCGACGATCGCATCGCCGAAGCAGTCACAACCTATCGCGCCGACTATGGCCGCACCGGCCTGTACGACAGCCATCCCTATCCGGGCATCGCGCAGGCTTTAGCCGCGATGAAGCAATCCGGCGTGCGGCTGTATCTCGCAACTTCCAAGCGCCGCGATTTTGCCGAGCGGATCCTCAATCATCTCGATCTCTCCGGCCTGTTCGACGGCATCCACGGCGCCGAGGAAGGCCGCGACCTGGATCACAAGCCGGAGCTCATCGCCGATGTCATCGCGCAGCATGGGCTGGCGCCGGGCCGCTGCGTCATGGTCGGCGACCGTCGCTACGACGTGATCGGCGCGCACGCGAACCGGTTACGCGCGATCGGCGTCCTCTGGGGCTATGGCACGCGCGACGAGCTGGAGACCGCCGGCGCCGACGGTCTCGTGGCGGACCCCGCCGATCTGCCCGCGGCCGTCCTGGCGACCATCGCCTCAGGCATGGATTGCTGATGCCTTGTCCATCGGGCGCCCATGACTAGGCTCGGCCGCAACGCAACGGAGGACCAGATCATGGCCAAGGAACCGACCGATTCGCGCAAGGGCTTCGGCGATATCGCGCCGCATCTCGCCGAGCTGACCGACAAGGTGCTGTTCGGCGACGTCTGGGAGCACCCCGCCCTGTCCAAGCGCGATCGCAGCCTGATCACGATCACCGCCCTGCTCTCGCTCTATCGCCACAACGAGCTGCCCTTTCACCTGAAACGTGGCCTGGAGAACGGCGTCACCAAGGACGAGATCATCGGTCTCATCACCCATCTCGCCTTCTACGCCGGCTGGCCCGCGGCGATGACGGCGCTGCAGACCGCGCGGAAGGTGTTCGACGAGCAGGGCTGAGGCCGGCGTTCCGACAGCCGGGATTGTCGACAAAGGGCTCCGCTGGCTATGCTGCGCCATAAGGTCAGCGGAATGGGCCTGAGGAGAGAGGCCGGGAATGGCGATCCAGGAAGTCAATGAGGTCGATCCTGCGGGCTACAAGCCCGAGCTGCCGATCCAGTTCGTGCCGCTGTTCACCTGGCCGCCCAAGCCGGCGGCGCTGGCGCGGTTCTTCTTCGGATTTCCCGGTTTCCTCCTGCCCTGGTTCGCGATCTTCCTCGGCGTGACCGTCATCTTCTGGACCTGGCTGACGCCCGATCCCGAGCAGGTCAGGACGCTGTCGGCAGGCTGGATCGGCTTCCTCCTTGCCCGCAATTTTCTCATCTTCATCGCCTTCGTCGGCGCCCAGCATGTGCTGATGTACCGCCTCCAGCATCAGGGGAAGGCGTACAAGTACAATCCCAACTGGCTGGCGAAGGACGATCCGAATTTCCTGTTCCGCGATCAGCTCTGGGACAATGTCTTCTGGAATTTGATCGGTGCGGTGCCGGTTTGGACCTTCTACGAGGTGATGACGCTTTGGCTCTCCGCCAATCACTATATCCCGACGGTCAGCCTCGCCGAGCATCCATTTTATATCGCCGCGCTGCTGCTGATCTCGCCGGTCTGGACCATCGCGCATTTCTACGTGATCCATCGCTTCCTTCACTGGCGCCCGATCTTCCGCCATGCGCATGCCATCCATCACCGCAACATCAACATCGGGCCATGGTCCGGCCTGTCGATGCATCCGTTCGAGCATCTGCTCTATTTCTCGGCGATCTGCCTGTACTGGCTGATCCCGTCGCACCCGCTGGTGGTGGAGTTCACCCTGATCAACCTCGCGCTCGGCGCGTCGGTCGGCCATATGGGCTTCGGCCAGGTGTCGCTCGGCGGCGGCAAGTACCTCAACAACGAACATTACATGCACTATCTTCACCACCGCTATTTCCGCATCAACTACACGGTCGAGATGGTGCCGCTCGATAAATGGCTCGGCACCTTCTACGACGGCACCGATGCGGGACGCGCTGCGATCAGGCGCCGATCGCGCTGACCATCAAACCAGATCGAACGCCACGGGCAACGCGTTGACAATCCAGTCGGGGAACCAGGTGATGCCCGGGTCCTCATATTTGTCGCGAAGCAGTCGACGCACGAGCGCATCCTCTTCAGCGTCCTCCACCATCCGGGCATCGGCTTCGAACACGCAATCGCCGATCCGGATCGTGACGCGCGGATGCTTGCGGGCGTTGCGGACCCAATCGGAGCGATCGCGATTGCCCGACAGCATGAACAGGCGTGCCCCGGACAAGGCGAACCAAATCTCGATCGTATGCGCGCGGCCTGACACGCGGCCGACGGTCGTGAGGTAGCAATATTGCTCGGCGCTCCGCCCGGCTGCCTCACTGATCGATTTCGGTGTCATCGCCGTGCCCATAGCGGATTTGCCACTCAGACGAAATTTAGCTGGCAAGCAGGCGATCCGCTCCTAAACATCGCTGCGCATCGGGGAGAGGATCACATGGCCAGGCTCGCGGATCGCATCGCCATCGTCACCGGCGCGGGCCGGCCCGGCAATATCGGCCTCGCGGTCTGCGAGGCCTTCCTGCGCGAGGGAGCGACCGGCGTCGTCGCGACCGACATGCGCACCGAAGACGCAGCCGAGATCGCCGCCGGCTTCGACGAAGGCTACCCCGACCGCTTCGTCTTCCTCGAGCATGACGTCACCTCGGAAGAAAGCTGGCGCCATGTGCTCGACATCACCCATGATCGCTTCGGCGGGCTCGACGTGCTGGTCAACAACGCCGGCATCGCCATCGGCGGCGGCACCCAGACGCTGACGCTCGAGGATTTCCACAAGGTGATGGCGGTCAATCTCGACGGCGCCTTTCTCGGCACCAAGGTCTGCGGACCGGCGCTCGCCGCGCGCGCCCGCCGCCATGCCGGCGGGGCGGCGATCATCAACGTCTCGTCGATGGCTGGCTATATGCCCAACGGCCATAACGTCGCCTACCACGCCTCGAAATCGGCGCTGCGCATGCTGACCATGTGCTGCTCGAAAGAGCTCGGTTCCCGGGGCATCAGGGTCAATTCGGTGCACCCCGGCCCGATCGTCACGCCACTGCTGCGCGAGGCCTTCGGCCGCTATGCCAAGGCTGGCATGTACGCCTCGGCCGAGGACGCCGAAGCCCAGATCACCGCCTCCAGCCCCTTGGGCGTCACCGGTCGACCCGAAGACATGGCGCATCTCTTTGTCTATCTCGCCTCGGACGACGCCCGCTTCGTCACCGGCACCGCCGTCGCCCATGACGGCGGGGTGGGCACGGTGTTCTGACCGCGATTCATCGCATTCCAGGAACCCGGTCCGTTCCGCTGCATTTGAAGCTGAGGGGCATTCCATGGAGTCAGGGTTGATCCGCTTCAGAGTCCGTCAGCATCGCCAGCAGATCGGCCCGTTGCACGACAGCGACGAGGCCGCCGAGCAGGCCGCGATCGATCTCGGCCTGGCCCGCCGAGACGAGCATTATGACGTGCTCCACCTGGGGGACGGGGTGGTCATCGACTGTGTCGAAAGCGATGATTCGCCGGCAAAACCGGCCTAGGCGGGCGTCGCCAGCTTCATCAGCGCGAGGCCTGCCATGATCAGCGCAGCCGCGGCGATGCGTGCGAAGCTTACGCTTTCGCCGAGCACCACTACGCCGACGAGAAAGGCGCCGACCGCGCCGATCCCGGTCCAGATCATATAGGCTGTGCCAAGCGGCAGCACCCGCATCGCCAGCGACAGCAGCCCGAAGCTCAGGATCATCGCCACGATCGTCACCGCCGACGGCAGCGGCCGGGAAAAGCCGACCGACAGTTTCATCGCAAAGGCCCAGACGACTTCGAGCAGACCAGCAGTGATGAGATAGGCCCAAGCCACGGCAGCCTCCTTCTTGGCTGCCGGGCCGTCCCGGTCTTGACCTCCCGCTTCGGGAACGGGGGACGTGGCCCCCGCAGGGCTCAGATATGGCGGTCGGGCAGCGGGCTCAAGTCCCGATCACCGGGTGGTCTTCAGCACCCAGCCGGTTTCCCAGAGCCGCGGATCCGCATCGTAGATGCTGATCGGCTCATCAACGACGCCGACCGACGCGGAGTAGTCGTCCCAGCCGCGCAACAGCTCGGCAAGGATGTCCGGATGCTCGGCAGCCAGATCGCGCACTTCGCCGCGGTCCCGCGCGAGATCGTAGAGCTGCCAGCGAGACGCGCCATCCGCGCCGGGAACGTAGAGCGCTTTCCAGTCGCCGCGGCGCACCGCGCGCCGACCGAACAGCTCCCAACCCGTCGTCGCGCCTGCCGGATGGACCGCCTCGGCCCTGCCTTCCAGCCAGCCGCGCAGCGAGCGGCCGCGCATCGGCGCGATCTCGCGTCCCTGATATCGCGTGCCCGGATGGCTCGCGCCGGCGAGGTCGAGCAGCGTCGGCGCAATGTCCATCACCGTCGCGAAGACATTGCCGATCTCGCCGGCGCGGGCGTTGCCGAGGCCGTGGATGAAGGCCGGCACGCGGATGCCGCCTTCGGTGGTGAACATCTTGTGCAGTCGTGACGGCGCGGTCGCCGCCTGGGCCCAGCGCGGACCGTACCAGCAATAGCTGTTCGGCCGGCCGAGATTGGCGAGGCTGTTGTCGCAATGCTCGGCGATCAGCCGGGTGAAGAAATCGCCCATGATCGGCATCGCCTCGACAACCGCACCCTCGGCGCCGTTGTCCGAGAGAAAGATGATCACCGTATCGTCGAATCCTCCCGAAGACTTGAGCGCATCGACGACACGGCCGACATTCTGGTCCACCCGGTCGACCATCGCCGCATAGACCTCCATCGTCCGCGCCGAAGCGGCGCGCTGGTCATCATCGAGTTCACCCCATTCCGGGGTGTCGGCGATCACCGGATGCGGCACCGTTCCCTCGGCGACAAAGCCGAGTTCATCGAGCCGTGCGAGCCGGCGCGCGCGCAATCCATCGGGGCCGTCGTCGTAGACGCCGCGATATTTGGCGATCTCGGCATCCGGCGCCTGCAGCGGCCAGTGCGGCGCGGAGAAGGCGAGATAGGCGAAGAACGGCCGCTCATCCGCCTCGCCGAGAAACTCGATCAGCCGGCTGGCGAAATAGTCCGACGAGTAGAAGTTGTCCGGCGTCGGCACGAAGCGATCGTCCTCGGCATAGATCGGCTTCTTCGTGAGCAGCTGGTCGAATGGACCGCCGAAATGTTCGGAGCCACCCGGCAGCAAGGCGAACGAACGCTCGAAGCCGCGCGCGGTCGGCGCGGTCTCGAGCGTATCGCCGAGGTGCCATTTGCCCGACATCAGCGTGCGGTAGCCCGCATCGCGCAGCAGCTCGCTGACAGTGACGACGCGATCGTTGAGATAGCCCTCATAGCCCGGCGCGCCGGCAAAGCCGGGATGGACGATCTCGAGCATCGTGCCGAGCCCGGCGATGTGATGGTCCGTGCCGGTCATCACCATCGCCCGCGTCGGCGAGCAGGCCGGCGCCGAATGAAAATCGCTGAGCCGCACGCCGGCCAGCGCCAGCGCGTCGAGATGCGGCGTCGCGATCTCCGAGCCGAAGGCGCCGAGATCGGAGAAGCCCATGTCGTCGACGACGATGACGAGGAAATTGGGCCGCTTGCCGTCCGTCACACCAGCTCTCCCCAGGGCTCACGGCCGCCGCGGAGAGGTTAGCTGCAGGCCGCGACGACGCAACCCGAACGAAGTGCAGCCGGCGATTAGCGCCAGGGATCGACGAAGCCGCTGACCCAGCCGCTCGCCGCGGTCACCACCTCGGGCTTGGGCTTCTGCGTCTTGGCGACGTCGATTGGTTCGGCGAAGGCGATGCCGGCGAGATATTCGGTCGTCCAGACGACCCTGCCGGCGATGCCCTTCAACAGCCCGATGTCGAGCGAGACCCTGTCGCCGGTCATGAGATTGCCGCTCTGCTCGACGCAGGCGCCGGTTGACGAAAGATCGCGGACGCGCCGCTCCGGCTCCATCCCGCAAGGGCCACGGACGACGGCGCGGATGATCACCCTGCTGCGATTTTCCCGAGGCTGCAGAGTGTCTTCGCTCATCCGATCCGATCCTGTTTGCGCTGACCTCCCGCCTAGGCGCTATTCTTCAAGGGTCGATTAGGGCGTATCGTTAAAATCGTCGCTCGCAGAGATTTATTTGCGCAACCCGCCGGCCGCCTGCCGGTTTGAGCGCGGCCCCGGCGAGTGATAGCGTCTCTGTCCAACCAGCGCGCCGCGCCCCGACGGCGACGTAAAAACGGTGGAGATGGACATGCAATTGATCAGCGCGACGCCCAGCCCATGGGCCCGCAAGGTGCGCATCCTCGCGATCGAGAAGGGCATCGATCTCGAGGTGATCAACGACATCCCCTGGGCGCCGGGGACCTGCGTGCCGCAATACAATCCGCTGGAGAAGCTGCCGATCCTGCTGACCGACGACGGCGACCGCATCTACGAATCGCGGCTGATCGTCGAATGGCTCGAACGGCGCTTCCCCGAGCCGCCGATGATTCCGGTCGACGACGCCGGGTATATTCTCGCCAAGAAATTCGAGGTGCTCGCCGACGGCACGCTCGACGCAATGTTGCTCAACGTCTTCGAGGTGACGCGCACGCACGTCGACCCGGAATGGGAAGCGCGCCAGCGCCGCAAGGTTCTGGGCGGCATGGCCGAGATCGCCCGGCTGGTGGGCGACCGCACATTCGCGATCGGCGACGGCATCAGCCTGGCCGATGCCGCGATCGGCTCGCTGCTCGGGTCACTCGACTTCTCCCATGCGCAGTCGCGGGTCGTGCCGGCCGGCGACTGGCGCGATCACCATCCCGCGCTCGCACGCTATTTCGACCGGCTGGAGGAGCGCCCGTCATTCCGCGAGACTCGGCCGATCATGTTCGATTTCGACGTCATGAACCGCAATCGCCAGCCGGCCTGAGGAACCCCGATATGATGCGCCTGATCAACGCGCCGCCCAGCCCGTTCGGCCGCAAGGTCGCAGTCGCTCTGCGTGAGAAAAGCTTGCCCTTCGAGACGCAATGGGACGAGCCCTGGGGCGAGGCGACGATCACCGCCGACTACAACCCGCTCGCCCAGCTGCCGATCCTGATCACCGATGCCGGCGAGGTGCTCTACGAATCCAACTATCTGCTCGAATGGATCGAGCGGCGCTATCCGGAGCCGGCGCTGCTCCCCGCCGACGATGACGGCATTCTCGCGGTCAAGCAGATGATGGTGCTGGCCGACGGCATCATGTCCTCGGCCTCGACGATCATTCGCGAGCTGACCCGGCCGCCGTCCAGCGAAGCCTGGCTGGCGCGCTATCGCGATAAGATCATTCGCGCGACAGAGGCGCTCGACGCAGCGATCGGCAGCGCCGAATTTGCCTGGGGCAACCGCTTCGGCCAGGCCGACATCGCCATCGGCGTCAACCTCAAGATGGTCGACACGATGACCGATCTGTTCGGCCAGCAGATCGAGCTCGACCCGTGGCACCAGCGCCTGCCCCGCCTCGGCCGCTACGTCGCCAATCTCGACCAGCGCCCGAGTTTCGTGGCGACGCGCCCGCAGCCGATGCCGTTCGACCACGAGAAAGTCTATGGGTAGCGAGTGCCGACCGGGCGCTGCCCCTCACGAAGAGGGATTGGGCAGGTAAAAGATCTCCTGCGTCGACCTCCTAAGGCGCCCCGGCGTACCCATTTCCACATGTCCCAAGCCCAGCCTCTCACCGATCCCGATCTCGCCGCGCTGGTCGATCGCTTCTATGCCCGCGTCCGCGCCGACGAGCAGCTCGGGCCGATCTTCAATGGCGCGGTCGAGGACTGGCCGGAGCATCTGCGCACGCTGTCCAGTTTCTGGTCGTCGGTGATGCTCGGCAGCGGTACGTACAAAGGCAATCCGATGGCGGTGCACCTGCGACATGTCGCAGCAATCACGCCCGAGCTGTTCCAGCGCTGGCTCGGCCTGTGGCGCGCGGTGACCGACGAAAGCCTGCCGCCGGCAGCAGCGGCTGCGCTGCAGGAGAAGGCCGGCCGGATTGCCGAAAGCCTGCAGGCCGGGCTCTGGTTTCGCCCACGGCGAAGACCACCCGCCGGCTAACACCTTTCACGACCTCTTCCGACAGTTCGCGGCAGGCCGCGCAAATGCCACGGCCCGTCGCTCCGCACCCTTAAGAACCGCGGAAAACCGTCGTTTTTCCTGCGCCCGGAGAATAGGGCGACCGGTTCTTTAACCTTCCGTCAACAGGCCATTTTTACGTTTGAGGGCGCACAGGATGTCGAAAGCGAGAGGCGTACGATGTCCGAGATGAATATCCGCTACGAAGTTGGGCCCGACCATGAGGTCGTGCTCCTCAATGAACTGCCGCCGGCCCACGCGACGCGCTGGGATGCGCGCAGCAAGGCGAAGGTGGTGGCAGCCGTCCAGGCCGGCATCCTCACCATCGAGGAGGCCTGCACGCGTTACTGGCTGTCGCTGGAGGAATTCGCCAGCTGGCAGCGTGCGCTCTCGGCCGAGGGCGTGGAAGGCCTCAAGGCGGCCCACCTCGCCGCCGCGAATGCCGCCGCGCCCAAGCCCTGGCACCAGCAGGCAACCGCCGCGGCGCGGCCGGTCAGCCGGGTCCACGAGCCTTGGCGGCGCGTGACCGACAAGCCCTGGCAGCGCTAGACGCCGCCAAGGACGGATGTCGGCTCGGCAACGAGCCGATATGGGGAAGCCCGGCCTGCAACGCCGGGCTTTTTCATGTCACGCTGCGACGGACTTCGCCGCCGGCAAGAACGGCGCAACCGTCCCCACGGCACGTGCGACCCAGGCCTGCTTCTCGCCGACCGGCGCGACATAATGGATCGCCTGCTCGGCATCGGCCAGCGATCCGCCGCGCGCGATCAGCCAGGTCGCAAGATAATGCGAGGCGAGGCAGCCACCCGCGGTCGCGACATTGCCATGGGCGACGAAGGGCGCATCGAGCACGGTCACGCCCGCCTCGATCACCCAGGGCCTGGTCGTCAGGTCGGTGCAGGCGGGCAGATCGCCTATCAGGCCGAGCTTGGCCAGCAGCAGCGTGCCGGAGCATTGCGCGGCGACCAGCTGGCGCGAGGGATCGAGCCGGATACGCGACAGCAGCGCGACATCGGCAGCGATCGCACGGGTGTTAATCCCGCTGCCGATCAGGACCGCATCGGCCTCGGCGGCGAAGTCGAGCGGCTGCTGGCGCTGCACAACGACGCCGTTCATCGAGGTCACCTCGGCGGTCGGCGCGGTGATCTGTGCGGTCCACCCATCCACGCGATTCAGGATTGCGGCCGCGACGAACGAATCCAGCTCGTTGAAGCCGTCGAACGTCAGCACCGCGATCTGCATGGAAGCCTCCTTCATGGGAGCGCGGTTCCTATCAAATTTGCATCACAGGCGGAATGATCGCATCCCTGGTTGCCATTTGGCTTAAATTGAGTTATATGATGCCATATGGCCGTACAGGACATGCCATGCTGACGCTGGTCGATACCGGAGCGCCGGACTTCCGGCCCGAGCCCGTCACCGACGCCGAGGGCGCCGCAATGTTCCGCGCCGTGGTCAATCTCTTCGCCCGCTGGGGCCTGACCGACGAGCAGTCCGCCACCCTGCTCGACATGCCGCTGCGCAGCTTCCGCCGTTGGAAGGCCGACGCGCCTGGCCGCCTCGGCCGCGATGCGAAGGCGCGGCTGTCGAACCTGATGGGCATCCACAAGGCGCTGCGCATCATTTTCCGTGAGCCCGCCCGCGGCTATGGCTGGATCAAGGCGCCCAACGAGGCCTTCGGCGGGCGATCGGCATTGGCTGTGATGCTCGGCGGCGAGCTGACCGACCTGATGCGCGTGCGCCGCTATCTCGACGCCGAGCGCGGCGCCTGGTGATCGATCCGGCATCGATCCCGACGCGCGCGGTCGACTGGCCCGGCGCCAGCCGCATCATCCGCAGCCGCTTTCCGCCGATCGACATTTTCGACGACATCGCCAATCCGGCTGACTGGCCGCTGCTCCTGGCCGCCGAGCAGAAGACCAATCCGCGGCTGATGGAAACGCTCGGCGCGATCGACCTGGTACCGCCGGAGCGGCGTGTCACCGGCCCCGGCGCAAGCTATCTGATGGCGCCCTTCACCCAGGTTAGCCGCGATCGGCCGAGCCGCTTCAGCGACGGGCGCTACGGCGTGCTCTACGCCGCGCGGCAGTTCGAAACGGCGCTGATGGAGACGGTTCATCATCACGCCCTGTTCATGGCGCGAACCCAGGAAGCACCGGGCTGGACCTCGCAGTTCCGCGAGATCCTGCTCGATGTCGCCGCGACGCTGCACGACCTGCGCGGCGGCGATCCCGTTTTCGCCCCTGCCCTCTCGCCCGACGATTATAGCGCAAGCCAGCAGCTTGGCGCAGGCCTACGCATCGGCGGTGCGGACGGCATCGCCTATCCGAGCCAGCGGCACGCGACTGGCGAATGCGTCGCGCTGTTCTATCCCGACCTGGCCCGCAACCCGCTCCAGGGTCGCCATCTCGACTATCACTGGAACGGCAGCAGCATCGACTTCTACCGCGACGCCGGCCGCGGCGAAGTCTACCGGATCAGCTAAGTCTGGGCCCGCGCCAGCCCCTGCTGGATCCATTGCACGATCGCGTCGGCCGGCATCGCGCCCGAGGTTCGCGCCAGCTCGCGGCCTTTCTGGATCATGATCATCGTCGGGATGCTCTGGATGCGATAGCGCGCGGCGATTTCCTGATGCTTCGCGGTGTCGAGCTTGGCGAGTCGAACCTGCGGCTCGAGCCGTGCCGCCGCCGCCTCGAATGCCGGGGCCATCGCCTTGCACGGCCCGCACCAGTCGGCCCAGAAATCGATCACCACCGGCTGATCGCTTTTCACCGCGAAGCGCTCGAACCGGACCTCGTCGAGCGCAACCGGCCGGCCCTGGAATAAAGGGCTACGGCAGGTGCCGCATTTCGGCTGCTCGCCGAGCCGCGCGCGGGGCACCCGGTTGAGTGCACCATCGGTCGGGCACGCGACGACCAGACTGTCGCCGGCGCTGCCCCTGTCGGCGCTGGCAGGCACTCCATCCTCCTTGAGCCTACTGAACCAGTTACTGGACTGAACGTCCACCCGCGACGGCGGTTGCCAGCCACATCCGGCGGCTGCCGTACTGCAACCGGGATAAACGAGCCGCCTGCGCAACAAACTGCCCGGATCGAACGTTCTGTGCCCGCAACGGGAGTGGTTGAATCCGGGATTGGCGGCGCCGGCGCGCGCGGCGAAACCCGGGAAAATCGTGGAACGGGTCGATCACGGCCGGGTTATCGGCCGTGTCATTCAAGGAGGAACATGATGTCGAAGCTGGTATGGACGGCCGTCATCGCGCTCGGATTGAGCTCGACGCCGGTCATGGCACAGAGCGCCGGACGCATTCTGGGCGGCGCCGGTATCGGTGCGGCGGGCGGCGCGGTCGCCGGCGCGGTCATCCCTGGCCTGTCG
>JADMIO010647563.1_pt1 | contig 16583 bp, 16 predicted proteins | sample 8958161 | NCBI WGS metagenome assembly JADMIO01 (sample SAMN16585339, study PRJNA669376) | soil metagenome | isolation source: Crop rotation soil | place: USA: Cullars Rotation, Alabama | collected 2011
GTTCCGCCGCTTCATGGGCGGCCCGCGCCTCGGCCAGCCGTGCCTCGGCCGCCTGCACGTCGGCCCAGGCCGCGCCGGCGGTCGCGGTATCGATCCGCCCGAAGCCGTCGAGCAGCGCCCGGTGGCCGCGCGGGTTGAGCAGGCCGCGATCGTCATGCTGGCCGTGGATCTCGACCAGGCTGGCGCCGAGCTCGCGCAGCAGGCCGGCCGAGACCGCCTGGTCGTTGACGAAGGCGCGGCTGCCGCCGTCGGCCTTCACGATGCGGCGGATCACCAGCGGCTCGCCCGGCTCGCGCGCCAGGCCATTCTCGTCGAGCATCGCCAGCGCCGGATGGTCCGCCGCCACCTCGAAGGTCACGCTCACCGCCGCCTGCGCCTGACCCGCCCGGACCAGGGCGCTGTCCGCCCGCATCCCGAGCGCCAGGCCAAGCGCATCGAGCAGGATCGATTTGCCCGCTCCCGTCTCACCGGTCAGCACGCCGAGCCCGGGCCCGAACTCGAGCTCGAGCAGGTCGATCAGCACGACGTCGCGGATCGACAGCTGGGTCAGCATGGAATCGCGCAAGGGGTCATCCTGGCCCTCTTACGTCATTCCCGCGAAGGGACGGAAGTGGGGGGCTCAGCGAGTCCCTTGGGGAGCGGCCGCCGGCGCCGCCGCGGGGACCGGGTGGCGCTGCATCAGCTCGAAAGCGCGGCGGTACCAATAGGTTTGCGGATAATTGGTGCCGAGCACCGCGGCCGCGCGCTGCGCCTGGTCAGGCACGCCGAGCGCGAGATAGGATTCGGTGAGTCGCATCAAGGCTTCCGGCGCATGGCTGGTCATCTGATACTGGTCGATCACGATGCGGAAGCGGACGATCGCGGCGAGCCACTGCCGCCGGCGCTGGTAGAAGCGGCCGATCTCCATCTCCTTGCCCGCCAGATGGTCGCGGACCAGGTCGATCTTGATCCGCGCATCGGCGGCATAAGGCGTATCCGGATAGCGCCGCACCAGTTCGCCGAGCGATTCGAGCGCCTGGCGGGTGATCGCCTGGTCGCGGGTGACGTCGCTGATCCGCTCATAATAAGAGAGCGCGATCAGGTAGAGCGCATAAGGCGCATCACGATTGCCGGGGTGGATCGAGAGGAAGCGGCGGGCGCTGTCGATCGCCTTGGTGTAGTCGTTCGACGCATAATAGTTGAATGCGCTCATCAGCTGCGCGCGGCGGGCCCAGACCGAATAGGGATGCTGGCGCTCGACCTCGTCGAAGATCAGGGCGGCCTGCGCATAACCATGCTGCCGCATCCGGTCATAGCCGGCATTGTAGAGCGTGTTCACGTCGCGGGCGACATAGCGGGTGTCGGCGCCGTGACGGCGGCCCCCGCCGAGCATGGCGCAGCCGGAAAGCAGGACGGAAGAGGCGGCGAGCGCGAGGATCAGCGGGCGGGAAAGCTTCGACATGGCGGGCTTCTTAGCGAAGGGGTTGGAATAGGCCAAGCGGCATCGCCAGAAACCGCCGCGCGGATGAACGGCAGTTTAATGACGTTGGCGATTAACCATCCTCCTACCGCTTTCTGCTACTCCCGTGCGATGCTGCGCGTGCTGACCCTGGCGACCTTGTTCCCGAACCACCTGAAGCCGACCCTGGGCGTTTTCGTCGAGCGGCAGACGCAGGCGCTGGCCGCGCGCGCCGATGTCGAGGTGCGGGTGGTCGCGCCGGTCGGGCTGCCCGTCTGGCCGCTCTCGCTGCATCCCCATTATGCGCCGCTCCGGACTCTGCCGCTCAGCGAGCGCTGGCAGGGGCTCGACGTCCGTCGGCCCCGCTACCCGGTCTGGCCGAAGCTCGGCACCGCCGGCACGGCCCGGCGCATGGCCGAGGCGCTGCTTCCGGTGTTGCGCGAGATGCGGGCCGAATTCCCGTTCGATATCATCGACGCCGAATTCTTCTGGCCGGACGGTCCGGCCGCGGCCCTGCTCGCCAGCGCCCTCGGCGTCCCCTTCTCGGTCAAGGCGCGCGGCAGCGACATCCATCGCTGGGGCCACCGGCCGGGCGTGGCGGAGCAGATCGTCGCGGCGGCGCGGGCCGCGGACGGCCTGATTGCGGTTTCTGCCGCGCTCGGGGCCGACATGGTCGCGCTCGGCATGCCGGAGGAGAAGATCCGGGTCCACCATACCGGGATCGATCTCGCCACGTTCAGACCCGGCGATCGGGCCGCCGGCAAGGCCGCGCTCGGCGTGGACGGTCCTTTGCTGGCAGGCGTTGGCGCCCTTCTGCCAGGCAAGGGCCACGATCTCACCATCGCCGCGTTGAAGGAGCTCCCGGACGCGACCCTGATCATTGCAGGCGACGGACCGGACCGGCCGAGGCTCGAACAGCTGGCACGGAAGCTGGGGGTCGCCGGGCGGGTGCGCCTGCTGGGGCCGCAGCCGCACGCGGCGTTGCCCGCGCTCTTCGCCGCCGCCGATGTGATGGTGCTGCCGACCGTGTCCGAAGGCCTCGCCAACGTCTGGGTCGAGGCCTTGGCCTGCGGCACGCCGGTCGTAACCAGCAATGTCGGCGGCGCGCCGGAGGTGATCGACCGGCCCGAATATGGCCGCCTCGTCCCGCGCGACCCCGCCGCCATCGGCGCGGCGGTGGAGGCGCTTCTCGCCGATCCTCCCTCGCAAGAGGCCGTGCGCGAGGGCGCCTTGCGGTTCAGCTGGGAGCGAAACAGCGCGGCGCTGGCCGCGCATCTGGCAGGATTGGTCGAGGCCCGTTCGGGTTGAGCTTTTGATAGTGGCTAGAGCGGCAACAGGGCGGCGGCGATCCAGCGGCCTTCGCCGCGCAGCAGGCCCCAGGTGCGGGCGGCGGCGCGGCTGTCCATCGCCTCGACGCCGATGCCCAGCCCTTCGAGCGCGGCAACCAAGGCTGCGGGCGGGCGCTGCAGCACCGGCCCGGTGCCGAGCAGGATGAATTCCGGCGCCGGGCTGAGCGCCAGCAAAGGCGCCAGATCAGCCTCGCCCAGCGCCCTCAGCGACGGCGCGGTCCAGGCCTGCGCCGCCTCCGGAGTCAGGAGCAGAGCTTCATAGGTGACGCCGTCGACGCGGAAGCCGCGGCCGGCAAAGCCCTGGACGAGCGGCCCGGAAGCCGCCGGCGTCCGGTCGGCTCTCACGCCGCCGCGCCCCTAGACAACCGCACCATCGTCGGCCGGCCGGTCGCGCGGCCCGCGCTCGTTGCGCGGTCCGGTGGGGCCGCTGCCCTTTTCCTGCCGCGGCAGGAAGCTCGACGTCTTCACGCCAAGCCAGACGAGGATCGGCGAGGAGATGTAGATGGACGAATAGGTGCCGACGAAGATGCCGATAAAGATCGCGATGGTCAGCCCGAAGATCACCTCCGGCCCGAGCAGCAGCAAGGCGCCGAGCGCGAGCAGGATCGAGATCGAGGTCACCATGGTGCGCGACAGCGTCTCGTTGAGCGAGAGGTTGAGCAGCTCGAGAATCTCCATCTTGCGGTATTTGCGCAGATTCTCGCGGATGCGGTCGTAGATCACCACCGTATCGTTCAGCGAATAGCCGACGATCGTGAGGATCGCGGCGACCACGTCGAGATCGAATTCCAGGCGGGTCAGCGAGAAGAAGCCGAGCGTCATGCAGACGTCGTGGAAGAGCGTGACCAGCGCACCGACGCCGAACTGCCATTCGAAGCGGATCCAGATGTAGATGGCGATGCCGAGCATCGCGAGCGCGATCGCCCAGGCGCCGGAACGAAGCAGCTCGCCCGAGACCTTGCCCGAGACGGTATCGACCGAGCGCACCGTCGCATTGCCGCGATAGGTGGACCAGTTTGTTCTTCCCCAGATCTTGGCGCGTACTCTCCAACACTTGAGGCCCAGTACCAACACCAACATCACGACCTACAGCAACAGCACCAGCAGGATGATTATACACAAACGTTCTCGAGTTACTCAGAAGCCGCAGCTGCGCTATCGTTGAGTTCGTTCCAACAGCATCAACAGCATCACCATCAGCATCATCAGCATTCTCCAATCTTGGTGCGGGCAGAGTTGTTCCATAAGCAGATTCAACAGGGGCACCAGCGCTTCCAGCAACAATTGGAGCAAGATCAGCAGCGACAGCAACAAAAACATCAAGAACAAGAGCAACATGGTAATGCACATGGCTTTTTGTCCGAATCCTTGATAACTTCGGCGCTAGCGGCTGCTGCTGCTGCTGCTGCTGCTGCTGCTGTCGCTACTTCAACAGTATCGGCAGTCCCAGCCATGACGTGTGATTCCATCTCTACATCGATCCCAACACCTACAACAGGGTCACCCTTATCGAGCCTATTGGATGATCAGGACGAATTGGACAGGTGTCATTTGAGTGCGGTGGCAGAGCTGGTTGCTGCCGAGCTTTGAGATGGTCTTATCGTGTATCATACACTTCCTCTTCCTTCTCCCTTCCTCCGATTGTAGATTAACAATAAACATCAAAGCTTTCCATGGCAGCTGTGTATACATTCACTGGAATCTATGGTACAAAGATCAGCAAGCCGAAAACAAGGCTCCTTCTCCCCGTCATATCTATCTTCGCTTTTTGTTCCCATTCTTACAACGCGGTCGAGAGTGTCGTCTTGTTCCTAACACCACACTCTCCTCGTTTTCCACAAGCCTCGATCCACTGATCATGTCTCTTGATCAGTTCTGGCACGATCCTGCTTTCAATCTCAATGTGCTGAATTTCATCTTCTTCCTGGGTCAACCGGATCTCGGATTCATCCTCGTTGGTGATCAATTTGACGACTCTTTTGCGTGTTGTTAGGATGTTGCCGATGACAATCTGGTGTCCGTAGCGTTTCAATGCCTGGCGAGATTTGAGTGGAAGCAACGCTTCATCCGTTTCTAGTTTAAACGACACGATAAAAGCTTTGGGGGTCCAATCATTGACCAAAGGTTTGAGGATCTTGGGCACTTGATCCATGGAGAGATTCAACAATCCATCTCCAGATTGAATCTTGTGCTCTGACATCTTGTCGGCTGGGATAAAGAAGTCTGACACTGCTGCTGCCAAGTAGTACATGGCATGGACATCCATCTTTGAAATGATTTGAGCTGCCTCTCGAAGGAGGAACAGGTAGTCGTTGACCGTGACAAAGTCCAATGTGAGCAAGGTTCCTGCTCGCTGCGTCTAGAATGATTGGAGCGAGCGAGTGAGCGAGAGAGACCCGAGTTTCAACAAAAAGGACACAGTTGGGACCTCTTGCTTACCTCGCGATACTTTTTCAGAACGGCCTTCATCTGCTCGATATATGGAGGCATCACTGTGGATCCAAAACGACATTTGTGTGTCACAAGCAGAACAAAGTGCGATGTATAAGTTGATGACCAGTGCTGTGTTGAAAATTCCCGCCGCTCCCTCCTAACACCTATTACTCAAACATGTCAAAAAAGACAGAGAACTCACCATGGATCCCATTTTCATCCGCCTCCATAAACTCCAAAAAGCAATTCCGAGAGTGACTGTAATGTCGAGAATAGGGTTGCAAGCTGAATTGGCGATGCATGAAGATGACGGCGTATCCTTGTTCCAAAAAGTACTCTGCCGAAGTCGCTCCGCGTGTGCCAGCACTAAAGTTGTCAATGAATCGAACTGTCTGCGTCTCCAATGGCACGGTCGTTCCTCCACTCTATGTTGGGTTCATGGCGAAGTGGAGATAGAAGGCAAGGAATCGACGATGGGATGGGTGGGAGGTTAGTTCTGGGACCCTTTGTTCAAACAACAAATCCAAAAAAGGAGACAAGGCCGAAGTGCTAGTTGGACAACAAAGATCAGTCCACCTTCCCATGTCATCGAAAGAGCATCCGTGAAGAAAAAACGTGGTGTGAAAATAGTAGTTGGGTTGTATCAAGTGTGAGAGGGCTGAGAAATGGTCAAACGCAGTACAAGCTGGAGGCAATGGCGGGGAGTGACAAGTCTGAACGTCTCCACAACATCCGTTACTGCACATTCCATGTCCTCTTGCTAATGCGGTACTCTCCCTTACCACCGCGGATAGTCGATCAACTTACAGTGACAAGGACAACTCGGCGACCATCACGCATGTGCTTGTCTACAAAGGCTCGGATCTTTTCGGCATTTTCCTTCAGCGACTTGGGGGGAACATGAGACGCAAAGTAGACCTCAGCCGAGACTCGACCAGGGCTGGAGATGGAAGCTGGAGTTGATGCACCCGATGCAAACGTGTGGTCTGTTCCACCGTTACTTGAGACGAGGTGGGATCCTACGATCGCTGAGGGTTTTTTAGGGACGGGGTGGTTCAGCTGCGCGGCCATTTTCTGCGGAACAGGCGATAGGGAGAGGAGGGAGGGATGAGGAAAGGATGGGAGAGGGAATGTAGGATGGAAGAGTGGGAGTGAGGAGGAGTGGAGAAGAATGGAGATCTGGACTGTGACTGGCAGGGATCAATCACGCACTTTGGCAAACAACTCGGCTGTCGCACCGAACAGAGTTGACGGCTTGGGTCGCTTGGACTCGCTTGGTCGGATCGGGGATGAAGCGAGGTGCGTCATAATGGCCGTTGGAACACACCGTTGCACACAGAGAGAGGTGGCATTGCCTGTGGCTAATACATCCATCCTGGAGGAGAAAGAGATGTGTGTGGATGGTGTGAATGTATGAATGGTAGGTCTTGCGCGGAAGAAGAGGCAAGGGAAGGAAGGGTCGCAAGAAAGGGCTTTCTACGTCCCCAGTGGCCAGCAGCGCATTTGTGATTTGTCAAGGAAATCCACGCTGCAGCTGCTCTGTGCGCGACATGTGCAAGAAGACTGCTTGTGTTGCCTGGTGTTGACACTGATCAGGGCTGTTTCTCTCTTCCTTCCTTCTCTCCCATCCTTCTTCTGCTCTCCGGTCTCCTTCCCGCCGTCCCTCCCCTGCGATCTGCCTTTGTTCGTCTCATTCGCTCTTGCTTGCTCGCTCGCTGCATCGCTGCATTCATCTCGTGCATCCGCATCCGTCTTGTTCACTTTGCAAGATCGCTGGCTTTCTTATCTCCCTCCCACGATCCTATCACTCCCTCCCTTCCTTCATCTCTCTCCTCCCTCCATCGCCACATATCCAAATGAGCAAGCAAATCAGCAGAAACAGAAGAGTCGGCGCTCTGGTTGCATATACAACTCTGGCCTGCAGTCTGGTTTCCTTGGGTGTCTATGTCTACCGGCAACAAAAGGGCGCTCGACGAGCTGGAGATCGAAACCCCGGGAACAGCACACGAAATGGTGCCAGCCAGGATCGCAATCCTAGAGCGAGCTTGGACTATAGCTCCATCAGCGGCGGCAGTGGACTGGAAGAAGGTCGAACATCGGAGGTACGTGTTTTTGTTGCCACTCCATTCATGCATGTCAGCTTGCTCTCTCTCTTTCTCTCTTTCTCTCTCCTTCTGGAGAGAGGACCATGCCCTATTCCATGCCCATCGCTACTGTCCTTTTCAAACAGCAAAGAACCCTATTTTTACGTTTGACCATGTGGTTCATCGTGGACCTGTTTGTCCTAACCGAACACTCTCACTTTTATGGCTATTTGGCACAGGCACAATCGTCGTCATTGTCACGGCTTGGGTCCAAGATTGCCCGGACAGTGAAGAGGAACAAAAAAGTCTTAACCATCTCACTCAAGAATGTAGGTCCTCCTCCACGCGCATTGTAGCGGAACAAATGGATGGTTGGTAACTCGAAGAAGGGCACACACCTTACTCACACTTTATTCTTCCTCTCATTTCCCCTTTGCCTCCCTTGTACTGGTTTAGACCATTGTCTGGAACCCCTCTCCCGATCCCACAGCTCCCAACTACGGATTCGTGGAGGGCGCCATCCCGCTTCTTTTCCACCTCGCAGAAAACTTCAACATGCACCTGATCCTGCTCTGTCCGCCTCTTCAGCAGAATCAAACTCAGGTCAATGGCAAGGATCGAGTACCCACGACCCAGGAACAGGACGAACTAAAGCGTCAACAACAGCTAAGACAGGAGCATGACCGGGAACAGATCCTGACCATGCTGAAGAATGCAGGATTGATCACCTCTCCTGGCGCTCGTGGACCCAAGCTTATTGATCCACGTCAGTTGCTGATCTGTGAGACAGAAGAGGGGGTCAGCCACATGGTTCGTCATCTTGAGAGTCAAGTTCATGTAGAGGCTCAGCAGAGTGTGCTCGAGATGGTTCAGGGAGTAGTGCCCAGGGTTGTGTTTGTGCAAAAGAGACCTGGCCATAGTCGAGCATCCTCCAACGTAAGCGGTCAATTGGACGATGTGATGACCCGATCCCATATCCGTGTGCGCTCAACTTCCAGATCGTCTAGTTCAGGATCAGCCACCGGATTTGGCTCGGAAGACCCTAGTTTCTCAGGAGCAATGGGGGATGGGCATGGATCGCCGTCTTCGTCGATGATGGGAGAATCGTTTGTGGAGGTGATCAAGACCGTACCATCAGCACAGCCCCTCGTCTCGGGCTTCGTGACACAGGCAGGAAAGAAGGGGTATGTCGAAGTGACGGACCAACTGATGCGTAGCAGCCTTAATCCAGAGTTCAAAGAGTAAATGAAGTGGTTTTTACACCCGTAAATCGAAAGTCGCAGGCTGAGCACGGAGAACGCAGTCTCGCCCGTGGTTTCGTGGGACGATTGTGAGGGCGCTCGCTCATTTCCTTTTCGCCTTTTGCTCATCCTTCACTTGCACCTCACACATCTCTATTCCACACTTCTTGCCACAGCTATTCATCTTGTCTTCCCTCCCCTCTCATTGCTCGCACGACTCCACGCCCTTATTCTTCACCTCCTGTCTACTCTTTGATCAGCCCTCACTCTCTAATTCGTTTGTATCATGGGCTTCTTCACCTACCACTTTGACTCGCCTGCACAGTTCTACTCAGGTATGACCTCCCCAACAACAGAGAACGCTGCTAACCCTACCCAGCCTGTCATTCCACTGTCCTACTTGCTTATTCTAACATGGGCAAGCATCCAACTGTTAATAGAACTAAGCGACCTGCTCCAAGAAGGAGGATTTCACGAAAGCACAGAATCTCAGGTCAATGAGTTCATCTCATTGATCGTCCAGTATCAAGGTATAAAAACAAAAAGCCCCGGACTACGCTTAGACCACAAATGGCTCCTTCCCCCTCACCCACCATCAGCACCGAACAGGCCAACCTGGCCCCTGTGCTTAACTATCTTAAGATTCAGGAGGTCATCATGGAGACAACGGACACAGGAGCAGCCCTCACAACCAATGTGCCCACCTTGTGAACCCCATTCGTTGTCCATGGGATCAATCGCCCCTCGCCCCCACTTCTCTCTCCTTTCTCACTATCGATCACTGTAGTTCTTTTAAAACAGAGGAGCACTCATCTTCAATACGGGAATGACGAAGAGAGGCGGGGAGACAATTGAAATGAAATACCACTGTCGGGGTCGATTGATGCCTGGAGGACACAGGAACACATACGACCCGCGCTCATACTCAGATGGATTCCGAACGATCCTTCCTTGCAAGCAGGAAAGAGAGGTCCGACAAGTGACGAATGAACTGGCATGGATATCTAAAGTTTCATTTCTTTTCTTGTCTCTGTCTGTGAATATATAGATGAGTTCATGGATTCATCTGCACAGGATTTGGCACGGTGTTGTTACAGGCTCTTGGACTCTGATCTATTCCAGAATAATACGATGAGCATCACGGACACTATCATTGACAGGGCCATCGAGGTGCGTTCTAGTTTACTTTCACAGGGTTCTGAAAGAAGGATGGGATGTATCAACGTTCAGAAGGAAGAGACTGGAGGAGGGGGAGCGCAGACGGAGGCGTTGGCGGGCAGGTGTGAGTGGGCGGCGGATGATGTAACAAGGTTCCTGGGTCAAAACAAGTTAATACAAACATGTTTTGCAAAAAGGAACGAGCGGAAAGGCTGTGCAAGAAATGAATGACAACAACATGAACGAAGTCTTGATCCGTGCTAATCGAGATTGTCCCACCTTCAACCTTTCCCTGAATAGAGTCAGGTCGATGAGGACATGTGGGTTACCTATCACATCCTGTATTATGCTGGCAAAGAGTATCCAAAAGTCTACAACTGGATGCTCAAGAGTGAATTCTTTGCAAAACTCAAATACCAGATCATGCAGAAAGAAGGCAAGTGTCATTTGGGCTCTATTCAGTACCCGACTGATCGATCGACCCCATTCATGGAGAGACTAGGATAAACCAGACTAACTCAATTGTGGATCTTGTGGAAATACTTTTACTTTGTAGGAACCCGACTACAACCACTGGCAGTCAGTATCATGTACGAAATGTGCAGGACACAACCCTTGACGACACGAGACCTTAGTAAGTGAACAGGCCGCTCTCTTGCATCGTTGTTTGACGAGACACGTGTTTTGCTAACTCAACAAAAACAGAATTGGCCGACGAAGATTTCCTACACTACCTACTCGACCTTGTAGAACAGACCAGAGGAGACATGGAAGAGGGACTCAACTATGCAACCATCGAGCTCCTCTTAGCGTTCAATGAACAGTTCATGTTGTATCAGGCAACCGCACGGGCGGCCAGCAACTATACCCCTTCGAATCTATTGCTGTCTGTTCTTGGTGACCGTCCTGGGGCGAGCTCTACGTTTGGCGAGAACCTGATCTTTATGTTGAACCGTGCTGGTAAGAGAGATGGACACCTCATCTATTTGTTACTGCGGCAATCAAGGCCACGCTTTTAAATGCCCACTTGTTTCCATTTCGTTAGAGGAAGCTGCCCTCCAGACTCAGATCCTCAAGTTACTCTACCTCTTCTTCACATCCTCCAAGACACATCTCAATGAGTTCTTCTATACTAATGATCTTTACGTCTTGGTGGATGTTATGATCCGTGAGCTGTGGAATCTGCCTGAGGAACAAGAGGAACTCCGTCACGGATATCTTCGTGTGTTGGGACCTTTGCTCAAGAACACACAATTACGACAGGAACGTGCTACCTATAAGCGAGCCGAGCTCCTCCGTGTCCTAGGTCAATTGGGAGGCAATGATCTGGACGAGTCACTGAGAATACATCTTTGGGAACAGGAGCGCTTGGAGCAACAAGGACAGGAGCAGAGCCGGATTCAAATGCAAAGCCAAGGCAGGAAGCTGACCTTTCGAGACCGTCAAAGCAGTAATCTCCCTCTTCATCGTCAGTTGCCCACCCCCTTGTCTTCCTCTTCATCCTCCTTGTCCTATTCATCGACCTCTTCGGTCTCTTCGGCCTCGCCCCGGCTCGCGAATACCATTCCCGATGATAATGCATGCAGCGATCGACGACCTTCTCTGACATCAGGATCGAGTGACACGGAGGGATCGGTGATCTTGGATAACGGATTTCAATCTCAACGTTCTCGAAGCAACAGTAGCACGTCCAACACGCGACCCGTGAGTCGGACAACTCAACGACTGGTAGAACGGGTTCTTCGAGATTGGCTCGTGGCTGAACTTCGCCAGAACCATCCCGCCGGAGAGGACCCACGCGCTCCCATTCCTATCCCACAGTAGTATTTGATCATAAAGGACTTCTTCCCTCACTCTCATTCCTCCTCCGGCATCCCCTCTGCGTTCTGAGTAGGAGGACTCCCAGTTATCTCAAACTTAGTACCGGTGGTTACGAGAACAGTGCAAATACGAACGTTGATCTGAAATGATAGTCCTTCAAAGGAGGTGAAAGGGGGTTGCGTGCCAAGCTCTCTCTTTAGCTCGGGATAGTGTTGTTGGAACAAAACTCCATGTTAAAACGGACAAGGTTAAGGTTGAGATCGCCAGGTGCAGGCGCTGTCATTGCTGATCCTGATCCTCTGATGACAGTGGCAAGGGGTGCATCATTGCTCGCAACCAATTTGTTCGAGTAGTAAGCTTGGAGATTGGGCGTAGAGATGCAGGGAACAGCCAATTGGACGCCCAGGAACAGGGGTTGTATCTAGATGATTGAGGAGAAAAGTAAGAACGGTCCCCCATGATCTTTTTTCAAGAGTGAACACTCGCTCTCTCTCCCCATCCAAGGTAAGGCGCCCTCTCTTGTCCCTTGTCCTTAGATAAACCATGGTCCGTTCGTTCCTCTCCTTCCTAACAGTCGCTGTCTTGGTCCTGCCATCTGCAGCCATCCCGCTGCATGATGGCGATTATACCATCACTTACAACTATCAAAGTTGGTGCTTTATCCAATCCCAAGATCAATCTCAAGGTCCTGTCTCTTTAGCCGATGGTCCTTCTAATCCATCCGTGTGGAAGGTCATGGTTCAGAACGGCGCTCCTGCTTCTGGATCTGCTTCTGTTTCCTATCCGAGTTCGAGCGACTCACCCGGAGGGACGAATCAGACTGCGGTCATTCAAAACATAGGGACAGGACTTTACCTTGCTCCTGAAAACCGGACTCATCCTGCTCCTGACATGTCCATCTTCCAAACGTCTGAACCTTTCCAGTGGCGGCTCTACGGTGACGAATTCAATCACGGACGCTATTTCAATATCTTCATCGCCGATAATCGCAACCCCAGCACCAATACCAACATCGATACCTCGGCTCTAGTCATCGACGGCTTGGTTGATAGTAGTCACGTCAGGCTCACCCTACTGGATCAAGACACTCCATCCTATCTGCAGTTCTGGGACTTTACGTCACAATAGCCAGTCCGGGGGCGGTCCTGATATCCAGAGCAGTCGCGCGCCTCATGTCAGGATCATCTTTGAGACTCGCCTTATAAACCCTGCCTCTCGTCTTCCTACCTCTTTCTCTCTGTCCGTTTCTTCCGTATGAGGGTGATCAGAGATGGCGGGGCGTCGGCCTCCTTATTCGCCTCGAGATTTCCTGTGAAGCGAATAAGGTTAAAGTTGTGTGAATATCACCGATCCCGAGGATTTGCCAATCAGGGACACACACGCGTTCTCAGTAGTTCGCGATCCTTTGACGATGAAGACGACTCACGGAACAGAGAGAGGGTGTGTGTGTGCACAGCCCTTGATCATACTGCTCGGCTGACTCTGGTCAAGTCGGAAGGGCTCCGCGGAAGCTCAAGCAAGGCTAGACCAGGTTCCCCAGGGGTGTCATGTGAGCGCATTGCGAGAGAGATGCAAGGGGAGAGAGAGAAGATGATGGACCATAAACTGGACTGGATTTCTGGTCCTTGTTGAGAGCTTGCATCATGCCAATCCACCGACGGCCGATGGATGGATCGTGTGTGGTCTCAACAACATGCCGAGATACCTGCATCAAGGTACGATCCGGTCGACGATTTGGAAATACATTCATGGATTACACCACTTTGGCCACAATATTCCTCCCTTCCTCCCTTCCTCCCTTCCTCCCTTCCTCCCTTCCTCCTTTCCTCCCCACCATCTGTGATCAAGAACAGACAGTACCTTTTGAATATCCTGGTTTGCAGTGGTGCTTGAGCAATTGGGGTTTCCGAGTCGGCCATTGCCCTACACTTTATGAAAGAAATTGTGAGAGAAGCATGACATTTCCCTTCCCCTCACACGACCGAGAACCAACCTCTTTCTCGCTCTTCTTTTTTGCTGTCCCTTGGAAGGGGAGTATCGCACAAAAACAAAAAAGTTATGCAAGGGGGCAACACGGAGTACCTGGGACAGGGTGTCAAATTCAAACCTTTGAAAGATGTCCAGATCCTGCTTATGCCCCATTGAGGCCGGAAGGGTTTAAAACGCTCTCGGATCCTTGCAAACAACACAATTCTCCAATTGCAATCTTCACTCTGTTCCTTCTCTTCATCCTCTTCCATTCAAGGTAAAGGTCCACCCCTCAGCTTCGTATGATACCCGCAGTTCCCGACAAGAGATTCCTGTTTTCCTCACCTTGTCCATTCCCTCGCGCTCTGGTAGGATCATCCACTGTACAGATCAAGAAAGAAAACTATGGTCCGTTCTCTACTCGCCTTCATAGCCACCACCACTTTGGTTCTTCTCCAGACGCTACAGACGATACCAACAGTGGATGCCAAAGCACTCCTCGATGGCAATTACACCATCTCGTTCGGTTATCAGAATGTGCCTAGTATCCAAAGTATCGGTACTGTCGAAGGAGCTGTGGTGTTATCCTATCATCTTCCCAACATTGATCCATTAGTATGGCAAGTCCAGACGCAAAAACTATGCCAAACGCCAGACGGAAACACCAACCAAACAGTCACCATCCAGAACCGAATGAGTCGTCTTTACCTGGCTCCGCAGAACCGGTCCCAACCTGCTGCCCAAATGCTGATCTATCAAACAGTGGTACCTTATGGTTGGCGGTTAGCAGGGGATGGACACAATAGCGGTCTCTTCTACTACCTTTTTGCTGACATGACGCCAATCCTCAACAGCATCAACACCAACAACACTAATACCAATGCTACCGCACCCCCACCCCCACCTCCCTTGCTTGTGGACATGGACGCTTCCATCAATAACTCCCCTGTAAAGCTCTTCCCACAGGATGAAACCGCGACATCACTCCCACAATACTGGGGGTTCCGTCCATACACCCCCGACTATGAAGACTCCAGGATTGCGGTATAAGTCCCGTTCCATGTATCCGTTGAACCACAGCACCTCTCCACCCTCCCACCCCTTGCATAGTCTTGAGCAATAAAATGAAAACCCTCACGTCTGGTCGCTTTACTAAGATACTTAAATACCCAACCTCCACACACACACGCACACAAAAACAACAGCCCCGTCAACTCCGACTTGTGCCAAAATACTCCATATTCCAGGACTTGAGACGTGGGCCCTTTAAAACAGCTTGTCCAGATCCGATGACTGTGCTTGCTTGAGCGCTGTCGCCTCCTCAGTGCTGACCAAGAGACGTTCGCGCAGAACTCCACATCGAGACTCGAGAATGGACAGGAACCGGTTCATCTGGTGCGCGTTCATTTGTCCAACCATGTCCACAAACTTGTTCTCGTCCATAATCGAGTTATTGGAAAGACTTTGTGAAAGCGCTGGCTGCTGTTGCTGTTGCTGTTGCTGTTGCTGTTGCTGTGACTGTTGCTGTTGCTGTTGCTGTTGCTGTTGCTGTTGCTGTTGCTGTTGCTGTTGCTGTTGCTGTTGCTGTTGCTGTTGCTGTTGTTGCTGAACCTCAGCATCGGTAATAGGTGATGATGCATCTGTCTTGATAAGGACCTTAGCCTGTCCTTGTGTCTGTGCATGTGCCAAGGCCAAAGCCTGAGCCTGAGCATGGGCATTTGCCAACGCCTGGGCCTCCATCTGAGCGCGATGAGCAAGATTGCCTCCCCAATCGCGTCGACGTCGAACAATCTTGGACTTGCGCATGGTCACGGGTCGATCACGGTTATGAAGTTTTGCGTACAATCCACAAGCATTGCAGATTGGCTCTCCTGCATCGTTCTTTCGCCAGAGGGGTGTCTGTGTCTGCGAGCAATTGACACATTGGATTCCTTGCTTGGCAGTCATCAATGGAGGAGATGTTTTTTGCGCCGCCATAGGAAGAGGAGAAGGAGGCGCCAATGCCCGTGCGTACATCTTGGCCAGTTCAGGGATCGACACCAGTCCATTGTACTGGTCCGTGTTGTTACTGCTGGAGCCACTATCCGAGTCACTATCACTGGATGATGACGAATCTTGGCTTCGAGTCGGACTTGCTGGAGCGCCAGGAGACGATCCACGACTTGAACCACGAGAAGGAGCACAGACATAGGGAAAGTTCAGGCGGACATCGGCCAACACAGATGACAACTTGTGTCGGACATTCAATGGACGATGGGCTCCATACTGCTTAAAGTACAGTCCACAGGCATTGCAAAGCGAGTGCTGCCGATCAGGCGTCCTTCGCCAGAGTGGAGTCTGCGTAGCCTTGCAATTGAAGCACACCAATTGACGAGTTGCGGGGGGCAATGACGACTTGGTCGTTCCTCCATTCTTGGTTCCAACAGAGGCATCCTCAGGACTAAGAGAACAACTTGACAACGTAGGCGAGACGGATGGACTCTTGTCGCCCATTTCAGAGCCAGACGAAGACAAGGGAGGAGAGAGTGGAGCAACAGGGACTGTGTCATGTTCCATGACAGTACTTTGTTCTTCTTCCTCTCCTTCTTTCTCGTCCTCATCGGAACGCTGTGTCTGAGCAAGATAACGAGCCAGGTTTTCAGCATCCGATAGTTGGGTCTTGGTCAATGGCTGCTTAATTTGCTCCGCCTCTGGATCTTGGCTTTGCTGTTGTCTTTGCTGCTCCTGCTGTTGTGCCTGTTCGATCACCTGCATTGGAGTCAAGGATTGAACCATCCAACGCTGCCGTTGCTGTTGTTGCTGTTCTTGGTGGTGCTGGTTGGCAAGATAGGCGCGTTGCATTGGAGTCAAGGATTGAACCATCCAAGGCTGTCGTTGCTGTTGTTGCTGTTCTTGGTGGTGCTGGTTGGCAAGATAGGCACGCAACATGGTGGCATGACGAATAGTCTCTTGGTCAATGTCCTGAACGAGATTTGGTTGGGCCAAGGGTACAGGAGAGGGTGCAGATGCAGAAGAGGTCGCGGTAACAGGTTCTTGGAACGAGAACATGTCGAGCGATCCCTGCTGGATAAGATTCGAGACTGGGTAGAAC
>JADMIO010970593.1_pt1 | contig 16582 bp, 11 predicted proteins | sample 8958161 | NCBI WGS metagenome assembly JADMIO01 (sample SAMN16585339, study PRJNA669376) | soil metagenome | isolation source: Crop rotation soil | place: USA: Cullars Rotation, Alabama | collected 2011
CGCGACAACTTGTCCACGTGGAATTCTAAGCTTAGGATCCCAATGTGCTGGAAAGGAATTTCCGGACGCTTCGACTTTGGATCTGCCGTCAGCCAGAACGGCGGCATTGCCTGAAGCAATTATCTGAGCATTGCCTGTGGCTTCGACAAAAACATCTCCGTCTGCCTGGACAGTGCAACTACCGCTGGCATATACGCGGGCATTCTCGATGGCAACCACCCTGGCGTTGCCTGAGACCAACACTTTCTGATTGCCGCCCACCACATGGTAGCCTTTGCTGAAAACAGCGTTGAACTCGCTCTTTTCAAACCGGTCGCGCTGATTGGCGACATATCGTTCGTCGAATTTTACGCTTTGCACCGGTGTAGTCCTCGTTGAGCATTAGCGCCCAGGCGCCGTCCATTCCAGCATATGCCCCGCCTGTCAGGACCATCTATCTATGCCTGTTAGAGAGACGTTAAATGTACGTAAAGTCATAAAACCCGGGAACTAGCGTTTGGCGTAAGCAGTACCTGCCTTGATAGGCACTAGTTGACACACCTCGACTTTCTGCTTTTCGCGCGCTGGAAGTTGCTCGATAAACCAGTCATGCCGCTTCTGATGGCAGCTCAAAATGATAACTTGATGCTCCTGCGAGACAGTGTTTATAAGCGTGCGCATCACCTTTACGAACCGATCGTCGTCAAATGCGCAGAACGGTTCGTCGAGGATAATCGGCAACCTTCGCTCATGGGACAAAAACATATTGACTGCTATACGTGCCACAAAATAGAGCTGCTGCCGGGTGCCGCTGGCGATCAACGATTGATCGTCGACACTTATCGGCGACCGCTGTCCGCGGCGCTTTACCGTAATGCGCATGTCGGCATCGAAATGAAGCGACTCATATTCGCTGCCAACTTGGCGAAGGAGATCGCGTGTAATGTCCGAAAGGCGGTCCGAAAAGATCATATGCGTCTTTTGCGCCAACTTTAGCAATGTGTCACGAGCAATCTTCAGTGAAGCGCTGGTGTGCAGCAAGTACTGTAAATCTTGTTCGACCGTTTCAAGCTTCTCCAGAGCATCCAGATAGTTGTCCTGATAATTTTTCATAGCGGCACGAATCTGCACCGTCAGCTCATCCCGCTCGCGTTTTAGCTCATTGACCGACGATTTCAGGTCTGATAACTCTTTGCCGAATCTGCTTATCCGTGATTCAGCATGAGCCGGGTGAATGGCGCCTATTTCCGGATCGGCAGCTACCATCTCTTCCATGCGGGCGCTCATATCTGCCCGTTTGGCATCCAAACGATCGATAATATGAGGCAACTCGGAAGGAAGCTCAGCGCGGGAATCATCGGAAATTCTGTCGAGTTCATCGTTAAGCAATTGCCACTGCCGGTAGTGCCCAAGCGCCGCCGAAAACTGCTGATACCCTTCTTCGATAGTATTGAACTGAATGCCCAGCTTTTTGAGCTCATCAGATATAGCAGCATCAGCATCCTTTAAAGCATCCCTGAGAAAGCGGATTTCAGAACGCCGATGATCAGCTCGATCACTGCCGCCGAAAGCATCGCGCGCAGAAAGGAACCGGTTGACGTCTTGAGCAAGCCGCATTGCCTCCTTCGGGCTTACATGCTCCACCTCTCTTCTTGCTTGAAGAAAATAACGATAAATCTCCTGACGCAATTTCTCCGCAAGCGCCCGTTCGCTTTTCAAAACGTGCTCGAGAAAGTCCAGTTCTTTCAACTGCGCGCCGAAGGCGGCGTACTCTTGCATGTAACTGACCAGTTCGCGACCAGAACCAAGCTGTGACTTGGTGGCAAGCGTTTCAATCTGACGCTGAAGAGCCTTCGCTTTTTGCGCTTCCTCCTGCCCAAGCATTTGGAACCGAGTTTCTTGAATGCCGGCTTCATCCTCTTCCTTCACGCGATACGACTGAGCAATTCGAGCCATCATATTCACGCAAGCGGCGCCGGCACTCATAAAAACCGCCCACAGCAAAAGCAATGGGCTAACCAGGCGATCGTTGAAAGCTCGCTTCTCGCCCAGCAGCAGGTACATCATTGGTGGCAAAAGCAGTGCAGCCATTATTACGCAAGGCCAAAAACATCGCTTCACAAGCGAAACAAGCAATGCCCGCCCTTGCTTGATTTCAACTGAGGCCGTACGTGCCTTGTCTGCAGACATCAAATATTCCGCACTGCGATCTCTGGCACCGACAGCCATGGCGTGCACAGTGTGCAGCTCATCGAGTTCTTTAGGATCAAGGCTGAGAAGCGACCGGCGAATGTCTGCCAACATATCGACATCGACACCTTTAGACCTGACGCGCATAAGCTCAGTTTCATGGCTCGTTTTAGCATCTTCGAGCTTCGCAAGCGCCTGCGCGAGTGAACTTGCCAGTCCGCTCAGCATTTGTGCATCTTCCACTGTAAAGCTATCCAGGCGCTCGCCACGCTCGCGGTTCTCGAAATCTTTTATTTCAAGCTGCAGCTCCTGCTCTTTGACTTCCGATTCCAGACGGCGCAAATGCTCGAATCTGGACTGACGTCTTATCCACATCTGTTCGATGTCCTTCTGCTTCTCATGCGGAAAGTTTTCGAAACCCGAAAGATGCAGAAGTTTTTCATTGAGCTGCTTAACGCGATCCAAACGTTCGTGCGCCTTTGCAAGCATTACCTCGACGTCGGCAAGTTCGATACACAGTTGCAAGTACTCATCGGCATTAACCAGTTTGGCGCGAGCATGCAAGCGCGCCTCAATCTCCCACAGACGCTCGACATCACGATCGCAATTTTTGCGCTCGGATTCAATGCGCGATAGGCTCAGGGAAAGCTGTTCACGCAGTTCGGCCAAATATCCTGCATGACTGTCGCAATCAACGGTCCGCCCGCGCAGCGGAAAATTGGCCAGTTTCTGCTCGACAGCCGAAATGGCATCGAACACGTTAAAGCTGCTGCCCTTTTCCGACACGCTCAACAGCAGCGCTGATATGGCGTGATCGTTGACGAAGGGCGGCGAATCGAGGTCAGCACTGCCTATGATGCAGGTACGCTGAAAGAGCTCGCGGCTCAGTCCGGTGAGCGTTTCACCTAAATGATGCGCAGCGATGCTCGGCAAAAATTCATGAGTAATATCGGCATCAGCTTTGGACGGGTCTTTACTTAGATCAAGCACCTTCAAGGATCGCTCGCTAAAGTCACGAATCAGCCTAACGTTACGCTGATTGACGGCAAGGTCGAGGCAGGCTTTGAAAGCGGCGCCGGACACCGGCTTGCGTTTGACTGCATGGTCCATAGTCTCGGTCCTTGCATCAGCCGGGTAATCGTACAGAACGGCCCAAATCGACTCGGCCATAGTACTTTTTCCATAGTCGTTCGGTTGCACGATTATGCAAACCTTGCCGGCGGCAAAGTCAATCGCCTGTCCGGTCAGGTTGCCATAACCGATGAATTCCAAACGCTCAATCAACATCTTTTATGGTGACCACCTTTTGATTGAGCGCTTCCAAGCCATAATAGAGCGCATCTTCCAGATCGCGCAGATTCACCTCCACACCATATTCGGTGCCGGTTAGAGCTCCCCCATGCATTTCAGCTTTGTGCTTCAGTTCTTGAATCTCTTTGATGAATTGTCCTGCGGCAGTCTGTTGTCCTGTCCGCTCGATGAAGTAATCGGGACGCATGGCGTTTTCGATCGCCACGTGATAGAACTGTCTGGAAAGCTCATGTTCGCTGAAGTCCGGCAGCTCAGGCGGCGTGTACATGCCCATTATTTTTAAATGGACCATGTCGCTTCCCTGTCGCGCTTTGCTAAGCTCGACCTGCCGCTTGAGGAACTCGGCCACATCGGCGCTCTTAACACCGTTGAGATTGACTGTCAAAGAAACGATCTGGCGGAAGTCGGCAGGCACACGTTCAATATTTACCTGCGTTGAACTTGTACGACTTCCCTGCATCTGGCGCTGAGACAGTTCAACTAAGAGGGCCGACCTTACTCCGCCTTCGTCTGTCGTCCTGCCGATTAACGACCCAGCTGCCGCGCCACAAGTTTGTCCTTCATTCGACACAAGTCGGAAGTGGTTAGCCATTCCGCCAAAGGCGTTGAAGTCGAATCCGGCACCGGGGTCGGCGCCGGCAAGCGGCTGAAAATCCAGAAGAATCTTGTATCTTGCCTGCGAAATTGTCGCGTCGAAGCGCTGCGGCGGTTGACTCTTCGGAACTGAGCCGACATTGGCGCGCCCGCAAAATACGACGTCAGTCCTTAGCGGGTGCCGAAAGAAGGAGTAATCATCGTCTTGAAAAATGTGCACATTCCGCGACCATGGGCCCAAAGCATAAGCGGACAGCACTTTCGGGTTATACAGCGACTGCGACGTATACGGATCTGCCGAGCCAGGGACAATTATTGCCGGTATGTCGCCCATAGAAGCAAAGGCCTCGACGACCTTCCCGGCAGTTGATGCAGTAATGCACTGCCCGTCCCATAGATTGCCGGTGACAACCAGCGCATCAAGCCTCTCAAGACGAGCCATCTGACAAAGCTGTCCAAGCGCGCGCAACGCTTCCTGATTGCGCTCAAAACGCTTGGAGGCACTCATTTTTAGCTTATTGAACGAGAACCTGGCGTCTAACAAAATGTCGGACAGCTGGAGGAAGCGAAATGGACGGTCAACGTCGAACATGCGCGGGCTCTAGCGCTCTTCATAGACAATTTGCCCGCCGCAGCTCGCCTTAAAACCGCCCTGCAACCTTTGCTCCAGGCGTTCAGCCGCCGACTAGCTCGAAGATGGTCGCCAGCCCCTGTCCGACACCTATACACATGGTAGCCAGCCCGTATTTCACCTTGCGTCTGTTCATCTCATGAATGAGCGTAGCAATAATACGCGCACCGCTTGCTCCAAGCGGATGTCCAAGCGCTATTGAACCGCCATTGACGTTAAGCTTGTCCGGACTGATGCCGAGCTCATTGATGCACGCCAGAACCTGGGCGGCAAATGCTTCATTCAGCTCGACAAGACCGATGTCGCTCATTTGCAGTCCGGCTCGCGATAAGGCTTTCCTGGCAGCCGGGACTGGTCCAATGCCCATGCAGCCTGGATCCACTCCGGCAACTGCCGATGAAACATAACGCACAATCGGCTTAAAGCCGAACTCGGCGGCCTTGTCAGCCGACATCACCAAAAGAGCCGACGCACCATCATTAATACCACTTGAATTACCGGCGGTCACAGAGCCACCATCCCGAAATGCCGGCTTCAGCTTCTGCAGATCTTCCAGCTTCGTGTCCGGCCGTGGATGCTCATCTTTTTCAAATACAAGCGCGTCGCCTTTTTTTTGCGGTACTGTCACAGGGACAATCTCGTCTTTGAACATGCCGGCGCTGCTGGCGGCTCCGTATTTCTTCTGACTTTCGTGAGCGAACCTATCTTGAGCGGCCCTGTCAATCTTGTACTTTTCGGCAACGTTCTCGGCCGTCTCACCCATTGAGTAAGGGTGGTACATTTGCGACAGTTTTGGGTTGATAAACCGCCAACCAAGCGTAGTGTCGAACATCTTCATATCGCCACGCGGAAAGGCCGATTCCGGTTTGCCCATAACAAACGGGGCGCGCGTCATCGACTCGACTCCGCCTGCAACAAAGACGTCACCGCACCCTGTCTGAATCGCTCTGGCAGCCTGGCATAAGGCTTCCAGGCTCGAAGCACATAGACGATTCACAGTTACGCCCCCTACAGAATCCGGATAGCCGGCAAGCAAAACAGCCATGCGAGCGACATTGCGATTGTCTTCACCAGCCTGATTTGCGCACCCTAGAATTACATCCTCGATTAGTCCGGCATCAAGCTTGTTGCGCTCGATAATAGCTTTCAGCACGACCGCAGCAAGGTCGTCGGGACGAACATCTCTCAGCGCCCCTCCGTAGCGGCCAATAGCGGTACGCACGGCATCGACAATAACAACTTCCGGCATAGAGAATCCTTTTAAGAGACGAGCTCTTATTTTAGAGCAGCATTGCAGCAAAGATTTGATGAAAGCCGCTTTAGCTGCCTTGCTGTCTGTACACGGACGAAACGATCTCGCGCAACAGGTTCTTGTCTATTTCCTGGCTAAGATATTCTATATAGCTCACCTGCCAATCTTCCAACTGTTTTACCGCCTCGGATAGCGAAACGCCGGCAATTCTGGCCAGCGACAGGTCAACTCCAATTTCGCCTGCCGAGCCCATCTGGAACATGCGGGCCTTTGCCGAGTAACCTTGACTTGCCTGCAGGCTCAAGCGCAAAAGCGCATTATTGCGGTCTACCCCGATGCGGCTGCCGACTTGAATTGAGATTGCCTGAAACTTTTCGAGCGGTGCACCCAAATCAGCCTCTGGAATTTTGATCAAACCATTGTGCAATAAGCGGTTGATAGCCGTGGTAGCTTCAGAGGTGGTCAGGTCTCCCATTCGTCTTATGGTGGCACTGACCGACATAAGTCCGTCCAGTTCGCGCCAGACGCGGGACAAGACCTGAATCTCTTCTGGTCTGAGCGCCGTATTTTCTTGCGGATCGACAAGGTTGCCGCTACTGAGCAGCCCCTGAGTGTCCTCGAGCTTCTCCAGAGTCGTGTCAGGTCCTTTGGGAAGCCGTTTATAAAGAGCATTGATATTATCTGTGGCCAGCGCTGAATCTAGCAAAAGCTTGTCGAGCAACCGGGTGATTTTGCAAGACTCGTCAGCCAGATCCGGCGGCGCCTGCCGTTCAAGAAAAACGAACACGCCCTCTTTCCACACCGACACAAACTCAATAACGGCCCTATTGCCCTTCAGTTTGGCTTGCTTTGCCGTAATGAGCTTGCCCTGTTCAAAGGTGGCTCTAAATTGCATGTCCTTAAACTCTACAGACAGCACTCCACTTTCGCGGTTGTTCGCCAGACTTTGCAGAAGTCCGGCCGGATCTGTATTGCCGAGGTGACCGACAAGTGAATGGACTTTCGATTGTTCGTCCTGGTCAACGAGAACCTTGACCTTCTCTGTTTCGCCGCCTTGCCCATAGAAAGCCTGATCCTGCAGAGCAACTTCAAGCTGCCTGCTGCTTATATATCCTTTCACCACGCACATAGTGCCCAGACTGAGACGATCGCTCTTTTTCGTCTGCATGGCAATGATCATCGCATCAAGTTGGTCGGGCGTAATCAGCCTGGCCTCGACCAGATAGTCTTTCAGCTTGAACGGCAATTTGTTGCGGAAACAATGCACGAGGAACGGAATGCGCGCCAGGAGCGGGAAGATGGCGCCGCTTTCTTCCATAGCATGCAATTCATCAAGCAACTCATCAAGTCCTACCTTGCCTGCCAGTTTTTGCAAAACGGCATTTAGCGGCGTGAAGTTATCAACCGCTGCCAGAACGAGATTGCGCCGCTTGTTGGATTCCATTCCGGCCTTTAGCTTGATCCCGAATTGTGTCAAAACCGGAATTGAGCTAAGCAGGATCTGTTCAGAAAGGTCGCTTGTATTTTCGGCAATATCGGTTTTGACCCCTAAAGTCGCCTGAATATGCCGGGCAAGCGACGGCGAGTAGTCAAAGACCTGTGCCAGCGATTCGAAAACGTGCAAACTCAAGTGTCCAACCACCGATTCCTTAACCATTGCCACTGCCTTGTCCGATTTGACAAAAACCAGCACGCCTTGAACATCCAGGACGTTCTTCGCCAGTTCGGCGCCCTGAATGAAAGTTTCAGCGGTGAAAAAATAACCGGATTGCGTGCAGTCGATAATAAGCAGGTCGAACAAGCGCTTTGACTGCGATAATCCGCTCAACTCGTCAAGCAATGAGCCGGAGTAAGGCAGAACCAGAATATTCTCCTGGATAGCATTATCTGACAAACGCACTGTACGTTCGTCGAGATCTTCAACCGCCCTTGGATTTACTGACACGTATACACCTTAAGCTGTCTAATCTATGCCACCTGCTCACTGCCGCTAACCCTGCCTTACTTTACGGCTAACAAACATGCAGTCATAATGCCTTGCGTTGCCACGGGTCTGCCGCATATGCACCAAATTCCAATGATTTTCGTTCTAAGCGCCGCGGCGGCAGGTATTGCGGCTATTGGCTTCGTCGTGGCACGCAGAGTTCTGAAGCCGATTGATCTCGAGCAACATCATGGATTCATGGACGCTATGCTCAGTATCGTCGGAACTCTGGTATCGATTTTGCTCGGCTTGCTGGTGGCGGCGGCGCTTGATCACTACCGGGAAATCGAAATGACGGTCGACAGCGAAGCTGCAAACGTCTCGGAAATGTACCGTTTGACAATGGGATTGCCGGTAGACACCCGCTTGCGAGTCAGGAAGCTCTTGATTGACTACTGCCAAGAAGTCGTCAACGATGAGTGGCCGGCGATGGCGCACGGCAAAACCTCTCCCAAAGTTCTTTTCACCTACGTAAAGCTGGTTGGCGAGGTTGTCACATTCCGCCCCGCCGATGATGGTGAAACAAATATCCATGCTGCTCTTATACAGTCGGTCCAACAAGTTGGCGATGACCGCCGCAAACGTGTGCTTGTTCTCGATAGTCAGTGGTCACGCCAGCTGATGCCGATGTTGATGATGTGTTCGGCGATGGTGCTGATTTTCGCCTATCTGTACGTACGTCAGGGACAACTCTTTCACGGCGTTATCATTTGTCTTGTCGCAGTGGCACTGGGAGGCAACCTGGGGCTTGTCTATCTGTTAAGCAATCCCTTTTCGAGCGAGTGGAAAATTATGCCGCGCGGCTTTGAACTCAATCTGCAGTTGCAGAAGGACGTCAATGCGCTGCCAGGAATTCAACACATTCTTCAAGGCACGCGCGAAGAAATGCAGAAAGAACTTAAGCTACATAGCGACGATGACAAAAAGTTCAATCGAGCCTGGTGAGTTTCAGTTCGCCGGTTCTTACTCGCCGGTACCAATCCTCGCGGGCTTTCGCCCGCCGGTACAGGCTTTTGATCAGGATCCGAGGAGTTTTAGTTGGTCTTCGATCGCTTGCAGTTTTTGCGTAGCGGCAAGTAGTGCGGATTCTTGCTCGGCGACTTTATCGGCCGGTGCGCGGTCTTTGAAATTGGGATTGTCGAGCGTCTGTCTTACTTTTGCAATATCCTTTTGCACCGAATCGCGTTGCAAAACAAGTTTTGCACGAGTCTTCTCAACGTCGATCAATTGTCCGAGCGGCATATAGACGCGACTGCTCGCGACAACGGCGCTTGCTGTCATCTTTGGCACTTCGACCTTGGCTTTTATTTCGAGCGGTTTGACCCGTGCGTTGGTATCGCCAGTAATGTATGCCGCCCCGCTTGTCAGTGTTGCAAACTCCTGTGCGTCAGGCGCCTCAATCATGATCGGTGCTTCCATCTTTTTGTCAACGTTGAACGTTTGGCGCAAGTTGCGAATGGCGCGAATTGTCTTGATAATAAGGTCCATTTGCTGCTCGGACTGATCATCTGCATACCGCTCATCGGCACGCGGATAGGGAGCAAACATGATTGAATCCAGCTCCATCATGAACTCCGAATGCGGCAACTTCTCCCACATTTCCTCGGTGATGAACGGCATGATCGGATGCAAGGCACGCAAGACGCCTTCAAATACGTAGTAGAGGACATTCTTTGTTTGTTGTCCGTCCACCTTCTGAGCAAGCTTGAGCTTCGCAATCTCTAAATACCAGTCGCAGAAATAATCCCAAACGAATGTATAAAGAGCTTGCGCTGCCTCCGTGAAATCATAATTCTGTAGACGTTCTTGCAGTTCACGCAGCAAAACTGTGTAGCGATGCAAGATCCATTTATCGGCCAGATCGCACTTCGCAACATCGATGGCCTGGACCTCGTACTCGCCCAATTTATCCATGACAAGCTTGCCGGCATTCCAAAGCTTGTTGGCAAACTTCTTGTACTCATCAAGCCTGTCTTCACGGAAGCGCACATCCTGATCGCCTTTAACGCCGACCGAGGCAAACCAGTAGCGATTGGCATCAGCACCATATTTCTCGATCATATCCAGCGGATCAACCGCGTTGCCCTTGGACTTCGACATTCTCTTGCCGTCCGGGGTCTGAATGACCGGATGGATAAGAACATGCTTGAACGGAATGGTGCCTGGAAACTTCAAGCCCATGAAAATCATGCGCGATACCCAGAGGTTGATGATCTCGCGAGCAGTGGACAAAATCGTGGTCGGATAGAAGATCTTCAATTCAGGCGTCTTGTCCGGCCAACCCAATGTGGCAAACGGCCACAAAGCCGAGCTGAACCAGGTGTCGAGCACATCGGGATCTTGTTCCAGTTTTTTCGAATCGCACTTGCTGCACTGCGAAGGCTCTTGTTCGTACGAATCTGCGTGTCCGTTTTCGCAGGTCCAGACCGGCACGCGGTGCCCCCACCACAACTGCCGGCTAATATTCCAATCGCGCAGTTTGCGCATCCAATCCAGGTAAGTGGTGGCATAACGCTCGGGAATGAATTGCACTTTGTTGTTTTCCACAACTTCAATGGCCGGCTTGGAAAGTTCTTCCATCTTGAGCCACCATTGCTCGGTCAGGTAAGGCTCGATAGCTGTGTGGCAACGCTCGCAAAAGCCTAGCCCTTGCGTATAGTCTTGCACCTCAATCAAATAGCCCTTTTCCTTGAGCTCCTCGACCACAGCCTTGCGCGCCTCAAAGCGCTCTTGTCCCTGAAACTGTTTGGGGACCAGCTCACTTTCCATAAGCTTGCCGTGCTTATCGATGATCTGTGGAGACGGTAAATTGTGACGCTGACCTATCTCCCAATCGTTTACATCATGAGCCGGCGTCACTTTCAGTGCGCCGGTGCCGAAATCAGTTTCAACATAATCATCGGCAATCACCTTGAACTTGATGCCCGAGAGCGGCAGCACTACTGTTTTACCTATCTGTTTAGCGTGCCGTTGATCCTTGGGATTGACAGCCACCGCAACATCCCCGAACATCGATTCCGGTCTTGTAGTGGCAACGACCAATCCGTCGCCGCTTGCATCGCCAGTGCCGCCGTCTTCTTTAGCCAGGGGATACTTGATGTGATAGAGAAAACCTTTTATGTCTTCATGTTCAACTTCCAGATCGGATAAGCTCGTTAAGCAGCGCGGGCACCAGTTAGTTACACGGTTGCCGCGATAGATCTGACCTTCTTTATAGAGCACATCGAAGGCGCGGTAGATAGCTTTAACATAATGCTCATCCATCGTGAATTGCATTCTGTCCCAGCTGAAGCTTACACCGAGCCGCTTGTACTGCCCCAGAATATTGCCGCCGTAAGTTTCGCGCCATTGCCAGCAGCGTTTGATAAATTCATCGCGCCCCAGCTTGTGCCTTGTGATTCCTTGTTTCTTCAGTTCGCGCTCGACAACCATCTGGGTCGAAATGCCGGCATGATCGGTGCCTGGTTGCCACAGTACGTTGTATCCCTGCATGCGTTTCCATCTGACAAGCACATCCTGCAAAGTACCGTTAAGCGCATGTCCCATGTGAAGATTGCCGGTAATGTTAGGCGGCGGCAGCGCGCAGGAGAACGCCGGGCGATTGTCATCAATCCGCGTGGCGAATAGATCGCTCTCGAACCAATATTCGGTCCACTTTGCTTCGACATCTTTCGGATTATATGCGCCGCTTGCGGCAGCAGCCGATTGATCAGCCATTGTTGCTTTAGCCTGGGACATGAGTCAGCCTACTTGGAAAAACAAATAATCAAGCCCGCAGCAGCGGTCTTACAGCAGTCGAGTAATCCAAACCGTGCGGGATTCAACATTATACTCTCGCCGCCTGTGCTTTCCTCAAGCTGAGCGCTCTGGCTTGAGCCTTTGTAATGAAAGGCAAGGCGGCAAAGCCTTATTGCTAGCTCTGTTGTAGAATCTGGCAAGGCCAGCGACAGGCTCTCTTGACGTCCTGCGCCTATCTGTCCGGGGCAAGCCAGGGTAATTAAATGATTTCGACCAATGATTTTCGGACTGGAGTGACTATCCAGTACAACAACGGACTTTGGACGGTTGTTGACTTTCAACACGTTAAACCGGGCAAAGGTGCCGCATTCGTGCGCGCTAAGCTCAAAAATGTTGAAACCGGCAACACTCTTGAAAATACATTCCGGGCAGGCGAAAAGTTGCCGGTGGCCAACATCGAAAAGTCCGAGATGCAGTACCTGTTCAAAAGCGGCGACGCTTATACAATGATGGACCAAGCTAACTACGAGCAGATTGAACTTTCCGCTCAACAAATCGGAGATCCTGTCGAGTTCCTCAAAGAAGGGCTGGAAGGGATCTTGGTCTTGCGATTTGACGGCAGAGTCATAGGCGTAGAGCTACCCAACACTGTTGAACTGGAAGTTACCGAATGTGCCCCTGACGAACGCGGTGATACCAGCTCTGGTGGCGGCAAACCGGCTGTGCTCGAAACTGGTGCCACAATCACGGTTCCGTTCCACCTCAAGGTCGGCGACCGCATCAAAGTGGATACCCGGACGCGCAAGTACATCACTCGAGTCTAATTCGAATTAAGAACTGTACCGGCGGGTGCAAGCCCGCTTAGATGAAGAGGCATTGGCGTGAAAATCGATCTTGATCAAATTCGCAGTCTACTGTCAGTGGTAAGCCAAACTGATATCACCGAACTGACTATCGAGTCGGGCGATGAAAAGATTACCGTCAAGAAGGGCAATGCCATAGTGACGGTCTCGAGCGCGGCGCATGTACCATCAGAAATGGCGCTCACTGCCGCGCACACGCAGCAGTCCAGCAAACCGCAAACAGCGACACTGCCTCAAGCCACGGCGCCGGACAAAACCGATAACAACGGTGCCGCCCAGACGACGCAAGAGCAAGAGCAGGCGGGACTTCTCACCATCACTTCCCCGATGGTCGGCACGTTCTACCGCGCATCTTCACCGACAGCCTCACCTTTTGTTGAAGTCGGCACACGCATTGCTGTAGGACAAACGGTTTGTATCATCGAAGCGATGAAGTTGATGAATGATCTACCTGCCGAAATTGCCGGCAAAGTCGTCAAAATCCTCGCGGAAAACGGTACCACGGTTGAATTCGGACAACCGTTATTCCTGATCGATCCCAAAGGCTAAAACATGTTCCAAAAGGTGCTGATTGCCAACCGCGGTGAGATCGCTTTGCGAATCATCAGAGCCTGCCGGGAGATGGGCATCTCGACTGTAGCAGTTTACTCGCAAGCCGACTCAGAGTCATTGCATGTCAAACTCGCTGACGAGGCTTATTGCATAGGTCCGCCACCGGGCAACAAGAGCTATCTGCACATTCCGGCAATCATAAGCACGGCAGTGGTCACCGGCGCCCAGGCTATTCACCCCGGCTACGGATTCCTGGCTGAGAACGCCAATTTTGCCGAGATTTGCCAGGACCATCGCATCAAATTCATCGGACCAAGCGTCTCGGCGATTAACACGATGGGCGACAAGGCGACCGCGCGCGAAACTATGCGCAAAGCCGGCGTGCCGGTCGTTCCCGGAACGCAAGGGCTAATTGAGGATGAACAGGAAGCGCTTCGCATTGCCAAGGAAATAGGCTATCCGGTAATTATCAAAGCCACCGCCGGCGGTGGCGGCAAAGGCATGCGCATCGCAGCTGACGCCGAATCGCTTGGACGCGCACTGACAGCGGCGCGCAGCGAAGCCCAGGCGGCATTCGGTGAAGGCGGAGTCTACATCGAGAAATACCTCAAACCGATAAGACACGTCGAGATCCAAGTGCTCGGCGATCGCTACGGTAATTGCATACACCTTGGTGAACGCGACTGCTCGGTACAAAGGCGCCACCAGAAGCTTATCGAAGAGGCGCCGTCGCCTGCGCTCACGCCCGAAATGCGCGCAAAAATGGGAGCAGCTGCCGTTCTAGCCGCCAGCAATATCGGTTATGAAGGCGCCGGCACCGTCGAATTTATCTACGCAGACGGCAAGTTCTATTTCATGGAGATGAACACCAGAATTCAGGTCGAACATCCGGTAACTGAGATGATTACAGGCATGGACCTCGTTAAAGAACAAATTCGCATAGCCTCCGGCTTGCCGCTTTCAATCAAGCAAGAGCAGTTGGAAATGAAGGGACATTCAATCGAGTGCCGTATCAATGCTGAAGATTCGGAGCGCAACTTCCTGCCGAGTCCGGGCCGCATAGATGCTTACATCGCACCGGGCGGACCGGGAGTTCGTGTCGACAGCCATGCCTATCCTGGTTACACGATTCCCCAATTCTACGACTCTCTTGTCAGCAAGCTAATTGTCTGGGGCAAAGATCGCGAAGAAGCGATTCAAAGAATGCAGCGCGCCCTCGACGAATACGCAATTACCGGTATCGCCACAACCATCCCGTTTCACCAAAAAGTTCTCGCAAACCAGCATTTCAAGCGCGGCGAAGTTTCGACCGACTTCATTGAAAAGTACATGACGCCGCAACAACCGGCGCCTGCGAAAGCGAAATAAAGAGGAACGCTTGCGCTAGAATATATCTCCTGCGGCTCTGTAGCTCAATGGTGGAGCAAGCGACTCATAATCGCCAGGTTACAGGTTCGAATCCTGTCGGAGCCAAAGCTTTCTAATACGCTAAGTGCAGCTACTGCTATTTCGGTGGAACCGGATCCGGCAGTACTAGCGGAAAGCAATACGCTTGCAACAACGTAAACTGATCGGTCAGTTTTGCATCATGGAAAACGATCGGCGCCGGAAACTTTACAGCTAGAGAGGTTGTAACTTTTACAAACGGCCCCGAACTGCGCTGATAATTGCCGTCCTTGTCGGGGAAAGTTTCGTACTGGAAGCCTGTAGGTACGACATTGGGACCGCTAAACCAAGCTGTGTTCTGCTTGAATTGCGCAACCGATATGTTTGCCGCGCTAAGCGCGGTAGCAGCGGTTTTTTGCTGTGAAGCGGCGCGAACGGCTTCCCTGCAGGCAGCATCGTTAATCCAGGCGGCAAACAAAGTGATACCGAGGTTGAGACCGATCAGGGCGACGAAAACAAGGGTTATGGCTGCGACTACAAACTCAGCCATTATCGATCCACGACAGCCACGCCACCGTAGATGTTTTCTCTGAGCTGCAATCTGCATCATGTTCTCCCGACTTACAGAGATCTAGTTAACCAGGCCTAAGTCTTCCTTGGCCATTTTGAGCAAGAACTCCTTGAATTTATCAATAGTGTCAACGACGTACACTTGTCCGGGCGCCGAGGACTGGTTGGCTCTAAGATTGAGCGAGTCGAGGAAGTCCTTGCCGTCTCTCATGTCGGCGGTGCCACCATGAAAGAAGCCTAGCGAGTGAACCATTATGTGTTTTGGTGGAGTTGCAGGTGGTATGGTGCCATCGGGGTTGGGAGGGGGTGTAGTGCTTACAGTCGCGACTTTGATCAAATCGCCTTGCGACAAGGCCTTGGGAAGAGCAGCACTACCTGTTATAGCGGTTGAACCACTGTAATAAGCTGTGGGCAACCCATCAGTGATCAACAAGATGTACGGATCAGCGTCATATCTATGCCCGGGACCTGTGATCATCTTCTGAGCCTGTTCCAAGGCACCTTGTGTGTTGGTATTGCCAAGATTGGTGTTAATTGGACTGAGCACCAACTTTATCTCGTCGTAACGCGGATCAGTCTGGCTGAGTTCGACCGTCTTACCAGTAAATCGATAATCGGCTCCGGCATGTCCAGAAGCATGCTCAGCGAAGATAACCATTCCCATGTGGACATTGTCTTTTGCACTGGACTTCAAGATGTCGCAGAAGTTCATGATTGCATTTTTCTCGTCAGTCCATGGCTGCGGAGGACTACCATTGAACATCGATCCGGACACGTCAACGGCGATAACAACGTCCGCCTTGCCTTTGACGCCGATGTTAGACTTCGAGTTCACCAGCAGTGGTGCCAGGGACAAAAAGTTGGCAAATGTCGGTCTGTATCCGTACGCCATATTAATGATAACAACTTCCTTGCTGGAGTCGTAGTCGAATGCGAGCTGAATATCACCTGCATTTGGGTGGGCGCCTGCCACCGATGAAACAAGCTGAACATTTCCGAACGACTTGCCTGCCGCATTGTTACGTCTGACAAACTCAACGGCGGCAGCCTGCGCATCGAGTTTTTTGTCCGAATCATTCAGATACTTGCTGTCTTTGAAGGCAAGAGCCGCAGCCAACGCAGCAGCGTCAGAAACGACACGCAATTGCTTCTGGACCAACTGAGCATGTTGCAATTCAAACGCCAGGACCGCAAGCGGTACAAGCACCATGAAAGCCAGAGACACAGTCAGCGCCGCAAAGGCACCAACTTGGTCTCGCCGACGACGGCATAGTTTCAGTTTGCTCAGGTTCTCACGGAACGATTTCATGGTTGTATCCTCGAAGCGGTTATTCGTTTAGTCCCGAAGGGTGTTCTGAAAATTCGCGACTTGAAGCGCTAATGGGCATGGGAGCAGAGATTCCGGGGATTTTGCCAAACAGTTGGCTACTGAGCATCACAAGCGGGTCCACCTCGCCTGGTACGTTTACTTCAATTTCTTTCCAGCACAGTGGGATCCGAAGCTTGGAATTCACGTGACTTGAAGTCGCGGC
>JADMIO012720395.1_pt1 | contig 16582 bp, 18 predicted proteins | sample 8958161 | NCBI WGS metagenome assembly JADMIO01 (sample SAMN16585339, study PRJNA669376) | soil metagenome | isolation source: Crop rotation soil | place: USA: Cullars Rotation, Alabama | collected 2011
CTTTCCCGTAGGAGAAGACAACGAAAAGATGTGCCGCTGTTGAGATCATAACCCATCGAATGAGCTTTTTCATCTGAGCATTTCTTCGGTCGGATATGTCAATCGCACGAATGGAAGGACCCGAGTCGAGTAGCTTGATAAATCGAAAGCCGTATCGAATGAACGCAAAAGAGCAAAAGAGCTCAATGATACAGCTGAAGCCAGCGTTGATCGCTACAACCACAACAACAGAGGTACGAAACGTGGCTATGTACGCCATGCAAGAACAAGCGAACAATTGGGCCCCAATGTTGAGAGTTCCAATAATAGTCAGGATTCCTTCCAATGGCTGTCATGATCAAGTGGCAAGTGAGTGAAATGTTCTGAAATCAATAGAAGGCCACCACCTTTTTCCTCTTGAGGAGTCCAAAGACATCCAGCCGGATGAAAACAATGGCTGCCATCAAAGTAGACAACGTGTGGATTGGAGTGGGCATCGCTAACCCAAATACTTCAATCGAGTACCACACATTGCCAATAAACAGTGGTCCAGCAGCACCGTACCCTCCCCGGAACGCACATCCGATGATGTCAACAACGAGGCTGAAGAAGGTTACAACACTAAGGTTTGATGACAAGTGATTTTCAAGAGGGGAAAATACCATGCAACCATGAATGGCACAGCTGTGGGCATGGGGGCGGAAGACCGCCTGTAGTTAAGGAAGTGAAGCAAACATGCATAGATAGACTGGAATAGGATCCCAAAATTAGCCAGTGGCAAGAGTACTCTGAAATAAATGAAATATTCCCAAGTGTCCCACAGGTCATCTGGGTTAACAACAAATTAAGGCCAGGATGCGAAAAATGGTGAGTTGATAGTTTGCAGTTACATTTCCAGGGATTACTGTCAGCAACAATATCAATCGTCACAGTGTCTCCTTGTTTGAGGGCAACAACCTCTGCCTTGACATACTCACGAAGGCAAGTGATGTAAGGGATGTTTCCAGTTGTTCTCATTCTAAACTCGCTCATCTGTCCATTGAACCTGAATTACAACAATCAATTGAGATTCATCATTTCACATGAGGTTTGAGTTAATTGTACCCTGCTGCGCCAATGTCCCCTACCAACCGGACTGCAGCAACTGCTCCAAAGTTTTGGACACATTCAAGGGCCCGCTGTTCCTCCAGCATTGAGACTCCAAACTTTCGGTCATTATCAATCCACACAGCGAAACCCGAAAATGAGGTCGAAGGCGGCAGATCGTCACAGTCAACCAGCGAGAGGTACTTGACAGGAAGGTTGACCAGGTTGAGATCGTTCACTTGGTCTCGCCCAGGCAAGCCAGTTTGACGGTTGAAGAGAGGACTACTTACAAAATGTGAATTTCCGTTCATGTGGACTTGCATTGCAGTGACCGAGCACAGAGCAAGAACCGAGAGGGGTAGGAATCTTTTCATCTTGCAACAGTAGAATTCGCGTAAATTCGATCATGTGAGCTCAAGCAAAGCAGTCGCTAGTCTAGGTCAATTAGAGTTTATTATTCAGTCTGGGTAGTACCTTGTAGACATTTCCCAGAAAGGAAATGATAGTCTTAAATTCACCACAGTCACATCTCACACATTGTCTCAGCATACAGAGGTTGGAGTACAGTAGCAACAAACAAATAAAAAAATAGGCCGCACAGGAGTAGAATTAAATCAGGAAGAAGAACTCTGCGGCAATAAGAAGAGCAGGGGGCGTCTTGACGAATTATTTCTTGACCCGCTTGACGACCTGCTTGAACAGACCAGAGCTCGACCCTTTGAGGCTCCTGCCATCAGCGTCTCGTGGACTGGAAAGATCAGTTGAGGCTTGTCCTTCACCAGAATCATCCATTTGTTCTCCATTGGACGAGCCGTTGCCATGACCAGAAGGGATTTGGAGTAGATTGGCCATGTGATACTGCAGACGCATGGTCTCTTGGCGAAGCATCTCATTCTCAGACACAAGTCGCTTAATCTGATGACAATAAGTCAGAACTGAGAAGAAATCAGATCATTGATCAAACAAACCTGCTGCGTGGCAGTGTCTTGCAACGACTCCATGTGTCGAATCCGGTCTTCCAATGAGGTGACATAAGCCTTTTTTCGGAGGCGTGAGTTTCTTGCAATCTCCCTGTTCCTTTCCTTGCGCTGAGCAATGCGACTCTGAAAATTTTGAGATTAGAAAAGAATTCATTCGAATGAACAGGTAACTTGAACTCACTGAAACATCTCCAGGCTGGAGTCTGAGGCCACCTTGACCCATAAACAACATCTCGGCTTGTTGAGGTGTCAACTGGAGTTCGACCATGTGAGAAGGATCTTGAGAAGTCTGGGTGGGACTGTCGTAGCCTTGCTGGTGATTGCCTCCCCCAGTTTGAGTTCCAGTCACCCCAGTCTGGAAGTTATGACCTTGGCCCAAGGACCAGGGTCTACCTGAGACCTTTGAGGCACCGGTGGGATCGGATCGGACACCATGGCCAGCGACGGAGCTTCCATTCATGCGGAGGGCTGCAGGAGGAGGAGGTGGATTATGTCCAAGATTTTGGACTTGAGGAGGAAGGGGAGGACGAGTCACTTTCTTGCCGGGAAGAGGAGCAGAGCGGGACTTGCTGGTGTCGTCGCCGTGCAGATGATCGAGGTTTCGGATGTCAGAATGTCCCATTGACATTGGGAGGGAATGGTGTTGCATGAGCTGTTGATGTTGGGATGAATGAGAAGGTTGATTTGCAAAGGATTGCTGTTGAGAAGGCTGGGACTGGGAGTTTCCACCAGCAGCTTGAAGGATAAGAGCAGAGATGTCAGCCTGGGGGTTATTTGCAATCAGATGATTCAGTGTCTCCATATCAAGCTGAAAAGCAAAGATAGATGTCAGTGAAGGTGAAAACAGAAAGAAAAGATCAAAAGTTCTGGGAAAAATCGGTAATTTTGTGGAGACTCACTGTGACCTGGTTGGGATTTTGGAGGGCTTGAAGAGAAGCCATTGAAGGATGGCTTGGCTGATCTGGAGCCCACATTCTTCCAAGCATTTCACTGACTTCAGAGGTTTCTTCCGACTGAGGGCGATCAACGGGAGAGGGGACGGAGTCCCAAAACTGAGGGGACATGAGTTCAGGATTCGTTGCCAAAGCGCGAAAAATCTCGTCGTTAGAAGTGTCAAGAAGACTTTCATCAATTTCAAAGCAAGATTCGTTGGAGGTGTAGGCAGAACTGGATCCTGTTGTGTTGATGGAGTGGAAGCCCATGGCCATCCCATGAGAAAATCCATTGGAGCTTGTCGTTGTACCGTTCGTTGAAAAATCCATTTCATATTGCTCGTTGATCGGCATCAGAGAAGCAGCGTCCATTGTAGAGATGTTTGGTAGACAAGGTGAACTCGCAGTATTAATATTTCGAGGGCCACGTATGCTTTTCTGGATTTTCTACGAGTCCAGAAATGGATGGCGTCAGCAGACGTTGGATGACGAAATAGTGAAATTTGTGCTGGGATATTTTGGCAAGAAAATAAACGTCTGATCAGTTTTTGCATATTTACAGGCAGTTTGACTTGAATTCAATCTAATTATCACAATTTTTCTGAGTTTTGCTTCCGAAGATGGGCGTTGTGATGGCAGCCGCAAATCGCTGGACGTGTCAGATCCAAGTGTGTCGGTACATTTCGTTTAAAATTATGATTAATATATTGCAAAGTTGTGACAGTCATGTCAGAATCAGAAACAAGCTTGAATTCTGTCACAACGGTAGCCATCAAGACTGCGCTAAGCAACCCTGACAAACAACGGTCGTGGGTCACCAATAACACTTTTCTTTTTAATGGTCCGAGGTGAGAGCCAATTTAATGAATTGGTCTGGAGAAATGAAACAAATGTCCTGAAGGGCCAATTGCAAAGAAAGACGAGTTTCCGGATTGACTGGAAATAACTTTAAGTTTTGATGAAGATGAATGAACTCGAAAATGGTCATGTATGACAAGTCTATTTTGCGAAAGTGAACCGAAATTTACCCCTCTTTTCAACAATGTTTGGATTTTGGCTACAATTACACCTCAGGGCGTTCAGTCAACAGTCAATGGATCAGGGCCCTTGGACTGAGCAACGGCTTCAGACACATCCTCGAGGGGAGGAGGAGAATCCACATCACCAAGTTCTAAATAACAAAATTCAGAGAAACATTTCAAGGCAATTTGTGACATTCACAAACCTTCATCGTCAGAATCAGACTCGTCTCCCATGCCACCCATTCCGCTGAAGTCCATTCCACCCATACCACCCATTCCGCCCATACCTCCCATCATGCCACCCATGCCACCCATGCCACCTCCCATTCCACCGAACTGAGAGAAATCCATTCCGTCCATTCCGCCGCTGAAGCCTGGAATCGAAAATGAAAATATTCAAGCAAAGTCGAGAAAAAAAGACTCACCAAGGTTATCATCGGCCTCATCTTCGTCCTTGTAACTTTTCCAGTCAACTTTGACGAAGCTCAACTTGGATGAGGACTTGGTCAACCTGTCCCACCATCCCTCCTCCACTTTGACCAGAATCATTTCGATTGCTCGTCCAGTCTTGGTCCATTTTGATTTTTCCTTGTCAATTGCGGCGAAAAGCTCAATTTCCACGGCATAGTTCTTGCCGTGGCTGGTTCCGGCAAAGGCGAACTTATCTCCATCAATTGTGATCTTCTCACCGGTACAATCAGGGACAAGAACGGAGATGAAAACGTTGTCTTTGCGCTGGGCCCACTCACAAATGGGAAACAAACTGCAAATCGAGGTTAGAATTGATCTTCACCGGCTTTGCTTTCGACCCACCTCATGTCGATCAAGCTTCTAGAGTCAGGTGCGTTGTGAACCTTACTCCGGTGGGTAATCGGGTCTGAAATTTAATTTAATTTAATATTGTTAGACACTCTGACATCAGGCAATCAATCTTTAATCACGAAAAAGCAAATCATTGGGCGCAACCCGATACAATTTATTGGAACTTTCCAGTCCAGCATGCAGCAGGTGAGGACCTTATTGTTTTTCACCTGTCCGTTTCCCACAAATGAACACATCACGTTCTAGTCATGTCTTGGATACTTGTGGTTGAAGGGTGTTGATGGAGATGCAGCTCGAGATCTCCCCAATTGGACATGTAGTCTGTGCCTTTTGCGTGGTGGAAAGATTGTTCATTTTGATATTGATCCAAGCACCCAACCAAAAGGAAAAATCCCACTTGTTGATGCACAAGCAGAAGTTTCTTCTGGGAGTGTCCCTGGTGCACTTTATTCAGCCACAGATTGCTTCAAGTACGTTGTTCTCTATCACACGCCTCGTTTCTCATTTGTCCACCCAGATGTGTAACTCCGGGCAGAACATTTCACATTTTTGCTGAAACTCACGAAAATCGTAACAAGTGGGTGAATCTTTTGACGGACCACATTTCACGTTTGTCATCTGACCGAGCATCCTTCGAGCGTTCTAACCGCGAAAACTTCGAGGTTGGCATTTCTTAATCTGTGTGAACTTAGAATATACTCACTTTTTAACTTAGCTGAAGGCACAGATCTCAACTGCTGAACGAGTTGAGTTTCTGACCAAGTCTGGAGGAATCAAAAATTTCAGCTGGAGAAAGAGATTATTTGTACTCAACGGAGAGTTTTTTGTGTATTATGAGCTTCCCCAAGTGAGCTCTTGATATTTGAGGGTATTTAAATTCATGTTAAAATACCAGGGATTGCGTGCTCGCGGAAACTATGAGTGCCACACTTGCAAGAGTGTGCCCAGTCTTCCCCAGGACGCCCCCGAGGATGTCAACCTCGATAATCTTTTCCAGGTGAATTCAGCATGAGCATCATGAATCCACAGCTAAATGAAAGAATCGTCAGGTCGAGTCTGACTTTGGTAACCTCATGCTTGGCGCTTTGGATCCTAATGATAAACAACGGTGGATGGATGCATTGATGTCTCGTGGATCTGGCGACACAAGAATTCCTGCTGGTGATCCTGTCAATATGGCTGGCCTCTCTGGAGATTCAGGTCCAACAGAACTCAAATGAGTATTGATTTCAACTCAGATTATTGTTATTCAGCCGTTATCGTCACGAAATTGACCGAAGAAAGAGACGAATTGCAAAGGCAAGTGACCGAATTAACCCAACTCAAGGAACGGTCCGATAAGATCATTCGTTCTCTAAAAAGTGAGGTTAACTCTTTCTGAATGAGCTTATCCTCATCCACAACCAGACGAAAACAAAAAATTGAAGCAAGATGTTGACGACTTGGTAGTCCAGATCAAAGAAAAGGATCATGGAATCCAACAACTTTCGCAGACGATGGAACGGATGAGAATTGAGGTCATGGAAGCACATGACTCAGGCAAGAAATAGAATTGATGATTATTTCTGTCTTTCATGAATAAACAACTTTGGCATTGTTGGGTAGCCATCAAAGCTTTCACAGCGCAGCAAACGAGACGATGCAGTTGTCGAAGAAGCTTCTTGCTTATCATGACTTGCAACTGTCAGCTCAAAATTGGTCCCTCGATGCTTGCTTCGGATCTTTCAACACTGAAAGAAGAGGCCGAGCGTGTTTTGGATGCTGGTGCAGACTATCTTCACCTTGATGTAATGGATGGTTCGGATAGGAAGTTTGTCTCCAAACAACACATCATGATTTCTCAAACAGGTCACTTTGTCCCCAATATCACATGGGGCCCGCCTGTCATCAAGTGCCTGCGAAAGCATAGTAATGCTTTCTTCGATTGTCATATGATGGTTTCCAATCCGGCTCAGTAATGCTGTCATTCCTGTAATTTCACCAAATCCTCAATTCGTGGGTTTCAGGTGGGTCTCTGACATTGCTGAGGCAGGAGGGAGCCAATATACCTTCCATATTGAGGCAGTTGCTCGTGGCGAGATCCCAGCCCTGTGTGCACTCATCCGAAGCACCAACATGAAAGTTGGAGTTGCCATTAAACCTGGTACAGTGCGATCATCTTCACTCCAATTTGTCACATAATCCTTTTTGAAGGGACTGATCAAGACACTGTTCGAGAGTTTGTTGCCTTGGTCGACATGGTTTTGGTCATGACGGTTAGCGCCGTTAATCACCACTGCGATCAGAAATCATTTTATTTTTTTTATATTCAATTTGAATCAGGTCGAACCAGGATTCGGAGGACAAAAATTCATGCCCAACATGATGCCGAAGATTGTTTCGCTGCGTGCAGCCTTCCCTCAGCTTGACATCGAGGTGGATGGTGGAATCTCACCAGAAAATATTGAGGCAGTAGCCAAGGCTGGTGCCAACATGATTGTGGCTGGAACTAGCGTGTTCAAAGGCGACTCCTCAGTTGCAATCAAGGCAATGAAAACCACTTGGTATCAAATAAACCCAGTTTAACAGCAGCCTAAGATCGCCTCTCCAAAATCCGGACCTGATCTGGTCACGCTGAGGACGAGAAAACAGGGCAAATAACAATCGGGAAGATTTATTGAGCACACTTATGCCTTGATGGCATACTTGCGAACTGGGAAGAGGTTATCCTTCTTTGTTGCCTTCACTGTCTTGAGTGCCGATTGATTCTTGGTGAGTCTGCGACGAATGGCACGGGTCTTCTTCTGGCGCAAGTTCAATGGCTTGTACTTCTTGTCCTGATAGAACTTTCGGAGTTCGGAAGTCTCCTTCTGGTTGATGACAGTCAAAATGGTGGCAATCGACTTTCGAACAACGGAGCTAAATGAGTACAAGATCACGAACGCGAACAAAAATGAAACATTCCTCTCACATCTTCGAAAGCTTGGAGGCGGCTCCACCGGTGACCTTGGCCACACGGAGTTCACCAAGCTCCTTCTTCAAATCTCCAAGTTGCTTCAACAAATCAGATCTTCCCTTGTTGCGAAGTTCGTGTGCCTTAACTTTTCCTGGAATAAAGTTGATTTTTGTCAGTCAAACAGCCCAACAAGAGCGCAAAGTCACCAACCCATCACGGAGACCTTCCCGAATGAATCAGTTGTAAGAATCGGTTGTTGAAGTCGAGCATCTAGAATCGGTTCGGGGCAGTCATGGGAGGAGTCACACCGCTTGTTCGCAGAACCATTGTCAAGAAGAAGACAAACCACTTCAGACGTCATCACTGGGACCGATACAACCGCATCGGAAAGGAGGTGGGATGAGCTTGCTTTGTGATACCGTTAAACACTCAACCCATCCTTTGTTTTTCAGGTGACATGGCGAAGACCCAGAGGTATTGACTCTTGCATTCGTCGTCGCTTCAAGGGTTCCCTCCCAATGCCAAAGATTGGCTATGGAAGCAACAAGAAAACCAGACACGTCCTCCCCAATGGCTTCAAGAAGTTCATTGTCTCAAACGTGAAGGAGCTTGAGGTTCTTCTCATGCAAAACCGCAAGTACGCTGCTGAGATCGCTCATAACGTGTCATCTCGCAAGGTTGGTTAATGTTCAACATCTGAACCCAATTTCACTCTGGCTTTAGCGAGCACTTATTGTTGAGCGTGCTGCTCAATTGAACGTGAAGGTGTTGAACGGCTCTGCCAAGCTCAACACTGAGCAAAATGAGTAATCGTTGCTTTGCTTGAATAAATGTCTGCCCGGTTCCTAAGCCAACTTCCATTGCAACACCCTTTTCCAACTCCGTGTTATACTCGCCACTGATTCAAGCAAATTGAAAGTGTTGAATGCCCTGTCTGTACACTATCTTAAATAATAGAAGCGGATGCGTCCGGTGCAATGATTCAGCACTGTCAGGACTTAGCGACAACTCAAACGCGTTAAGTCGAAAAATCCAGAATCTCCATGAGATTGTTTCTGTGTTTGGTGGGCTTGCTTCATACCCTTGCCCTGCCAAGCCCCAATGACGAAGCAAATCTTGTTGTAAGAGATTCTGCTGTTCTATTGCGAGGTACAATTCATAGTTTTATCATTTTCCACCGCCCTCAAAATAATGGCTCAGACAAATCAACTCTACCTGAGGTTGTTGTTGACAACAAAGGTAAGAAAAAGCTCTCAATGTCCTGAATTCAGTTATCAATTCTCAATCAATTCATACAGAGGCCCAAGAAGCTGCACAACCTTGTCAGTTTTTTCCACAATTATCTTGAAGATTAACTTTACTAATAGACACCTTTTCAGCACAAGCCCTCACAGCGACAGTTCTTTCGGCTTCAACTGAACCCCGGTGTACTGGTAAGAAATGTCGTCCAGAAGTGACAAAGGCGTGTAAGGGGAGAGTGGATGCCTGTCGCAACGAAACAGAGTGCTGTGAAATTGATAAGTGCAATGTTTGGCAGCATGTTGGACGAGATGCATCAACTTTGTTGGTGTTTTATGTACCATGGTATTTATTTCCGTTTGAGTTGATTGTCATTGACCTTTTTCTTAGGTGTCCAGTTTCACGGGATTTTATGCTCAATTACGACTTGTTGAGGGTCAAATTTGAGCCATTTGACAATGTTCTTGTTGCAAAAGTTGATGCCGACCAAAATCCGAATCTTGTGAATGATTTTGGAATTGATGAGTATCCTGCACTTGTCTTTTTCCGTCGTGATTGTTATTGGAGTGCTGGAGGATGTTACGACCAAATGGCGTGGCGCAGGTGAATGCCTTTGATGACATATTCTTTTTTTTGCACAATTTCATTTTGCTTAGGTACAATGGCACAAGTAACGACTATGACGAGGTCACCAAATGGATTGACTTTGAGCTGTTGGATGAGCAAAACGCAAATGCATTTAGTGAACTTCCTCAAGAACCAGAAGCACATACAGGATGCAAGGTCTTGTCATCCTTTGACTCTCAATTAGAATTCTGTTGATGTGAAAATTTGTTGTAGTTTTCCAAGACTTCACTTCCTCCCGAGGACATGAGACCACCCCCATCAGCGAGTGCACCTCACGTATTGATTGAAACGGACGAAGGGGCCACTTTGCAACGGCGACCATCGTGCGCAAGGAATCCTGAAAATGCTTCACAATGAAAATAAAGTATCCAGAACACAATTTATTCCTTAATCGAACAAGTCAAATGCAGCAACTTCTTCCTCCTTCTCTTCCTCAACCTTGGGGGCTGGAGCAGCATCTTTCTTTCCAGCAGCTGGGGCGGCTGCGACCGGGGCGGCAGCAGCAGGTGCTGGGGCTGAAGAAATTCGTAAGTTAGACAACACCAAATCTATTTGAATGTCACTATTATAAAATTATATGTGTCAGAATTAGCTGAATGCATCAAGACTCAGACGGCACTTCCTATTACAGCTTGGTTCATCCTTTGTGATTTCTCAGTAACTTGCCAGGTGAACTCACCAGAAGCACCAACACTTGAAACGAGAGAGCTAACACTTCTGGCTTTGAACAACTTGGCGAACAATGGGGCCCAATATCCATCAGCGGTGATACCGGCAGCCTTGACGATCTTGTTCAAGTTATCGGCCTGTTCCACAGACTGATTGAGCAAAGTGTGTTTCAAGCAAATAAATTGGGATTCTCACGTTGATCTCAGCTCCAGAATCGTGAAGAATCAGGGCAGCATAAGTCATGGCAAGCTCTGAGGTGGACATGCTCAGGGAACGAAAGAAATCCAGAAGTTCGAATACAACAGACAAGCAAGCTTGTAAGCCTTGAAAACAGTAGGAATAACAGGTACTTGGGAGTCGGCCTACTATCACTGATCAGCCCGTATCAGGCCTGGCCTGCTGAGTCGATTCAAATTTCAGTCAGGCAACAACTTGCAAGCCTCGTACAAAATTCGGGTGCCGTCGTTATGGCCTCGCTCTCGAACATTCGTACTGTTGTAAGAAATGCTGTGTTTTGGAAGCAAACAAGCCTCGATCAAAAACATTGTTGTCTTTGGCGCATCTGGGTAACAACTTTTTTCGCCATTTGCATTCCCTGATCCTGGACCAGAGGGATTGGGCTTCAAACCGTTACCGCACTTGCCGCAATGGGCCTCACAGAATTGAACATCTTTGGCGCTGTTCGTGATCCATCCAAAGCGACCCTTCCAGACGGTATTAAGGTTGTCCAAGGAGATCAAAGTGATCAGGCCTCGGCCCTCGCCGCCTTGAAGAGTGCTGACGCAGACGGTTTTACTTTCCTCCAGATTCAAGCTGCTGAGTTCTTACTTGTTCATGGCAGTTGTGTTTGTGATCCCTCCCGGAAGTGCCGATCGAGCAGCTATTGCCGAAACAGGTTTGTCAGTTTCGCTCAGTTACATATTGTCACTGATGTTTTGACTGTCTGTCAGCAATCAGAGCATGCAAGGAAGCCAACATCAAGTTTATTCTGTTGTTATCCGTTTGCTCGATTGATCCAAAGACCACTTTTGGTGGACAATTCACTCCCATCGAAAAGGCGTTGAAATCATCCCGTATCCCAAGTTGCATCGTCCGCCTTCCCTTCTTTCTTGTAAGTTCCTCGAAAATTCCTTGTAAACTTGAAATCATGTTTCCTCGTGTCAAGGACAACTATCTCGCTAACATTGGATCAGTCAAGGGCCAAGGTCAGATTTACGGTCCAACTCGGAAGGATGCTGTTGGCGTGTCGATTTCAACTGCTGATGTTGGATTTGCTGCTGCAACCATTCTTGGACAGCCTTTAAAGTACAAGGCTCACAAGGGCAAGGTGTACAATATCACGTGCCCAGGATTCTCACAGGTGGATGTTGAAGCATCATTTACCAAGCATGTTGGGAAGAAAGTGGAGTATGTTCAGGCAAGTCTCATATCATTTTTATTGTGTCCATGAGAATGAACTCTGAGACAGGTTCCATACGAGGATGCCAAAAAAGCCTTTATGGGAATGGGCATTCCTGAGTGGCAAACTGAGGGTATTTTGGAGTTATTCAAGTTAACCGATGCGGGCAAGTACAACTACGCATACGGTGACTTCAGAAAGATCACTGGCCGTGATGCCCAAACCATGGACGCTTGGGTCGAGGCGAACGCAGCAGCCTTCAAGGACTGAAACTAGATTTTTCTTGTCAGTGCCTCAAGATCAAATGAATGTCTTTGCCAATCCACTCTTAGTACCAAACCCTACTTTAATTTAGGCACAATCTCAAACTCGAGAAACGAACGAAACAAAATGAAACTTAAGAAAGGAAGAATAATGTTAGCCAGCCGGCGCGAAGAATCGGAAATTGAAGGAGTGAACTTCAAGGAGTGAGGAATTCAACAGAGTTGCCCAACATCTTGGCCATTCAGGACTCCTGTCCCCGTTCTGCCATCACTAACAATACTCCTCCCACCACGACTAGCAGCTGGACCAGGAACAACACTCGTTTCTCCACCGTCTGACTCATCATCTCTCTGAGTCATCCCTCCCCTGTTGAACAGGTACTGTTCGCTGACACTTTTTTTCTTTGATTGTTTTTGGAGAGAATCCTTGTCCTTCATCCAGAAACTGAAACTCAAAATTCCATTGAGAGTGGTTCCTCGCCCTCTTGTGCCTCCTTGGGCTTCGAGATTTCCTTGTATGGGAATTGGAACTCGACTTCTGCTTCCTTCTTGGGCCGCAGAGCCTTCTACAACTTCTTCAAATCCGGAATTCTTCAAATGGTCCCACCACGAGCGAGAAATTCGACGGTTTGGCTCCCCTGCATCACGGGTTGCTTCAACTCGAGAACCATACGGGACAACGCTTGAGTTGGACTTGAGAATGCTCGACGGATTGCGGAGGATGAGTGCACGTGACCGAGGGGAAAACGCAAAGAAGCCAAAGATTCCGATCAGCATGGATAGACCAATGAGGATTTCAACAGCAAGGATAACACCACCAGGGATCCCCTTGTCTTGATCTCCAGGATAGCTGTTTGGATCTAAAGTTGGCATTCATTCAAATTTGTCTTGATGTCAGCTATTGGGTGTGGTACTCACCAGGATTGAAAATGACCTTGAGAGTGGGAGGGATAGTACCATTCACTCGTCCACTGTGGGCGACCCTTGTATTCAATGAGTTATCAGAAGAGGACCGTTTAAACAAAAACAAGGCCGAACTGTTGGAGTTCCAATCGGGGCTCCACACCATCTGCTTCGAGGTGAGAATAGTTCTGCAACTATTGGCATGTACATTGTAAAGAACAAACCTTCTGAAGAAGCGTTGCAAGAGATGGGGTGAGTTGTCGAGAGGAGCGTTCTCCTTCGGTTGGCCAGTCTGGGGGCCTCCATGTGACCTTGTCGGGAAGATATTCCCGCGTGGACACATCCCAAGTCGCGTTGCGGAAGAAGGCTGATGGTTCAGTGGAGTTCTGGACTTGAATATCTAATGAAACAAATCCTGAGCATGGAATATCTGCGTGAAACTATGGAATAATGAGAACACCGAAAGATAGAATCAGATGAGTACGACGAACTTGGATAGCTGCGTCAATAATATAGGCAGAGTTGGGAATATCGAGGTCCTGAAATCGAATGGCAACTTCTACTTCCTCAAATCCACGACCGGGGTTGTTGCTCAAGTGAAGTTTCGAAGAAAATACGTAAACCTGCGAATTTTGCGAATAATAATTATTACTGGTGGAAGAAGAAGAGAAGGTTCGCTTACTCGGCCAAGGTTTGGTTCGGAAGTGGCTTCCTCAGCGTAATCCCAATCTCCATAGCTCGCTCGTGTCACCACCAACGTTTCACCTGATCAAATGATGTGGCAGTCAATTTCAATTTCAGAACAGCACAGAATGGATGGAGCAAAGACAGGTGTGTCGATGGCACACACTGCGAGTGAGAATAGAGATGTTATATGTTTGTAACTGTTTAAAAAGTGGCTACTCAGACGTTATTTCCTCGGAATCACCGAAAATAAAACGCACGGGTAGGCTGTGTGTGCAAGATTCGAAGAGGAGAAGAAAAGGGCAGACAAATTTGAAGGACGAGAGAACATACTTGGATTTGAATATATCAATGAAACAAGTGCGAAAAGACCAGAGGTAACCATTGTGACGTGGCGGGTTCAGGTGCTCAGAATTTTGGTGTGACGATCGAGGATGAGAGTCACGTGATCGAACGAGATTCGAAGTAAAAATCCAGTAACTGATGATTTCTGTGGGCAATGCAGAATTTGGGGACCTATTATGCTGACTGCACATCGAACATCAACTGTAGCTCAATATTTGGGGAGTAAGACGGACGTTTGACGCTGTTGCGCAAACGAGTTAGATTTGGAATGTTTGTCACGTGCTCTGTCGTGAAACATGTCACTTTTCTTTCTCGCTCTCCTTTCCCAATCAGCAAGTGGCGACACTGACCCCACTCCGACACCTTCTGTCAATTCCGATCCAATCTTGTATCTTTCATTTCATTCCGAATCAGGTGTTTGTCCGGCCGACCGAGACGTTCGCGTATGTTTGGAATCGACGGACAGTTTTACTATTCGTGTTTCAACCCACCTTCAGTTGCTCACGCAAGTAAGTGGGAATGATGATATTGGACAATGCTATGTGAATGGGGGAACTATAATGAATGGGTTATGTGCGATTCCTGTCCCTTTCTCCAACTTGACCGACGTCGACATTCGGAATGAGTTCGGAGTCTTCAAGCGCGACAGCACGACACCTCCTCTCGCCCCATCATTTCTTATCGCACCGGCATCTTACCCCGCTCTTTCCTACCCAAACATTGACTCTGTCCCTTCCATTGCTGCTGTCGTCGATTGTCGTGGACAGCAAGACGATTTGGTGATTCGCTTTGCCTGGAAGCGAGTATCAGGTGGACCTTGTGTTATTTTGGCGAGCGGAAAGAAGGTCTGTGTCCAGGAGACAGCCGGAAGCAACAATAACTTGTACATTGATCAAGACAACTCAACACTCCCAGACAACTCTCTCTACTGGTCTATCGTTTGCCCTCGTAACTCATCTCAGTATGCGTTTCCATCTCGTTCCCCTAGCCCCACTCGGTCTCCTTCTGTTTCTCGTTCTCAAATTCGTGATGACTTAAAATCGTCTGGTGGGTCAGGCATGACAATGGCAATCTCATCGGCCCTGATTTCAATCGCAGCAGTGGCTTTGGTTGCTGGCAGCATATTCTGGGTCGTACAACGAGTTAGACCGACTGATGGAGTTCCACTGGCTTCAAGGGAAGTTCCTTCAGAATCCAGCGGACTCACCCAGGGTGGCGCAACCCAATCGCAATATGTCTGGTGAAAGGCTTGAGGATGGTACTAGAAATAATGCATATATATGTAAACAACCTAAATTCTTCACATAAATGGATCTTCATTTTTATTAAACTCCAATTTCAGGAGAAGCGAGATGTCCACTCTTGAACCAAAGCACACACCCATTAGGACCAGCCGTTCGTGTGAGAACTTTCCCTGCAACAGGATTACGAGTCCAAGTGTGCTGATTGTGATGGCCAAGCTGGTCCTGTACATCACCTGAAAGCGTCGTTTGAGGTTTGGTTATGAAGTAAGAGGAAGTGGTGTTACCTTGGACAACAAACATTTCCTCTCCATTCTCTGGGATTGTCATTTCCACCACAGAGCCAGCTGCCCATTTCTCCATCCATACTTTCTCGAATTTGGAAGAGTAGAGGGAGCGGGTGACCCGAGGCTGCTCAGGGTGTTCAGATGTATTGGGAGATTCACAAGTCAAAAATGTACCTCTGTTGAATCTAATATGCCCGATGCATCCCATGCTTGGTGAAGAGATTCTTTGCATTCGTGGCTCATTTGCCTCAGCTTGACGAGGATGGTGCACCCCTCTGGGCCGATCACTGGTGTGTGTGAAGATCCAATGTAGTTTCGAATGTAGTTGAGGGCAGGGAAGACTCCATAATCATCTCGCCATACACCATCTAGAACAAGAAACTCTTCTCCACCTCCGTGTGTGTGAGCAGGGAATGATTGATTGGGCTCAAATCTGAGATTTTTCATTGTTAGAAGGGGTAAATATGTATCAAGTGCATACCTAACAATAGTGGTTGCTCGGGCAACTTCTCCGCCTTCTCTTTCTAACATTTTCCGCCAAACACCAGGTGTGGGAGAAGAGACCCATTCCAGGTCGGCTGCGGAGACACGAATGGTTTGAGTACGATCAGCATTGATGGATTGCATTGATTTTGTTGAAGTTGATAGGCTTTTGATTGAATGGATGATGCGAATCCGGGTCTAAATTGAGTGAATCAGACGTTCCACAACCGAATAACTCTATCACCCACCTGTCCACGGTGCATACAACGCCTCGTTCTAGAGCGCGAGCGGAATCGGTGACAAACAGTAGAAGCCTTGAACTTTGAACTTTCATGAACAAGATCCAAGAAAGCGAGTCTTTAAAGCATTCGATCAAAGAAAATTTGGAAAAAAAGTTGACAGAAAAAAAGTTTGGACAATGCGGGCATTGATCCCGCTGCCTCTCGAATGCAAATCGAGCGCTCTACCATTTGAGCTAATCGCCCATAGTAAGGAATGCGGATTTGCTGGGCTTTGTTTGGCCCTTTTTTTTCCCTTCTGAAGTGGAAGTCCCTTCTCAGCACGTTGCCTTTCAAACTTAATTTCGATAACATAACGATTATATTCTAAATTTAAGGAGCTGGGAGATATTTGATCCATCTACGGTGAACCCATTCGTCAGGGTACCTAGTTAGTTGACGGGAAAG
>JADMIO010796626.1_pt1 | contig 16579 bp, 13 predicted proteins | sample 8958161 | NCBI WGS metagenome assembly JADMIO01 (sample SAMN16585339, study PRJNA669376) | soil metagenome | isolation source: Crop rotation soil | place: USA: Cullars Rotation, Alabama | collected 2011
GATCCTCACGCCCCGCCGGCTCTTGCGGCGGGCCTGGCGCCCGGCCGCCTTGCCTGCGGCCGCGGTCGCCCGCTTGGCGGCGCGACGGGCCGCCCGCTTCGCGACCTTCTTCGCCTCCTCCGCGCTCGGGAGCGCGGAGGGGAGGAGGTCGGCGGCTCGGGCCGCCTCCACGGTCTGGCGGGCCCGGCGCCCGGCCTGCTTGGCCACGGCCTGCCCGGTCGCCAACGGTTCCTGGATCTCGATGCGCATCCGTGGAGGGTTCCCACTCCGGGCCGCGACCTAACGCGCCACGTGAGCAGGCGATCGAGCCTGTGAATGCGGGCTGCCGGTCGATCCCCCGCCGCTGGCAGCCCCGATCACCCCCGCCTAGGTTCGCCGTTCAGCCGGAATCCGAGGAGGGGCCGATGCTCGGCGTGGTGTTCGTGCGCACGCTCCGCGAGGGCAAGACCTATGCGGACTTCCGCGAGGCCTGGTTCCCGGAGGTCGGGTTCGGGGTGCCCGCCCGGGTGGTGTCCGGGGGCGGCGTGCTCGACCCGCGCGAGGTCGTGACGGTCGGCTTCGTCGACGCCGAACCCGACGCGCTGGCCGATCTCGGTGAACGGCTCAGCCAGGCCGAGGCGGCGCGCCACGACAAGATCGCGGACGTGATCGAGAGCACCGAGATCCGGACGTTCTTCACGGTCGACGGCGACCACGACTTCGCCGGCGCGCCCCGGCCGGTCGCCGACGCGGACCGCGGCTACCCGTGGGTGCGGTGATGGACGCGAAGGAGCTGGCGGTCGCGCTGATCGAGCGCTTCGGCGACGTGGACGGGATGGTCGACCTCCTGGCGGAGGACATCGAGTGGTGGATCACGCCGACGATCGAGGTCTTCCCGCACCACATGGTCGGTCGCGACGCGGTACGTGCCGCGATGACGTTCGTGTTCGGCGAGGTCTACGAGAACGTGCGCACGACGCTGCACACGGCGATCGGCGAGGGTGACACCGCCGCGGTCCGCATCACACTGGCTGCCCGCGCGCTCGGCCGGTCCGACTACGAGAACGAGTACGCGTTCTTCGTCCAGGCGCGCGACGGTCGGATCGCACGCGTCTGGGAGTACGTCGACATGCAGCACGCGATGAACCAGTTCACCGCGGGCGACTGACTCAGGCGACCTCGACCGCGGGCGCGGCGAACTGCGCGTTGTAGAGCCGGGCGTACGCGCCGTCCGCGGCGAGCAGCTCCTCGTGGTTGCCCTGCTCGACGATGTGCCCGTGCTCCATCACCAGGATCATGTCGGCATCGCGGATCGTGGAGAGACGGTGCGCGATCACGAAGCTGGTGCGGTTCGACCGCAGCGCGGCCATGGCCCGCTGGATCAGCACCTCGGTGCGGGTGTCCACCGAGCTGGTGGCCTCGTCGAGGATCAGGATCGTCGGGTCGGCGAGGAAGGCCCGGGCGATCGTGAGCAGCTGCTTCTCGCCCGCACTCACGCTGCCGCCCTCGTCGTCGACGATCGTGTCGTACCCGTGGGGCAGTGAGTGCACGAACCGGTCGACGTACGTGGCGCGCGCGGCCTCGAGGATCTGCTCCTCGGTCGCTTCGAGATTGCCGTACGCGATGTTGTCCCGGATGGTGCCGCCGAACATCCACGTGTCTTGCAGCACCATGCCCATGTTCGAGCGGAGGTCGCGCCGGCGCATCTTCGAGATGTCGAGGCCGTCGAGCGTGATCGCCCCGCCGTCGATCTCGTAGAACCGCATGATCAGGTTCACCAGCGTGGTCTTGCCGGCCCCGGTCGGCCCGACGATCGCCACGGTCTGACCCGGCTCCGCGACGAGGGACAGGTCCTCGATCAGCGGGTGCTCGGGGTCGTAGGAGAACGACACGTGGTCGAACTCGACCCGGCCCCGCGGCTCGAGGTCCTCGAGCGGCACGAGGTCGTCCTCGCTCTCCTCCGGCGCGTCGAGCAGCTCGAACACGCGCTCCGCCGACGCGATCCCGGACTGCATGACGTTGATCATCGACGCGAGCTGGGTGAGCGGCTGGGTGAACTGGCGCGAGTACTGGATGAACGCCTGGATGCCACCGATGGTCAGCTGGCCCGATGCCACCATCAGCCCGCCGACGAGCGCGATGGCGACGTAGTTCAGGTTGCCGAGGAACATCATCGCCGGCTGGATGGTGCCGGAGATGAACTGCGCGCCGTAGCTCGCCTGGAAGAGCTCCTCGTTCTTGTCGTTGAAGGTCTTCTCGACGTCCTTCTGCCGACCGAACACCTTCACCAGCGAGTGTCCGGTGAACGCTTCCTCGACCTGCGCGTTCAGGGTGCCGGTGTGGCGCCACTGGTCGACGAACTTGGTCTTCGAGCGCTTGGTGATGAACCGCATGGTGAAGACGGACACCGGGATGGTGACGATCGCGACCAGCGACAACAACGGGGAGATCGTGATCATCATGATCAGGACCCCGACGAGGCTCAGCGACGAGGTGAGCAGCTGGCTCAGCGTCTGCTGCAGGCTCTGCGCGAGGTTGTCGATGTCGTTCGTGACCCGGCTCAGCAGGTCGCCGCGCGGCTGGCGGTCGACGTACCGCAGCGGCATCCGGTTGAGCTTGTTCTCCACGTCGGAACGCAGGTGGAACATCGCTCGCTGGACGACGCCCGCGAGGAGGCGGGCCTGCGTCAGCGCCAGGACGGCGGCCGACGCGTAGATCGCGAGCACGACGAGCAGGGTGTTGTGCAGCTTCGAGAAGTTGATGCCCTTCCCGCTGGTGACCCCGTCCACCACGATGTTGGTGGCGCTGCCGAGGATCTTCGGTGCGATCACGAGCAGCGTGACGCTCGCCACCGCGAGGAACAGGACGAGCGCGACGCGGAAGCCGTCGGGCCGCAGCAGCGCCGCGAGCCTCCGGGTGGAGTTCTTGAAGTCCTTGGAGCGCTCGAGCGGCATGCCGGCGGCGCCCCAGCGGCCCTGCACCCCACCGCCGCGCATCTCCTCGGGCGGCTTCACCGCGGCTTCGGCTTCGTCGGGAGTCTGCGGTTCGTCGGTCACGCCGCCTCCTCCTCGGTGAGCTGCGACGCGACGATCTCCGCGTAGGTCGGGCAATGCTCGAGGAGCTCGCGATGCGTGCCGAGCCCGACCTGGCGACCGTCCTCGATGACGAGGATCTGGTCCGCGTTGATGATGGTCGAGACGCGTTGGGCGACGATGACCGTGACCGCGTCGCCGACCTCGGGGGCGAGGGCGGCGCGCAGGTTCGCGTCGGTTGCGAGGTCGAGCGCGGAGAACGAGTCGTCGAACAGGTAGATGCCCGGTCGGCGCACGAGCGCGCGAGCGATCGCGAGCCGCTGGCGCTGGCCACCGGACACGTTCGAGCCACCCTGCGCGATCGGTGCCTCGAGCCCGCCGGGCATCGACGCGACGAAGTTGCTGGCCTGGGCGATGGTGAGCGCGCGCCACAGCTCGTCGTCGGTGGCGTCGGGGTTGGCGTAGCGGAGGTTGCTGGCGACGGTGCCGGAGAAGAGGTACGGCTTCTGCGGGACGAGCCCGATTCGGCTCCACAGCAGCTCCGGCTCGATCTCGCGGACGTCGTGGCCGTCGACGAACACGCACCCGCCGGTCGCGTCGAAGAGGCGCGGCACGAGGTTCAGGAGCGTGGTCTTGCCGGCACCGGTGCTGCCGATGATCGCCGTCGTCTCACCGGCCACCGCCTTGAACGAGATGTCGCACAGCACCGGGACCTCCGCCCCGGGGTACGCGAACTCCACCCCGCGCAGCTCCAGCGAGCTCTGCTCGTCCAGGACCGTCACCGGGTTCTCCGGCGGCACGACCGACGACTTCGCGTCGAGCACCTCGACGATCCGGTCGGCGCTCACCGAGGCCCGGGGCGTGAGCATCGCGACGAACGTCGCCAGCATCACCGACATCAGGATCTGGATCAGGTAGCTCAGGAACGCGATCAGCGCGCCCACCTGCATGTCGCCGGCGGCGATTCGGTCCGCGCCGAGCCAGATCGCAGCGACGGTGGAGACGTTGAGCACGAGCATCACGGTCGGGAACATGAACGCCATCAGGCGGCCGGCCCGCAGCGACGTCATGGTGAGCTCGTCGTTGGCCGCCGCGAAGCGCTGCGCTTCGTCCGGCTCGCGCACGAAGGCCCGCACGACGCGCATGCCGCTGATCTGCTCGCGGAGGACCTCGTTGATCTTGTCGATGCGCTCCTGCATCACCTGGAACTGCGGGATCATCCGGATGATCACGAGCCCGACGCAGACCACGAGCACCGGGATGCTGACGAGGAGGAGCAGCGAAAGGGGTCCGTCCTCGCGCACCGCGAAGATCACGCCGCCGACGATCGTGAACGGCGCCGCCACCAGGAGGGTGCAGGACATGAGGACGAGGATCTGCACCTGCGTCACGTCGTTCGTGATGCGGGTGATCAGCGACGGCGCCCCGTGCGCGGCCACGTCCTGCGCCGAGAAGTCCGTGACCCGATGGAACAGCGAGCCGCGCACGTCGCGACCGAACGCCATCGCGACCCGCGCGCCGTAGTAGACGGCAGCGATCGCGAACGCGACCTGCACGAACGTGACCAGCAGCATCAGGCCGCCGATGCGCCAGATGTAGTCGGTGTCGCCGGTGAGCACGCCCTTGTCGATGATGTCGGCGTTGAGCGTCGGCAGGATCAACGTGCACGTCACCTGGATGAGCGTCAGGCCGGCGACCGCGAGCAGCGGCTTCTTGTACCGGCCGAGGAACGTGCGGAGGAGCTGGATCAGCTTCACGTGGCCACCGCCCCACCGGCCCGGACGCCGTCGAGGAAGAGGGAGACGATGTCCTCGGACGGGAGGGGCTCGTCGAGGACGAGCGCGGGGTGTGTGCTCGCGATCGTGAGCCCGCGCAGGAGGTGCGCGGCCTCGAGCGGTTCACGCCGCAGCCGGTCGCGGTCCGGGAGCAGCACCGCCGCGAGCGGACCGAGGTCGGGCGCCTGGTGCCGGTGAGCGGCCGCGGTGCCGCTCGCCATCTGCATCATCCCGAGCGCGGTCCGCAGCTGCCACAGGTCGGCGACCCGGCGCCGGAGGATGTCGACCGCCTCGACCAACCGCGTCTCGAGCGGGAGCGTGATCTCGATCTCGCCGAGCGCGGCGTCGGTCGACGCCGAGTCGAACGCCGACTCGACCACGGCCTCGATGAGCGACTCCTTGTCAGGGAAGACCCGGAAGATCGTCCCCTCGGCGACCCCGGCCGCCTCGGCGATCTGGCGCGTGGTGACCGCCGCCCCGTGGGCGAGCACGAGGGGCAGCGTCGCGGCGATGATCTCCGCGCGGCGCTCGGACGCCGGAAGGGCGGCGGCGCGGGTACGGGTCGGCGTGGTGGTCGGGGGAGTCACGGAACGTGATGGTACCTGAGTGAGTGCTCACTCATCTCATGGAAAGGCCCGATGAGACGGGCGTCACAGCGCCCGGGCGCGCCCCGGCGGGGCCGGCGGCTTCGTATCGTCTGCCGATGACCGGCCGGACCTCGACCCGTGGAGCGGTGACCCTCGTCGCCCGCGCGCGGCTGCGCCGGCACTGGGCCGCGGTGTTGGTCGTCGGCCTGGTCGGCGCCCTGGGGGCCGGAGGGATGCTGGCCCTCGCGGCCGGGGCCCGGCGGACCGACACGGCCTACGACCGGTTGCGGACCGCCACCCGCGCCTTCGACGGCCGGGCGCTGATCCTCGAGCAGGTCGACCCGACGTCCGAGGGCCGGGTCACCCAGCTCCGGGTGCTGCCGGAGATCGCGTCGTCGGCGGTCGCCACGTACCGGGTCGGGCGACGCACCGACACGAAGGACTGGGTCAGCACGATCTCCATCCCGGCGCTCGACGCGGCCGACAGTCGCCCCCAGATCATCCGGGGTCGTTCGTTCCGGATCGAGAACCCGAACGAGGCGGTCATCTCGCAGGCGACCTCGGTCTCCCTCGGGCTCGACGTCGGCGACGTCATCCCGATCGACTACTACAGCAACGCGCAGTTCGCTGAGGTGCTGGACGACTACTTCGTCCGACCCGGGGGTGAGTCGGTCCGCTTGCGCATCGTCGGCGTGACCCGTGAACCCGACGACGCGGCCGGCGGCCGCACCATCCTCGTCGGCCCCTCCCTCCTCGCCGGATCGGAGACGACACCGGGGTTCGCGGGCGTGCGCTTCCGCCTCGCCGCCGGGGTCAGCCGACCCGAGGCCGAGCGGGCGATCGGCGCGATCGCGTCCGACTCGGGGACGCCGGACATCACGTGGGCGTCGGACACCGCCGAGGCACTCGAGAGCACGCGCGACGCGATCGTCGCCGGCCTGCTCGTCGCCGCGCTGGTGCTCGCGCTCGCCACCGTCATCGCGGTGGTCCAGGCCGCCGCCCGCCAGGTCGACCAGACCGCGCATGAGCGCGACGCCCTGCTCGCGCTCGGCTTCGGCACCGTGCAACGGGTCGCCGCCGCAACGCTGCCCGGGATTCTCGCCGCGGTGGTCGCGGCCGTGGGCGCCGTCGCCGCGGCGATCGCACTGAGCGCGTTGTTCCCGACCGGCCGGATCGAGGCCTTCGAACCGCACCCCGGGGTGGCGGTGAACCTCACCATCCTCGGGCTCGGCTTCCTCGCGGTGGTCGCCCTCGTGACGGGCGCATTCGCGTTCGCGGCCTGGCGCGCCGAGCGCCGGGCGCAGAACACGGCGGTGACGACGCGACCCGCCCGTTTCGTGCCACGCGCCCAGCACTGGGCCTGGGGGGTCACATCGTTCATGGGTACGCGGTTCGCGATCGAGCGCGGGCCCGACCGCCGCTCGGTCCCGGTCCGCACGTCCCTTCTCGGGATCGCGACCGGGGTCGCCGGGGTCGTCGCCGCGATCACGTTCGCGGCGAGCCTGGAGGGGTTCCTGCAGACCCCGGCGCACTACGGGCAGCCATGGGACCTCTCCATCGAGACGCTCGGTGCCGATCGGGCCCCGGCCGACCTCGCGGCGGACCGGGACGTCGAAGCCGCGTCCATCGTCCGGTCGATCGACGCCACCGTCGAAGGCGACCAGACCACGCTGAACGCGTTGACGCCGTTGCGGGGCGTCCTCGAGCCGACGCTGGTGTCCGGCCGCCTGCCCCGACGGCCCGACGAGATCGCGCTCGGACCGCGGTTGCTCGCGGCGTCCGGCGAGTCGATCGGCGACCAGGTCAGCGTGCAGGTCGAGGTGAACTTCCGACTCACCGTCGTCGGCACCGCGCTGAACCTCGATCCGCAGGACGAGACCTTCGGCACCACCGGCTACGTGATGCCCGCGACCTTGCGCCGCCTGCGGGGCGACACCGACCTCTACAACGAGGAGACCGCCCTCCGGTTCCGCTCCGGCGTGGACGTCGCCGCGGCCACGCAGCGCCTGAAGGCGCAGATCCCGTTCGGGCTCACCGACGAGAGCCTGCCGAGCCGGCCCGCGGCGGTCGCGAACGTGGCGGAGATCGGACGACTGCCCGAGATCCTCGCGCTCGTCCTGGGGGCGATCGGCATGGTCGCCGTCGCCCACGCGGTGGTGCTCGCGGTCCGGCGCCGGCGCCACGAGCTCGCGGTGCTCGGCGCGCTCGGGATGACCCGCTGGCAGCGGTCGCGGATCGTCATGGCGATGGCCGGGACGATGGTCGGGCTCGGTCTGCTCATCGGCATCCCGGTGGGCCTGCTGCTCGGCAGCTTCGTGTGGAGCCTCGTGGCGCGCGACCTCCGGGTGGACTGGAGCGCCGACATCCCCACGATCGCGGTGCTGACGATCCTCGTGCTCTCGGTCGTGATCACGCTGCTGATCGCACTGCTCCCGGCGCGCAATGCCGGCCGGGTCCGCGCCGCGGCAGAGCTCCGGTCCGGGTAGCGCCTACGCGGTCTCCGGGCGCTCGACGTGCCAGAGGAGGAGGTACGGCGTGTCGAGGAAGGCCTGGCGGGTCGCATCCGGATAGACGAGGAAGCTCGGGAACACCGAGAGCGTCGCCTCGTCGACCGGCGGCTCGCGACACTCGACGATGTCGAGCCCGGCCGCGAGGAACGCGGCGATGTACTCGCTCACATGGTGGGTGAGGTTCCGCACGAACGGGATGCCGTCGGTGAGCTGCTCCTCCGGCGCACCCGCGACGCTCCCGGTGATCGTCCCCAGCGGATGGATGTCGGAGAGGACGACCCGACCGCCCGGCCGCAGCACGCGGGCGAACTCCCGCATGACGGGCTCGAGGTCCTCGACGTGGGTGAGCGCCAGCGCGCACGTGATGAGGTCGACGCTCGCGTCGTCGAGCGGAAGGGCTTCGAGCCGGCCGACGCGGAAGTCGGCGTCGGGGACCTTCTCGCGGGCCACCGCGAGCATCGCTTCGGTCGCGTCGACGCCGACGACCCGGTGGCCGAGCGCGGCGAGGTGGGCGGCGTGGCGACCGGTGCCGCAGGCCGCGTCGAGCGCGTCGCCGACCGGCATCGGGGCCAGCATCTCGTGGACGATCGGCTCCTCGCGGGCGATCGCCGGGTTCGGTCCGTCGTAGCGGGGCGCCCAGCGCGTGTACCCGGCCTCGACCGCGTGCTCGAACAACGGGATCGTGAGCGAGTTCGGGAACTCGTCGAAGCGGGCGATGATCTCGCGGATCTCGGCCAGGCGCGGCCGCCCGGCCGACGGGGCCCGGAGGCAATTCCGGATCAGCGCGTACCCCTCGACCGCGAGGAAGTACTCGCCGGCGACGAGGGTCTCGTCCTGCACCCGTTCGTCGGTCACGTCGTCCTCCCGGTCGCTCGCCGGATCGTACCGGCGCGCCAGCGTCCGGATGCCCGTGTTTCGCGGGGCGCGGCTCCGATGGAAGGATGCCCGCCATGACGAGTGAACGCATGGAAGTAGAGCGCCTCATCGAAGCTGAGCCGGCAGCGATCTTCGCGGTCGTGTCCAGCCCCGATGGCCACGTCCAGATCGACAGCTCCGGCATGCTGATGTCCGCGACCGGCGATCCCGTGCGCGCGGTCGGCGACACGTTCGTGGTGCACATGGACCGCGAGGCACTGAACGACTACCCGATGGGCAAGTACGACGTGACAGTCCACATCACCGCGTTCGAGCCCGACCGCGAGATCGCGTGGACGGTGGTTGGGCAGCTCAAGCCGAACATCGGCCACGTGTACGGGTACCGGCTCGAGCCGACCGAGGGCGGGACGAAGGTCACCTCGTACTACGACTGGTCCGACATCCACGAGCAGTGGCGCGAGGCGGGCATCTTCCCGATCATGTCCGAGGGCGCGCTGCGCGCCACCCTCGGCATCCTCGCCCGGACCGTCTCGAAGTAGCGCGGGTCAGCTCTCGCGGAGCGCGATCGCCGGCCGGGTCCGCGAGGCGGCGCGGGCGGGAAGCAACGCGATCGCGTTCACCAGCACGAGCGCGGCGGGCACGATGACGATCAGCCAGAACAGGGGGCTCTCGACCGCGGGCCGCACGCCGAGCCCGTCGGCGACGAGCTGCCAGGCGCCGCGCCCGAGGAGCACGCCCAACGGGATCCCGACAACGAGCCCGATCGCGCCGAGCACCGAGGTCTGCCAGGCGACGGTTGCCCGCACCTGCCCGCGCGTGAACCCGATGACCTTCAGCACCGCGAGCTCGCTCCGACGTCGGCGGACCGTGCTGACGACGGCGTGGGCGAGCGCGACGAGGGCGAGCACCCCGAGCAGGATCGCGAGCGCGCCCGGGATGGCGTCGATCTGCTCGAGGCGCGTGACCTCGACCGGGACGCTGCGGGTGCGGATGTTCTTCGCCCGACCGAGCGACCGGATCTTGGCGAGGATCGGCGCGAGATCGGTGCCGGGTCGGGTACGGACGACGAGGGCATGCGTCTCGTTCTCGCCGGACTCCTGGAGCGGCGCGAACCCCGCCGCGGTGACCGCACCCCCGTCGGCGATCGCCTGCGGCGCGGCCAGCGTCGGCAGCACGATCTGGCCCACGATCCGGTAGTCGACGGCCCGTTCCGTGGCCCGGGCGCGCACCTTGTCGCCGATGCCCTTCCCGATCTTGTCCAGGGTCACCGCACCCAGCGCGATCTCGCGTGGTCCGCGTGGCGCTCGCCCGGCCACCACCTCGGGTGCGATGTCGCCGAGCGTCGACCGGAACCCGGTGATCGTGACGGTGTGCCGGCCGTCGAGCTCGATCCCCGTGTAGGTGCCGCACAGGAACCCCATCGCCACGACGCCGTCGCGCGCCGAGAGCCCGTACCGGCCGGTGTCGGCGCACTGCAGGTCGGTCGGTACGTCGGCCGACACCGCGAAGTTCCGGCCGTAGAGCTGCGGCGTGTCCACGAGGTGGCCGAGGCTCGCGGCGAAGATGATCGCCGCGGTGATGCCGGCGACTCCGGCGATCGAGCCGAGCAGCGCGGACCGCACCGGGATCGCCCGTTCACCGCGGCCCGACTGCAACGCCATGCGGACCCCGTTGAGTGCCACCGGACGGAGTCCGGTCCCGGCCGCGCGTTCGACCACGGCCGACGTCCACCGGTACGTGTGGAGCTCCCGGTCGACGCGGGAGGCGCCGGCCATCCGGTAGGCCGCGAGCGCGGCGATGCCGCCGATCGAGGCCGCGAGGAGCAGGACGCCGGGGCCGAGGACGGTCCAGTCGGCATGGAATCCCACGTCGGGGTCGGCCTGACGCGCCAACCCGACCGGGAACCGCGGCGAGAGCACGACCGCACCCACGCCCGCCAACAGCGCCCCGCCGACCGTGATGAGCAGCGCCCGCGGTCCGCTGACCCGTGCTCGTTGCGCGCGCGTCAACCCGAGGCCGTTCAGCGTGGACTGGTCGAGGTCCGAGGCCCGGATGTTCCGGCTGAGCACGATGCCGATTGCGACGATCCCGGCGAGCGCGGCCACGCCGGCGACGATCCAGAGGGCGGTGGTCAGGACGCCGATCGCGTTGCGCGCGCCCTCGGTCTCGATGCCCAGGCCCTGGATCTGGAACGTCCGGTCCTGGTCCCAGAGCTCGCGCGCCTTGTCGGTGGCCCGCCCGACTGCACCCGGCGACCCATCGGTGCGGACGCGCAGCACGTCGGTCCACTTGCCGATCCGGTCGTCGTACTGCTCGGCGAACGCGCGGGTCAGCACGATGACCCCGCCCGCCGAGGCGCGTACCCCGAGGTCGAGGGGCCGGCGCACGATGCCCACGATTCGGAACTGCAGGTTCGGCCCCGTCGGCGCGGGGAACTCCCCGCCGGCGAAGGCCGCTTCGATCGCCTCCTGGGTGTACGAGACCGCGGGCAGGACGTCGCCGATGATCAGGCCCTTGTCCTCGGCGAGCTCCTCGCCGATCGTGATCTCGAGCGGCCGAGACGGATCCGGCCGGCGACCGCGCACCAGCCTCGAGCGATCGACGGCGACGTCCATGCGACCGTCGAGCGGTGCGGCGATCGCCAGCTCCTCGTCGTTGCCGACGGCGATGGAGTAGCCGCGCAGCCGGGCCATGGCCGCGACGCCGGGCGTGCGCGCGAACTCCCGGAGCTGGGCCGGGGTGGGCTGGCCGACCGAGATCTCGAGCTGCGAGGAGCGGCTCTCGGTGTTGAACCGGGCGAGCGCGGTGTCGCTGCGCCGGGCCCCGGCCAGGGTGGCGAGGACGATCGCGCCGACCACCCCGATGAGGAGCACGATCGCAAGCGAGCTCCGCCATCGATGGCGGAGCTCCCGACCGGCCAGAAGTCCCACTGCCCCCACGGTTCGTATTCGACCGCGCCGGCGCTGCCTTCACAAGGCGGACAGCACGGCTCGCCGGGGGGTGGTAGCCCCCCGGTCCAGCGTCAGACGGGAACCGTGAGCTCGACGGTGTACCCGTCGGTCACGGTGCCGCTCATCTTGCCGAGCTGCGCCGACCAGCCGTCCGCGAAGACCATGTCGGACTCGAGCGACGTCCGCGCCATGTTGGCCACGCTGGCTTCGTACCCGGAGGTGGCGTACACCGCGTTGGACGCCGCTTCCGTCAGCGCGATCTGCGAGGTCGCGAGCTTCCCGCTCGCGCTCGTGGCGTCGTCCACGCTGCCGTAGACCTCGAAGTGGATGTGCGGCCAGCGCCCGTCGTACGCCGCGGGGTAGATGCTGGTGAACGTGGCGCGGCCGTCGGACCCGGTGGCCTGGACGCCGCGGAGGTAGTTCTGGTCCTCCGCCCCGTCGGAGTACATCGAGTACCGGCCCTCCCGGTCGCAGTGCCAGGTGTAGACGGCGGCCCCGGGGTACGCCCGGCACCCGTCCGCCAACGAGACGACCGAGAAGACGATGGAGAGCGGCACGCCCTCGGCCGTACCCGACGAGGACCCGAAGCTCGAGCGGATGTCCTCGCGGACGACGCCGCTCTCGCCGAGCGCATCGGGACCGTTCGACCCGTCGCCCGGGAACGGGCCGGCCGTCTCCTCGGGGATCGCGCTGCAGCTCGTGCTCCCGGACCCGGCCGCGGCGGTGGTCGTGCTGGACGCGGCGGCGCGCGACGAGCTGCTGGTCGAGGCGGACGAGCTGTCGCTGCCGGACGAGCACCCGGCCGCGACGGCGACGAGGCCGACGCCCCCGAGGAGCGCGAGGGCCCGGCGCCGGTCGACGAGCGTCCCGAGGTCGTAGGCGAGACCGCGGTCGTGGTCGTGGACGTGCTTCGTCATGGTGTTCTCCCGTCGATGGCGCATCCATCTTCCCTCCGGCCGGCAAGAGCAGGGGCATCGCCGGGTAAGAGCTGCGGAAGAAGGGAGGCCACCCGCCTGGCGGGCGCCCGTCCGGGATGTCCTACTGTCGGGGCGTCGCGCCGGCTCGGCGCCACCCGTCGCCAGATCGCACGCAGCAGGAGATCGACACCATGCGCACCCCCATTTGTGACGACCTCGGGATCGAGTTCCCGATCTTCGCCTTCACCCACTGTCGCGACGTCGTCGTCGCGGTCGCCAAGGCCGGCGGCTTCGGCGTGCTCGGCGCGGTCGGGTTCAGCCCCGAGCAGCTCGAGATCGAGCTCAACTGGATCGACGAGCACATCGGCGACCGCCCGTACGGCGTCGACATCGTCATCCCCAACAAGTACGAGGGCATGGACGCGGACATGTCCACCGAGGACCTCACGAAGATGCTGCAGGACATGGTCCCGCAGCAGCACCTCGACTTCGCCCGCAAGCTGCTGAACGACCACGGCGTCCCCACTCCGGAGGGCGAGGACAACTCCCTCAAGCTCCTGGGCTGGACCGAGGCCACCGCCACACCGCAGGTCGAGATCGCGCTCCGGCACGAGAAGATGACGCTGATCGCCAACGCGCTCGGCACCCCGCCGGCCGACATGATCGACCTCATCCACGACGCCGGGCGCAAGGTCGCGGCCCTCTGCGGCTCGCCCTACCAGGCGAAGAAGCACGCCGACGCGGGCGTCGACATCATCATCGCCCAGGGCGGCGAGGGTGGTGGGCACTGCGGCGAGGTCGGATCGATCGTGCTCTGGCCCCAGGTGGTGAAGGCCGTCGCGCCCGTTCCCGTACTCGCGGCGGGCGGCATCGGCAGCGGCGCGCAGATCGCGGCCGCGCTCGCGCTCGGTTGCCAGGGTGCGTGGTCGGGCTCGCAGTGGCTGATGGTCGAGGAGTCGGAGAACACGCCGGTGCAGCAGGACACCTACATCAACGCCGGTTCGCGCGACACCGTGCGCAGTCGTTCGTTCACCGGCAAGCCGTGCCGCATGCTGCGCAACGACTGGACCGAGGCGTGGGAGGCCGAGGGCAACCCGGAGCCGCTCGGCATGCCGTTGCAGTACATGGTGTCGGGGATGGCTGTCGCCGCCACGCACCGGTACCCGGACCAGTCGGTCGACGTCGCGTTCAACCCGGTCGGCCAGGTCGTGGGCCAGTTCGAGAAGGTCGAGAAGACGGGTGCGGTCATCCAGCGCTGGGTCGAGGAGTACCTCGAGTCGGTCGAGCACCTCGACGCGCTGAACGCCGCGAGCGTCTAGCTCCGGTCTTCGTCTACAGCATCAGCGTCCCACCGCCGCGCAGCCACGACAGCACCTCGCGCCGGGTCAACGGCCCGCGCGCCCGCCAGGGGGTCAGGGCGCCTTCGTCCGCGAGGGCGGCGGCAACCGGGCGCGCCGCGGCGAGCGGATCCTGGGTGAGCCCGCAGTAGGTGGCCTCGGCGTCGAGCCCCAGGAGCTCGGCGGCGTTGAGCCCGAAGATCTTGGCCTTCAGCTCCGGACTCAGCGCGGGGTAGCCGTACTGCTCCTGCAGCTCGGGGGCGATGTCGAACGCCCGGAACGCCATGATCTGCGGCTGCGGCGACCCGTACCAGATCGCGTCGGTCCCCCAGAGCACGCGGTCCTGGCCGACGCGCGTCAGCAGCTTGCCGAGCACGTGCGCGGCCTCGTTCGGGTGGCTGAGGACCTCGCGCCACGTCGTGCCGAGCTCGCACCACACGTTGGCGTTGGGCGGGATCCCGTGGCGGTCGAGCGCGGCCAGCAACGAGCTCGTCCCACGGCTCGACCGCGCCGCGTCGTAGGGGCCCTCGGTGAGCTCGCGCTCGTACGCGGAGTGGTAGACGACGAACTGCAGATCGGGGAACATCTTCGCCGCGGCGACGAGGTCGTCCGGGCCGTTGCGGCTCAGGTCGAAGCCCTGCAGCGGGAGGCCCTTGTGCGCGCAGACGATGCGCCCGCCGAGATCCTGGATGCGCTGGATCACGGGGAGGCCGACGGCCGGGTCGACGAGTGAGTACCCCTGCCCGTCGGGTCCCCACGCGGTGTACGCCTTGAACGAGGCGGGGCGGCCGGTCTCGACGTTCGCGGTGACGGTGTCGAGCGCGGCCTCGATCGGTCCGAAGTTCGGCGCGAGCACCACCTGGGGGAGCACGCGGTCGAGGCCGCCGGGCGCGAGCGAGCGGGCGAACTGCGCGGTGCCGAGGTTCTCGGCGTAGGGCACGGGCGCGTCGTCCGGCCCGGAGTTCGGGACGTCCGTCAGCATCGCCACGGTCGTGTCGCTGGCGAGGAACAGGTCGTGCACGTAGTGGAGCCGGTCCAGGCAGACCAGCGGGTCGGGGTCCGAGCAGTCGGCGGGCACCAGCCGGCTGATCATCTCCTCCATGGCCGGCGCGTTGCGGCGCCACGGGCCGTCCGGCATGACGTGGTGCGTGTGCACGTCGACGATCAGCTCGCCCGTGCCGCCGAGCGCCGCCGCGCACGCGGCCTCGTCCTCGGGGTCGGGGACCACGAACCGGCCGCCGGTCGAGGTGGTCGTCGAGCGGGCGGCGCGCTCGGACCCGCTCCCGGAGCACGCGTTGAGCACGCCGAGGGTCAGGGCAACCCCGCCCGCGGACTGGAGGAAGGACCGCCGGGTCCGGCCGGTGCGGCGGGCGATCCGGTCCGCCTCCGCCAGGATCTCGGCCGAGACCCGGGCGTCGCGCGGTGTGGGTGGGCGCGGCACGAACTCGCCGTTGGAGACCTCGCCCGGGATCAGGGGGAGCGCCGGGTCCGCATCGTCGAGCTCCCGGCGCCGGCGCGCGGACCACACCACGCTGACGGTACCCCGCCGCCGACGATGTGGTTCCCGGGGGCGCGGGGAGAAGTGATGCCACGATGGAACCTCGCTCCCGCCCGCGGGGTACCTAGTGGTCGTGGTCCTCGAGCCGAGTCGCCGGGTGCCTCGACTCGGGACGAGGCACGATGGAACCTCGCTCCCGCCCGCGGGGTACCTAGTGGTCGTGGTCCTCGAGCCGAGTCGCCGGGTGCCTCGACTCGGGACGAGGCACGATGGAACCTCGCTCCCGCCCGCGGGGTACCTAGTGGTCGTGGTCCTCGAGCCGAGTCGCCGGGTGCCGAGACTCGGGACGAGGCACGATGGAACCTCGCTCCCGCCCGCGGGGTACCTCGAAGTGAGCGGGATGGTCCCCACCGACACGCAGCTGGCCGGCCTGGCCCAGGCCGGGAACGTCGAGGCGCTCTGCGAGCTCGTGGAGCGCCATCGAGTCGTGGCGCTCCGGGTGGCCTACGCGATCGTCGGCGACGAGGCGGAGGACGTCGTGCAGGAGGCGTTCGTCAAGGCGGCGCGGCACCTCGACCGGTTCCGGACCGACGCGCCGTTCCGGCCCTGGCTGGTGACGATCGTGGCCAACGAGGCGCGGAACCGGCGGCGGTCCGCGACGCGGCGTGATGCGCTGGAGCTGCGGGTCGTGACGCGCGACGCCCCGGTCGGCCCGGAGCAGGCGGACGCGACCGAGGAGATCGCGATGGCGAACGAACGGCGACGCTGGCTGGCCGAGGCGGTGGCCACGCTCCCCGACCGGGACCGGGAGGTGATCGCGCTGCGCTACTTCGCCGACCTCTCGGAGGCCGAGACCGCGGTCGCGCTCGCGTGCCCGCCGGGGACCGTGAAGTCGCGGCTCGCCCGCGCCCTCGCCCGGCTCCGCACGGTGCTCGGCGTGCAGGTGGTGATGTGATGGACCTCGAGACCGAGCTGCGGGAGCTGGCCCCCCATCTCTACCATCCGGCCGGCGACGGCCTGGTCGGCGCGGTCCGGCGCGAGCTGACCGACCCGGCTCCCGTCGCGGCGCCATCCGGCTGGCGGGCGCACCCGGGGTTCGCGGTCGCGGCCGGGAAAG
>JADMIO010830254.1_pt1 | contig 16578 bp, 29 predicted proteins | sample 8958161 | NCBI WGS metagenome assembly JADMIO01 (sample SAMN16585339, study PRJNA669376) | soil metagenome | isolation source: Crop rotation soil | place: USA: Cullars Rotation, Alabama | collected 2011
CTTTCCCAGACGCTCGTATGCCTTCACTGTTACGGTTTCTGTTTCGAAGTTGGTAGCGTTCTCATAGCTCATTTCAATACCGATACCGGGGCGAGCATACACAGTTCCCTTAGTGAAATCGCCGATATAAGCCGTGTTGTTTGCCACGTTCACATTTGTAACGATTAGCATACCGTCAATATAGCAGTTTCCTCCAGCATCTACAAAAAAACCGGGATAGAACTTAAGATTGTCGCCAAGCGTGTTTTTCAGATGTTTGATTTTCTGAAGGTCGCCGGGGTTTAGCAGGATTACATTTGGCATCCAAGCGTTGTTTTTACCAAGCTCACGAATCTGCGCCCCGGCGATAGCAAGCACATCTACAACAGTAGCGTTAACTACTGAAGAAGCGTAATCCGTAATACCTGCGATAGTTGCGCTCCAAGCCCCTGCTGTTGAATCCAATGAATTGGTTTCAGGATGCGTACCGGTTCCAACTAAAAGCTGGTCATCAATCTTCAAAGCAACAGAGGAAGAGATAAGATTTCTAATTTCACCTTCAACGAAAGAATAGTCATCCATCATATCCTTACAGATGTCTACATAATCACGAACTTTCGTAATCTGTATTGACTGCGGCGCCCATGTGAGCTTAGTAGTAGTGTTATTGGTGGCACATAGAGCTACGTTAGCGGCAGTACGGGTAACCGTTGCCTGATCCATGTACTTAATAAATTCGTTTGAAGCGCTTTGGTTCTTAAATAGTGCGCGTAAGAATGGCTGCCGTACCGGAAGCTGACCTATCGCTCCCCCTTCGTGCATTTGGAAATACACATCATCGCGCGAGGTAATGTCGGTAGATGTTTGGGACGCATGAGATTTTACTTCAAGTTCCAGTTTGCCGGCCCCAGTCTTTAGGAAAGCTGATATTTTATCCTTATTCTTCTTTAAAACTTCGGCAATAGCACCTGTCTTAATAGTTGATTCAACCCCTGAACGAACTTCTTTCAAAGCGGTGATAGCAAGGCCATGATTTCTCATTTCAGCTTTAATTGCTTCCAACCCTTCGGTGTCGTTGGGCTGCAAATCTTTAAGCTTGGTCTTGATGGCTTCAAGTTCTGTCTTCCAGTCGGTAGTGGCCCGCTTAACAGCTTCTCCGATTTCGGCAAACATCACCCGTTTAAGGAATGCTTCTTCTGTTTCGGCTTTTCCAGCACGGGCGGTGAACTCCTCATCAGTTTCATCATGTCCGTTAGCTGCTTTAGTGCCTTTTACATTAGCCGAGAAAGGAACGAGCAAGCAAAGGGTTGCTCCTGCATCAATAAATTTTCCTGTTGCAGTAGAATGATCTACTGAAAAGGCGAACATCAGCCCCATAATGAGCGCCACAGCTCCGCCCAACCAAAGCTTACGCAATGTGAGGGCGTTCTTGAAACGGTTATTTGCTCCTGAATTTTTCAGAAACAATTTAGAGAATGGATTTTTCATTTTAACTTTTTAAAGATTTTGGTTTGAACTTTTTTTGGTGTCTTATCCATCACGGTTGGCGGCTCGTTTCAAGTGCCTTCATAGACGGGAGAAAACTTAACGAGGGACGAAAATATTGTTGAGTAAAAGTTTTGGTATTGTTATTTTGCATATAGGATAGTTTTGTATGTTTGGGAGATGGAAACAATAGTAACTACCGATCTAATTAAAGCAGCCCAATTATCCTTAGAGCAATCCGTAGATGATGCTATTCGAAAGTTTGAAGACCGAGTACACAAGAAGGCGGTCGTATCTGATTTAAGTGTTGTACGACAAGAGTACTCTAACGGTGATAGTGATTTAGTTATTACAAAAGCTGAAATAAAATTGACATGATTAAGCCACAGGAATTAAGAATAGGAAATTATGTTTTAGGAGATACGGGTATTTTAAACATTGTAACAGCCGAAGGAATCTATAATTATTCAAAGGTTGAACCTTGCTGGAGTGGAATCCCGTTAACCGAAGAATGGCTGTTGAGGTTTGGGTGGAAGAAAAGCGGAAATAAATATTTTAATCAGGAGTATTTTATTTCTATTGGAAACGATAAAGCAATTTTCGATGATGAATTTTATTATCAGGAGTATTTTATTTCTATTGGAAACGATAAAGCAATTTTCGATGATGAATTTTATTATCAGGAGTATTTTATTTCTATTGGAAACGATAAAGCAATTTTCGATGATGAATTTTATTATCAGGAGTATTTTATTTCTATTGGAAACGATAAAGCAATTTTCGATGATGAATTTTATGGGGTTAAAAGAGGCATTAGATACGTCCACCAACTCCAAAACCTATACTTCGCTTTAACAGGCGGAGAACTTCAATTAAAAGAAGTGGCGGCATGAGCAAGCTAATTAATCATTGGCTATTCCCTTTTTCTTTTGTCATTCACTTTAAAGAACCGGAATGGATGGATAACGAAGGTGCTGATCTTTTTAACATGTTCTACTCCGTAGCTATAATGGTGGTAATTGCGTTTTTTATGGCGAAGTACGTCAGCTAAAACAAATCCCCCGCTTACGGGCGAGGGACTTACCACATGAAAACAAACTACCCGATTGGGTTCCTTTATTTACTCAGCTCTTTTGCAAGACGCGAGTAAAATGATTCTTTAACTTCCTTTTCTGAATTTTCAACTGTTGGCGTAAGCTCATTTGACCCTGCAAGCACACAGGAGATTTCAGCAAGTTTTGCCTCTGATACAGCCCAAAAGTACCCTTGCTCAATAGCTTTTTCCTTGTTGCCAATCAAATCAATAGTCTTTAGCCACTCAGCATACTCTTCTTTTTCTTCCGCATCATTAACAGCTAATGAAAGCGTAACGTAATACATTCCAACGCTATGCTGATTGATCTCTTTTGAAAGGTACTGGTCAAATACTTGTTTATTCCAGTCCTTCATGATATCGGAATCCATGAACAAAGCCATTGTCTTTCCTGCTTTGTCAATTCCTAAGTCTTTCCATTCAACGGTCTTTTCATAGATGGAAACAGGTTTGCCAACTTTGGCCGTGATCTTTTGCTCGTGGTCATGAAGGTGAAATATTTTATCCTGGCGCTGAGCTATGGATTTTGAAAACACGCCATTTAAATGCACATCATCATGGCTATCGAGCCAGTTGTAGGTGTTTCCGATGATAGAGCGCCGGATGATGCCACTTTCCAAATTGTCTTTATAGCTGGTGTTAAGGGCCTTGTTAGCTTTACTCTGCAATAGGTCAACGCCGAAAGGATCAGCAAACTTTAACACCGACTTTTTAAATTCAATCCGCTCTTTTTTTGTTTCGACAAGGTGCTTTAGAAACTCTTTCTTGTCGGCGAAGTCTTTTAGTGTTTTCATTTAATATTTGATTTGCGTTTCCATTGATTAAATAGATTCTGATGCAACCTAAGACGCTCTTTGTTTACCGCTTTCTGCCGTTCTTCAGAGGCGATTCTATCTTGTAGGTTTTTGATTATTGCCTTATGGTTCTTTATTTGGAGATCATTTTCCTCAATGCACAACTCCAGTTGCTTATGGTATTCCTTTGTTGATTTAATGTAGGCGGCTTGTTCTTTAGTCATTTCTGAACAGGTTTATTTTCTTGAATGACTTTCTGTTTCGCTTTTTTGCTTGCTTCCAATTTTTCCTTATCAAATTTTTTTTCTTTCACGATCTCACAGAATTTACGGTTTCTCAATTCTTTGTAATCATTTGGTTTCATCGGCTGCAGGTTTTGAAGGTGCTGCACTCTGTTGAAATTGTTTATCTCCATCCGCTTCAACTTCATTAAGCAAGGCATTTTGTTCATGGTTAATAGTACCGTTGCGAAGAAGTATGTCTGTTGCCTGTGCCTTGTAAAGTTTCCCTTGTGCTGCCAGCCGCTCGTCTTCTTTCATGCACGGCAGATGTTCGTATGATGCCACAAGTGTTTCCCCCGACTTCTCATTCAATAGTCGTTTTGAAAGCTGCCGCATTAGCTTATCTGCTAAAGGTTGCAATGCATTCTGAACAGTTAGTTTCATGCCTGCTGCCTTATTCTCATAAGTAGCGCCTTTAACAGATGGGTAGAGATCACGATCATGGCGGAAAGCTGCGCAGATAGTCGCAAAATCATCCTCGACACCTTCCAGTAATCCCAGCTGTGATATATCAAAGGTCATTGGAACCCACTTAACCCCGGCGGTAGTAAAAGATACATGACCGACATTTGAATCAAGTGAATACCTGTCTTGATACTCCTTCCTCATTCTTGTTAATTCATCAGAGGTTGGCGGTAGGGGTCCGTCATCACTTTTGCCATTAGTATCTGCAGCTATGAATCCTATCATCCCTCGTTCAGATACAATAATGTTTCTGCTCTTTAAAGAAGCCATGATATTAGAAAGCGGTATCTGCAGCGCCTCAACACTGCTGACCGGTTCAATAGGACTGTTGCCAATACCTTCAGCCATATAAAGCACATCCTTAACTTCAAATGTTTCCTTCTTCTCCGTCCATATAAATTCATACTCTTTGATAATGTCCTCTATTTTACTTTGACGGTATATAAAGCCAGTAGGTATGATCTTCATAAATCCGGAAGGAAGCAGCCACATCACTGAAGGAAGCTCATAGGAAAGCCCCCTTATGAAATATTGAAAGGTCTTACGATAAACTCCATTAAGGACATAGAACTCGTATAAATATTGCTCCTGATTCTGTAGAGGGTTAGGATTGCGAAGCAGCTTAAGAATTGGACTATTTGTTATTTCTTCCCCTTTTGAATTAAGATGCTTAATATTCATCATGGAGAAAAGCTCTGCCCCGGTGGTAATGACATTGTTAAGATGGGGCACTGTCATGGCAAGCTCCATGAGCGCACCCGGACCGTCAACATCCATTAATATTTCCTTTTTATTTAAAAGAGAAAAGCTAATGGGGCGGGAGAATTTACCCGGTTTTCCTAAAACAAGATTGCGAATGCGACCCCACCAATTAAGAGTAGGGAATGTGCTTGTAATAAACTGACCGGGCATTAAAGGCGTTTAGTTGCGAATTAAACAAGGCTGCATTCATTTAGCATTGTCAATTTGCATTACAGCCGCTTTAAGAAGGCTCGACCCCTGCGCAGATAGTTGGTAACATCGTCCTCGCATATCCACGCATTGCATGACTGGCACCATTTACAGAGTTTTAAAGATTCATCTTTGTTAAGCAGTCTGCATACCTCGCAAGGCTTATGTTCAGCAAGGCCAATCAGGTTGCAGTCTTTACACTCACCTTCTTCTATACGCCGAAGCACTTGTGCTATTTCAGCTTGCCATTTGCTCATAAGAAAAGTTTTTTTGTACCGTCCCAATCTTGAATGAACCTTGCAAGGCCGGATAATGAATCAGGACCGTCATCAACCTTAGTGCTTCCGTCCTTCATAAATGTGCAGACGTTCCGAAGAAACTTGTCATACTCTGACCCCGGCTCAATATCCGCATCATCTAAAAAGTAACAGTATTTAATTATGAAGGCATACTCATTCCAGATACGTGAAAGTTTTGCTGCTGTGTTATGCACCGGATAGACTTTTTCGGGCGGCACAAGTTTTCGAAGGTCCCTGATAAACCCGCCGCCCTGGTTGTTTTTCTCGACCCTTACATAGTTTACATTAAGCTCTTTTATTTTAGCCGCCGACTGTGGTATCGTAACCTCTACAGTGTCTTGCGAGAAGACAACATCAGTAATATACACGCGGCCTTTATCTTCTACCTTATAGATTTTCCCAAATGGGAAGCTCAGGTAATCTATTCCTTCATCCTTCACATCACAGTAACCTAACGTGTGTAACAGTCCGTCATTGGATAATTCGGATTTTCGGAACCGGTTAAGTTTATGGCGCGGGAATAGTATCCCAGCTAATGGTTTTGGATCCTGCTGATATTGGCGGTCAAATACGGGTTCATTCTCTTTGCGAAGCTGCTGAAGCTCTTCTAATGTGTGCTTAAAAGGAAATAGTGCGGATTCATTTCCTTGCTGATCAGTTTGAATTGCCGGAAAGCTCAGTACAGTCCAATCCTCAGACGCCTGTTTAATCAGGTATCCGGCCAAATCCTCCTCATGTAACCGCTGCATGATAACGATAACAGGAGTGTTGCGGGAGTTCACACGGTTCTTAATGGTTGAATCCCATCGCTGGTTGATCCGGTTCCTTACCACATCACTATCAGCATCCTCCGGTTTAATAGGATCATCAATAATTAAGGCGCCGCTAAAAGGTTTGTTGTTCTTTAAAAATTCGATGTCTATTTCTTCATCGTCAACTCTACCGGCTCCAAATCCTGTAACCTGCCCCGCGGTACTTGTAGCATAAACGCCACCCCCTTCTGTAGTGTACCATTTCTTTTTGGCATCACTACGTGGTTTTATTTTGACCTTTGAAAATAACTGTTGATAAGAGGGATGGGCAACTATGTCTTTTACTTCTTCGGAGTTATCCAGTGCTAAATCATCAGAATAAGAGAGATGGATGAACCTGGCCGCAGGGTTAATGGCAAGCCCGTAAGCCATGAAATTCTTTACTGCAAGCTCAGTTTTCCCGTAACGTGGGGCAATATTGATAATCAGCCGCTTTATCTCACCGCTCACCACTTTATCCAGCGCCTCACATATCTTTTTGTGATGGTCCGAAACGATAAACTTACGGTTAAACCGTTGCTTAAAGAAGTACCGGGTAAAGTTTAATGTTGAGGATTCGCATAGGTATTTGGCTACTACCAACTCCTCAATACTTTCGCTCGAAGTCATCTTTGAATTTCTGCCGCATCTCCGGTGTTAATTCAGGTATAATAACCGTTTGCGTGGCTTCTGACTGATCTTTTAATCCGAGGTCGCGGGCTATTATGTTTGCATTAAATACGCCTACGGCGGCCCCCTCGAACTTCTGAGTGTATAGAATCTGCTCTATCCTATGTATAATTGGGAAAAAATCATTGTTTTTTGCGTTTTCTTTGAACTTCCGGAAATAAGAGATGTCGCAATCCAGGTAAAGACAAAGGCCTGTTAATGTGTAAGGAGTTTCTGTTTCACGTTCAACCGGTTCAGCATCTTTTCCTACCCAGTCTTTCTTAATCCACTTACGTTTGTCGGTGTGCTCGAAGTATTCAACTGCGGCTTCCCAGAGATGATCCGGCTTTTCAAACAGTTTATCTCTGCCGTGTTTAGCTCTTAGTTGCCACCATTGATTGCCGGGAGTTGCTGCCATTCTCCACAAACCTACCCTTACTTTTACAAGGGTGCTTTGTTAATTTGCAAAACAGCTTCATTTTGATTTCGGGTGCTTTACATAAACGATCTGCGAGAGGAGTTCCATATGGCATCCACGTACTTTTCTTTCACCAGTATTAAAACATTATCAGTATCTGTTACTCCTATGGAGGTTAGCCATGAGAGGAAGGATTCGCGAGCTATACCATACCAATAGTTAGCTGCATCATATTCAACATTTACAAAATCAGCGCACTGCTCCTCTGTCAACTCTGTCGGCCTGCCTAATATTGACCATTTGCCTTCTGGGAGTTCTACTGCTTCTGTATCTCTTATTGACTGGCTTCTATGCGAAAATAAACAACTACCTAAATTATTCACAGACTCAACTATAACATGGGATATTGCTTCTTTCGGCACAGTAACAATAGCTACCTGCCTTCCTGTTGGGGTGGTAAATTCTTTCATCATTTTATTATCATTTTTATTTTAGCATAAATAACTTCATTGACATCGGCAACGGTTAAATTCTGCTGACCATACTCTTGCACATACTTACCTATGCTTGCTTTTAGAAACGCCGTTGAAGCATATACTATTCCTTTAAAAGAAACCGAACCGCCATCCTGCATACTTTGAAAAACTTTTAGTCCATCACCATGCAATAGGGCAGAGGACTTGCTGATTAGGTCGGATATAATTGTCATACTTCTTTGATGATTTTGTAACCGTTTTCTTGTAACCAATTTAGTGCGTCATTCGCCAATCCGTATAGTGGGAAAGATTTATCTTTTTCAATAGCATCAATGTTAATCACCTCTATCTTCTGTGCGGAGGATTGAAGTTCATTTAGAACATTAACAGCTTCAACCTCTACATGGTAAGAACAAGTATTGGTACTCAATCTATCGGCATGGCGTTTATGCTTTGTTATTCTCTGCTCAATGTCGGTTTCCTTTAATAGTAAGTAGGTCATTTGGTTGGGGTTAAATAATTATGAATATAATCTTTCCATTCAACTGTTTTGAATACCATGCGGCTGTTTACCCATCGGGCGAATTTTTTCTGATAGTCATTGTGCTTATCGTAAGGCATTACAAAAGGCATAGCACCTAAATCTCTAAGAATTGTAACTCTTTCTAAATCTTGTTCGGGTGTGGTATCAAATCCAATAAGGACAAAAAATTGCATTGCAGTTGTCGGTATTCCCGCCGCCACACATCTATCAATTCCTTTCATTACAATTTTACCATCATTAAACCTGTCCCATGCAAACGTGAGATACTTAGCTTTAAATCGGCTATTTCTGTATTTACATTGCGCTAATAGGGTTGCCTGTTCATCGGTTATAATTCTTATGTTCAAACCTTGTAAAAAACACACTCTTAGATTCAATTCAATAATTCGTTCTAAATTTCCTTTCCAATTTTCACCGCCAAAGAAATCATTATCCAAAAGCATTAACCTGTCTTTACCATTAGGGTTTATTAGAATTTCATCAATCGTGTTGTAATTGTATGGCCTGCCTTCCTTCTTCGGGACACAGCAAAACTTACAGTTAAAACGACACCCTTTCATAGAGAAACCTAAGTGGTAATTGCAGTCAGGATATAAAGAATAGGAAGGTGTGGCATCTTCAATTTCTTTGGGCAGTTTGTTAAAAAAGTCTATGCCTGTGCCGCCGATCACAGCATTAGGCGGCATTTCGGGGGTCGGGGTAAACCCAAATATCTTACTCATGTAAATCTTATCATACGTTTGAGCGAACAGTGCGCCGTTGTACCACTCAACACTATCGCCGATGCTCTCATGATACCCTGCAATCTTCATGATCGCAAGGTTAGGGTATGAGCCGTCTAACTGATAAACCCCTATTTTCAACTACTCACCCTTCCTTTCTTCAATAGATGGAGCTACGGGTAAGCCAATGGCTTCTAATGGCGCGGTTTGCAATAAATTAGCTACCATATCCCTTGTATTATTGATTTTGATTGCCATTTTACGCGCGGCCTCGCTATCCTTATACTCATAATAAGGTATTCCGTATACAGATTCAAGCTCCTTTAAAATGTTCGACAATTCATCTATCCATTTGGGCTGCCACTTATCCCTTGCTTCATCAATAAACCGAATAACATTTTTTATTCCTACCTCACCTGTTTTCATTCCATTTTGTAAGCAGAAGTCGTGAACTATTCTCCATGCTGCGGCTTGACTTCTAATATCGCCACGTTCTATTAATTCTTCGTTGATTGACAAATTGAGACAGTTGTCAATGGTTACGGTTTTTCTGCCTGTAATTTCGTGAATCTCTATCGGGTCTTGTTTACTTGTTGGTTGGTTATTCATAATTGTTGAATCAGATGTTATACGTTAGGGTATTTATTGCAATAAATTTTAAGGTGAATCTTAAGTCCAATCAATGGCGGCATTGATGACCACCATTCTTTTGGCCGTTTTATTCCTTGCTTCATAAAGTACCGAAAGTTGTTTTTTTGATGTAGTTAATTTTTTCTTTTCCATAGTAGTTTATTATTAGTTAGGTGATACTACAAGGCCGCCGAATGTTATTCCACCAAAGCGCACCGTATAATTCAACTCCTCTGCAAGCGCCTGTAAGCGTTTCAGATTTGCAGCACTCACGGCAGACTTAATAACAATCAAATACTCTTGCTTGATTTCAAACAGCGAACATTTCAAATCATTGTTGATGAACGATAGTAATTTTTCTTGGTTAATCATTGGTAGTAGTTTATATTAGATTTCATTCTTTTCTTAACTTTTACCGCAAGCCATTCTTTAAGTGGCATATCGGGATTTTTGTATTCATCAAAAATTTCCTCCATAGAACATCCTGCATCGAACAGGGCGCTACCTTTCTTGCCCGCTATCCATGCCAAAAACTCCTTTTGCGTTTGCAAGGGCAGCGCTTTAATAAATTCTTTGTCTTGTTCTGAGTAGGCCATTTTGTATTTCAATTATTTCAATTCCGTTAAATACTGGTCAATAATTTTTTTTGTGGCTTCAAATCCCACCCCGAAAACAGCTTGATAATCTCTTTTTGCAAGCTCATTAAGCAGCGAATGTTGCTCTTTGATATGAGCATACCGTTTAGCTGAACTTTCAAGCGCCCATGCAATATCCTCTCCATCTTTTTTTAGTTCGATGAATAATCCTTTGTAATCTCCGCGGGGTTCAGCGATGAATAGGTCGGGTTGTCCTTTGCTGCTTCTCATTGCTTTTGCTTTTACCGCCTGGCCCATAGTAAGTCTTATGCCACTTGCATCAGACATGAATATCACGTTTGGATATTGTATTTTTAGGTAGCGGCAAATTTGAAGCTGCAATGTTTCTTCTTTCTTCACCTTGCTTTTCAGCTTTGTCTTTTTAACGGAGAATACTTTAGGATCGGCTCTAAAGCTCATCGTCTTCATCCTTTCCAAAGCCGCTTAAATTTTCGCCACATTTAGGGCACCATGATTCTATTCCCGTGCCTTTACATTCTCTACAAGTAACTATATCGCCCGTACCTGGGATTTCAATATCGTCAAAGAACTCCTCTACTAATCCCTCCTCACAATCGAACTCAGTACAATCTCTGTAATGAGTAGGTGAGTGGCCGCACTTGGTGCACTTTCCTTCGTAGTCTATTTCGTATTCTTCCATCATTCAGTAATACTTAAGCTTTCCTTACAATCATTGAAACCTTCTAAATACGCTGAGTAAAGAGCATTGTCAGCATCTAACTCTTTTACTCCTGATCTTAATAGTGATTTTATGGTTTGCTTGTAACGCTCTGTTTCTTTGTATTGCTCCCAACAGACTAAGCGCGGGGACTTGTAGTTGTAGTGGGTTGGTTCGGTCATTGTTTGTAGGTTTTTATATTCCAATTATTAATTGTTTTCCATCCAGCTTTTTGCCTACTGCATTTTTTCTACCTATTACCCTTCCATGAATCAAGTCGTGGCAATCGGCACAAACTGTTAGCCCATTTTCTACATCTAAGCGCTTGCTTTTGTCGTCTGCCCAAGGTATAATATGATGGGCATGAAGATTTTTACCTATTTGTCCACATTTTTGGCATTTGTATTTATCACGTTTTAAAACAGCGAGTCTCCATAGTTTCAGCCTATGCGCCAATATTCCTCTTTCTTTTTTAAGAGAGCGGCCATCAATCCATCTTGGAGCATTTTCTCCTTTAAAATACACGCTTTTCCTTTCATCTACACACTTTTTAGAACAGAATATTTGTTTATTACAAACGAAAGATGAAAAAGCTTTTCCGCACCATTCGCAGTTTTTCTCAATTGGCGGATTCCGCTTACTCCAACAGTCTTTAGAGCAGTATTTTTGTCTAACAGACGGGAATGTATTATATGTCTTGCCGCACTTAGCACAGGTGGCTTCCATTTTTTTATGGTTCTTCCATCGAACATTTGGCAATTCTCTTAGCTGTTGCATTCGCTTTTCAGACCTAAAATAAATTCCACTTGGCATTTTTATGATTTAAAATTTGTAAGCAGTTATCTTGCGTAACTTGGTATAAAGCATATCAAACTCGTAGCTATATCCTATAACTACATTTTTATCTATTATCCATTTTACGAATGTGTAGAAGTCTTCACGGTTGTCAGGATGAACTTTTTCTACTGAAAATTCTTCTCCTGCTTTCATGCTTACAAGATGGTCGTAAACCTTACGGGCGTTAAACTGTGTCTTAGAACTCATATTCACCTTCTTTTAATGGTTCGATAAACTTATCTGCATTGCTATTTGGATAATGATTCAGGTTTAACGTAGGAACTTGGCCGCTAATTAGGTAGTTGCTGTTGTCTTCGGCTAACCCCTGCGGCAGGAATCTTCCGTTTTGTTTGTTGTAGGTAAGATCCACGCGCCCCACTTCACCTATATGCCGAAACCGTATTTTCTGCACATGGAGCTGTATGCTATTTTCGTTGAAGTCCCGGTAAACTGTTATGCCGTTATCGCATTTGTTGAAGAAGTGAGCGGAACCTGAAATACTATACAATGTTGGCACTTCATAAACTTTGGTGTCTTTGTCTTTTGACATCTTGGTTGGGTGGGCTATTACGAATGTGTGTACGTTGTTTTTTTGTGTGAACGTGATGATCTTGTCTAATTGCTTACTGATGTACTTGGTTTCGTTTTCCCCTTCGTATTGGTGATCTAAACGGTTCCAGGGGTCAATGACAAGGGCGTTAATACCGTAGCGTAAAATCAACGATTTGGCAATGGAGAGAATGTTTTCGATGTGAAAGTTTTCTTCCGGATTGATGAAGTAGGCGTTGCTGTTGATGTATTCTAACGCTGCGTCCTTCTCTTCCGGTGTCATTTTAAAATCACCACTAAACCTTTTGCCTATTAGCTTTTCAGCCATCTGTGCAAGATGTAGTTTGAGTGGTTGATTTTCGGGAGAGAAAAAGGCCACCCGCCATCCATGACGCATTGATAATCTGGTAATGATAAAATCAATGAACGAAGTTTTGCCATGAGAAGGAATGCCTGTAACCATTGTGAACTGTCCCTTCTCAAATGTGATGTGCTTGTCTATTTCCTCATATCCTATACCGGCTCCGCGAGATAGTCCGTTTTCATACATCTCATCGTACTGCTGCTTCTGATCCATCGCAAACACTACGTCTGGTAGGGGGAAATATCTTGCATTTGATATGGTTTGAGCTAATTCGGTTGCGCCGTATTTCAGTAAGAACTCGTTGGCATCCTTGCAGTCTTTTAGGTCAATGTCGAAGCACCTGTTTACATCCAGTCTTCTGAGTAATTCATTTTGAAGCACAAAGCCGGCATCGTCTTTATCAACGGCGATATAGAATTTCTTCTCTCCTTCGAAGTATTTCCAGCAGTTGTCTAAATACTCCATTTTAAGGCTTCCCTTTGATGCTCCGTTGGGTACACTCACTACGTTGTTAACTCCTGCTTCCATGTAGCTGAGGGCGTCTATTTCGCCTTCTACGATGATTATTTCAGTGGCATCTTTGATGCTGTCCAGGTTGTAGAAGATAAGTTCGGCACCTGAAACCATTTTGAAGTTTTTTTCTCCATCCCTGAACTTGGTGTTAATCAGTTCGCCATCTCTGAGGTAGTTGAATTTTATGACATTTCTGCTTGCGGACACTTGCGGCATATATTCTTCGCCATTGGTGATCTTCGCCTGGACAAGCGTTTGCTGACTAATGCCTCTGCCTTTAAACCATTTCACCACCTTTTCATCCAGGGCGGTGATGTTTTGCCACTCCGGCTTCACATACGGCTCTTTTTTGAATAGGGGCTTGGTTTTTAAGGTTCCGCTCCATCCACATTTGGCCTTATGGCATTTCCACACCCCTTCGGTGATGTTCACGCTCAGGTCTGTCTTGCCGTTGCATTGAGGGCATTTGGTTTTAACACTGCCTGCCCTACGGCCTTTTACGTCTATGCCAAAATCAATGAAGTCCATTAGATGCTAACCTGTTGGGTGAAAAGTTTTTTACTTGTGTCTTTGGTGTGATGACTTTTGAATAAACCCTGATAGCCGTTAGCGATGGAGTTTTCAATTATCTCAAGAGCAATTTGCTCGTTATTACCGGCATCTTTTGCCAATTTATTTATCGAGGTTTGTTCTGTATCCTGTGTTTTGAAGTGAAACCCGTGCTGGTCGGATTTGTATTGCTTCCACCGGTTCCATGCAACTAAAAACACTTCTGATGAAAAAGGATACTTTATATTATTATCATTTGCAATTGCATTTGCATTTGCATTTCCAATGATATGCTTGGCATTTGCCAGGCATTTTGCTAACCAAATGCTAAGCTCTTTGCTTAGCTCATTGGCGGGTATTTCCTGAAATTCTTTCCAATTAAACTGTTTTCGAATTTTAGCTGCTGTGGTATTAGATATTTCTGACGCTCTTAGCATCGCACCAAAAGTTCCCACAATAGTTCTCATTTTGGAGTGAACGCTTCTATCGTTAGAAACCTTATCCATCTTCTTATTGGTCAGCTCACCTTCTGCGCGGCGGTCGAATTTTTTTGCAATGGCTTTCCATACACGCAAAAACTCTTTATGTGGCATACCAACAAGTCTTGCAAGACGCGTGGTGTCTTCAGGTATGTGTCCGCGCTGATGCTGGTAGCACAATAAATCAATATATACACCTTTTTCAGAGGGCGTAAATTCTGCCGTTCCTTCCAGCCAATCCTTTGAGTACATCAGGAAGGCCGGGTCTTTTTGCTTAGACATTTTTTATCATAGGTTATTTATTTAAATCTTCAACTTTTTAAAACTAAACATCACCTTTTCCAGCCGATCAAAAAAGAGCTTTCCGAAGGGTCATGTTTTATTACTCCTATCATTAGCTCTGTATAATCCACATACACCTTTTCAGGTTCAGGTACTATTCCTTTTCTTACGTCGTCCATTATTTTCTTTTCAATGGCGTAGTATGCTTTTAAAAGAGATTTAGGACGTTCGTGATGGACGGAACCCATAATTATTTTAGTAGTTCAGAATTCTGATAAATATTGCCAACCACCTCCATTAGTTCGGGAGCAACTTCATACAAGGCAGAGTTGTAACCATCATGTTGAATAAACATAGCTCTTTCATCATGCCACGCTACTGCAAATATTGGTGTGCTACTTCCATAAACTTTCTTCACTATATCCCCTTCGTAAATCTCTTTGCCGTTCTTGTCGAGCAAGCCTGTGAACTGTAAAACAATGTAATCCTTCGTGGCTTGTAGATATTCAAACATTTCGTTGATACCCATGTTTTCATTAAAGCCATCAAAATCACCTTTCATTAACTCGCGAGAGATGTCCCAAAACTTGAATTTTATTTCTCTCATATTTATTTCGGCATTACAGTTTTACAAATTCCCACGGCCACTTTACCCCCTTCTCTATATTCATCCAGTCTTAAATTATCAATGGCCTCTACAAGTGTTTTATTTATTCTTACACCCATCTTGTTTTCATAGTGATAAGATCGTTGTAGTGGTTTAGGATGGAGTAGGGAGAGGAGGAAGGAGAGGTTTCTAAATAATACTGGCATTCGGTTAGAAGTTTAGCTCTTTTACCGTAGCGCTTCCATTCCTTTTCTGAATGCTCTGTAATCTTCTTTGAGGTTAACTCTTTTAATTCAAATTGAACATCTTGTAGTGTTATCATAATTTTATTTTATGGTTATTAAAAATTTTATTCTCCGACCTCCAGCTTTTCAAGTGTTGCGAAATATCCAGCGCCATCAATTAAATTGTCGCGTTTCGCTTTGAACATTTGCCATGCAACTTTTACCTGTATCATACAAAGGCCTACCTGTTGAGGCGTTACCTCTGTTTTAAGAACGGCGCTCCATAGCTTTGCTATTGTGGTGAAGTTTTCTGTTACCGTTCCGTAGTCGGCGTTACGGTCGTTGTAAACTGCCTGTTTTGCCTGATCTAATATAGTTGTGCGTTCAAGATGCTCATCAATGGCTCTCTCAAACTCTTTTTTTGATTTAATTAGTCTTCTTTTCATTTTCTCTTCCCTTCCAAGAATAATTGATATGATTGGTAAGTCATGCTAATAATTTGATTACAATTTGCTTTACAATTTTCCTGGTAACTGCATTTCCCATCATTTTATATCGCTGCGTTTTTGATACTGGCTTAACAACGCCTTCGTAATCTCCAAAAGCTGTATGACCATCGGGAAACCCTTGAAGCCGTTCGCACTCAATTTCTGTTAGCCGGCGGATTCGATAGTTTGTCGCAACACCTACAAGACCATTGCCGTCAATAGTTCCAATACTTTCGGCTGTTATCCCGCCTCGGCGGGTTTTGCTTTTCCCGCTAATCGTTTTTAAGTCAAGTCCTATTGCGTGTGCACCACCACTCATTTGAGAAACAAGTGCAGGAGATTCGCCTAATGGATCATACACCCTGTTTTGCTGATAGGGCTGTATTCCGTTTGATTCAGTGCTGTCGTTGACCTGTTTTATCATAATTAAACCCCAACAATGCTTTTTAGATTTTGAAGAACGCCCCCCCCCTCGAATGGTAGGCACTTGATCTTTCCCATGCAGTGTTTTCATCTATTAATATTTTAGGGACATTGCCATGACCGGCGCTAAGTGTTTGGCATTGTTCGTTAACGCCGAATACAATTCCATCCTGAGAGTTATTTATCTTTCCTATCATTTGTCATTATATAATCCCTGCCGTAAGTATCATAGCCCTTGTAGTAGTTAGCTTGTATTGTTGCTGCCGTTTGTTCCTTTTCTTTAATTCCATCCCGTATACTCACGCTTACAATTTGAGTAGTGTCATTGATGAGTGCATCCCTCCCGAATTGC
>JADMIO010634616.1_pt1 | contig 16577 bp, 15 predicted proteins | sample 8958161 | NCBI WGS metagenome assembly JADMIO01 (sample SAMN16585339, study PRJNA669376) | soil metagenome | isolation source: Crop rotation soil | place: USA: Cullars Rotation, Alabama | collected 2011
ATCTCGCCGGTCCAGTTCTGCCGCGCCATCGCGATCGTCGTCGGCGACAGGATGCGTTTCCCGTCGAGCTCGCCGCCGCGGCGGAGCATTTCGGCGAAACGCCAAAGGTCACCGACGGTCGCGGCGCAGCCGACGTGCGGCGCCTCGACATCCTCCTGCTCGAACAGGGCATGATCGCCGGGCAGGCTGCGGCTCAGATGCTTGATCGGCACGGTGCCGCGCATGTCCGGCTTGACGTGGCGCTCGCGAAGGTCGGCGCGCAGGCCCATCGAGGTGTCGTTCATGCCCAGCGGCTCGAACAGATCCTCGCGAAGGATGTCGCGGAACGCGCGGCCTTTCGGATCGGTCCGGCGCAAAGCCTCGCCCATCAGGACATGGTTGGCGAGCGGCGAATAATCGCAGCGCTTGCCCGGCTCGATCGCGCCATGGACGTTGGCGCAGACCGCCTCGACCAGCTCGTCGAGCCGGTCGAGGAACATGTCGGGCCTCGGCATCCAGACGCCCGGCATGCCGGTGGTGTGGGTAAGCAGATGGAAGAAGGTGACCTGGTCGCGCGGCGCGCCGGCGAACTCGGGAATGATCGTGTTGAGGCGTGTGGTGAAAGCGAAGCGACCCATCTCGATCGCGCGCAGCACCAATATGTTGGTGAAGGCCTTGGTGGTCGAGAAGATCGAATAGACACTGTCGGGCTTGAGCGGCTTCGTGCCGTCGGCGTCCTCGGCGCCGATCACCTCGTCGAACACCACGTCGCCGTGACGGCCGACCTTCACATGCGCGCCGAAATAGGCGCCGCTCGCGACGTCGGCCTCGATTACCGCCTTCAGATGCGCAAGCCGGGCCTTGTCGATGTCCTTGGCCAACCCGCCGCGATGATGCCGCCGTCGACGGCGAGCATGGCGCCGTTGACGAAGCTGGCCTGGTCGCTGAGCAGGAAGCCGATCGCCTTCGCCACATCCTCGGTCGCGCCGAGGCGGCGGAGCGGGATCGACTTCTTGCGCCGCTCATATTCCTCGTCGGAGACGAAACCGGCGGTGGCCGGAGTCGGCACCGATCCGGGCGCGATCGCATTGACCCTTATGCCGCGCGGACCAAGCTCGCCGGCGAGCACCTGGGTCAGCGCCGCGACCGCGCCCTTAATCGCGCTGTAGGCGGCGGTGTTGGCGCGGCCGCGATAGGCGACCGGCGAGGAGTAATTGATCACCGTACCGGGCTTTGCCTCGTCGCGGTTGGCGAGGAAGGCCTGGGTGCCCCAGAACACCGACTTGAGGCCACCTGCGAGCATCCGGTCGAGCGTCTCCTCGGTGATATTCTCGATCGGCTCGTAGACGAGCACGGAGGCGTTATTGATCACTCCGGTGAGCTTGCCGAAGCGGCCCGCGAAGTCGGCGCCGATATCGAGGAAGACCTGCCGGCTGCCGAGGTCGCCGCCATAGGCCCGGGCCTTGCCGCCGGCTTGCGTGATGGCGCCGGCGACCGTCTGGGCGCTGTCTTCGTTGATGTCGCAGACCGCGATCGCGGCGCCGCGCTCGCCGAGATGGCGCGCGACCGCTTCGCCGAGCCCGCGTCCGGCGCCCGAGATCAGGATGGTCTGGCCGGCGAACTCACTCGAGTCTTTACTGCTCATAGGCCGAACAAAGTCGCGACGTAGTGGCTGTCCATATATTCGTGGAGGCGGGCGACCTTGCCGTCCTTGAGGCGGAACACCCAGCAATAATCGTTGCGGTAGGTTCGGCCGTCCTGGAGCCCGCCGGTCGAATAGGATTCGGCCGCGACCATGTCGCCGTCGGACATCAAGGCGGTGACGTGAACCTTGGGGTCGCCGGGCTTGAATACCCCGCGCACCGGGGCGAGGAACTCATCGACGATCGCATCGCCCTTGTGCTCGCCGGCGCCGGGGATGTCGCTGACCATCGGCCGCCACACCGAGTCAGCGGTAAAGAAGGAGCGAAGCTTCTCGAGATCGCCGCTCGACAGCACCTCGAAGAAATCGAGGACCAGCCGCTCATTGTCGTTCTTGGCCTGGACCATCGTTCAGGCCTCCTGCGTCGCATGCTTGGGAGCGATCGCGGCACTCGGGATGTCGCCGCCGCTCCGGAGCGCCATGCCGCCCATTCGCTCGGCGATCCGCCATCCTTCCGCGGTGCGCTCGAAACGGTCCTCGTAGAATCCGACGAAAATGCCGGGCTCGGCGAGGGCAGGGCGGGGCTGGTCGACATCGGCGGTCGAAAGATAGGTGATGTAGCTGCGGCCGTGCGCCCGGGTCTCGGAATCGACGTGGATATAGACGTTGCTCATCAGGTGGCGGCCGAGCCGCGGCGCCCGGTCGCGGAACAGCGCGCGGATCGTCTCGCGCCCGCGATAGGGATTGTCGGGGTCGATCGGGCGGGCGAAGATCCCGTCTTCGGTGAAGCAGTCGGCGACACCGTCATGGTCCCAATCGTCGACCGCTCGGGCGAACTCGAGCACGAGGCGCTCGCACGCCCGCTCAATCAGCATCTGGTCGGTGTCGGTCATGCGTTGGTCCCTTCGAGCTCGGCAAAGGCCTCGTTGGCGATCCGGAAGCTATCGACCGCCGCCGGCACGCCGCCGTAGATCGCGACCTGAAGCAGCACCTCGGAAATCTCTTCCTTCGAAAGTCCGTTGGTCAGCGCGCCCTTGACGTGCACCTTGAGCTCGTTGTGGCGGTTGAGGATCGAGATCATCGCGAGATTGATCATGCTTCGGTCGCGCCGCGAAAGCCCGTCGCGGCCCCAGACGGCGCCCCAGCAATATTCGGTGACCAAATCCTGGAGCGGCCTGTTGAAGCTGTCGCTGCGGGCAAGCGCGCGATTCACATAGTCCTCGCCGAGCACGTCCTTCCGGATCTGGAGGCCCTTGTCGTAGGTCGCCTTGTCCATGTGCTCTCCCTGGCTGGCAATCGCACAGTCGCCTAGTCGCGCCGCGCCCCGCGCACAAGCGCCGGGGCGCGCCGCCAACAGTCGAGCCTTGACGTGCTGCCCGGGACGGCGCCTTCTAGCGACAACGGACGGAGGACAGCATGTCCCAGATCAACAAATCGCTATCGGACCACGAACGGTTCATGGACACCGCGCACGAACTCATCTCCTCGGCGCGCGTCGAAGGAACGCCTGTCTTCGGCGGCGACGGCGAGAAGATCGGAACGATCGAAGCTGTGCTGATCCACAAGGTGACCGGCCAGGCGACCTATGCGGTGCTGACCTTCGGCGGCCTTCTGCACCGCCGCGAACATGTCTATCCGCTGCCCTGGAGCCAGCTCACCTACGATCGGAACAGCCACGGCTATGTTATTGATCTGACTCGCGACGAGATCGAGGCGGCGCCCAAGGTGCTGGCGACCGACGTCGATCGTCTGACCGGCCGGAAACCGCCCGGCGCATTCATCTAGAAAGTCAGCCGATCACCGAGTAGAGCGCGTCGATCAGTCGGCGGGCGCGGGGCCCGTTGGTGCCGACCGCGTGCATCTTGTTGCAGGCGTAAGCGAAGCCGAGCCGCGCGTCGGGATCGCCGAAGCCAATCGAGCCGCCGAGGCCGTGGTGGCCGAAGGCGCGCGAATTCGGTCCCATATAGACCGCGACCGGGGTGTTGAGCAGCACGCCGAGCGCCTGGTGATAGGGACGCTCCTGAAGCAGCTCGGTCTGGTTGTGCTGCTCGGTGATCATCGCCTCGAGGCCCGCCTTCGACAGAAGCTTCACTCCATCGAGGCCTTCCTCGCGCACCGCCGCGCCGTAGATGCGGGCGACGCCGCGGCCGTTGCCATGGCCATTGCCGCTGGCGATCTCGCTTGTCCGCCATTCGGACGAGTTCATCGTGTCGTACCAGCTCTTCTCGGGGTTCTGGAGGAAGGCGAGCCCACGCAGCGATTGCTGGCTTTCGGCGTCCTTGGCGGCGAACAGCTTCGCCTCCATGTTCGGCATCACCTCGGAGACCCGGCTCTGCTCCTCCGCGGACATCCCGCCGATATAATATTCGGCGTGAAGCGGGCCGGCGATCTCGTCGCGGACGAACGGGCCGACCGTCTTCCCGGTCACGCGCCGCATGATCTCGCCGAGCAGGAAGCCCTGATTGTGGACATGATAAGCGGCCTGGGTGCCCGGCTCCCAGAGCGGCTCCTGGACCTCGAGCGCCTTCACATAGGCCTCGCGGTCGAACATCGCGCCGGGCCAGAGCTTGTTGGTGGTGAGCACGGGGATGGCGGCGCGATGGTCGAGGATCCAGCGCACCGGGATGTCGGCCTTGTCGTTCTGGGCGAATTCCGGCCAGTAACGTGCGACCGGCGCGTCGACGTCGATCATCCCGCGGTCGACCAGCATGTTGAAAGCGATGCCGGTCACGCCCTTGGCGACCGACATCATGCAAACCAATGTGCCTTCCTCCCACGGCAGCGTGCGCTCGCCGTTGCGGAAACCACCCCACAGGTCGACGACGGTCTCGCCGTCGAGCACGATGGAGGTAGAGGCGCCGATCTCCTCCTCCTCGCGGAAATTCTCGAGGAAGGCGTCGACGACGGGCCGGAAGCGCTCGTCGTAGCGGCCGCGGACGGGGAAGGTCGTGCCGCGCGCCTCGATCGATTCGTCGAGGGCGCCCGCGGCGCTGGTGTTGAGGTCGGTTGCCATGCCGGCGCCATAGGATTTCGCCGGCATCGGTTCAATCGACGCGCTTTTCGGTCCGTGAAATTGCCTCACGCCTCGCGCGAGGGTTTCGATTTCGACGATCGGAGCGGCGTGGAGCAGGCTGCCGGTCCCGACTCAGCCGAGTCGGGGATATCCCAAACTGGCGATCGCAGGCCCCGCCAGGGCCGGCGGTCGCACCTTTTTCACTTCGGCGGCGCATCCAAAATCGGTCTCGGGGGTTGACAAAATCATCTGCAACTCCATTTGGAACCAGTCGTTCTTCCCCCCGAACGATCAACCCAAGAACCTCATAGTAGAGACCTCGAAACAGCGACCCATGGCTATTCTCACTTGTCCAACTGACTTCAGGGACCATGCTCCCTCCAAGACCAACGCCCAGCTTGCCGCCCGTTATGGCGTCGGCGAGAAGACAATCACGCGCTGGCGCAAGGAAACCGGCTGCACCGCGACGATTCGTCCGTTCGCGACGGCCGCGCTGCCCAAGCAGCTCGTTCCTTCGATCAGCCCCGGCCTTGCCAGCGAGGCGGCCCAGTTCCTGCGCAAGACCCATCGCCCGGTCTACCACCGGATCATCGAGGGCAAGGAGTTCCGCGGCCAGTATGTCGTCGGCACCCAGATCCTCAGCGAGGACGCGCTGATCTCGCTCGCCGAAGAGCGCGGTTTCGAGGCGTACAACCGCCTCTACGACCTGGCGAGCTAAGCCGCTTCAAGCGAATCGGTGAAGGCCGGCTGCCATCGGTGGCCGGCCTTTTCGTCGTCTATTGCGCTGCCCCCCGGATGAATTCGGCTCCGCGTTCCGCGATCATGATCGTGGGAGCGTTGGTCGGCGCGCTGACGATCACCGGCATCACCGAGGCATCGACGACTCGAAGCCCGTCGATTCCGCGCACGCGCAGCGAGGGATCGACCACCGCCATTTCGTCACGGCCCATCCTGCAGGTTCCGACCGGGTGGAAGGTCGTTCCCAAAGTACGATGAATGAACGAGTCGAGATCGGCATCGCTTTCGACGGCGGCGCCGGGCATCTCTTCGAAATCGAAGTAGCGCGCCATTGCCGGTGCCGCGGCGAGGCGGCGGGCGATGCGCACCCCGCGCCGCAGCGACTCGAGGTCGTCGGGATCGCTGAGAAAATTGCTCTGGAGGCGAGGCGGCGTCGCAGGGTCGGCCGAAGCCAGACTGAGCCGGCCCCGGCTTTTCGGCTGGAGCAGCGAGATGTGGAAGGAGAAGCCATGGCCGCGCGGAATTAGCCGCTCGCGCTGGTTCATCAGCTCGGGCCCGAGGATGATCTCGATGTCGGGCCGCACCTTGTCAGGGCCTGACCGCAGGAAGCCGCCGGCCTCGACCGTCGTCGTAGTCAACGGCCCCTTGCGCTGGAAAAGGTAACGGAACGGGGAGGCGATCATCCAGGGGAGTGCGCGCCAGGAGAAGCCGTAGAGCGTCGAATCGCGGCTCCTGAAGCACATCATCACATCCTGATGATCCTGGAGATTCGCGCCGACGCCCGGCAGATCGTGCACGACAGGGATGCCGTGGCCGGCAAGTTCGGCGGCAGGGCCGATGCCCGACAGCAGGAGCAGATGCGGCGATCCGACCGCTCCGGCAGAAAGAATGATCTCGCGCCGCGCGGTCAGGCGTCGGCTAACGCCGTCCTGGACAAGCTCGACCGCCGCGGCGCGGCCGTTCTCGATGACGATGCGACGGGTGGCGGCACCGGTCAGCACATCGAGGTTGGCGCGGCGTTCGGCGGGACGAAGGAACGCCTTGGCGGTGCTCAGCCGGGCGCCGCGGCGCTGGGTGAGCTGAAAGTGGCCGAAGCCCTCCTGCTCGGCGCCGTTGAAGTCGGGATTGCGCCGGTACTGGAGCTGCTCGGCTGCGGCGAGCAGCGCCTCGCCGATCGGGTGCGGATCGCGCGGATCGACGACATTGAGCTCGCCGCCGCGGCCGTGAAAGGGAGAGTCGCCGGCGCGTTCCCAATTCTCCGACCGCTTGAACCAGGGCAGCACGTCGTCATAGCCCCAACCGTCGGCGCCGAGCTCGACCCAGCGCGCATAATCGTCGCGATGGCCGCGCGTGTAGACCATGCCGTTGATCGCGCTCGAACCGCCGAGCACGCGGCCGCGCGGGCAATAGATCGGCTGCGCTCCTGGACGCGGATCGGCCTCATAGTGGAACATGTAATTGAAATGCGGCCTCGTCAGCATTCCCATCACGCCGGCGGGAATGTCGATCAGCAGGCGGCCGCGCAGGGTGCGATCGCTGGGGCCGGCCTCGAGCAGCGCCACCCGCGCCTTGCCGTCCTCCGACAGCCGGTTCGCGAGCACGCATCCGGCCGAGCCGGCGCCGATGATCATATAGTCGTACGCCGCTTCGGGCGCGCTCATGCCGGCGCGACCTGCGAAGCGGGTGCAGAGCCGGGCGTGATCTCGACGCCCGAGAGCAGCTCCATGTGGCGCACGACATGGCTGACCGTGCTTCCGGCGGGCATCGCCGCCTGCGCGGCGCGCCACACCTCCGCCGTCGCCGCCCAGATCGGCAGGTCGAGGCTGGCCTGCTCGGCCAAACCGGAAGCGATGCCGATATCCTTGACCATCAGGTCGAGCTGGAACGCCTCATCGAAGGTGCGGCTTACGATGCGCTGGGCGATATGGGTACGGGCGATCCACGAGGTGGCGGTGGATTCGATCAGCACTTTGGTCATTTCCTCGGGATCGAGGCCGAGCGCCTTGCCGGTCAGCATGCCTTCGCCGGTCGCGACCAGGATCGCCGCGGTGATCGTGTTATTGATCGACTTCATGATGTGGCCCGAACCGAGCGGGCCGAGATGGAACATCTTCCGGCCGATCGGCTTCAGCACCGCCTGCGCGCGCGCGACGTCCTCGGCCGCACCGCCCATCATGAAAACGAGATCGGCGGCGCGGACTGCGACTGCGCCGCCCGAGACCGGCGCATCGACCATGGCAATCCCGCGTGCTTCCAGCGCTTCGGCGAGCTCGCGCGTGATCCAGGGTTCGGACGATGACGTATCGATCAGCAAAGCCGAGGGGCGAAGCCGCCCGATCAGACCTTCAGGCCCGAGCGTCACATCACGCACCTCGCGGCCTGACGGGAGCATGGTGATGACGATATCGGCCTCGCTCGCAACGTCGGCCGGCGACGCAGCGACCCTGACGCTATTATATCTGCGCGCCAGCGCGTCGCTGCGTTGCGGATCGAGATCGTGGATCGCGAGCCGGCAGCCGGTTTCGGCCAGCCGGGTGGCCATCGCGCCTCCCATCATGCCGAGCCCGATGAACCCGACGATGCCCTCGCTCATGATCGCCCCTCCGTGAGTTTAGTTCGGCTTGCCGAGCGCCTCATCGAGCGCGGCCGCAACCGCTGCTTCATCGACCTTGAAACCCTCGGCGTTCAATGCCTGCCCCAGCGCCGCCATGCAGAAGCGCACGTGCCAGGGCGAAGCCGTCGCGCCCATCAGGCCGATCCGCCAGACCTTGCCCTTGAGGTCGCCGAGGCCGCCGCCGATCTCGAGATTCCAGTCGCGCAGCAGGCGGTTGCGGATCCGCGCGTCGTCGATGCCGTCGGGAATGACGATCGCGTTGAGCTGGGGCAGGCGATTGGCGGCAGGGACCAGATAGGAAAGGCCGGCAGCTTCCATGCCCGCGGCAAGCGCGCGGTGCATGTTGGCGTGACGGGCGATGGCATTGTCGAGGCCTTCCTCGATCAACATGACCAAGGCCTCGTGGAAGCCGTAAAGCGCGTTGATCGGCGCGGTATGATGGTAGCTGCGGCCGCCTTCGCCGTCCCAATAGCTCATCAGCAATCCGAAATCGAAAAGCCAGCTGTGTGGGGGAGTCTTGCGCTCCCTGATCGCCTTGGCGGCGCGCTCGCTGATCGCGATCGGCGACAAGCCGGAAGGGGCCGAAAGGCATTTCTGCGAGCCTGAGTAGAGGATGTCAGCGCCCCAGCCGGCGCCATCGACCTCGATGCCGCCCAGCGAGGTGACGCAATCGACGATGGAGAGTGCGCCGGCATCGCTCGCGGCGCGGCAAAGCGCGGCGGCATCGCTGCGCACACCGGTCGAGGTTTCGGCATGGACGAAGGCGAGCACCTTGGTCGGCGCTCGCTCGATCTCGGCGGTGACCTTCTCGACGTCGACCGGCGTGCCCCATTGGTCGTCGACGACCGCGACCTCGCCACCGGCGCGGCGCGCCATTTCGGCGAGCCGGCCGCCGAACACGCCGTTGGTGCAAACCACCACCCGATCGCCGGGCTCGACCAGGTTCATCACCGCAGCCTCCATGCCCGAGGTGCCGGGCGCGGGGAGGGGGACGCAGGCGTGATCGGGAGTCCGGAAGATCGTCCGCAATGCCTGCTTGATCTCCTCCATGAGGTCGAGAAAGGCGGGATCGAGATGACCGACCGCGGGCATCGCCTGGGCAGACAGCACGCGCTGATGCACTTCCGTCGGTCCCGGCCCCATCAGGACGCGGCGCGGCGGTTCGAAGCTCTTCATGAGGGGCACTTCTCCTTGATCCGGAGAGGGGCTTTAGGGGCAGGGCGGCAAGGCCGCCACCCCTCATGGATCGAGCGGTCCAGCCCTCCGCATTCGGCGCTCCGCCGCGGCCAGCGCAAGCAGGCCGAAGCCGCTGATCAGGAAGCTGACGGCGAGGATGAGCGCGAAGCTGGCGATCAGCTCGGGAGTCGAGCCGAAGGCGCTGAGGATCAAGGCCGCGACCGGTAACCCGAACAGCAGGATGACGCCGAGCAGCAGGTCGCCGAAGCCACCGAGCAATGCCCAGGTGCGCAGCCGTCCGCTGTTTTGAAAGCCGGTGGTCAGCAGAACCGCGGACCGGATAAACAGCCAGCCCATCACGACGTAGGAAACCGGATACAGGCCGACCAATGGATCGGTCAGGAACAGCAGTCCGGCAAGCGTGGTGACGGCCCCCGCAACGATGCCGGCCCGGCGGCTCCGGCTGTGGCGCGCAATGCCGGCGAGAAGCTCGATGAGCCCGCCGGCCAACATCAGCCAGCCGACCACCCAACCGCTCGGTAGCCGGATCACCGGCAGCATCAGAGCGAAGCCGGCGAGCGCCAAGGTGGCGATCCCCGCGAAGAGCATCAGCGATGGTCGTGCGTCGGAAGCCATGGCGCGCATCCCCCATGCCTCGGTCGACCTCGACTATAGCGCTCGCCGGCGAATAGGGTAGCCGCGACGAAAATGAGCAGCGCGACGATGTTTGAAGGCTGGGGCGAGTATTATCTGCTGGTCGGATCGGCAGCGGCGGCGCTGATCGGTCTTTTGTTCGTCGTCGTCACGCTCACGGCCAACCATTCACGGGCCACGGTCGAGCAGGGCGCTCGCTACTATATGTCGCCGATCGTCTTCCACCTCGGCGGTGTCGTGGTGATCAGCGGTGCGGCGCTCATGCCGGGACTTGAGCGGCCCACCGCGGCGGCGTTGTTCGGCGGCATCGCCCTCATCGGCCTTGCCTATTCGGGATGGGTCGCGATCGGGCTGCGCGCAGGCCGGCAAATCCATCCGCCGCACTGGAGCGACATGTGGTTCTACGGCGCCGCGCCGACGGTTATCTATCTGGCTTTGCTCGTCGCGGCCGTGGCGATTGCTCTCGGGTATCGCTGCGCGACAATCGGTCCAGCTCTCGCGACCATCGCGCAGCTTTTGGTGGCGATCCGCAACGCATGGGACCTGGTGACTTGGCTCGCGCCGCGTGCCGAGGACGGCGAAGACACGGCTTCCTGATCACAGAGCCCGCGGCTGCCGCAGTTTCACGCGTTCCAATCGCTTAGCTGCCTCGGGCGGCAGAATGTTCACTCGCGTGATAATTAGTGTTGAATATTGTCCTTCTTTGCGGCATCTTCGAGAGACCGTGCGCCGAAGAGCGCAGTCGAGGACAGGGAGGATTTATGAGAGCTCGTGCAGCGTGGCTCGGCGCATCCCTCTTGGCGATGACGTGGAGCGGACTCGCCCAGGCGCAACCCACCACTCCGGCGCCGGACGCCAATGCGTCGGCATCGGCAGACGATGAGGAAATCGTCGTCACCGCGGAACGCCGATCCGAGAATCTGATGACGACGCCGGTCGCCGCATCGGTGATTTCCGGAAACGAGCTCACCGAGAAGGGCGTCGGTTCGGTCGATTCGCTTCAGTTCATCACCCCGAGCCTGGTCCTCAATAACTTCGGCCAGGGCAACGATTTCAACGTCCGCGGCATCGGCAAGGCCGAACACAACACCCAGACCGAGACCGGGGTGATCACCTATCGCGACGGCGTTCCCTCGTTCCCCGGATATTTCCAGGGCGAGCCCTATTTCGACATCGCCAACATCCAGGTGCTGCGCGGACCGCAGGGCACGGTCGTCGGCCAGAATGCGACCGGCGGCGCGGTGTTCGTCAACACCAACGATCCCGTCATCGGTGGCGGCGTCCACGGCTATGTCAGCGCCAATTACGGCAATTACAACGACTTCGGCGGCGAGGCCGCGATCAACCTGCCGGTGAGCGACACCTTCGCGATGCGCCTCGCCGTTCATGGCGAGCGGCGCGACGGCTTCTACCACATCACCGGACCAGGCGGCGCGCCCTATGAGGGGAATAACGGCGACCTGCGCGTGCTCGCGGGCCGCATCAGCTTCCTGTGGAAACCGACCGAACGACTCACCATCCTGTCGAAGACCGACCTCGATTACCTCGATTGGGGCGCCTATCCGGCCGATCCGTTCACGAACCGGTTCGAGTTCCTGCCGTACGGCAGCACGACCCCCAATCCGAACTTCACCGACCTGTTCGACATCACTGCCAATTCTCCACAGAAAGCGCGCGACAAATTCTTCCGGTCGATCCTGCGCATCGAATATGAGTTTGCCGGCGGCACCAGGATCCGATCGATCAGCGGCCTCGCGCACGGCAACAGCGTCTATCTCGCCGATCTGGACGGAACCTCGGCAAATATCTCGACGTTCGGCGACACCTTCATCGAGCATCAGTTCTCACAGGAATTCAACATCATCTCGCCCGACAACCAGCGTTTCACCTGGTTGCTCGGCGCCTTCGGCCTGTGGGACAAGGATATCTTCCCCGAGCCGTTCAAGCTGTTCATCGGGCTACCGGGCTTCGGCATCCCGAGTTTTTACGATCTGGACGGGACCGTTCCCAAGCGTTCGCTCGCGGCGTTCGGCCAGGTCGGCTACGAAATCACCCCCGAGCTGAAGGTGGACGTGGGCGGCCGCTACACCGAAAGCCGCGCCACCAATCATGTGCGCATCCGCCAGTTCGGTGCCTTTATCACTCCCGACGAGCAAACCACGAAGTCGGACAATTTCTCGTACAAGGTGTCGCTCGGCTGGCAGGCGAGTGACAATCACTACTTGTATGCGTTCGTCGCGACGGGCTTTCGCCCGGGCGGCTTGAATACCCCCGATTTGACGACGCCGACGCCACCGCCACCGTTCGGGCCGGAGAAGGTCCGTTCGTTCGAAGCCGGCTGGAAAGCGACGCTTCTGGACGGCCACATTCGAACGACGGTTGACGGCTTCTACAATCAGTACAAGGGATTCCAGGCGATCCTGGGAAGGCCGAACAATCCGCGCCTGACCACCGAGCTCAATGTTCCCGGCACGACGGAAATCTACGGCGGCGAAGCCGAAGCGGACTTCAACTTCGGCGACCTCACGCTGAGCGTCGGAGTCAATATTCTGCACAGCGAGCTTGGGACATTCTACGCCGTCGACGGGCGCAACCTGCCGCCGGCAATCCCGCCGCCGCCACTCTGCGACCCGGCGACGGGCCCGGAGACCGCTTATTGCATCAACCTGACCGGGCAGCGGCAGACCTACGCGCCGAACGTCACCTTCAATGCGTCGGCGGAATATGTCATCCGCATCAGCGACAACGACACGCTGACGCCGCGAGTCAATTTCGGCCATGTCGGCGGGCAATGGGCGACGCTGTTCGAGGATCCGTCGCGCGGCGACAAGCTCGAGGACCGCAACATTCTCAACGCCCAGCTGGCGTTCACTCACGGCAGCTGGACGGCGACGGCTTACGCCACAAATCTCACCAACCAGCATTATGTCGGAGCGCTCAACAGCAACCTTGATTTCGCAGGACCGCCTCGTCAGTACGGCATCAAGATATTGAAGACATTCTGATGTGAAGCACAGACGGTCGCCGCGCCGGTCGCGGCGACCCGGTTCCTGGCTCGCCCGATGTCACACCCATCATGCAATCCTACACTCTCACCGTCGATAAATTCCTCGATCATGCCGCCAAATGGCACGGCGACCGCGAGGTGGTCGAAGCCGACGAGGGGCGCGCCACGCGGCGCGTCGGCTATCGTGCGCTAAGGGAGCGCAGCAACCGGATGTCGGGCGCGCTGCTGGCGCTCTGCCTCAAGCCCGGCGACTGCGTCGGCACGCTGGCCTGGAACAGCCAGCATCACCTCGAAGTCTATTACGCAGCGATGGGTGCCGGGCTGGTCTGCCACACGCTCAATCCACGCCTCACGCTTGCCAGCCTGGCGGCAATGATCAACGAAGCCGACGACCGGGTCCTGGTGGTGGCGGCGAGCCTGCTGCCGATGGCCTACGAGCTGGCGCCGCTCTGCCCAAGCGTCCGGCATGTGATCGCGATCGACGGAGCGCCCGCGGGATCCGCGGAGCTAAGGCCAAAGGATGCACAGCTCTGGTTCTACGAAGTCCTGCTCGAAAGTCATGGCTCGCCCACCGACTGGGGCGGCTTCGACGAGAATGTCGCGGCAGGCCTTTGCTACACATCGGGGACGACCGGCGTTCCCAAGGGCATCGTCTACACGCATCGCTCGAACTACCTGCACACGCTGCGCGCGCTGCAGGCCGATGCCTTCGGATTGTCGGCAAGCGACGTCGTGCTGCTCGGGGTGCCGATGTTCCACGCTAACGGCTGGGGGCTGCCGTTCTCGGCTCCGGCGGTGGGCGCCAAGCTCGTCCTGCCGGGACGACATACCGACGGAAAGAGCCTCGCCACGTTGATCCGCGACGAGGGCGTCACGGTCGCGGTTGGCGTCCATACGGTCTGGATGGGAGTCGCCGACCATCTCGATTCCGCGGGCGGCGCGCTGCCCAGCCTCGAGCGAGTGTTGATCGGCGGCTCGCAATGCCCGGAAGGGCTTATCCGCCGCATGGAAGAGAGGCTGGCGACGCGCGTCCAGACCAGCTGGGGAATGACCGAGCTGTCGCCAATGGGAACGATCGCTTCTCCCGAACCGGGCCCGACCGAGACGCAGGCGTCGGGGCGCCCGCCGATGGGCCTCGATCTCAAGCTCACCGATTCCGAAGGAGTGACGCTCGCCACCCAGCGCGGAGTCGTCGGCCACCTCAAGGTCAAAGGCGCCAGCGTCGTCGACCGTTACTTCAAGGGCGAGCAGGAGCTGCTCGACGAGGAAGGCTATTTCGATACCGGCGACCTCGCGATCATCGACGAGGCCGGCAACCTCACCATCTGCGGCCGTTCGAAGGATCTGATCAAATCGGGCGGCGAATGGATCAACCCAAGCGAGATCGAAGCGATCGTCGGACGCCACCCCGGGATCGGCGCGGCAGCGGTAATCGCGCGACCCGACGCCAAATGGGGTGAGCGTCCGGTTCTGATCGTCGCGCCGACGCACGGGCAGGACCTCGACCCGCAGGCACTGATCGGCATATTGCGCGGCAAGGTCGCGGACTGGTGGATACCCGACCAGGTCGTGCAGATCGCGGCGATGCCGCTGGCGGCGACCGGCAAGATCGACAAGCAGCAGCTGCGCGCCGATTTCGCCGACGGCCGGATCGAAGCGGTCAGCGTCGGCGGCTGATCGCCGCGGCGGCGGGGATCAGCAGTGTGCCGGCCTGGCGGCAAGTCTGGGCGCGGCGATGCCGGCATTCCAGTTCCACCCGCTCTTGCCTTCGGCGAGACGCCGGCAGACGACTTCGTCGATCAGCGTATACATTCCGGGCATGAACGCGCGCTCGGGGCGCGGAATGTCGGTGAAGTGCATGTAGGCGCCTGCCTCGCCGAAAGCCGGCCAGTCGGGAGCCTGGGTGGTCCTTGGCTGCGCCGAGCGGGCGAAGCTCGCCCAATAGTCAATCATCGCGTCGGAAAGCGCGCGCTCTTCCGGCGTGTCGGGAACCTTGGGCCAAAGCGGCGGCGTGCCGCCGAATGTGCCGAAGACATAGGGAAGCTCGCTGGCGTGAAAGGCGTGCAGTCCGGCCTGATCGGCGTTCTGATAGCCGTGATCGAACAGATAGAGGAATGCAGGCTGCCCGAGCGCTGCCTGCTTCGTCACCAATCGCTGCGAGGTCCAGCCGTAAAGCGCGTCGCGGGTGGCCGCGAGGATGCTCTCACGAAGGTCGCTCGACGGATAGAGTTTCAAAAACGCATCGGCGAGGTCGGCGTAGCGTTCGCGGATGGCGGCTTCATACGCCGCCGCGCTTGGCGGAACGGGCGGAGCAAGCACGGTCAGCGATCGGATCTCGCCGCTGTTGAATCCCGCGAGGATCGGCACCGGAGCCTGCTCGCCCTTGTCGAACACCGTCACCAGCTGGTCGGGAAGGATCCGGCCGTCCACCGCGCCCCAGGGCGCGAAGCCGAGCGCAGGCGCGCTGTCGGTGAGCGTCTTCGCGTCCATCGCGCGGAGCGCGGCGATGTTCGGCGCCTTGAGCGCGGTGGCGAGTGCCGCACCGCTTTGTTCGGCCGACGGCGCACCGTGGACCGCGGTCTTGAGCGCGGGCGTCGAGATCATATAGGCGCTTTGCGCGACCGCCTTGGCGAACAGGCCGCGCGCGGGCGGCGACGCCATCAGGTACATGACGCTGAGCGCCCCGGCGGATTCGCCGGCGATGGTGACGTTGGACGGATCGCCGCCGAACGCGCCGATATTGCGCTTCACCCAGCGCAAGGCTTCGATCTGATCGAGCAGTCCGTAGTTTCCGGAAATGCCTTGCGCGTTCTCGGCGCTGAGCTCCGGATGCGCCAGCCAGCCGAGCACGCCGAGGCGATAGTTGATCGAGACCACGACCAGCCCGCGGCCGGCGAGGCGACTGCCGTCATACATCGGGTCCCGGCTCGCGCCGCCGGAGAGCGCGCCGCCGTAGATCCAGAGGAAGACCGGAGCATTGCGGGCATCGGCCGGCGCCCAGATGTTGAGCGTCAGGCAGTCCTCGCTCATCGGCATCGGCGCGGCCGTATAGATGGTCGAGAGGCGCGATTCGGGCTGGAAGCAGGCCGGCCCGAATGCGGTAGCTTTCCGAATGCCCTTCCACGGCTTCAGCGCGACCGGTGGTTGCCAGCGCCGCCACCCGATGGGCGGCTCGGCGAACGGCACGCCCTTGAAGACGCGAAGGCCGCCCTCGATTGTGCCCTCGACCGAACCCGCCGGGCCTTTGACGATGGCTGACATCGACGAACTCCGTTTGGCAGGGGCCGGGGCGACCGCGGCTGCGACCAGAAAGGCGGCGCCCACCGCGGCGGCGACCAGGCGAGGCAGCCTGTTCATGCGCGCTCGGCCTTCGCATCCTGTTCGCGCTTCAGCACCCGCGCGAGAGCGAGAAAGAGAAGGATCGCGAACAGGTAGAAGGGGGTGAGCGTGTAGAGCGCGACCTGCAGCGAATGCGGTATCCCGCGCGCCGCGAAATAGTCGCTCGCCGCCCCGACGTAGGTGGGGCCGAGGCCAAGCCCGATGAAGTTCATGACGAGGAGGAGCAGCGCGCCCGACATGACGCGCTGATCGGGGCGCACTTCCTCCTGGACCAAAGCGATCGAAGCGGAGAGATAGAAATAGTTGAACGCCATGGCGCCGGTGAGAAAGACCAAGGCAAGCTGCCACGACGGCGCCCAGACGAAGCCGACATAGCAGGGCATCGCGGCCACGAGCGAAGCGGCGGGAACGAGTG
>JADMIO011827207.1_pt1 | contig 16576 bp, 17 predicted proteins | sample 8958161 | NCBI WGS metagenome assembly JADMIO01 (sample SAMN16585339, study PRJNA669376) | soil metagenome | isolation source: Crop rotation soil | place: USA: Cullars Rotation, Alabama | collected 2011
CTTTCCCGCTGGCCGAGACGGCGCCGCTCGCGCCCGTGCCGGCGCAGGCCGTCCCCGAACAGCCGCTGGCCGAGCCGGCGGCCGAGCCGTCGCAGACCGCCGAAGCCGTCGTGTCCGAGGGCGCCTACTCCCGCGGCGCGCTGGAGGAGGACAGCGAGCTCGAGGCCGCGCTGCTGACCGAGCTGCTGATCGAGGTGCTCGAGCGCAACGCCTCCGACCTCCACCTCACGGCCGGTGCGCGCCCCACGATCCGGATCAACGGGTCGCTGGAGCAGCTCGACGAGCGTCCGATGATGACGCCGCCGGTGATCCAGCGAATGATGTACGCCGTCCTCACGCAGAAGCAGCGCGAGAAGTTCGAAGAGGTTCTCGAGCTCGACTTCGCCTACGCCGTTCCCGGCAAGGCCCGCTTCCGCGTGAACCTCTACAAGCAGCGCGACGCCGTGGGCGCCGCCTTCCGGCTGATCCCCTACGAGATCAAGCCGCTCGAGGACCTCGGCGTGCCGCCGTCGGTCTCCAACTTCGCGATGCTGCCGCGTGGATTCGTGCTCGTCACCGGCCCGACGGGTTCGGGTAAGTCGACCACCCTCGCGTCGCTCGTGGACCTCGCCAACCGCAACCGTCGTGACCACATCATGACCGTCGAGGACCCGATCGAGTTCCTCCACCGCCACAAGTCGTGCCTGGTCAACCAGCGCGAGGTGGGGGAGGACACCTGGTCGTTCCAGAACGCGCTCAAGCACGTTCTGCGTCAGGACCCCGACATCATCCTGGTCGGTGAGATGCGTGACCTCGAGACCATCTCCGTCGCGCTGACCGCGGCCGAGACCGGTCACCTCGTCTTCGCCACCCTGCACACGCAGGACGCCGCCCAGACGATCGACCGTGTCATCGACGTCTTCCCGCCGCACCAGCAGCAGCAGATCCGCGTCCAGCTCGCCGGCGCGCTCCAGGGGATCGTCTGCCAGACCCTCGCCAAGACCTCCGACGGCAAGGGCCGTGCAGTCGCCACCGAGGTGCTCGTGGCCACGCCGGCGGTCCGCAACCTCATCCGTGAGGGCAAGACGCACCAGATCTACAGCGCGCTGCAGGCGGGTGCGAAGCACGGCATGCACACGATGGACCAGCACCTTGCCGAGCTGGTGAAGAGCGGTCGTATCTCTTACGACACCGGCATGGAGAAGTGCCACCACATCGAGGACTTCAACCGGCTTTGTGGCCGGGCGTGAGAGGGCGTTAAGCCATGGCTTCGACAACGTACGCGTACTCGGTCCGTGACAAGGCCGGCAAGCTCGTCTCGGGCACCCTCGAGGCAGAGTCCCAGGCGGCGGTCGCCAACCGCCTGAAGGGCATGGGCTACTCGCCCATCAGCATCAACGAGAGCAACGCGGGCCTCAAGAAGGAGATCTCGCTGCCCAAGCTGGGCAGCAAGGTCAAGCTCAAGGACCTCGCCGTCTTCTCGCGGCAGTTCGCCACGATGATCAACTCGGGGCTGTCGCTGCTGCGCGCCCTGAGCATCCTGACCGAGCAGACCGAGAACAAGGTGCTCGCCGAGGTCATCGCCGAGGTGCGCAACGAGGTCGAGACCGGTCAGTCGCTGTCCGCCGCGTTGGCGAAGCACCCGAAGGTCTTCCCGCCGCTCATGATCAACATGTGCAAGGCCGGTGAGGTGGGCGGCTTCCTCGACTCGGTCATGCTGCAGATCGCTGCCAACTACGAGGCCGAGGTCAAGCTGCGCGGCAAGATCAAGGCCGCGATGACCTACCCGACGGTCGTCTTCTTCATCGCCATCCTCGCCGTCACCGGCATGCTGCTGTTCATCGTGCCCACGTTCGCCAAGCTCTTCTCCACGCTCGGCGGCACGTTGCCGGCGCCGACGCGCGTGCTGGTGGCGATGAGCCACCTGCTCCGGTTCGGTGCGCCGTTCCTGGTCGTCGGCATCATCGTCGGCCTGGTCGTGTGGCAGAAGGTCAAGCACACCGAGCGCGTCCGCAACTTCGTCGACCCGCTGAAGCTCAAGCTGCCGATCTTCGGCGAGCTGTTCCGCAAGGTTGCGCTGAGTCGGTTCGCCCGCAACCTGGGCACGATGATGCACTCCGGCGTCCCCATCCTGCAGTCCCTCGAGATCGTCGCCGACACGACCGGCAACGTCGTCCTCGGCCGTGCCGTCCGTGACGTCCAGGACAGCGTCCGGCAGGGTGAGTCGCTGGCTGCGCCGCTGAAGCAACACCCGGTCTTCCCGCCGATGGTCGTGCAGATGATGGCGGTCGGTGAGGACACCGGCGCGCTCGACTCGATGCTCCACAAGATCTCGGAGTTCTACGACCAGGAGGTCGAGGCGACGACCGAGGCCCTGACCGCCCTCATCGAGCCGCTCATGATCGCAGTGCTCGGTGGCATCATCGGCGCGATGATCATCGCTCTCTACATGCCGATCTTCAAGATCTTCGACCTGATCAAGTAGTCGTCCAGGGTGTGACGCAGGCCCCCGCGGAGCAGTGCTCCCGGGGGCCTGCTCACGTGTTCAGCCCAGGTGAAAATCTAGCCACAAAGGGCCATTCAGGCCCTGGTCGGACGTCCCGATGCAGAAGACGTCAATCGAGCCGACAGCCAAGCAAGGGCACACCCGTCGTGAGGCGGGGTCGCAAAGTCACGGGACCCAGGGCCAAGGGTCAGCCGGATTGCCTCGGCCGGTACTCCTTCCGGAGGCCGCGAGGGAAGCGCGAACCGCGCGGCTCACATTCATCTCCTGGAGGGACAGCAATGCTCGCTCGCATTCGCAAGGCGGCAGAGGAGCGTGAGGGCGGCTTCACCCTCATCGAGCTCCTGGTCGTCATCATCATCATCGGCATCCTGGCCGCGATCGCGATCCCGGTCTTCCTCAACCAGCGCCAGAAGGGCTACGACAGCCAGGCGAAGTCGGACCTGCGCAACGCAGCGACGGCTGAGGAGACCTACATGACCGACCAGAACGTGTACTCGGTCAACATCGGCACCGCCGCGCCGAGCGTCGTGCTCTACAAGAAGTCGCCGAACGTCGGCGCCATCACCGCCGTCATGACGGACACCGCCGGCGTTGCCAACGCCAACGCCACCGGCACCGCCGGCTTCTGCCTCGCGGCGCAGTCGGACTCCGGCAAGTGGTTCGCCTACAACAGCGCCAAGGGCGGCCTGCAGACCGGCAGCTTCGCCGACGCGGCCTCCGCGTGCCCGTGACGCTCTGATCCGACGCACCACCGAGAAGGCCCCGCCCTGTGCGGGGCCTTCTTCGTTTTCCCGGGCATTCATCTCAATGGGGCTATACCGGGATGACTCGGAAGGGCTAAAGACCGGATAGCCCACCGCCGATACTCCGCATGTCAGTGAGCCGTACGGCCAAGTTCAAGGGCACACCCGTCGTGAGGCGGGGCCGCAAAGTCACGGGACCCAGGGCCCAGGGTCAGCCGGGCTGCCTCGGCTCAAACTCAGTCTCCGGAAGGACTGCAATGCTCGCTCGCATCCGCAAGGCGGCGGAGGAGCGTGAGGGCGGCTTCACCCTCATCGAGCTCCTGGTCGTCATCATCATCATCGGCATCCTGGCCGCGATCGCGATCCCGGTCTTCCTCAACCAGCGCCAGAAGGGCTACGACAGCCAGGCGAAGTCGGACCTGCGCAACGCAGCGACGGCTGAGGAGACCTACATGACCGACCAGAACCAGTACTCGACCGACGTCGGCACGGCTGCTGCCAACGCCGTCCAGTACAAGAAGTCCCCGAACGTCGGCGCGATCAGCGCGTTCATGACGGACGCTGCCGGCGCCGTTGTCGCCGGTGCGACCGGCACCGCGGGCTTCTGCCTCGCGGCGCAGTCGGACTCCGGCAAGTGGTTCGGCTACAACAGCGCCAAGGGTGGCCTGCTGCCCGGCAGCTTCGCCAACGCCGGTGCTGCTTGCCCGTGACCTGAGGTGTAACCCCACGAAGTGGGCGGTCGTCCATCCGGCGGCCGCCCACTTCGTCGTTTCCGCCTACATCTTCTTTCCTCATTCCCTCGACCGGACGCTAAAGCCGTCGTCAGCCGTGTCCGATGCTCCAGATGTCATGAGCCGTTAGGCCAAGCAAGGGCACACCCGTCGTGAGGCGGGGTCGCAAAGTCACGGGACCCAGGGCCCAGGGTCAGCCGGACTGCCTCGGCCGGCACTCCCATCCAGGAGGCCGCGAGGGGGACGAGTGGAAACCACGCGGCTCACATTCATCTCTGGAAGGACTGCAATGCTCGCTCGCATTCGCAAGGCGGCGGAGGAGCGTGAGGGCGGCTTCACCCTCATCGAGCTCCTGGTCGTCATCATCATCATCGGCATCCTGGCCGCGATCGCGATCCCGGTCTTCCTCAACCAGCGCCAGAAGGGCTACGACAGCCAGGCGAAGTCGGACCTGCGCAACGCAGCGACGGCTGAAGAGACCTACATGACCGACCAGAACCAGTACTCGACCGACATCGGCACCGGCGCCAACGCGGTGACCTACAAGAAGTCGCCGAACGTCGGCGCGATCGTTGCCGTCATGACCGACGCCGCTGGCGCCAAGGTTGCCGGCGCGACCGGCACGGCGGGCTTCTGCCTCGCGGCCCTGTCGGACTCCGGCAAGTGGTTCGGCTACAACAGCGCCAAGGGTGGCCTGCAGCCCGGCAGCTTCGCCAGCGCCGCTGCTGCTTGCCCGTGACCTGACTGACTCAGGTTGACCGACCGGGGCCCGCGACATGATCGCGGGCCCCGTTCGGCTTCTGTAGGGCCCCGGGAGGGGGTGAGCAACGTGCGTGTACTTCGTCAGGCAGACCGTGATCGCGAGGACTGCGGCTTCACATTGATCGAACTGCTGGTCGTCATTCTCATCATCGGCATCCTTGCAGCGATCGCGATTCCGGTCTTCCTCAACCAGCGCCAGAAGGGCTACGACAGCCAGGCAAAGTCGGACCTGCGGAACCTGGCAGGCTTCGAGGAGATCTACATCAACGACGTCAACACCTACGGGACGCTCGCGCAGATCGAGGTGGCGGAGCCGACTCTGTCGGCTTCCCACGGCGTGACGTTGTCAGTCGTCCGGTACGACGGTGTGAACGGCTACTGCATCAGCGCGAAGCATGTCGGTTCGTCGACCACCTGGTACTACGACAGCCAAGGCGGTGGGCTCCAGCCGAGAGGTGCGGCCGGCTGCCCCGTCACCACGGTCGGCGTACCTGGCGACAGCATCACCGGTTAGGTCAGCGGCAACCCCCCATTTGTCCCTCAAGGCGAGTGGGGGGTTCTGCCGATAGCAGCAGTGCATTAGGTCAAATGGAGGGAGCCGCCGTGCACCGCGCTCGTCGTGACGACGGCTTCACGCTGCTCGAGATGCTCGTGACGATGGCCCTAGGCAGCATCCTCATGGCGATGAGCGTGTGGGGAGTGCACTCCTACATGGTCGCGCAGCGGCACTCGGGAACAGTGAGCGATGTGCGCAGCACCTTGCGGAACTCCGCCGAGAAGGCGCTCTCCGAGGGCAGGGCCTACTGCGTCTACTTCACTGCCAACACCTACTCGATGTACCGCTACGACTGCACGGTCGCGGCCAACAAGGTCCGCGGCCCGATCAACGTGCAGGACCCGGGCATCGTGTTCAGCGGTGTGAGCTTCCCAGCTCCCGCGACCCCGAACCCGAACCAGACCACCGCCTGCCCGTCGGCCGGCCGGTGTGCCTACTTCTACCCCCGCGGCACGGCCCTGGCCGGAAGCCTCAACGTCGTGCGCGCCGGGAAGTCGTACACGATCACCGTGGAAGGGCTGACCGCACGTGTCTCGTCGAGCTGACGCCCTTCGCCGCCGGCTGCGGCGGCGCAACGACGACGGGTTCACGGTCGTCGAGATCATCGTGGCGCTGATCATCATCGCCATCGTGACGCTCGCCAGCGTGCCCCTGCTCGTCGCCGGCGCGAAGGCGGCCAACTCCGCGAAGCTGCACACTGCTGCGAAGAACCTCGCACAGCAGCGGCTGGAGTCGATGCGTGACCTGCAGTTCCACGTCGATCGGCAGAACGGCCCGTTCGTCGACCTGCTCGACGTCTACTACACAGACCTCAACACCACGCCGGTCAGCCGCACCCGCGCGGGGGAGACCCTGGTCGGCCGCTGGTTCTCCAGCGGCGGCACTGCGCCGGCGCCCACCGTCGGTCCTTACTACCGGGTGAAGGTCGACCAGGTCGCTGCCGACGTCCGGTTCGGTCAGGAGATCGACACCCAGTTCCTCGACGGCAGCGGCAACGTCGTCCCGGCTGCCTCGTTCCCGAACTACAACAGCCAGACGGAGGGTCAGGACTCGCCACCGTCGTTGATGGCCGCCGTCACGGTCATCACGACCTGGAAGGACCACGGTGTCACCAAGTCCTTCACCACCTACACCCGAATCGCGGACAGCCGGGGCCTGACCGCGGCTCTCACCAGCCAGGGCCGCGCCGAGGTGCTGCGCGTCACGTCCGCCGGCCCGACCGGAAACGCCCTGACCGTCGACCTCGGCCTCGCCGAGGCGGACGGCAGCCAGTCGACCGGGTCGGCGGCGTCTGCCGACTTGCGGGCTCTGTTCGCCACTGATGTCACCGGCAACACCTACACGGGGGCGACCGGTGTCGCGACGAGCCCGTCGGGCGGCACGGTCACCAACTCGCCGGTCAACGCGGTGTCGTCCGGCGGCAGCAACTGCGGCTGGGTCAGCTCGGGGAAGACCACGGTCTCCAACGTGAGCGCCGGCACTGCCGGCGGGCTGCCGCAGGTCCCCTCGAACGTCGACACGGCGTCACCGCCGGCCAACCAGGCGACGACGCAGCTGTTCACGGCGGGTGCCGGCAACGGCAACGCTTGTGGCCTCTTCAGCTTCAACAACCAGTCCTCCAGCTATTCCAGCGCGCTCCTGCTCGGCACCTCCACACCACTGGTACGAGTGGCCGACACGACCGTCAGCGGCAACGTGGGTTCCACGAGCTCGGCATGGGTCAACGCGACCAGCATCGTCACGAGCCCGCACACGGTCACCTCGGGCGCCAACGCCTCGACGACGCGCACCATCCAGCTGTTCCCGAACGCGTCGTTCGTCACCGACGGGACGGGCCTGGTCAACATCAAGCTGACGTCGTCGTCGATCGCCTGCTCGTCGAGCGTGACCCCAGGCTCGCCACCCGTCTCCAGTGCGACCGCGAGCTACACGGTCGCGGTCGACTGGTGGACGTCCACCGGACGCTCTGCCACGCAGACGTTCACGTGGAACTCCGCCACGGGCAGCGGCTCCGCCGACCCGCTTGCGGCGATCAACCCCGCGAGCATCGTCGTCTACCAGAACGGTGGCACGACGCTGCGTCTCTCGGACTTCATCTCCTCCTGGTCGACCGCTCGAACCATCACTGAGGCGGCGGACAGCGGCGTGCACCAGATGTCCGGCATCGTCGCGATCGCGACAAAGCCGGTCCGGGACAGCGACCCGCTCTCCTCGGTCGGGCTCCAGGTCGGCAATCTCTCCTGCGTCGCGGACAACAACCGATGAACACACTGATTGGTCGCATCCGCCGGCGCCGTGACGACGCGGGCTTCACTCTGGTCGAGATGCTGGTGGCCGTCGTGCTACTGGCGGTGATCGGCACCGTCTTCATGTCGGTGATGCTCGCGGCGAAGGACAGTGCAACAGCTACCCGCTCGGTCCAGGACCTCAACGAGGAGGCCCGCCTGGGCCTCAACCGGATGGCGCGCGAGCTCCGTCAGGCGACCGTCCTCACGTCCGTGCTCAATCCGGACGGGCCGTCGTACAACGTCAACAACATCACTGCGGTGACGTTCTCCGCCGACTTCAACGGTGACGGGTGCATCAACGGTGTCATGCCCTCCCCGGCGCCGACGCCGACGCCCACCTGTGGGGCCAACGACGCGACCAACCCCGAGGTTCTGACCTACTGCTGGGACCCAGCCTCTGCGGTTCGCCAGCTGTTCCTGATCCCGGGCACGCTTGCCGGGAACTCGTGCACGGTCGCCGGTGCCAAGCCGATCCTCGCGGGCCAGGTGACGGCCTTCAAGCTGAGCTACCGCAGCAACGCCTATCTCGCGGACAGCAACAACGACGGCGTCACCACGTGGCTCGAGATGGACCAGGCAGGCCCGCCGTTCGGCAACAGCAACAGCGCGCTTGACACCGAGCTGCCGTCCGTCGACTCGATCGTCATTGCCTTGACCGTGTCGGCCAACAACCAGCACGTGCAGAACTACACCACCCAGGTCGACCTGAGGAACCTGTCATGACCCGCTCCCACCGTCAGCCCCGAGGCCTGTTCGCGCGCATCTGCGAGCGGGCGCACCGCGACGACCGCGGTATGGCGCTGATCACCGCCATCATGGTGATGATGGTGCTGACGGCGATCGGTTCCACCGTCGCGCTCGTCGGCATCAACAACATGCAGAACGCCTCGCTCGACCGCGCTTCCCAGTCGTCGCTCGGAGCCGGTGACGCCGGCGTGGCCCAGGCGATCGAGTATCTCCGCAACAACGGTGTGGGCAGCCTCAAGTGCCGGGAGAGCAACCTCGCCGCCTGCTCGGCCAACCCCGCCGGATGGAGCAACCCCACCAACCCGAAGCTCGTGCCGCTGGACAGCGCCGGTGTCGGCTGCAACGCCGGCAACAACAACTGCGCCCGCGTCTGGATCGGCATCGTGCAGGCGTTCGCCCCGCCAGCGGTCAAAGTCGGCACCTACAACATCCACTCCGAGGGCGTCTACGGCCCCGGCCCGAGCGCGCGCAACATCGTCTCGACGGTGAAGGTGGCGCCGGACAAGTTCCCGATCGGCGTCTTCGGCGAGCAGCTCAGCGGTAACGGCGGCACCAGCCTCTACACCGAGAGCCTGTTCACCCGCGACTGCGTCTCGCCGATCTGGACCGGAAGCGGCAACGGCACGCGTTTCACCGGGATCGACGCCTACTGGGGCCAGCCGGCTGCCGCCCACTCGACGACGCACGTCTCGAGCGCCAACAACTGTGGCGCCAACGGCTACGTGCACAAGAACAACACCCCATGCCCCGACGACGCTGCGCTGAACTACATGCAGAGCGGTGATGGCGGCGCAGTGACGTCCGGGAGCCAGTGCTACCGCAACTACACGCGCCCGGACGGCACGACCTACCCGGACGGCGCCTGCCCCAGCGGCGTGACCTCGACCCGCCCCGACGGGCTGTGCGACACCACCGCGTTCACGACGGCGGACCTGCAGCGTTACGGGTACCGGCCACGTGGTCTGACGGACGCGCAGTACTCCGCGCTGAAGGCGCGTGCGCAGGGCACCGGCACCTACAACATCGCAACCGGCAGCATCGGCGCGAAGATCACCGCCGCGCTCGCTGCTGGGATCAACCAGCCGGTGCTCTACTGGGACTGTTCGGCCGGTGGTTCGAACTGCTCCGGCGGTGGCGTCAGCCTCCACTACAACGACTTCCCAGGCACCGCGTTCACCACGCCCCCCACCGCGGGCGCTTGTGCGGACCCTTACCAGATCGTCACGGTCGTCGTCGAGCACGGCAACCTGACCTTCCAGGGCGGCAACAACACCTGGTTCGACGCCGCCATCTTCGTGCCGGATGGCAGCTTCGACGGCAACGGTGGCTACAACATCAACGGCACGCTGTTCAGCAACAACCTCTCGCTCGGTGGTAACCAGGGCTGGGACCTCGACACCTGCTGGGTCACCAACTTCCCGGGCGCGATCATCAGTGTGACCCAGAGCGGCTTCCGCGAGGACGACGCCAAGAACGCTCCTTGATCCTGTCGCACGGCCGGCCGCAGGTATCGTCACCTGCGGCCGCCGTGTGCGAGGAGAAGCGACGTCGAGGGGGAGTGCGTGACCGCGCTCGTGGCAGTGTTCTGCGGCGTGCTCGGGCTCGTCGTCGGCTCGTTCCTCAACGTCGTCATCTGGCGCGTGCCACGCGGTGAGTCGGTGGTTCGACCGCCCTCGCACTGCCCGCGATGCAACCGACCGATCTCGCCCCGGGACAACGTCCCGGTGCTCTCCTGGCTGATCCTGCGCGGGCGGTGCCGCCACTGCGGTGAGCCGATCTCCGCGCGCTACCCGCTTGTCGAACTCGCCACCGGCGTTCTCTTCGTGGCGTTCGCCTTTCGCTTCGGCCCGCACGCCGAGCTGCCGGCGTACCTGTACTTCGGAGCGGTCGGAATCGCGCTGGCGATGATCGACTTCGACTGCAAGCGATTGCCGGACGCTCTGACGCTCCCGTCGTACCCCGTCGGGATCGGCCTTCTGGCGCTCGCCGCCGGGTTCGGGGATGACTGGGACGCGTTCATCCGGGCGCTGCTCGCCATGGCCGTCCTGTTCGTGTTCTACGGCCTTCTGTGGTTCGTCTACCCCTCCGGGATGGGCTTCGGCGACGTCAAGCTCTCCGGCGTCGTCGGGCTCTATTTGGGCTGGGTCGGCTGGGGAGCCTTGATGGTGGGCGCCTTCGGCGGTTTCCTCGTCGGAGGGCTCGTCGGCATCGGCGTGATCCTCTTCGCCGGCGGCGGGCGCAAGTCCCGGATCCCGTTCGGGCCGTTCATGCTCATCGGCGCTCTCATCGGGATCTTCGCCGGCCAGCCGCTGGCTGACGGGTACCGCTCCCTGCTCGGCTGACCCCGCGACAGGTGTCACCCCATCGGGCGACACCCGGTCGGGCGTCACCCCCACGCCAGCGATCTTGTACGCCGCTCGGCGCAATCGGTGTGGTGCTTTCGCTCAAGGAGGCGTCTCCCACTACCGACATCACCTCCTGAAACCGCCCACGCCCGACCGGGCCCGGGGCACCGCTTGTTCGTAGCGGAAGGCAGGCGAAGGACCAGTGGCAGGACGGATGTCCGTGGGTCTCGACATCGGGACCAGCGGTGTGCGCGCGGCCGAGCTCTCGCTCGGCAAGAACGGCGCGACCTTGGAGCGATTCGGCCAGGTGGCCCTGCCGCCGGGTGCGGTGCGCGACGGTGAGGTCGTCGACGTCGACGTCGTCGCCGAAGCGATCAAGCACCTGTGGTCGTCAGCGAAGTTCTCGAGCAAGAAGGTCGTGCTCGGTGTCGCGAACCAGAAGGTGATCGTGCGGCAGGTGGACCTGCCCTGGATGCCGGAGTCCGAGCTGCGCGAGTCGCTCGCCTTCCAGGTCCAGGACTTCGTCCCGATGCCGATCGAGCAGGCGATCCTCGACTTCCACGCCGTCGACGACTTCGTCGTGGACGGCCGGCGGATGCTCCGGGTGCTGCTCGTCGCTGCGGCGCGCGACATGGTGCTCACGGCACTCGAGGCCACCAAGAAGGCGGGACTGAAGGCGGCGCAGGTCGACCTGACCCCCTTCGCGGTGCTGCGCTCGCTCGCCTGGGGCGGCAACGGCGTCAGCGTCCTGCCGCACGGCGACGCCGAGGCGCTCGTCGACGTCGGCAGCCGCGTCACCAACATCGTCGTCCACCAGAACGGCGTCCCGCGCTTCGTCCGCGTGCTGCTGATGGGTGGCGACAACGTCACTGAGGCGGTCGCCGAGCGCATGGGCGTCCCGTTCGACCAAGCGGAGGGCGTGAAGCAGCAGACGCCGCTCGGCCCGACACCGGGCATCCCCTCGAGCGACCATCCGGCGGCCCGCGTCGTCGAGACCTCCGGTCACTCGTTCGTCGAGGAGATCCGCGGTTCGCTCGACTACTACCTCGCGCAGCCGGCGTCCGTGCCGCTGCGCCGGGTCGTCGTCTCCGGTGGCGGCGCTCGCCTCGGTGGCCTCGTGCAGCGCCTCGCGCTCGGCACGCGGCTCCCGGTCGAGCCGGCGTCGCCGCTCTCCAACCTGAAGGTCGGCAAGACCGGCCTCTCGCCCGAACAGCTGAGCTACGTCGAGCCGAACGTGACCGTCCCGGTCGGGCTCGCCATGGGGGTGGCCTCGTGACCACGCAAGACGTCCAGGGACAGGTCAGCCAGGCGGCTGGCGTGCCCGTGATGCCGCGCGTCAACCTGATGCCGCCGGAGATCGCGGAGGCCGCGCGCTTCCGTCGTTTCCAGCTGGCGATGGGGGGCGCGGTCGTCGCGGCCGTCGCCGTCGTCGGGCTGCTCTACACGCAGGCACACCACGGCGTGTCCAGTGCGCAGTTCGAGCTCTCGCAGGCGCAGCAGCAGCACACTGCGCTGCAGGCGCAGCGCGCCCGGCTCCAGAGCGTCGACGACGTCTACACGCAGGTGGCCGCCAAGAAGGCGATGCTGCAGCAGGCGATGGGCGACGAGATCCGTTGGTCTCGCTACCTGACCGACCTGTCGCTGCGCATCCCTGACAAGGTCTGGCTCACCAACGTGTCGGCGACGGAGACTGCAGGATCGGCCGCTGCGGCCACGACCGCTGCCACGTCGACAGTTCCGACCGGCATCGGCACCGTGACGTTCGCGGGCACCGCGTTCAGCCACGACGACGTCGCCACCTGGTTGGAGATGCTCGCGAAGGAGCGCGGCTTCACCAACGCGTACTTCTCCAACTCGACGGAATCCAAGATCGGAGAGAAGGGCGTCGTGACGTTCTCCTCCTCGGTGACCTTGGACGACAAGGCCAAGTCCGGCCGTTACACGCAGCCGGCGGGGAGCTGAGATGAACAAGATGCGTCAGTGGTCGATGCTGACGGCGGTCGCTGTGCTCGTCGTGCTGGCGGCGGGATGGTTCCTCGCCGTCTCGCCGCAGCGCCACCACGCAAGCGACCTTCGCGCCCAGACTGCTTCCCAGCAGGCGGCGAACAGCACGCTGAGCAGTGAGGTGGCGAGGCTTCAGCAGCAGAAGAAGGGCCTGCCCGCCCAGCAGCGGCTGCTCGCCCGCATCGGCACGCAGATCCCGGACAACCCGGCGCTGCCGACGCTGATCCGTCAGCTGACGACAGCCGCCACGGCGGCGGGTGTCGACCTGGTCTCGATGTCGCCGTCGGCACCGACCCCGGTCAGCACTACTGCGGCCGCCGCCCCGGCGACGACAGCCGCCGCCGGTGCCTCGCCCCTCAACCAGATCTCGCTCAACCTCAACGTCAAGGGCAGCTACTTCAACCTCGAAAGCTGGTTCTCAGCGGTCGAGAAGCTGTCCCGCGCGATGATGGTGACGCAGTGGTCGATCGCGCCGGCCACCGGCTCGGGCACGGCTGCCGCCACGACCGGCACGACGTCTGGCTCGACTGCGACCACTGCCCAGGACCCGCCCGGCACGATGACCGCGACCTTGACGGCGCTCGTCTTCGACTCGCCGCGGGTGTCCCCGACCACGGTTTCCCCGGCTGTCGTCGCTCCGGCGCCGGCGAACTAGGAGTGCCACGAGATGACTGAGCAGACTTTTCCCACTGGTGGCACCGCTCTCGCCGAGCCGCCGCTGCCCACGCTGCCGCTGGACGGCGGTGACAGCGAGGACCCTGGTAACCGCCGCAAGCTCCTCCTGGTCGGCGTTGTCCTCGCCGTCCTGGTCCTCGCGATCGCGGCGTACTTCCTGCTCCTGAAGGGCGACTCGTCGACCCCGACGAGCAGCGGCTCGCCCGTGACGCCGGCGGCGGCCGCACCTGTCAAGCCGCACAAGGCGCACGTCGCGAAGCCGGTCGCGCTGCCCAAGCACTTCAAGGGTCACGTGGGGCGCGACCCGTTCAACCCGCTCTACACGGCGCCTGTCGCCGCGCCGGCGGCACCGAGCGGGACGACCGGCGGCTCGACCACGACCGACGGTTCGACGCCGACCACGACCGACGGTTCGACGCCGACCACGACCGACGGCTCCACCCCGACCACGACCCACAAGGCCGTCTACCGGCCGATCTGGATCCAGCTGCGCAAGGTCACCGCGAAGTCCGTGGTCTTCGCGATCGGATACAGCAACAACAAGAACCTGCGCGTCTCGCGGTTCGTCGTGGACGTGCCCAAGCACAACGGTCAGACGCTGTTCGCCAACCGGTTCTCGCTGCTGAGCGTGTCCGGCGAGAAGGTCATGCTGAAGTACGGCGACGGGTCGCCGTTCCTGCTCGACCTGCAGCACAACACGATGATCGTGAACTGACACCACAGCACCTCCCGAACGGCCCCCGTGCGCGTCGCGCACGGGGGCCGTTCGCGTCTGTCAGACAGAATGGGCGGCATGCTGCGTTGGCTGACTGCGGGCGAGTCGCACGGACCCGCCCTCGTCGGCGTGCTCGAAGGCGTTCCGGCCGGGGTGCGGATCACCACCGAAGAGGTCGTCGCAGAGCTCGCCCGCCGCCGCGCGGGCTACGGCCGCGGGGCGCGGATGTCGTTCGAGCAGGACGAGGTCGAGATCCTCGGCGGGCTCCGCCACGGCGTCAGCCTCGGCTCACCGATCGCGATCCGGGTCGGCAACACCGAGTGGCCCAAGTGGGAGCAGGTCATGGCTCCAGACCCGGTCGACGCGGCGGAGCTCGAGTCGCAGGCCCGCGCGGCGCCGCTCACCCGACCGCGGCCGGGGCACGCCGACCTCGTCGGCATGCAGAAGTACGGCTTCGACGACGCCCGGCCGGTGCTCGAGCGAGCCAGCGCGCGCGAGACCGCTGCCCGGGTGGCCCTTGGCGCGGTCGCCAAGGCGTTCCTCCACCAGGTCTATGGCACCGCGGTGCTCAGCCACGTCGTGGGCATCGGCACGGTGTCGGCTCCCGACGGTGTCGTCCCGGGCCCCGACGCACTGCCGGCCGTCGACGAAGACCCGGTGCGCTGTGTCGACCCCGAGACGTCGGCGGCGATGGTCGAGGAGATCGACCGCGCGCGAAAGGACGGCGACACCCTCGGCGGCGTCGTCGAGGTCGTCGTGCACGGCTTGCCGCCGGGGCTGGGCAGCCACACGCACTGGGACCGGCGGCTCGACGCCCGCCTCGCCGCGGCCCTGATGGGCATCCAGGCCATCAAGGGTGTCGAGATGGGCGACGGCTTCGCCACCGCGCGGCGGCGTGGCAGCGAGGCGCACGACGAGATCGAGAGCCGCGAGGGCCGGTTGCGCCGGCGCACGTCGCGCTCCGGGGGCACCGAAGGCGGCATGAGCACAGGCGAGGTCCTGCGCGTGCGCGCGGCGATGAAGCCCATCTCCACCGTTCCCCGCGCGCTCGACACCGTCGACGTGGCGACCGGCGACCCCGCGAAGGCCATCAACCAGCGTTCCGACGTCTGTGCTGTTCCCGCCGCGGGCGTCGTCGCCGAGGCCATGGTGGCGCTCGTCCTCGCCGACGCCACCCTCGAGAAGTTCGGCGGCGACTCCGTCGACGAGACCAAGCGCAACGTCGACAGCTACCTGTCGACGCTGGCCGTCCGATGAGCCCCGAGGTCGTGCTCGTCGGACCGCCCGGCGCGGGCAAGACGACGGTCGGTCGCGCGGTCGCCGCGCGCCGCGGCGTGGCGTTCCGTGACACCGACAGCGACGTCGAGGAAGTGGCCGGCAAGTCGGTCGCCGACATCTTCGTCGAGGACGGCGAGGCGGCCTTCCGCGAGCTGGAGCGCCAGGCCGTCGCCCGTGCCCTCGACGAGCACGACGGCGTGCTCGCGCTCGGCGGCGGAGCGGTGCTCGACGAGCGCACGCGGGCGGCACTGGCCGGCCACCGGGTCGTCTTCCTCGACGTCGGGCTCGCTGCTGCTGCCGAGCGGGTGGGCTTCACCCGCAGCCGTCCGTTGCTCGTCCTCAACCCGCGGGCCGAGCTGCAGCGGATGCTGACCGAGCGCAGACCGGCGTACGAAGCGGTCGCCACCCACGTGGTCGGCACCGACGGCCGGGAGGTCGAAGAGGTCGTCGACGAGGTCGTTTCTCTGCTGGACGGCGCGTCATGACCGCGACCGAGTCGACGACGACGATCTCCGTCGGCGGTCCCGCGCCGTACGACGTCCTCGTCGGGCCAGGCGTCTCGACACAGGTGCCGGCCGCTCTCGACGGCGTGACGTCCGTGGTCGTCGTCCACGACAGCCGGCTGGCGAGGCTTGCCGCGCCGGTGTCGGCGGCGCTCGCGTCCGCCGGGCGGCGGGTGACGACGGTCGAGATCCCGCCGGGGGAGCAGGCGAAGACGCTCGCAGTCGTGTCCCGGTTGTGGGACGACTTCGCCGCCGCCGGTCTCACTCGATCCGACGCGGTCGTCGGTGTCGGCGGAGGTGCGACGACAGACGTCGTGGGGTTCGCCGCCGCCACGTGGCTGCGCGGCATCCGCGTCGTGCACGTGCCGACGACGTTGCTCGCCATGGTCGACGCAGCGGTCGGCGGCAAGACCGGCATCAACACCGCCGCGGGCAAGAACCTCGTCGGCTCCTTCCACCCGCCGGCCGCTGTCCTCGTCGACCTCGACCTGCTCACGACCCTCCCGCCTGCCGAGTGGGTCAACGGCATGGCCGAGGTGGTCAAGGCGGGCTTCATCGCCGACCCCGCCATCCTCGACCTCGTCGAGGCCGACCCGACCGAAGCGGCCACACCCACCGGCTCAGTTGCCCGCGAGCTGGTCGAACGCTCGATCACGATGAAGGCGCGGGTGGTCTCGGCCGACCTCAACTTTCCAGCACAGTGGGATCCGAAGCTTGGAATTCACGTGACTTGAAGTCGCGGCC
>JADMIO012610865.1_pt1 | contig 16573 bp, 15 predicted proteins | sample 8958161 | NCBI WGS metagenome assembly JADMIO01 (sample SAMN16585339, study PRJNA669376) | soil metagenome | isolation source: Crop rotation soil | place: USA: Cullars Rotation, Alabama | collected 2011
TCCGGAGGATCCGAAGACGAAGGTGCTGGAGAAGATCGAGCGCCAGACGTTCCGCGCCGCGAAGATCGTCAACGGCCTGCTCAACCTGTCGCGGCCCGGCACGCCGGCGATGCCGGACGTGGCCGCCGTGGACGTCAACACCATCATCGCCGACGTGCTGTCGCTGCTCGAGCACCAGTTCCAGCTGCAGCGCGTGACCGTGCGGCGCGAGCTCACCGGACAGCCGGTGATGGTGCTCGGCGCCGAGCAGAAGCTGCAGCAGGTCTTCCTCAACCTGTTCCTCAACGCCAAGGACGCGATGCCGAAGGGCGGCTGGCTGTCGATCGCGACCCGCACGGAACGCGGCGAGGCGCTGGTCGAGATCTCCGACACCGGCTCCGGCATCCCGAGCGAATACCTGGCGCGCATCTACGATCCGTTCTTCACCACCAAGGCCATCGGCCACGGCACCGGTCTCGGCCTGTCGATCACCTACGGCATCGTCCGCGAGCACGACGGCACCATCGACTGCGACAGCACGGTGGGTCAGGGCACGCGCTTCACGCTGCGCTTCCCGCTGGCGCCGGCCGAGCGCCTGGCGCGGGCCGTCCAGTGACGCCGGGAGCACGCTGAATGGCCCGCCACGGATCCGTGCTCGTCATCGACGACGAAGAGATCATGCGCGAGATCCTCGAGACGCTGCTCACGCGCGAGGGCTACTCCGTGCGCGTGGCGGCGAGCGGCGCCGAGGGCATCGAGCTGGCCCGGTCGGTGCCGTTCGACGCCGCCATCGTCGACGTGATGATGCCGGGGATGGACGGCATGGCCGTCCTCGAGGAGCTGAAGAAGCTCGACGACGATCTACCGGTGATGATGATCACCGCCTTCGCGTCGGTGGAAAACGCCATCGCCGCGATGAAGCGCGGCGCCTTCGACTACATCACCAAGCCGTTCAAGAACGACGAGGTGCTGGTCGTCATCCGCAACGCCATGGAGCGGCGGCAGCTGATTGCGGAGAACACCGCGCTCAAGCAGACCCTGCAGGCGCAGACACACAATTTCGCGGGCATCATCGGCCGCAGCCCGAAGATGAAACAGGTCTTCGACCTGATCATCCAGGCCGCGCCGAGCCGCTCGACGATGCTGATCACCGGCGAGAGCGGGACGGGGAAGGAGCTGGTGGCGCGCGCCATCCATACCCACTCCTCGCGTCCCGACAAGGCGTTCGTCACCGTCAATTCCGGCAACCTGCCGCCGGAGCTGCTCGAGTCAACGCTGTTCGGCCACGTCAAGGGGGCGTTCACCGGCGCCGTCTACCCGAAAAAGGGTCTTTGCGACATGGCCGACAAGGGGACGATCTTCTTCGACGAGATCGGCAACATCCCGCTCGAGACCCAGGCCAAGCTGCTGCGCGTCATCCAGGAGCGCGAGTTCATGCGCCTCGGCGGCATGGAGACGATCAAGGTGGACGTGCGCATCATCGCCGCGACCAACTGCGACCTGAAGCAGATGATGGAGGCGGGCCGCTTCCGCGAGGACCTGTTTTACCGGCTGCACGTCATCAACATCTACCTGCCGCCGCTGCGGCAGCGCAAGGAAGACATCCCGGTGCTGGCGCAGCACTTCCTCGTCAAGTACGGCGAGGAGAACAACAAGAAGGGCCTCGAGCTGGCGCCGGAAGCGCTCGACCTGCTGATGGAGTACCACTGGCCGGGCAACGTCCGCGAGCTCGAAAACGTGATGGAGCGCGCCGTCGTCCTCGCCACCGGGCCGCGCATCGGGCTCGATCTCATCCCCGATCACGTGCGCACGGCGCCGGCCTTCCAGATTCCGAAATTCGTCGTGCCGCCCGAGGGGATCTCCTTCAAGGACGTGATCACCAACGTCGAGAAGCGCCTCATCGAATCGACGCTGGAGGCCGCGGGGGGCGTGCAGAAGCGCGCCGCGGAGCTGCTCGGCATCAAGCCGACGACGCTGAACGAGATGATCAAGCGCTATGACATTGGCGTGCGGCGCGGCCGCAAGGGCGCCGGCGGCGCCGACGACGACGAGAACACGTCAGCCGCGGCTTCGTATCAGGGTGACGAGTCGCTCAAACCGTCCTAGCACCGCATCCCACCGATAGTACTGGCGGATGTACTGGCGGCCGCTCTCGCCGAGCTGCTCGCGCAGCTTGCTGCGCGTCATCAGCGTCTTCAACGCCTCGACGAATTCGTCGCGGCTGCGGTAGTAGAGGCCGCCGCCCGAGCGGCGGCAGTGTTCGACGGCCGCCTGGTTGCGCGCACAGGCGAGCACCGGCGTGCCGACCGCAAAGCTTTCCAGCACCGACAGCGCCAGCGGGTCGTCGGCGCCGGGCGCAATCGTCACGTCCGCGGCTTCGTAGGCGACCATCCGCTCGCGGTCGGGCAGCACGCCGGCCTGCCGCAGGTACGGCTCGTCCGGTATCTTCATCATCTTCACGCCCATCAGCACCAGCGCGGTGTCGCCGTCGTTGGCCGCGAAGCTGTCGAAGTACTCGAGCATCTCTTCGCAGCCGTTGTCGGGCTCCACGCGTCCCCCGTAGAGCGCCATCGGCCCGTACAGCCGATGGCGGCGGCGGAAGGGGATGCCGCGATCGGAGCGGTCGTCATCCGGATCGATCGTCTCGTCGGCGGGCCCGGCGGTCTCGTCGTCGAGCGCCGGTTCATCGGCGGGATCCTGCTGGTGCCGGGGATACGCCTGACGGTGCGACGGATCGACGCCGACGCCGACCAGCTCCTCGCGCGGGGTGTTGACGCCGAGATAGGAGCCAAGCAGCTTGCGCTCGGCGCCCGAGAGGAGGCCGATGGCGCGCGCCGACGTCACGACATCCGGCCATAGCCCGAATCGGAGAATGCGGCTGAGACGCACGCATGGAAACAGGATGCTCCGCTCCGGCGCGACGGCAATTCCATGGACGGTCGTCCAGTGAATCAGCGAGAAGAAGACGAGCGCGTCGTAGGACCGGTGCTGCCGCTTGAGGTGTTCGATCAGGCCCGGTGCGGACGGCCCGAGACGCCGGACCCACTCAGTCTCTTCCGCGCGGGAGCGCGGCACGCCAACGATGCGGTCGGTGAATTGCCGCAATCCCATGGAATCGTGTGACTGGTTGACGGCGAAGCGTCGAACGAGCACGCCACGGACGCGGTCGGCCCCTTCGCCGTACTCGTTCTTCCACGTCTGCGGATCGCGGGCCGCGGTCGTCAGCACTTCGACGTCGTGGCGGAGGCTGAGCTGCTCGGCGAGCAGGCGGCAGGCGTGCTCGGCGCCGGTGCTGATCTCGCCCCCATATCGTGGCGTGATGAAGGCGAGCTTCACGCGATGGCTCCCCGCGTCTGCGCCGCCGGTTCGCGGCCGGAGTCGACGACCGGGCCCGAGGGCAGTTGGTCGAGTACCTGCGCGGCCGCAGGCAGCGAACGCTGCCGGCGCGCGAGCCACCCGGGCAGCTTCTCCATGCGATGTGCAGGCGGATTGGTTGACAACGACGCAAACATGTCGAGATATTTCCGTTCGATCACCGGCCAGCTGTACTGGCGGTCGTAAAAGTCCCGCCCGTTGCGCCCGAGCGTCGCGGCCAGCACCGGATCGTCGAGCACCATGTCGAGCACCGCCGCGAACTCCGCCGCGTTGGCGTAGTAGAGACCGGCGTTGCTGCGCAGGCACTGCCCGAGCAGCACGTCGCAGCGCGCGTTGGCGACGACCGGGGTCCCGAGTGCCCACGCTTCGAGCGCCACCATCGACAGGCTTTCATAGTACGACGGCATGACGAGTGCCGCCGCGCCGGCGATGGCGTCGAACTTGTCCTGGTCGTCCAGCACGCCGAGATGACGGATGTGCGGGTGGCGTGGCACCTCGAGTATCGGCGTCCCCACCAGCACGAGCGTCGGCGCCGGTGAGCGTCCGGCCGCATAGCGGATGAAGAACTCGAACAGCTCCGCGCACCCCTTGTTCGCGTCGATGCGCCCGACGTAGATCACGTACGGCTCTTCGAGGCCGAACTTCGCCGTCGCGCGGGCCGGCGCGACCGACGGCGGAATGTTCGAGCCGATGCCGACGACCACGCCCGGCACGTGCGCGTTCGACGCGGCCGCATGAATCAAGGCCTGTTCCTCGGGCGAGTTGTACATGATGGCGCGGACGCCGCGAAAGATCGGCCCGAACATCGCCAGGCCGAGCGCTGCGTCGCGCTCCGCGGTCGGCACCAGCACCGCCCGGTGCGGCACCGCGCGCGCGCCGTGGTACGCATGGTAGTAGCGCGCGCAGAAAAGAAGGACGTAGTCGAACTCGTCGCCGGCATCCCGCAAGCGCGCGATCAATGCCGGGCTTGCGGGCCCCTCGCTCTCGAGCCAGTCGAGCTCGTCGTTGAGCGAATGGCGGCGGCTGAAGACATGGTCCGAGCGTAAGCCGAAATCGGCTTCGGTGCGTTCGCGCTCGACGCTGAATCGTTCGACCGGGATGCCGTTCACGCTGTCGCGGCCGGGAGGAAATTCGTTCCGCCAGGTCAGGTAATCGCGCGCACACGTCGTCAGCACGCGCACCTCGGCATGGCTTGCGAGGTGCTCCGCGAGATACCTGGCGTGCAGCTCCGCGCCGCCGCTGACGTCCACGCCGTAGCGCTGCACCACGACCGCCAGCTTCATCTGTCGACTATGCGCGGGATCGCGTCGCGCCGGCAAGGCGCCGGCGCGTCGGGGATTTCATTCCTCCGGAGCGGGAGGCGTCGGCTCCTCGGCGCGAACCGGCTCCGGTGCCGCGGGCGGTTCCTCGCGCGGCGCATCCGCCGCGGGCAGCCTGTGATCGAGCGCGACGGGTTCCGGCGCCGCGTGTTCTTCCTCGAACGCCTCGTCCCCCTCGGAGTCGTTGTCCTCGGTGTCCACGTTGCTGGCTGCTGCCGCGGTCCCGGCAGTGGTCGCGTCCGCCGGAGCGCCCGCGCCCGGGCCGCGGCGGCCGCGGCGCCGCCGGCGGCGGCGGCGTGGTGCCTCTCCTGCGGGCTGACCCTCGGCGGAGGGCGACTGCTGCGGCGCGGTGTCCGTGGGCATCGCACTCGCCGCGACAGCGATGGGCTGCTGCGCTGCCGGCGTGCTGTCGTGCTGGCGTGGCGGCCGCCCCTGCGTTCCTTCCATCGTCCGCACCCGCCGCTCGTTGAAGTCGACCTTGGTGCCGAGCGATTCGACGCGCATCGACAGGCTCTGCGCTTCGATGCCGACGCGCGAGACCTCGAGGGCCATGCGCTGCAGCAGCTCGTAATGCAGGGCGTTCCATTCCGCCTGCCGCCGGTCGCGCTCGGCTTCGCGCTGGGCGATATCGGCATTCAGCCTCGACTGCTGCGCCAGCGCGTGCGCGATCGGCGTCGGATTGAACAGCATCCGCAGCAACGGGTTGAACAGCTTGCGCAGGAAGCGAAGAAACCCGTTCGGCGAGTCGTAGAGGCTGGCTTCGTCGAATGGATACGTCGGCGCGGCCGGCGCAGCGGCGGCGTCAACGGAGACCGTCCGCTCCCCCGCCGCCCGCCGCAGTTGATCGAGCAGCTCGGGCTTCAAGCCGCGCGGATCGAGAATCGCCTCGAGCCGGCGCGCGGCCAGCTCCTGGATCTGCTGGTTCGAGAGGTCGACGCCGCTGCGCTGCGCGATGCGCGCACGGATGTCTCGCATGATCTGCTCGACGTCGACGCGCTCGGTCCGCTCGCCGCGGGTGGCCTGGTCGGGCGGTGGACCCTGCCGCCGTTCGGGTCCGCGCCGGTCGGGGCCCCGGCGCCCGCCGCGGTGGAAGTGGCCGCGGCGCCCCTGGTTGTGATCCGTCGGCATCGTCAGTACTTTCTGAAGAGCTGCCCCCACCCGGTCTGCATGAACTCGCGGATGCGCGACTGGCCGATGGTCGGGTACCACACCATGTCGTGGTACACGTTCGACGCAAACGGCGCCCACACCATCAGGGGCGAATGCAGCAGGATGCGCTCGAGCGGGCGGAGGAAGCCCTTGCGGATCATCTGGTCACCCCAGATGACGAGTGATTTCCTGGTCTGGAACCCGAAATTTTCCGTCGACACGTCGTCGCCCACCAGCTCGATCTGCGTCGGGTCCGCGATGCCGAGACCGCGCTCGTGCGCCATGCGCAGGAACGGGATCGACATCGGGTCGAAGCCCATGAGCCGGGCGGCGATCGCGTCGATCGCGACCGAATCGGACGCCGCCAGCAGCAGGTTCTTGACGCGCGGGATCATCGTCCGCGGACCTGCGCCGTCGCCGGCGACCGTGCCATCCATCACCGTGAACACCGCGGGATGGAGCTCGCGCTGCATGTACAGCAGGTCGACGAGCACTTCGTGCATGTACTTGTGCGCGTAGTGACGCACTTCACGCAGCAGCCCGCCGAAGGAGTTCTTCACCGAGCCGGTCATCACCGCGTGCCCGTGCGTCTTCACCGTCGGCAGGTGAAGAATCTGGCGCCCGGGATAGATGGCCGGAATCTGGATGCCGTCAGGAAAGATCTGATTGAGCTTCAGCAGCGGGCTCTTGAACCGGTAGACCTGCCAGTCCACGTCCGTCAGCGGCTGGAAGGTGAGGCCGTGGCGCTGCAGGACCGACTCCCAGCGGTTGTTGCGGCACCCTTCGCGCGGATTCGTGACCACGGTCTTGTTCTCGATCGGGATCAGGCGGCTCCGCGAGTACCCGTCGGCGAGCATCTTGGACACGACGCCGTCCACCTGCCACGGCTGCGACGAGCACGAAGGGAAGTACTTCGTCCACGAGAGGTTCAGCTTGAGGAGCGTGTCGCGGTCGCGCGACAGCGTGTCGCGGTAGCCGGCCAGGTCCATCACGCGCCCGTAGTCGGCGATGACCGTGTCCGGCCGCGTCCGCACGACCGCCACCCGTGCCGTGCGGGCGCGCGGCGCGCGCTCGGGCGTCGATGGAGCCTCGATGGTGACTGGTGTCATTCAATTACCCAGCGGCGTGTACAGCAGGACGATGACGCTGGCCGCCCAGAGCGCCACGCAGCCCAGAAGCGGGCGATCGGTCAGCAGCATCGCCGCCGGGCTGCCGCCCCCACGCTTCTGGTGCACCAGATAGAGATATCGGAAGATCCCGTAGAGAACAAAAGGAATCGTGAGGCCGAGCTTTGTCGTCCCCAGGCGGGCGGCCGTATCGGCGCTCGTCGCATAGACCGTATAGGCGATGAGGGTGGACGACGTCACGACGCCGATCATCTGGTCCAGGAGGTAGGGTGAGTACTCCTCGAGGATGCGCCGGTGGTCCATGGCCGACTCGGCCAGCAGCGTCAGCTCGTGCCGCCGCTTGCTGAGCGCCAGGAAGAGCGCCAGCAGGGTGGTGCAGACGAGCAGCCAGTTTCCGATGGGGACGTCCACCGCCACCGCCCCGGCAATCGCCCGCAGCACGAACCCCGCGGCGATCATCAGCACGTCGAGAATGACGACGTGTTTGAGCGCCACGGAGTAGAGGACCAGGGCACCGACATAGAGGGCCGCCACCGCGCCGAGCGGCCGGTTGATGGCAAAGGCCGCCGCCACCCCGCCCGCGCCGAGCATCGCGCCGGCGGCGACCGCCGTGGACGACGCCAGCTGCCCGGAGGCGATCGGGCGCTCCCGTTTCAACGGATGGTTCTGATCCGCGTCGCGATCGGCGACGTCGTTGAACAGGTAGACGGCGCCGGAGAGGGCGCAGAAGATGACGAACGCCTCGACGGCGAGCGCCACCGCGGACGGTTCGAGCAGGCGTCCGCCGAACACGACGCCGGCCAGCACCAGCAGGTTCTTGGTCCACTGTTCCGGCCGCAGCGAGACGAGCAGGAGCCCGGCGGTCGACTGGGCCCGCACGGCCCGTGCCGGTGCGACGTCGGTGTCCGCCGTTAGACCCTCGCGGACGTGAAGCTGCGGACGGCGTCCGCTTCGCTCTCGTAGGTCTCGAACACGGTGAGCAGTTTGGTGATCGACAGCAGGTCGGTGATCCGCTTCGTCAGGTTGAGCAGCTTGAGGCTGCCGCCCTGGCGGGTGATCGTCGTGTAACCGCCGACGATCTGGCCGAGGCCCGCGCTGTCGATGTACGGCACGTCTTCGAGGTTCAACACGACCTTGCGGCGGCCCTGCTGCAGGAGGCTGTTGATCTTGTCCTTCAACAGCTCGTCGCCTTCCCCGAGCGTCATCTTGCCCTTCAGATCCAGGACGGTGACGTCGCCCGCGGATCGTTCTTCGATCTGCATGGTTGAAGATTATAAAGGGAGAAGGACCAGACACGTGGTCTGGTCCCGTGTTGTCGTTGGCGGTGATCCGAAAAGCGAAACGACTAGCCGCCGGCGCCCGCGAACTTCCGTTGCTGGAAGCACTCCTTGCAGAAGACCGGTCTGCCCTGCGTCGGTCGGAACGGCACCGTCGTATCCTTCCCGCACGCGGAGCACGTGGTCTGGGTCTCGACACGGTCGCGCATCGAGGGGCCCGCGCTCACCCGGTTTGCCCGCTTGGCCTTGCACCCCTTGCAGCGTTTCGGTTCGTTCTTGAACTGCTTGTCGGCGAAGAAGAGCTGTTCACCGGCCGTCCAGATGAACTCCGACCCGCAGTCCACACACCTAAGGGCCTTGTCCTGGAACTCCATCGGTCGCCACCTTTGCTCGTCGTCGATCCTCGCCTCGCCGCCGCCTTACTCACTCGGATTCGCGTCGAAGCTTCTTGCGATTACGCTTTCTCGCCAGCGCCTGCTTGGCGCGGCGTTTGTCTCCCGGCTTCAAGTAGAACGAGTGCTTCTTGATGTCCTTGATGATGTCTTCCTGCTGCACCTTCCGCTTGAACCGTCGGAGAGCGCTCTCGATGGATTCGCCCTCCTGAATCTTGACTTCAGCCACCCTGTGATACACCCCCTCTAGTGGGCTTCAGCCGCCTGGCCGCTCATTGCGCGGCCGCGGTCTCCCTGTGACGGCCTTTGAAAATGGCCGAACATGCTACGCTATCACAGGCAGGCGCGGATTCTAGGCGCATTGCCTCGTGACGTCAACGAAATAGTCGGGCTTCTGCGTCCTGTTTTTCCTTCTCGCATTTCCGTGTGCAAACCCGCTGGTAACCTGCTGGTGCCGGGCTAGTTATCTCCGGTTTCCGTGAGGATTCTCATCGTCGGCGGCGGCGCGCGAGAGCATGCGTTTGCGTGGAAGCTCTCACAGGAACGTGCAGTAGAGCATGTGGTCTGCGCGCCGGGGAACCCGGGCATGGCATCAGTAGCGCGCTGCGTGCCCGCCGATGCCGCCAATCCCGATCAACTGCTGGCCGTTGCGGAGCGTGAAGACGTCGATCTGACGGTCGTCGGTCCCGAAGTTCCCCTCAGTCGCGGCATCGTCGATCAATTCACCGCGCGTGGACGTCCGATCGTCGGGCCATCAGCCGCCGCCGCGCAGCTCGAATCGAGCAAGGCGTTCGCGAAAGACTTCATGGCTCGGTGTGGCGTGCCCACGGCGCGCTTCCGCATCTGCGATTCGGCCGATGCGGCGCGCCGCGCCATCGCCGGCGATGCGTTCGGCTATCCGCTGGTGATAAAGGCCGATGGTCTCGCTGCTGGCAAGGGCGTCGTCATCGCCGAGGATCGCACCGCCGCGGAGGCGACCATCCGCGACGTGATGGTCAACAGAAAGTTCGGAGCGTCGGGGGAGCGCGTCGTGCTCGAGGAGTTCCTCACCGGTAACGAAGCGTCGTACTTCGTGCTCGCGGATGGCGCCGCGTTCATGCCGCTGCAGTCGGCGCAGGACCACAAGCGCATCTTTGACGATGACCGCGGGCCGAACACCGGCGGCATGGGAGCGTTTGCGCCCAGTCCGCTGATCACGCCCGACGTCGAACAGCAGATCACCGAGACCATCGTGCGTCCGGTGCTCGACGGGATGCAGCGCGAGGGGTACCCGTATCGCGGCTTCCTCTACGTCGGACTGATGCTCACCGCCGCGGGACCGTACGTCATCGAGTTCAACGTGCGCTTCGGCGATCCAGAGGCGCAGGTGGTGCTGCCGATGCTCGACGAGGACTTGTCCGCGCTGCTAGTGGCCGCCGCACGCGGCACGCTGCCGTCGCGGCCCGCGCGGTTCAGCGGCCAGGCTCATGTCGGCGTCGTCCTGGCTGCCGGCGGCTACCCGGACACGGTCGAGACCGGTAAGGTAATCACGGGAATCGAGGCCGCGTCGGAGGTCCCGAACGCGGTCGTCTTCCACGCGGGCACGGCGCGTCACAACGGCCAGCTCGTCACCGCGGGCGGCAGGGTGCTGACCGTCGTGGGACGCGGCGCCGCGTACCGCGATGCGATTGCCACCGCGTATTCGGCGGCGTCGAAGATCAGCTTCGAGGGAATGCAGTTCCGCCGCGACATCGGCCGCAAGGCGTTATGAAGTACGCGATCGTCACGTTCGGGTGCCGCGTGAACCAGGCCGACTCGTTCGTCATCGAGGAGGAGCTGCGCCGCCGCGGCGGTGAGGATGTCGCGCCCGAGAACGCCGAGCTCGTCATCGTCAACTCGTGCTCGGTTACCGCCACTGCGGACCAGGGGACGCGGCAGACGATCCGCCGCATCGTGCGCAGCAATCCCGGCGTCAGGGTGGTGGTAACCGGGTGCTACGCCACGCGCCGGCCGCAGGACATTCGCGAGCTGCCGAACGTGGTGCGTGTCGTGCCGAACGACGACAAGGACGCGCTGGTCAGCCTGCTCGAGCGCGACGGCGAGCTGACGACGGCGCAGCGCTTCGCCGGGGCGGACGGACCATGCGGCCTGGCGCTGGCGCCCGGCATCGCCGGCCGGACGGCGCTGACGCTGCGCGTGCAGACCGGATGCGACGAGCGCTGCAGCTACTGCATCATCCCAAGCACGAGGGGGACCGGACGATCCCGCGTCCTCGCCGACGTCGAGCGTGACGTCCGGCGTGCCGTCGACGCCGGCTATCGCGAGGTCGCCATCACCGGCGTGCATCTCGGCTCGTACGGCCGCGACCTGGGAGACGGCTCGACGCTGACCGGCCTGATGCGCCGCCTCAGCGAATGGCCGGACGACGTGCTGTTCCGCATCAGCTCACTCGAGCCAATGGACTGCACGCCCGACATCGTCGACATCGCCGCGACGTCCCGCCGCATCGCGCCGCACTTTCACCTGCCGCTGCAGCATGGCTCGGATGCGATGCTTGCGGCGATGAACCGGCCTTACACCGCCGCGTATTACCGGCACCTGGTCGGGCACATCAAGTCGCGCATGCCGCATGCCGCCATCGGCACCGACGTCATCGTCGGGTTCCCGGGCGAGACGGAGGCAGACTTCCGCGCGCTGTGCGATGTGCTCGAGCCACTGCCGCTCGCGTATGCGCACGTCTTCCCGTACTCCGATCGTCCGGGCACCGCCGCCGCGTCCCTGGCGAACAAGGTCGATGGTCAGACGGTGCGGACACGGGCACGCGCGGTGCGGGACATCGCCGCCCGGCACGCCGGCGCCTTCCGGCAGTCTCAAGTCGGCCGCACGATCCGTGCGCTGACCGTTGACGACGGGCAGGCGGTCGTGACCGAGAACTACCTGAAGCTGTCTCTGAAGGAGCGGCGCCCCAGAAATGAATGGGTTGCGGTGCGCGTCAGCAGCGATTCGCGCGGCGAGGTGGTGTAGTCAGGAGGGAAGCAGCAGCGCCATCTGCTGCGCCGCGGACTTCTTGACGCCCCCTTCGACGATCAGCTGCCCGCACGCGGCGCGAATGTCCTGGCCGCGGCTTTTACGCACCGACACGGTAAGGTGGCGGTCGGCGAGAATCTGCGCGAAGCGATCGACGCGCTCGTCCGACGGCCGGGCGTACGGGATTCCGGGTGCGGGGTTCAGCGGGATGAGATTCACCTTCGCCTTGATCCCGGACAGCAGCCGCGCCAGCCGCCGGGCGTCCTCGGGCGAATCGTTCACCTGATCGAGCATCACGTATTCGAAGGTGATGCGGCTGCGTTTCTTGAGCGGGAAACGCCGGCAGGTCTCGAGAATCTCCGCGAGCGGATACTTGCGGTTCGGCGGCACCAGCTCGCTTCGCTGCTCGTCGGTCGTCGCGTGCAGCGAGATGGCGAGGTTCGGCATCAGCGGCTCGTGGGAGAGGCGCTGCAGGCCGGGAACGATGCCCACGGTCGAAAGGGTCACGCGGCGGGGCGAGACCGCCAGACCGGTCTCGCTGTGCAGTATGCGCAGCGCCTTCATCGTGTGGTCGTAGTTGTGGAGCGGTTCGCCCATCCCCATCAAGACGATGTTGAACGGATGGTCGAGCAGGTCCGTCGCCGCGGCCAGCACCCGCACCTGTCCTGCGATTTCACCGGCGGTCAGGTTTCGCACGAGGCCCATCTTTCCCGTCAGGCAGAAGCCGCATCCCATCGCGCAGCCGACCTGCGTCGAGATGCAGAACGTCATGGCGGGTGTGTCCGGGATGAACACCGCTTCGATGCGGCGATGGTCGGCGAGCTCGAGGACGAACTTGCGGGTCCCGTCGATCGATCGCAGGTCGGACACGACGGCCGGGGTGACGATGTCGAAGTCCGCAGCCAGGCGCGCGCGGAGATCCTTCGACAGGTCGGTCATCTTCTCGAAATCGACGATGCCACGCCGGTAGATCCAACGGTAGAGCTGCCGGGCGTGAAACCGTTCGCATCCGCGCGTTTCCAGCGCGCTCTCGAGCTCGGGCAGTTCCAGCTCAGCCAGGTTGAGACGTGAAGCACTCATGCTATGTCTCGCATTTCCTGAAGGATGCAAGCATTCGATTCTAGCAAATCGGATCCGCGGAGCCGGCGCGATTGCCGCGCGCGGGCGGCCGATGGCGGAATCGTGTATTGCGGCGCAAATCGCGCGCGTGTTATCATGCGTCTGTTCTTCTAATTCCCTGCCTGTCAACGATTTGCGGCACATCGCCGCGGACGGTGAGAGGCGCTGACCTCGGCAGATTCCCAAAGCATTCGTGACGCATCCACACATCGTCCGTGACGTGCTTCCGAACGGACTCAGGCTACTTACCGAGCGGATGGCGCATGTGCGGTCTGTCAGCATCGGTGTCTGGCTCGCTCGCGGGTCCCGGCATGAGCCGCAGGAGCAGAGCGGCATCGCCCACTTCGTCGAGCACATGCTCTTCAAGGGGACGGCAAACCGCAGCGCCGAGGACATCGCCCAGACGATCGACTCGATTGGCGGGCAGATGGACGCCTTCACCGCGAAGGAATACGCGAGCTACTACATCAAGGTCCTCGACGAGCACCTGCCGCTGGCCGTAGACGTGCTCGCCGACATCGTCCGCCGGCCGGCGTTCAGCCAGGACGATATCGAGCGCGAAAAGAAGGTCGTCCTCGAAGAGATCAAGATGGTCGAGGACACGCCGGACGATCTCGTCCACGAGCTCTTCACCGAGAACTTCTGGGTCGATCATCCGCTCGGCCGGCCCATTCTCGGCACTCCCGAAACGGTGGAAGGGCTATCGCGCGACGCGCTGCGCGCCTATTTCACCGACGTCTACAGCGCGCCGAACATGATCATCGCCGCGGTCGGCAACGTGGAACACCAGCAGGTGCGCGACCTGGTCGAGTCCGCCTTCGGCACCGTGTCGAGCACCAGCCAGGACCTGTCCACCGCGCGTCCGCGCGTCGAGCCGCGCATCATCATCCGCAACAAGGAGCTCGAACAGAGCCACGTCTGCCTCGGCACGAGCAGCTACCAGCAGGATCACGAGGACCGGTATTCGAGCTACGTGCTCAATACGGTGCTCGGCGGATCGATGAGCTCGCGGCTGTTCCAGAATGTGCGCGAGAAGCGCGGCCTGGCGTATGCCGTCTTCAGCGGCCTGAGCGCCTATCGCGACGCCGGTTCGATGACCATTTACGCCGGCTGCGCCAACAGCGCCATCGGCGAGCTGATCGATGTCGTCGTCGTCGAGCTGCGGCGCATGAAGGACGAGCTGCTGCCGGAGTCGGAGCTGCGGCGCGCCAAGGATCATCTCAAAGGCAGCCTCATGCTGAATCTCGAGAGCACCTCGAGCCGCATGTCGCATCTGGCCCGGCAGGAGATCTACTTCGACCGGCAGTTCGGCCTCGACGAAACGCTCGAGGGGGTCGAACGGGTGTCCCAGGCCGACGTGCAACGGGTGGCGCGCGACCTGCTGCGCGACGGCGCGCTCGCCGCCACGGTTCTGGGAGCCGTCAACGGTCTCAAGATTCCACCGGAGAGACTGTCGCTGGGATGATTCCGAGGTACACGAACCCGGAAATGGGTCGCGTCTGGAGCGACCAGCGGAAATACGAGACCTGGCTGCAGGTCGAGGTCGCCGCGGTCGACGCGATGGCCCGTGCCGGGGTCGTGCCTGACGAAGCGGCGCGCGACATCCGCGCGCGCGCCCGCTTCACCATCGACCGCATCGAGGAGATCGAGCAGGTCACGCAGCACGACGTCATTGCCTTCACCACCGCCGTTGCCGAGCACGTCGGGCCTTCCGCGCGGTGGCTGCATTTCGGCCTCACCTCCTCGGACGTGATCGACACCGCGCAGGCGCTGCAGATGCGCGATGCCTGCGACCTGGTCCTCAAGGGCCTGCACGCGCTGATGGACGCGGTGCGCATGCGCGCGGAGGAGCACCGCCGCACGCCGATGATCGGCCGCACGCACGGTGTGCATGCGGAGCCGATGACGTTCGGATTGAAGCTGGCGCTGTGGTACGCGGAGCTCGTCCGCGACGTGACGCGCATCGAGCGCGCGCGCGAGGGAATTTCGGTCGGCAAGCTCTCGGGCGCGGTCGGCACCTTCGCTCACGTGCCGCCGTCGATTGAAGCCGACGTCTGCCGGACGCTCGGCCTCGCGCCGGCTCCGGTCGCCTCGCAGGTCATCCAGCGCGACCGCCATGCCGAGCTGCTGTCCGCGCTCGCCATCGCGGGATCGTCGCTGGAGAAGTTCGCGCTGGAGATCCGCGGCCTGCAGAAGACGGAGATCGGCGAGGTCGAGGAGCCGTTTGCCAAGGGGCAGAAGGGCTCGTCGGCGATGCCGCACAAGCGCAATCCCATCGGCTGCGAACAGATCGTCGGGCTGGCGCGCCTGCTGCGCGCCAATGCGGGCGCGGCCTTCGAGAACAACGCGCTCTGGCACGAGCGGGACATCTCCCACTCGTCGGTCGAGCGTGTCATCCTGCCCGACAGCTTCATCGTGCTGGACCACATGCTGCGCCGCTTCACGCGCATCGTCGGCGGCATGGTCGTCTATGCCGAGCGCATGCGGGAGAACCTCGAGCGCTCGCGCGGCGTCGTGTTCTCCGGCACCGTGCTCCTCGAGCTGGCGCGCCGCGGCGTCTCCCGTGAGCAGGCATACGAGTGGGTGCAGCGCAACGCGATGCGGGCGTTTCACGAGCAGCGCGAGTTCAAGTCGCTGCTGCTGGCCGACGCCGACGTGACGCGCGTGCTGCCGCCGGCGGACATCGAGCGCGCGTTCGATCTCGACGAGCAGTTGCAGCACGTCGATCACATCTTTAGTCGCGTTTTTCAGGAGGTGGCGGTGTAATGCGCGTCCGCGTGTTCGTAACGCTCAAGCCGTCGGTCTTCGACCCGCAAGGCAGGACCGTCACCGACGCCCTGCACACGCTCGGCTTTCCGGCGGTGAAGGACGTGCGCCAGGGGAAGTACTTCGAGCTCGACATCGACTCAACCTGCCCGGACGACGCGCGCGCGCTGGCGGAAGAGGCGGCGGGCAAGCTGCTGTCGAATCCGGTGATCGAAAGCTATCGCATCGAGCTCGTCGACGGAGTCGTCGCATGAAATTCGCCGTCGTCGTCTTTCCCGGATCCAACTGCGACCACGACGCGCACTACGCGGCCGAACAGGTCCTCGGCCAGCAGGCCGAGTACATCTGGCACAAGGAGACCAGCCTCAAGGGGGCGGATGCGGTCCTTCTTCCCGGCGGGTTCGCGCACGGCGATTACCTGCGGACCGGAGCGATCGCGCGCTTCTCCCCGATCATGGCCGAGGTGCAGCGGTTCGCCGACGCCGGCGGCCCGGTCCTGGGCATCTGCAACGGCTTCCAGGTGCTGCTCGAGGCGGGACTGCTGCCGGGGGCGATGCTGCGCAATCGGAGCCTCCAGTACCAGTGCGAACACGTGCTCGTCCGGGTCGAGCAGACGGACACGCCGTTCACCAGCGCCTGCCGGCCCGGTCAGGTCCTGCGCATCCCCATCGCCCACGGAGAAGGCAACTACTACGCCGAGCCCGACGTCGTGGCGCGGCTGGAGAAGAACCGGCAGATCGTCTTCAGGTATACGAACGCCGAGGGCGCCGTCACCGCGGAATCGAACCCGAATGGCTCGGTGGCCAACATCGCCGGGCTGTGCAACGAGCAGCGGAACGTCGTCGGCCTGATGCCGCACCCGGAGCGCGCGTGCGAGATGGCGCTTGGCAGCGCCGACGGCCTGGTCCTGTTCCAGTCGGTGCTCGCGGCGGTGACGCACGGGGCGTTCTCGAGTACGGCGAAGGCGGTCGCGGCCGCACGATGACGATTGCTGCCGACGTACTCGATCCTTTCCAGCACAGTGGGATCCGAAGCTTGGAATTCACGTGACTTGAAGTCGCGGC
>JADMIO011486972.1_pt1 | contig 16570 bp, 16 predicted proteins | sample 8958161 | NCBI WGS metagenome assembly JADMIO01 (sample SAMN16585339, study PRJNA669376) | soil metagenome | isolation source: Crop rotation soil | place: USA: Cullars Rotation, Alabama | collected 2011
GCCGCGACTTCAAGTCACGTGAATTCCAAGCTTCGGATCCCACTGTGCTGGAAAGTCCCCTGGCGCATCCCCTGCGTCGGGTCGTGGTCCTCCCAGAAGGTCCTGAGGAGGTCCTGGTAGCTCAGCTTCTTCGGGTCGTAGACCACGCGCACGATCTCGGCGTGCCCGGTCTGCCCCGACGAGACCTCGTCGTAGGTCGGGTTGGGCGTACTGCCGCCCGCGTAGCCGACCGCGGTCGAAACGACGCCCGGCAGGTGAAAGAAGTGCTGCTCGGCGCCCCAGAAGCAGCCCATGCCGAAGTAAGCGACCTCGGTCCCCGGCGGCCGGACATCGAGCGCCGTGCCGAAAAGGTAATGTTTCTCATGAATTGGCATGGCAGCAGCGCGCCCGGGGAGCGCCTTGCCAGGCTCCGGCAAGTGGCCCTTGTCGGCCATGCCGCAGTTCGCGAACACGAACAGCCCGGCGAGAATCAACCAGCGTGACATTCGTACCTCCACCCAAGGATACGGCGCTCACGCCGCGCGGGTTACAGCGTCGAGGAGAGCCAGAGAAACGCCAAGCCGGTCCAAGAACGCCAAGACGCGCCAAGGTCAATTGGTCCGGAAAGCCTGACTCGCTTGGCGTGCGCCCCTCGGGCTCATTCTCTGAAGCCCAAAACCTTGGCGCCTCTTTGCGTCCTCGGACCGGCTTGGCGTTTCTCTGGCTCTGGCTCTGCTCTTGGGCAGCCTACTGGTGCGAGTCGACCTTCTTCTTCAGCCGCGGCACGACCTGGTTGCTGATCACGCCGTCGATCGCCGCGCGCAGGCATTCGCGGACGGCGTCCATCCCCTTCACGTTCGCGTCGGGTACCGTCGCGCTGGCGGTCGCGGTCGCGAACGGGACCAGCTTGGGCTGCTGCGACAGCGTCATCTCGACCGCGCAGTGCAGCGAGGTCGCAGACATGCGCAGCTCGGTGACCACTGGATCGACGTAGAACGACCGTGGCGGCGGCGACATCCCCGCCTGGGCGTCGATGATCGGGTAGCGCGACCGCTTCTTCAGGTACTCGACGGTGAGCTCGTGGACCTTCGCCAGCACCGTCTTCTCGTTGATGTCCCAGCCGTTCATGTTCACCCGCACGGCGCCCGGGCCGACCTCGACGGCGACGCTGGAGTTGGCCAGCACCTCGGGCTCGTGGGCGCAGGCGAAGAACATGGCGGCGACCAGGGATGCGCGCATGGTCATACGTCCAGCGGTACCACGACTGTCGGCGCCGGCAAGGTGTGCGCGCGCCGCGGGTCGTTGGCGTCGAGGTGGGCCACCGCGGTGCCGATCGCGGTGTACTCGATGAGGTTCATCGCGCCGGCGTGCGCGGTCTCCTCGACGGTCATGCCGACCACGCCGACGGCCGCGTCGTGCTTGGTCCCCGGGCGGCCGAACTCCCGCTCCAGGTCGTTCTCCAGGTTCTCCATCGCGGTCTCGCGCGCGTTCATGAAGGCCTGGGTGTACTCCTGGATCTCGACGTTGCCGGCGCGCCACAGCCCCATCAGCGCCGAGCGCGAGACCTCGTAGACGCAGTTGCCGAGCGCGATCGAGATCGGCCGGTAGCCGGCCTGCAGGAGGGTCACGAAGTCCTGCCCCGAGAGGTCGCTGGTGAACGGGCCGTTCTGCAGCTTCAGGCTGGGGGCGCCCTTGTACTCGGCGGGCGCGTGCTCGCGGTCGAAGGCGATCGCGGTCCCCACGGCGATGAAGCGGGCGATCACGTGGCCGCCGCGCCAGCGGTGGTGCTCGACGGAGAGCCGCACCCCGACCACCCCCTCGGCGTTGACCGCCTGGGCCTGCTTGCGGAGGCGCTGGACCGCCAGCTGGCGCGCCGCGCGCATCGCCTGGCCGGTCTGGGTGACCTCCATGGTGTAGCCGGTCATCATCTGCTCGAAGCCGGCGTCGTAGACCGAGACCCCGACGACCAGGCCGCAGGGGAGGAAGCCCATGCGCGAGAGCGTCAGGAACTCGGTGACCGAAAGGTCGGAAAGCTTGGGCGTGCTCATTTGTTGGCCGGAATCACGAGCTGGGGGACCGGGATGGGGAGCGGTTGCTCCATCTTCACCACCGCGGTGCCGACGACGATGAACTCGAGCAGCTCGCCGGGGAACCCCCACGTGCTGGTGAGGAAGGTCCGCCAGGAGTGCTGCTTCTCCTCGATCTGGACGCCCACGATCCCCTCGGCGTCGAGGTCCTCGGCCTCGGCCTGCAGCCGCTCGATGGCCAGCTCGCGCGCGTCGTAGAGCGCGTGGGTGTAGCCGGTCAGCTCGAGGTTGCGCGCGTCGGCGAGCGAGGCGTTGAGCTCGGTGGGCGCGACGTAGTACGCGCAGTTCCCCATCACGAAGCCCACCGGACGGAATCCGGAGCGGAGCAGGGTCCACATCTCTTGACCCGTGAGATCACTGGTGAAAGGCCGCCCCTTCTTGTTGCGGAAGTGCTTGCCGTGGCGGTGCTTCACCGCCGTGCCGATGGCGAGGAACTCGGCGATGTGCTTCCCCCAGGCGTGCAGGTTCACCTCGAGGCGCACGCCGATCACGCCGTCGGCGCCGAGCGCCTCGGCCTCTTCCTCCATGCGCGTCATCGCGTGGTCGCGCGACTCGTAGAGCGCCTGGGTGAGCGACTCCAGCTCGTGGCTCATCCCCGGGTTCGCGATGGGCGGCCGGATCTGGTAGATCGACGAGCCCATCACCAGCCCGACCGGGTCGAACCCGATCTCCTTGATGAGCAGGAACTCGTTCACCGTGAGATCGCTGGTGAAGAAGTGCGTCCGCTTCATCTCGGCGAGGCGCTCGCGGGCGTGCTGGGGCAGGTCCGCCGCGGGCGCCTGGTCGGGGTAGTCCTCCTCGTCGCCTTCCTGCTTCCCCTCGTCGTCGGAGACGGTGATCTCGTTCTCGGCGGTGGGGACGAACTTCTCGCGGTCGTCGTCGTCGTCGTTGTCGGGGGGCGGGGCGCTCATCTATTCCCCCTTCTTCTCGTCCGCCTCGGCGGCGCGCTCTTCCTCTTCCCTGGCCTGCTTCTTCAGCTCCTCGTCCTCGGATTCCACGCCTTCCAGCAGCTCGCCGCGCTTCTTGCGGCCGAGCGGCATCATGCCGAGGACCAGCGGCGGCACCCTGGGCGGCGGGGGAGCGTTGGGGATCCGGCGGATCCCGGTGCCGAACCAGGAGACGTCGATGTCGAGGTCGTTCAGCTCGCAGCCTTCCCAGCCGCAGGGGACCTCGTGGACCTCGAACTTGATGTCCGAGCCGACGACGAACTCGGCGCCCGCGTGGCGCGCCTGGTCGGAGACGCGCCCGGCGACCAGCCGGCGCGCCATCTCCACGCCGTCGGAGGCCGCGCTGACCTCGCCGCCCGAGCTCCAGTTCTGCGGGTTCATCACGTGCCAGACGTGGTAGCGGCAGAAGTCGAAGATCAGGCCGCACGGGGCCCAGCCGTCGCGGGCGAGCGCCCACAGGTCCTGGCCGGAGAGATCGGTCAGCACCGGATCGCCGCCGCGCTTGAGCCAGTCGGCGCGCGCCGCGGTGCCGACGACGTTGAACTCGATCACCTCGTCGCCGTCGTCGCCGCCCTTGCCGTGCGCGCCCTTGGTGATCAGGCGCTCCTGGACGTGGACGCCGATGACGACGTCGGCCTTGACCAGCTTGGCCTCCAGCGCGACCCGCCCGAGGGCCAGCCGGCGGGCCTCGCGGTGGGCCTGCGAGATGACCGTGATCTCGTCGGTCTTCCCCTTGTAATCGGGAATCCTTCCGATGTGATAGATGGACGAGCCCATCACCTGCGAGATCGGCCGCACGTCGATCTCGGTGGCGCAGAGGAGCTCGTTCACCGAAAGATCGCTGGTGAACAGCTTGCGGTGCGGGCCGGCCTCCTCGGCGAGGCGGAGCGCGGCGCGCGTCGGCAGGCCGCCCTGCTTGAGCTGGGTGTAGCTCTTGCCGAGGTCGATGTCCTGGCGTCCGAGCGGCATCAGTCGTTCACCGTGAGCACCAGCTGCGGCGGCTGGATGTGGTGATCCTTGGAGATCGCGACCACCGCGGTCCCGTAGGACGCGAACTCGAGCACGTGCGAGCCCCAGCTGTGGTTGGATTCGTCGACGGTGACGCCGACGATCCCCTCGGCCTTCAGCGCCTGCGCCTCGACCTGCATGCGCTCCATCGCCAGCTCGCGCGCGTCGTAGAGCGCCTGCGTGTAGTTGGGCAGCTCGATGTTGCGCCCCGCGGTCGTCAGCCAGCGGATGAGGCCACGGTGCGCGATGTGATAGACGCAGTTCCCCATCACGAAGCCGAGCGGGCGGTAGCCGGCGCGGATGAGCGTCCAGAAGTCCTGCCCCGAGAGGTCGGACTGGAACGGTTTCCCGTTGGGCGCCCGCCACTTGTGCGACTGGTCGTGGCCGCGGTGGCGCACCGCGGTGCCGATGGCGAGGAACTCGGCGACGTGCGAGCCCCAGGCGTGCAGGTTGACGGTGAGGCGCACCCCGACGATGCCGTCGGCGCCGAGCGCGTCGGCCTCCTCCTCCATGCGCGTCATCGCCAGCTCGCGCGAGTGGTACAGCGCCTGGGTGAGGTTGGTCATCTCCATGTTCTTGCCCCAGCGCGCGAACTGGTAGCCGATGTGGTAGATCGACGAGCCCATCACCAGGCCGAGCGGCTCGAACCCGGCCTCCTTGACCAGCAGGAACTCGTTCACCGAGAGGTCGCTGGTGAAGAAGTGATGCTGGCGCATCTCCACCAGGCGCTGCTTGGCGTGCTCGGGGAGATCCGCGGCCGGCGCCGCATCCGGAGCGACGAAATCGTCGTCGTCGTCCAGGGAAGTGCCACCACCACCGGGTTCGTCCTCTGATGCACTCATGGGCGGCGTGATCATATACTCCAAGGCATGTCGGCTGAGGCCAAGAAGTGCGTGAGCTGCGGCGCGTCGTTCGTCGCTCGCGTCGAAGACGGATGCTGCACGGCATGCGGCGTGGACCCGTTCCTCGTCGAGGTGGTGGGACAGAAGCGCGCGCTCGCCGACGCGCTCTCCAGCCAGGCGCACGACGTCCAGACCTTCGTGAAGAAGCTCGCCGAGATGCTCGAGGAGGGCTTCGGCGACAAGACCGAGATCAAGTACTCGGGCGTGTTCTCCAAGCACATCTCGGAGATCCTCGTCACCCTCGGCAGCCACGTCTACCGCCTGTCGGTGAAGGGGAAGCACGCCAGCGGCCACCGCTCGCGGCACGTGCGCGGCATCAAGGTGAAGGAGGACGATCTCGAGCTGTCGAAGTTCCTCGAGGAGCTCTCCGACGACCTGGCCGAGACCGGCGCGCAGAGCCGCGCGGCGCAGGCCGCGCTGGCGAAGTTCATTCGTTAGGAGAACACGTCTTCCAGGTGCGCGCGCAGCTGATCCGCGCGGCTGGCCGAGCGCAGGCCCTGGATCAGCGCGGCGGTGAACGCGATCTTGATCAGGATCCCCTTCACCAGCGCCATCGGGTCATGGCTCCAGATCGCGACGGTGATGTGCAGCCCCCAGAAGCCGATGAGCGCGAGCACGCACGCCGGCTTGGGGCGGTACGCGGCGAAGAAGTACAGCCCGACGAAGTAGCCGAGCACGACGAGATCGATGACGAGGAGCCGCGTCTTCCACACGCTGGTGAGGCGGTTGCTGTAGACCTCGCGCATGATCATGTCGACGACGAACATGATGATCCCGACGGCGAGGATCCAGTTGCGGGCCTTCTTCAGCTCCTGGGTCAGCTCCTGCCGGAGCGCGGTGCGGTCGCGATCGGCCATGGCCTATTGTTTCACTTGCGATAGGGATTGTCCGCGCCCTCGCCGACCCAGACGAGCCGCCAGCCGCCCTCGCGCTTCTGGAAGCCCCACTGGTAGCAGGGGGACGCGCCGCAGTTGGCGGAGTGCAGGTACGTCATGCCCTTGTTCTCGAAGACGTTGATGCCGGGCAGGCCGCCTTTCGGCACCGCGTCGGGGCGCTTCTTGCACGCCTTCGCGAGGTCGGCCGCGCTTCTGTGCTCGACGGGCTTCGCGCGCTTCCCCTCGTCGTCGTCGGCGGGCTCGTAGCGGAACGGGAAGCCGATCGCCGCTGCCAGCTCCCTCTCCTCGCAACCGGACAGGGCGTGCTCGACCCGCGGGATGGCCGCGACCAGCTCGGGGTCCGCGCCGAGGACCAGCTGCGCCGCCGGCGCGGTGGTGAGCGCGATCCCGGTGATGCAGGTGTCGTTCATCCGCCCCTTCTTCACCTTGGTGATCCTGAAGTCCAGGCGCTTCACCGGCGAGCCGCCGATGGCGATCTCGACCGCGTCCATGGTCGCCGGCGGCGCCGCGTGGATGACGCGGCCGTCGTCGGTGATGACGTCGAGCCCGGTGAGCTGGTTGTTGGCCTTCCACAGCTCCTCGTTCTTCCAGAAGCCGGCCTTCACCGAGACGCTGGCGACCTTCGTCGGCGCGCCCAGCTCGACGGTGAGGGTCTCGCCGATCCCCTCGTCCGGCTTCCCCTCGCACCACGCCGAAGTCGGCTCGCCCGCGTCGTAGAGCGACTCCCAGAGGACGTTCTCGGCGGCGTACTGGCCGGCGGTCTTGCCGCGCAGCGTCGAGGTCGCGGAGAGCTTCACCGCGACCAGCTCGTCGGCGGCCGCGGGCAGCGCGAAGGCCATGACCGCCGCCGCGACGAGGATCTTCGCCAGCGCCGCGCGCAGCGGTTCCGGGATCGGGACGGGCTTCCGCGTCTGCCGATCGACGAAGACGTGCACGAAATGCCCCTCGGCCGCCGGCGTGGTCTCGGCGCCACGGAAGATGCCGATCCCGTAGGTCACCGCGCGGTTCCCCAGCTTGTCGACGCGGACGCCGGCGGTGACCGCGTCGGGGAACGCGATGGCCGCGCGGTAGTTGCAGCGCGACTCCACGACCACGCCGATGACCGGCGCGGCGTGGATGTCGAGGCCGCCCTCGCGGATCAGGTAGAGGTTCGCCGCGGTGTCGAAGTAGCTGTAATACGTCACGTTATTGACGTGGCCGTAGACGTCGTTGTCCATCCAGCGGGTGGTGATGGGCGTACGCCAGGGATACATGGTGGTCACCAGTATGCGGCCGCGCCGCGGAACAGCGCGGCCAAGGTGAGGGGATCGGTCTCGATGGGCGCGTTGGCCAGCAGGCGCTCCTGCGCCGCGGTGCCGCGGACCAGCGCCGGCAGGTCCTCCTCGGCGTAGCCCACGCCGGACACGCCGTTGGGCATGGCCAGCGCGCGCATGATGTCGATGATGCGCGTCGCGAGGATGGGCCCCGCGTCGCCCTCGTCGGCGCCGCGGATCTCGGCGCCGAGCCAGCCCGCGGCCTCGAGGTGGCGTGCCGGGCTGGTGGCGGCCGTGCGGCGGAAGACCGCGGGAGCATTGACGATCACCGACATCCCGTGGGGCACCATGGGCTCGCCCTCGGGATAGCCAGCGGGGTGGAAGTCCTTCACCTGGCCGGCGACCGCGTAGCTCATCGCGTGCGGCAGGTGCACGCCGGCGTTGCCGAACGCGATCCCGGCTAGCGTGGCCGCCCACATGACCTTCTCCCGCGCCTCGCGGTCGGTGGAATCGGACACCGCGCGCTGGAGGTGGACGCCGAGAAGACGAAGGGCTTCTGCGCACCCGAGGTCGCTCCAGGGATTGCCGCCCTGGCTCATCGGACGCGCGAGCGGCGTAGGCGGCGCCCGGCGGCTCGTGTAGCGGCGCGCGGTGTAGGACTCGAGCGCGTGGGCCAGCACGTCGAGGCCGCTGCAGGCGACCACCGGGCCGGGCAGGGTGTCGGTGGCGTCGGGGTCGATCAGCGCCTCATTCGGCCGCAAGAGCGGCGACGCGATGCCGGTCTTGGCGCCGAGCGCGAGGTCGTCGAAGATCGCGATGCCGGTGACCTCGCTGCCGGTCCCCGAGGTCGTCGGGCAGGCCAGGTGCGGCCGTAGCCGGCCGGGGACCGGCTGCCCCTCGCCGACCGGGCGATTCACGTAGGTGCGCAGCGGCGCCGGGAAGGTCGCGAGGAGATTCGCGGCCTTGCAGGTGTCGATCACCGAGCCGCCGCCGAGCGAGACGTAGCCGTCGACGCGCGCATCGCTGGCGAAGCGGATGGCCTCGGCGAACGAAACGTCGGTCGGCTCGACGCGCACCTCGGCGTACTCGATCACCTCGAGCCCGGCGCGTCGGAGCGACGCGGCGAGGGTCTCGAAGACCGCCAGCCGGCGCACCCGCGCGTCGGTGACGAGGGCGACGCGGGTCATGCCCAGCCCGCGGGCGCGCTCGCCGGCCTCGGCGAGGCAGCCGCGGCCGAAGGTGATCCGCGAGGCGTCGACGGTGAACGCGCCGTCGCAGCCGGGCTGGGGGAGATCGATGTGGCAGCAGCTCATCAGAACACGATGTGCGCGAAGACGCTCCCCGACGAGGAGGCCTGCGGCGGCAAGGTGGCGTCGGCGGTGCCATGCAGCGTGTAGCCGCCGGCGTTTCCCGCGACCCCTGTCAGGGTTATCGTGAGCGTCCCCAGCGTGGCGTTGCCGCTGCGGGACGCGCCGTACGAGGCGTTCTGCGTGGTCATCACCATGATGGTGTAACTCGTGAAGTCCTGGTTGTGGTAGGCGCGCGCCATCGGCGCTCCTGGCCAGGCGGCGCTCGCGGACCAGCTGGCGAGCGCGGCCGGCAGCGACTCGGCCGCGAAGCCGATGGTGGTCTGGCTGGCGGGCATCGACGCGCCCACCCGGCAGGGGAAGGTGGCGCTCACGCTCCCGGAGAGGGTCACGGTGCAGCCGGAGGCGGGGAGGGCGGCGTCGGTGGGCGACCCGTCGGGCAGGTTGAGGCCGTCGGCGGGAGTGCCGTCGGGCGGGCCGCCGTCGATGACCGGCGCATCGCTCGCCGGCCCCCGGTGCGCGTCCAGGACCGCGTTCAGGTCCGGGGAGCAAGCCGTGGCCCACAGGACCAATGTCGCGATCGCTCCGCGCATCTTCCCTCCGAGGGACCCGATTAACGCTACCATGAGCATCACAAGAAGCCCGTGGCCGACGCATACGCCTCACTCCGCATCCCGGTCGTCCGTCGTTACATTCTCGGCAGGTGGTTCGCGGCCGCCGGGCGGCAGATGCTCGGGGTCGCCATCGGCTGGCAGCTCTACGACAAGACCGACTCGCTGCTCGCGCTCGGCATGGTCGGGCTGGTGCAGGTCGTCCCGGTGGTGGTGCTCGCGCTCCCCGCCGGGCACATCGTCGACCGCAAGAACCGCCTCGACGTCTCGATCATCGCCAACATCGCGGCCGCGGTCTGCGCGCTGGCGCTCGCGCTGATCTCGTTCACCGACGCGCCCACCTGGATGGTCTATCCGGTGCTGTTCGCCGCCGGGGTGGCGGGCGCGTTCGAGTCGCCGGCCAACGGGTCGCTGATGGCGCAGATCGTGCCGCCCGAGCTGTTCGCGAACGCCAACGCCTGGCGCGCGTCGAGCTTCCAGCTGGCCTCCACCGGCGGCCCGGCGGCGGCCGGCTTCCTCATCGCCGCGGCGAAGAGCGCGACCCTGGTGTACGTGCTCGCCTTCCTGGGCGGCCTGATCTTCGTGATCGCGCTGTCGACCATCCCGCGCCCGCCCACGCCGCCGCCGGCGCGCGGCGCGCCCGCCCAGGAGGTGCGCGCCGGGCTGAAGTTCGTCTTCGGCAGCCCGCTGCTGCTCGCCGCGCTGACGCTGGACATGTTCGCCGTGCTCCTCGGCGGCGCGACCGCGCTCCTGCCCGCGTTCCAGAAGGACGTGCTCCACGTCGGCGCCGAGGGCCTGGGCTGGCTGCGCGCCGCCCCGTCGATCGGCGCGCTGGTGATGGCCATCGTGACCACCCGGCTGCCGCCCTGGAAGCACCCCGGCCGGGTGCTGCTCGTCGTGGTCGCCGGCTTCGGCCTGGCGACCATCGGCTTCGGCCTGTCGCGGGTCTTCTGGCTGTCGATGGCCTGCCTGGTGCTGACCGGGGTCTTCGACAACGTGAGCGTGATCATCCGCATCACCCTCGAGCAGATGCTCACCCCCAACCGCCTGCGCGGCCGGGTCTCGGCGGTGCACTACGTCTTCATCGGGCTGTCGAACGAGATGGGCGAGTTCGAGAGCGGCACCACCGGCGCCCTGCTCGGGCCGGTCGGCGCGGTGGTCATGGGCGGGATCGGGACCTGCCTGGTGGTCGGGGTCGTCGCGTGGAAGTGGCCGGAATTAAGGGACTTGGGGCCGCTGCACGAGCTCAGGGCCGAGGATCCTGACGGCTAGGAATGGTATCCTTGCGGAGGTGAGCACGTTCGAGGAACGTCGGCGACAGCGCCTCGCCTGGCCCGTCCGGGTGATCCGCCTGGAGGACGAGGGGCTCTTCGACGACCGTGACTCGACGACCGTGGATGAGCGGCTGGCGCTGGTCGCCCGGTTGACGCGGGAGCAGTGGGCGTTCTCGGGGCGAGAATGGCCGCGCTACGAGCGGAAGGACATGCCGGGGCGGGTGATCCGACGTGAGCGATGAAGTCCCCAAGCGCGCGGCGGGGCGCCCGAACGACCTGGTGGACGCCGAGTTGCTGGAAGCGATCGCGGCTCGGCGGCGATAGCGCTACGGACTGACCGGGCGGCTGATCGGCAGGACCGCCACGTCCGACCCGCCCGGATACCAGTAGCTCGTGTAGTCGCCGTAGCCGTAGACCGAGATCCCGAACGGCACGTCGCCGGTGATGTTGTGATTGCCGACCTGGCTCACCTGGATGCGGTTCACGGTGTAGCCGGTGTTCCCGATCGGGGTGCCCGCGGGGACGTTGGAGCCGTCGAGCGTGATGTGCGCGCCGGCCGGGGCGGTGATGTTCACGTAGTTGGTCACGTAGGTCACCGGCGCGTGGAAGAGGTAGCTGTTGCGGTACTGCTCGAGGCCGACCGCCAGGGTCATCGCCGGATCGCCGCTGTCGCCGCCCGCCGACTGGCCTTCCATGTACTGCGCCACCAGGATGCGGTGGTTGGCGGTCACCTGGAAGTCCTTGGAGTTCCCGGAGAGCTCGACGAACTTCCCGGCCTTGGCGATGCTGGCCGCGCCCGACTGCGGCGGATCGTAGGACAGCGTGGTGTTGTCCTCGGTGGCGATGATGCGCACCACCTCGACCTTGGGGGCCGACAGGCTCGGGATCGACGGCGCGGTGACGATGTACTTCGACGACAGCGCCTCCACCGGGAACATCGTCTCCTCGAGGTGATCGCAGGCCGGCGTCCCCTCGGGGATGTCGGTGCAGTAGTGCCCGCCGATCACCTGCACCGGCTTGGTCGCGCTCACCTTGCTGCCGGTCAGGTCGCCCGACGCGGTCGTGATCTCGAGGACGTCGCCCTGGTTCAGCGTCACCATCTGCGGGACGCCCGGCGAGAACGTCGGCGCGCCGGGCAGCGCCAGCGAGGCCGCCGTGGTGGTCACGGTGACGACGGTGCCGTCCTGCGTCGCGGTGACCGCCATGAGGCCCGGGATGGTCTCGAAGCCGCCGGTGTCCACGCCCGGATACGACGCGGTGTAGTAGGTCCCGGTGAGCACGTTCGACGGCAGGAGCAGCGACGCGTCGTTGGTGTACGAGTAGTCGCTCCCCAGCTGGTACTCGAGGGCGCTGAACTGGTAGACCGTCACCGGCTGGGTCGCGCGCAGGTGGTACGCGCCGTTCTTGACCACGCCGCCGTTCACGCTCGGATAGCAGCCGGTGCTGAGCACCGCGTCCTCGCTGCAGTTGGCGAGCTTGAGCCCGTTCACCCAGGGGAGCTTCTGCACCACCAGGCTGTTGGGCGCGACGGTGAAGGTGGTCGGGGCGGTGAGCGCGCCGCCCTCGATGGTGACGTTCGACGGCGACCCGGTGGTGTTGGAGACCGCCACCGCGAAGTCGAACTCGTTGGCCACCTCGTTGCCGGTCACCGTCGGGAAGTACTCGCAGCCGATGTAGCTCGTCCCCAGGTTCCGCGGCGAGCAGGCGCCGGTGCAGACGCCGGTCGCGGTGTCGCAGACCATCCCCTGCACCGGGTCGCACAGGATCGACGTGTAGCCCGAGCCGTCGGGCTTGCAGGCCTGCGACATGCTGCCGCTGCAGGTGCCGGTGTTGGGCCGGCACGACACACAGCCGAGGAGATCGTCGCACGCCATCGGGCAGGTCGCGTCGACCTCGAACTTGCCGGCGTTGCACCGGTAGTGCGTCTGTCCGTCGCAGCGGGTGGCCGCGCCGGTGCAGTCGTCGCCCGGGTGCGTCGGCATGCCGCCGTCGGGCTGGTTGTCCGGCGCCGAGACCGTCGGACCACAGGCGACCACAAAAAATGTCAGGAAAATGGCTACACGGCGCATCGCGCGCACTCTAGCGCAGATCACCGCACGAGTTGCAAGCCTACGATTCTGGCTCGGCCTGCGCGCCCGGCGGCTCCGGCGGACCCTCGGTCTCCAGCCGGAACAGCGCCGCCGCGGCCGCGCGCTGCTCGGCCTCCTTCTTGGAGCGGCCGGGCTGGCTGGCGTAGACCTCGCCGTGCAGGCTCACCGAGACCTCGAAGTACTTGTCGTGGTCGGGGCCGAACTCGCCGACGACGGCGTAGCGCGGGGTCTCGCGCCGCAACGCCTGCGCCCGCTCCTGCAGCCGGGTCTTGAAGTCGGTGAAGCTGGGGTGCTGCTCGACCTCGGCCAGCCGGGCGGCGAACAGCCGGCTCACGACGTCGAACGCGGCCTGGTAGCCGCCGTCCAGATAGACCGCGGCGAGCAGCGCCTCGCAGGCGTTGGCCAGCAGCGACGGCTTGCGCCGCCCGCCGGTGTTCTCCTCGCCGCGGCCGAGGAACAGCCACTCGCCCAGGCCGATGCTGGCCGCCGCGTCGGCCACCCCGCCGGAGTTCACGATCTCGGCGCGGGTCATCGACAGCTCGCCCTCGCGCAGGTTGGGCAGCCGCTCCATCAGGATGTGGCTGATGACCAGCGACAGCACCGAGTCCCCGAGGAACTCCAGCCGCTCGTTGTGGCTGCGTCCGTTGCCCGGGTTCTCGTTCAGGTGCGACTTGTGGACCAGCGCGGTTTCGAGCAGCGAGATGTTCTTGAACGTGTATCCAAGCTTGCTCTCGAGGAGCGCATAGCCTCGCTGTGACACCGGAAATCAGTATATCATGCCCGGGTCGAGTGTCGTCGGTCCCCCACGATCTGCAGGCGCGGTTCGGCAAGTACCACGTGCTCGGCCGATTGGCCCGCGGGGGGATGGCCGAGATCTACAAGGTGAAGACGGTCGGTCTGGCCGGCTTCGAGAAGATCCAGGTCCTCAAGAAGATCCTCCCCACCCACGCGCAGAACCCGCGATTCATCCGATCTTTCATCGATGAGGCGCGCATCGCGGTCTCCCTCAACCACCGCAACGTGGTGCAGGTCTTCGAGTTCGGGCGGGTGGGGGAGGAGCTCTTCCTCTCCATGGAGCTCATCGAGGGGGTCAACCTGCGCGACGCCCAGATCGCGGCCGGCAAGCGGGCGGCGCGGATGGGGGTGGCGCTCGGCTGCTACGTCCTCGCCGAGGTCGCCGGCGGTCTCGACTACGCCCATCGCCGCACCGACGCCGAGTCGCGGCCGCTCGGCATCGTCCACTGCGATGTATCGCCGCAGAACGTGGCCCTGTCCTGGGAGGGGTACGTCAAGATCCTCGATTTCGGGGTGGCGCGCGCGACCTTCGTGGCCGCCGAGAAGGGGCGCCTGCGCGGCAAGCCGCGCTACATGGCCCCCGAGCAGGCGCGCGGCGAGCTCCCCACCGCCGGCACCGACGTCTTCGCGCTGGCGGTGGTCGCCTGGGAGGTGCTCACCGGCCAGCCCCTGTTCGACGGCCCCGACATCGACGCAATCCTCAAGAAGATCCACAAGCTGGACATCGGCGACCCGGCCGCGCTCAACCCCGAGATCCCGGCGCCGCTCGCCGCCGCCATCCTGCGCGCGCTCAACCGCAAGCCCGAGCTCCGCGGCACCGCCGCCGACCTGGGCGGCGCATTCGCGCGGGCGCAGCGCGACCTCGATCCGCACGTCGGCGCGCGCAGCCTGGCGCGCTGGCTGGCCGAGGTCTACCCCGAGAGCCCGGTCAACGACGAGCCCGAGGCAGTCGAGATCCTCGCCGAGCCATCGCAACCGGTGGACATCAAGACCGATCTATCGAAGACGCCGGCGTTCTACAGCACCGAGAAGAGCGGCCTGGGCGACACCACCAGCCCCTCGCAGCGGACCCAGCCGAGCGACCGCTCGTCGGAGCGCTCCGCCGAGAGATCGGCCGAGCGATCCGCGACCGACCTCGGCTCCGACGTCGAGACCCTCGCCGAGAAGCGGCGCATCGTGGTGGTCGCGTGTCTGGTCGGCTCCGGCGAGGCCGGCCGCGCGCTCACCGGCGACGCCCGGCGGCAGGCGACCTCGGTCTTGGCCAACATCGCCTACAAGGCGGGCGCGGTGGTCCACGCCGAGGACCGCGCCGGCCTCATCGTGCTCTTCGGGCTCGACGTGGCCGGCGAGGACGACCTGGCGAGCGCGCTCCGCTTCGCCCTCGACGCCGCCGACGCCCTGCGCGAGGCCGGCGGGGTGAACGTCCGCATGGGCGTGCGCCAGGGCGTCGCCCGCCACCGCGAGGGGGCGTACACCCTGGTCGGCGACGCGCTCGCCGAGGCGCAGGCGCTGGCCTCCGCGGCCGACGTCGGGCGCACCCTGGTCGGCGGCGTCCCCGGGCGGCAGGCGCTCGCGGTTTACGCCTTCCGCGAGCGCGCCCCCATCCGGCGCGGCCTGCGCCGGGTGCGCGTGCTCGAGCTGCTGGGGGCGCGCGGCGGCCTCGAGCCCGGCGGTCTGCCGCCGCGGCCGGGCGTGTTCCACGGGCGCGCCGAGGAGCTGCACGCCTTGCAAGACGCCTGGCGGACGGCGCGCGGCGAGGACCGCCGGATCTGCGCCGCCCTCGTCGGCGAGGCCGGCATCGGCAAGAGCCGCATCGCCGCCGAGCTGGGCGCCTGGGTCACCGCCGATCAGGGCGACGTGCTCACCGTCGCCGCGCTCCCCGGCGGCCACGACACGCCCTACGCCGCCATCGGCGACCTGGTGCAGGGTGAGCTGAACCTGCCGCCGGCCCGCGGGGCCCACTCCCGCCAGCGGGTGCTCACCCGGCTGGCGCGCCGCCTCGAGGACCACGCCGTCGAGGACGAGGACCGCGAGGAGATCGTGACCGCGCTGCGCCAGGCACTCGAGCTGCGCGACGGCGCGGCGAATGCGCAGGCGGGCCCGCCAGCCTGCGCGACCGGGTGGCGCACGCGCTCGCCTGGCTGCGCGCGCTGCGCCGGACCGCGCCGCCGCGGCTGCTCCTCGTCGAGGACTGGCACTGGATCGACGGCGCCAGCGCCGACGCGCTGCTGCTCTACTTCGCCGCCCCCGCGCCCGGCGCCGAGCTGGTCCTGGTCACCTCGCGCCCCGGCGAGGAGGGGGAGCCGCCGGTCTTCCCGTCGACCTTCCACCCCATCTTCCGCCTCGGCGAGCTCGAGGAGGAGGCCTCGCTGGCCATGGTCCGCGAGCGGGTGGGCGGCGAGGTCTCCGAGGAGGACGTGGCGATCATCGCGCAGCGCGCCGGCGGCAACCCGCTGTTCATCGAGGAGCTGGCGTTCGCGCTCCGCGACGTCGTCGCCAGCGCCGCTGGCGCCGGCGGGGCCGGCGAGCTCCCCGAGAACGCGCGCGGGGTGATCGCGGCCCGCGTCGACCGCCTGCCCCGCGGGGTGAAGGCGGTGCTGCAATACGCGGCGGTCGTCGGCCTCGCCTTCCGCGAGAAGGTCATCGAGGAGCTGGTCGGGCAGGGGGCGCGCCGCGGCCTGGCCTACCTGCGGCAGATCGGCATCCTGGTGAAGGTCCCCGAGGTCGAGGCCGAGCTGGCCTTCCGCCACGGCCTCATCCAGGAGGCGGTCTACGACGCGCTCTCTGGCGCGGCTCGGCGCGAGGCCCACCGCCGCGTCGGCAAGCTCCTCTCCGAGCACTACGAGGCCGGCCGGGTGAAGGTCCCTCACGTGGTCGCGCGCCACCTCGAGATCGGCGGCGACGGCGCGCGCGCCGCGATGTTCTACCTGCGCGCCGGCCGCCTGGCGCTCGCCGCGTTCGACGCGCGCGCCGCGGTGCACACCCTCACCCGCGCCCTCGAGCTCGGCCTGGGGAGCGCGGAGCGCGAGCGCGAGGCCCTCGCCGGCCGCGAGAGCGCCCTCTCCACCCTCGGCGAGCCCGAGGCCCAGCGCCGCGACCTCGACGCCCTCGTCCTCCTGGTGGCCGGCGACCACGCGCGCCTCGCCGAGGTCATGAACCGCACCGCGATCCACCGCGCCCGCCTCGGCGAGCTCGACGCCAGCCTGGCCGCCGCCGACGAGGCCGCCCAGGCCGCCGAGCGCGCCGCCGACGAGACCCACCGCGCCGCTGCCCTGCGCGCACAGGCGGAGGCCTTCGAACGCCTGGGCGAGCAGGCGCGCGCGCGCGACGCCATCGCCGCCGCGATCGCCATCTGCCACGACCTCGCCGACCCCGCCGCCGAGCTGACCCCGGCGCTGGCGGTCGCCGCCCGCGTCCACCT
>JADMIO010842072.1_pt1 | contig 16569 bp, 15 predicted proteins | sample 8958161 | NCBI WGS metagenome assembly JADMIO01 (sample SAMN16585339, study PRJNA669376) | soil metagenome | isolation source: Crop rotation soil | place: USA: Cullars Rotation, Alabama | collected 2011
TTGCAAGCCACCGGCCAGTGTTGATTTTACCAATGCCAGTACAGCTTCTGTGAGCTATACTTGGGAGTTTGGAGATGGGGGCAAAAGCGCAGTGGCCAATCCTACGCATACTTATTTCAACTATGGCAACTATACTGTAAAAATGACCGCCATAGGATGTACAGGAGCAAAGGACTCCGTCATTAAGAAAGATTTTATTTCTATTGACTCTAATTTAAGGCTTTGCAGGGCGGTATTCATGCCTTATAGCGGCTATGGGCAAAAGCAAACGGTATGTGCAGGTACTATATATGACAATGGCGGGGATGCCAACTACAATAGCAACTCTAACGGTATTATTACCATAGCACCCGCCAATGCTTCATTGGTGACCTTGACTTTTAAGTCGTTCAGCTTTGAGGACGGCTTTGATTATCTATATATTTATGATGGGCCAACTATCTATTCGCCACTCATAGGGCTGTATACAGGAAACAATTTGCCGAATGGCGGCAAAATTGTAGGCAAGAGCGGGGCTATTACATTGAGACAAACCTCTGACCAATACCTTACTTTCTCTGGTTTTGAAGCGGACTGGCAATGCGTGAGCAAAACGCCTATTGATGCGGGGATATGGGCTGTAAAAGGGTTAAAGTCAGGCAGAGAAAATACTTCTATCAGTTTGAAAAAAGGCGAAAAAGTAGGTGTAGTGGTTAAGAATTATGGCTCAAGCGCTATCACGAGCCTTCCTATTGCCTACAGCATTAACGGGGGTACGGAAATAACTGACACATTTAATGGTAACTTAAAAGCTGGGGATACAGCTTCCTTTATATTTTCAAAAGAGGCAGACCTATCTACGCCCGGAAAGTATTTTTTCACCTTCCATACTATGTTGCCAAATGATACCGTAGCGGTGAATGACAGCCTACAAAATGTAATGGTAAAGCAAGTGGCGAACCAACCCCTAAGCCTTCCCTTTACTGATGGATTTGAAGGCACAGGGTCAGATATTTATAAAAGCAACTATATTGGCATTGAAGGAGCAGATAAATTTGATTATAGTCAAGACAATCCAGATGGCAGGCTAAGGGCAAATGCCGGGGATAATTTCCCAATCAAAGGAAATAGAGCCATTACCTTGGACAAAAGCCCAGCTGGTGGAAGCGTAGCCACCAATTATTTGGTACTGACCCTTAACCTGGAAAATTATAAAAACAATAAGCTCTATCTTGATTTCGACTATTCCAGCCAAAATGCCAGTGGCTATCAAGGCGATGATGTCAACGACAAAGTATGGATAAGGGGAAGTGACACTTCTACTTGGGTGCAATTGTATGATCTCTATCAAAACCGTACCTATGCAGGAGTACCTAAAAACGTGACTGGATTGGATGTGGCCACGCTTTTGAAAAGCAATAACCAAACCCCGAGTTCTAGCACGCAAATACGCTTCGGCCAAGGTGGAAATTACTTGGCACAGAGCTATAACAGCTTCGGTGGGTTCACCTTTGATAATATCACTGTTTGGAGCCCATTTGACCTGGACTTGGGGATATCAGCACTGCTTACCCCGCAAAATGGGAGAAAAAATACGAGCATTGCCTTGGGCAAAACAGAGCCAATAACGGTGGTTGTCAATAATTTCGGTACTAAGACACAAAGCACCATACCGCTATTTTATAGCGTCAATGGTGGAGCAGCAGTGAAGGAAACATTGAATAAGAGTGTATTTGCAGGCAACAGCCTGATATATACCTTTGCTCAAACGGCTGATTTGTCAGATACTGGCAATTATGCAATTAAGATTTGGACGGGCATGACCAATGATTCTGCCGCCGCCAATGATACATTGATTGTAATAGTAAGACATATCCCTAACGAGGATGTATCATTGCCTTATCTTGAAAATTTTGAAAAGAGCGGAGATGAAACCTATATCGTAAAAACCGTCGGGCTAAAAGGAGTCGAAAAATTTGATTTTAATAGGACTGATACCTTGGGAAGGCTGAGGACACAAGCGGACAATAAATTTGCCAAAAGCGGGACACACGCCATTACCTTGGACAGAAATACACAAACAAGCCCGACCAAGCAAATCAACTACCTGACTTGGACTTTGAACCTTTCCAAATACAAGACGTCGAGCTTGTATTTAGACTTTGACTATATGCAACATGGTGAGGAGCAAGACATCAACGATAAGGTATGGATAAGAGGAAATGACAAAGGGACATGGATAGAACTTTATGACCTGTACACCAATGGTGCAAAAGCAGGGGTTTATAAAAGCGTCAATTCGCTTGACATTAGTAACACTTTGGCATCCTCTGGGCAAAAACCCACAGAAAGCTTCCAAATTTTGATTGGCCAAGAGGACAATTCCGCATCGGTAGATACGGCTAACAATGACGGTATAAGTATTGATAACCTAAGGGTTTGGGGTGTGGCAAATGATGTGGGAGTACTTGCCATTGATTCTCCTCGGAGTGGCTGCGGATATACTGCCAATGAAAAAGTGAGCTTGAAATTGATTAACCCCGGCTCCGTGGCGCAGTACGTAGTGCCGCTGGCTTATAGCTTTAATGGTGGAACAGTGGTGAAAGATACCTTGTACGGGGCGTTGAATGCTGGAGATACGCTCGTTTATTCTTTTGGCAAAACCATCGACCTTTCCAAGGCAGGCACATACACATTGAGGGCTTGGACTACCCTAGGCGGAGATATTGACCATTCCAATGACACTGCTATTACAACACTTAAGATAGGCACTGGCAACAGGCCAACGCCTATTATTAATCCAACAGGGCCTATTGAGATTTGCCAAGGTGACAGCATTCAATTGGATGCAGGCAGTGGTTATTCCTCTTATCAGTGGAGCAGCGGGCAGAATGTTCGTGCCATATATGTAAGCACTAGCGGCAATTACTTTATTACAGTTACTTCCTCGGGAGGTTGTGTGGGCACATCTCCAGCGGTAGCGGTATCGGCAAGCCCTCGGCCTACTGCCCCGAGCATTATCCAGTCGGGTGATTCACTAATATCCACTTCTGCCAGCACTTATCAATGGTTTAAGGATGGGGTCATGATTGCAGGCGCTATCTACAAAAGCTTTAAGCCCAGCGCAAGTGGAAACTATAGTGTCGTGATTAGCCAAGCTAAAACCTGTAAAGCAGAGTCTGCACAGTTTAAGTTTACTTATATGGTAGGAATGGAAGAGTTTAGCGCTATTTCCATGCTCAATATTTATCCTAACCCCAGCCATGGATGGTTGAATGTTGAGATGAACCTCAATAAAGAAGCTAGCGCAAAGTTAACCCTCACTTCGGTGGTTGGCACCCAAGTTTACTTTGAGCAAAAAAATATGGGTGCGGGAAAAATTAATAAAGCCATTGACCTAAGTGCATTGCCTACAGGGATATATATTTTGACAATAGAGGCTAATGGCGCTCGATTTGTGAAACGAGTAATAAAGGAATAAAATTATTGCATCGGCATTTTTGGCACATTTTTGGGTGCAATTTGAATTAATCGAAGGATTACTTTGTATTTTTGTTTTGTGAAACAGTTTATTAAATCACTTCTTTGCCTTGTGTTGGCACTCAACGTGCTGGTAGCTTCTGCCGGGGTACCGATATATGTGAGGACTTGTAACCTTACAGGCAAGAAAGAAGTGATGATTGTGCCGCAAAACGATAAGTGTTGTAATACCGTTGCCAAGCAAGCATTGCCTATCAATGTAAAAAAAGGCTGCTGTACAGAGAATGCGCTTTATCTTAAAAACGATCACCCAGCGCTACTGTTTGGCAAGACCAACCTATTGGCTTGGTCATTGACATTTATGCCATTGCTCAAGGTTCACAATGCCCTCGCAAGCAACAGTTATTTTTATTCAGCCAATAAGGCTGCCCCCAACATAGAGGATAAGCCTCTTCACATTTTGCATCAAGCGTTCCGTATTTGATCTTTTCTGAGTAGCTAAGCCCCTAAAGGAGGCATTTTTATTCAATTTTACCATTAAAGATCATGCAAATTATAAAATACACAATTACAGCAATTATCTGCTTGCTCATCCAGGCACAGGCGGATGCCCAACTCCTGAGAGGTGTTGTATATGATGGAGGCAGTGCCGAAAAAATTCCCCTTGCCGGCGCTTCAGTAATATGGCAAGGGACAAGGGCAGGCACTGTTGCCAATGAAAAAGGAAGGTTTCAGTTAGCAAAGCCTGATAGCCTGCCTGCTACATTGGTAGTAAGCTTTATAGGATATTTGCCATCTACGATCATAATCAATCAACAAGACAGCATTGAGGTAAGCCTTGAGCAACAATTAGTACTAAAGGAAGCCGTAGTAAAAGGCAATAAGGACACAGGCTATCGTTCTAAGTATAAAGTATACAACTCGGAAATAATTAGTGAAAAGGAGTTGCACAAGGCTGCTTGTTGCAACCTTTCAGAGAGCTTTGAAAACAGTGCCTCTGTAGAAGTAAGCTATAGTGATGCAGTGTCAGGTGCCAAGCAAATCAGGCTACTAGGGCTGGATGGTATTTACACCCAGATGCTTATGGAAAATATGCCTTTTTTAAGAGGGCTGTCCTCCACTTATGGCATAAGCCAAGTGCCTGGGGCTTGGATTGAATCGATACAGGTAACCAAAGGTACAGGCTCGGTAGTGAATGGCTATGAATCCATGGCGGGGCAAATAAACTTAGAGTTTCAAAAGCCCTTTAAAGGGGATAAGAATTTTCTCAATATCTATGCTGACGACAACGGCAACACCGAGGCAAACTATATTGGCAAACGAAAACTAAACGATCACTGGGCCACCGGACTTTTTTTGCATGGTAACTATAGCCCTTTTAGCATTGATCAGAACAAAGATGGGTTTCTTGACCAACCGCGCACTTCTTCTTTTAATATCATGAGCCGATGGAACTATGACAATGCCAATGATAGAGAAATGCAGATTGGCGCAAACGCGATGGTTGAGAACCGAAGTGGAGGGCAGATGTCATACGATCAACATAAGGCAAAAGAAAGTCAATCAGCTTACGGTATAGGTATAGATACCCGTCATTTGGACTTATTTCTTAAGAGGGGATTTCTGTATACCAACAAGCCTTATCAAAGCATAGGCCTTATTGTGAAAGCTTCACAGCATGAAAGCAGTGCTTTCTACGGCAACAATGAATATTCAGGCACCCAGACCTCCTTTTATGGCAATTTTATTTTTCAAAGTATCATTGCTACCACCGATCATAAATTTAAAACAGGGGCTTCTTTTTCTGCCGACCAGTTTAATGAATCATTTGCCGATACTGCAAAAGATACGCTGATGAAAAGGTTTGAAGTAGTGCCTGGGATATTTGGAGAATATACTTTTTCCTACGCCGAGAGGCTGACTGCTGTTGCGGGTTTCAGGGCAGATTATCATAGTTGGGAAAGGCTTGTATTTACCCCACGCTTGCACGTAAAATACTCATTGACGCCTGATCTTTCTTTAAGATTGTCGGGTGGCAGCGGTTTTCGCGTTGCCAATGTATGGGTGGAAAATGCTGCGGTATTTGCCAGTTCCAGAAAAATTATTTTCGAAGAAAAGCCCTTGCCTGAAAGAGCTTGGAACTATGGCGCCAGCCTTATGCATGACTTTTCGATTAAGAAAAAGAAAGGGTATATCAATCTTGAATACTTTAGGACTGATTTTATCAGCCAAGTGGTAGCAGATATTGACCGCAATCCCGGGGCGGTATATTTTTATAACCTGAAGGGGAGGTCATATTCCAATGCTTTGCAAGCAGAAATAAGCATCACCCCGATAAAGAACTTAGATGTGCGGACAGCATACAAGTGGTATGATGTACAAGTGACATACAATGGCAAATTGATGGAAAAGCCTTTTGTCCCGAAAAGCCGTTTTCTCTTCAACGTGGCTTATATGACGAGGCTTAAGCAATGGAATTTTGATGCGACTGCCTTGTGGTACGGAGCCTCAAGACTTCCGGCTACGGACTTAAATCCAGAACAATACCGAAGAGGTAACCAATCACCTGCATATTGGATATTTCATGCGCAGGTTACTAAAAACTTTAAGAAATGGGCGGTGTATGCAGGTAGCGAAAACATATTGGACTACAAGCAACCAAACCCTATTGTGTCAGCGGATAATCCTTTCGGCTCATATTTTGATGCTTCTATGATATGGGGCCCAATAACGGGCAGAAGGATATACGCTGGCCTTCGTTGGAAATTTTAACAAAAAAGAAAAAACACAAAAATGAGATCATTAAAAATATTTATTCTAGGCATCCTTACTTTTGCCAGCGTGCAAGCTTATGGCCAAAAGAAAAAAATGGAAACTGTTGAGATAAAAACCTCGGCGGTTTGCGATATGTGCAAAGACAAAATTGAAAGCACTTTGTCCTTTGAAAAAGGCGTGAAAAAATCAGTCTTGAACTTGAAAACCATGGTGGTGAAAGTGACCTACGACCCTGCGAAAACCACTCCAGATGCCTTGAGAAAGGCTATTTCACTGGCTGGCTATGATGCAGACGAGGTGATGGCAGATGAAACCGCATACAACAACCTTGATGAGTGTTGCAAAAAAGGCGCAAAATGCGAGCATTAGAAATCGCTTAAAATTATTTTTAGCTGCCTGAGATTCGATTTTAGGCAGCTATTTTTTTGAGCAGGGCTAAAGGTATTTTGTCATTTTTCGATGAGGAATTCCTACTTCTTCGAATGGCTCATCTATAATTTCGTAATCATGCTTTAGGTAAAAAGGCACCGCGGTGTCACGGGCGTGGACTAGCACCCTTGAAAAACCTTCTTTACGGGCATAGTCTTCGGAGTATTTTACAAGTTTGCCACCGATTCCTTGGCTTTGTAAGCTGCTGTCAACAGCTACTTGCCTCATTTTTATGGTTGATGGGGTGATTTCAGTAAGAATTAGGCAGGCCACTATTTTCCCTTCTAGGAAGGCTACAAGGTGGGTATCTCTGTCCTCTGCGTCTAACTGTTCTTCAGTAAAGTTTAGGCCCAGCGGCTCTCGCAGCACTTTATACCTTAGCGCTACTTCTTTCTTATACTCTTCAGAACCGTGAATGATTCTCGCAAAATGGAGTTCTTTTTCCGCCACTATAAAAATTTTAGCCTTTGCAAATATGCAAAAGCTAAGAGCAAATTCAAGCGGTTAACAAAGATTTTTAATGAGATGGCATGAGGTGGCGTCAGAGACTTGAGGTGCCTCTTCATTAAAAATGATATAGTCAAGCATCTCATAATAGGTGGCTGAAGAGTGGCGGGTAAATATTTCCATTTTTGAGAAACCCCGGTCGATGCTCCATTGCTCTACGAATTTTAGGATAGATTTGCCGAGGCTTGCAGTGTCCTCGCAAAGATTAAACTTCTCCAGTTTAATGCAGCCCTCTTGGCATCCGCACTCAGATAAAACAGCTCCTCCTTTGAGCTCGCCTAAATAATACAATGCTAAATGAAAATCCATCAAGCCATCTACTCTTACTTCTTCATGGCCCATGGCTACCATGCCCGGCATGCCAGAAAAGTTTTTTGAAATAACTTGTATGTTTTGTTTCATATGCTGTCTTTTAAAAAATATCCACAGCCTTCTGGAGTATGCGTTATGTATTGGTGAAGCCGGATTAAAAAATGGAGCATACAATAGGAAAGCTGCAATGGCTCATTATTCCAAAAAGCTGTGGATTCAATTAAAGATTTAACACCAGAACAGGGACTTTGTTCGAGGCCTTGTGATATTTATACAAGAAGAACCGCTACATTATTGATATATTGTCACTTAGGCATTACCAATTTTTCTTGCTCTTGAGTTGTTTTCTCACTTTTTTAGGATCGAGGAGGGTAGGGGACACCACTGGCGAAACGTTATACCCTTTTTTTCTTAGAATGTTTACTATTCCTTCCTCGCCCGGAAGGTGGGCAGCCCCAACGGCCACAAATACAGGTTCGGTGTCCATGGTTTTTTCAATGCCTTTGGCCATTACATAGTTTCTTTTTGTGATGAGGTTCGCTTCAAAAGTAGCGTCCATCGTCGTGTCTTTATTGATCATGTCGTTTAAGCCCTGAAGGTCTCGGTTTTCATATTTTGCTACCATTTCTTCCATTTCTTTTTGCCCCTCATCGAAATGCTTGGCTGATTCTACAAGCATCCTCGCTTGATCATTAATGGGCAAATCGTCAAAGACTTTCATTTGGTCTTCGGCTTTTTCCAGCCCGATAATTCTCTTTTTCTGTTTTTTTGCCAGTTTGTTAAAGTACATATCGAGATAATCTCCAGAGTTGTTCATGCCTTTATTTTGGATGGCAGCCATAATGAAAACGGGTTTCATTCGGTTTAATAAAAGCAGGTCAAGCCCAAGCTGCTTGTGCACTAATTTGTTTACCATCTTATATTCTTCTTTGGTGAGCAACGAATCAATAGTCACTCCATAAGGAAGTTGCACATTGCCTGCGAGCTTTGTTGCGTCGACAGAATCGAGGTTAAATTCCATGGCAAAGGCGCCACATTTTTTAAAACCTATCAATACAGAATCCATAAGATGGAAAGCACGGTCGTTGTCGGTATGCATGGTGCCATATATAAAGGAAGGTGATTTTGTCCCTGGCTTTTCTATTTTATAAAGGAGGGTTTTGGCGGTATCGGCACTAGACTGCCCTTGTAGCAATATTGGAAATGGCAAAAGACAGATGAAGAAAGGGACGAGATGCTTTACTACTTTCATTTTTACGGAATAAAGGGGAAAGGTTAGCAAAATCAATGCGGTTTTGGGTTTTCAGTGCCCAAATTTGGAGAAATAAGCACTTATGACTTCTGGGTAAGACACTATAGCCGTCACAATGCCAATGACTGCGCCAGAAAGATGTGACTCTTGGCTAATATTGTCTGTTTTGTTATAAGTAGCGTACACAAGATAAACAATGTATGCTGCTGCATACATCAATGCCGGGCTATCAGGCAAGATAGGCAAATGAAAACGCTGGGCAGGCTGAACAATTAAAAGCGTGAGGATGGCCCACACAACGATGCCAGAAGCCCCCAGGCTGAAATACTTGGGATGGTTTTTATATCTCAAATAAATAATGATATTGGGCACTATGGCGGCTGCTAAAAAGCAACCAACAAACTTGCCGGTGCCTAGTAAAATTTCGGCATTGCTTGCAAATAACAACAGGCCGGCGATATTGACCCCTAAGTGCACAAAATCGCCATGCAAGAAAATGCTGGTAAACAGGGTGTAGAAATTTTTTTTCTTTGGAAGGGTAAATGGATGAAAAATAAGCTTTTCGAACAAGGGTGGGGCAGTATAAAAAGCATAGATGCTAAGAAAGCAACTGAAAACCACAATAATTAAAGTGGCTGGTATCAATTGGATATTGTGGAGTATAGTTGGCATTTACCCTTGTCCTGCCCGGCATGGGTTAGTTTCAGTAGTGCAAATATGCATTTTTTTTGCACAATCATTTTGTTTTAAGTTAATTATCAATCCATCATCTCATAAAACAAGTAGGGGCAACATTTTTGCTGCCCCTACTAAGCGAAAACCAAATGTTTATTTGGCTACAGTCTCCAGTGACTTTATTCGTTCACGTGCGCTTTTTACTTCGTTGTGTTGCCTTTCTACAACGAGTTTAGCTTGTGAGGGAAGATCTTCTTTTTTGGCTTTGTCATAAGCCTCTTCTGCGGCAGAGTCGCCCGTTTAGCATTCTTTAAGAATAGCCTCTTCGTCTCCACCTGATAAAGTGCCTTTTAGATTGATCCAGCCTCTATGGATAGTGCCCACAATAGAGCCATCTTTGTCGGGATCGCCACCTAATACCCTTACCGCGCCTTTCAATTCCTCTACGAATTGGCCTCTTTGGGCTGATAAATCACTAAAAATGGATTTTAGGTTCTCGGTTTTAACGTTTTCTGCGGCTGTTTTGTAGCCATACTGCCCGTCTTTGCAATACTCAATCAAGGTATTGAGGGTGGAAATTGCTTTTTCATTTTGGTTTTCCATGGTGTCTCCTGTTTTAATGTGTTATTAGAATCCTAACAAGGAGTACTTCCATTTGTTTTGCCCTTACCGAAAGGATGAGTAGTATTTTGGTTACTTTATTTTCTTCGCCACCTTTTCTATCCTTTTTCTCTGCGAGTCTTTGGGCAATTCTTCAAGCCTAGTAGTAAGGATGTTTTTGAACTCATCTTTATATTTGTCTTTGATCAAGGGGAGAGCCATCTCGCAATATGAGGGAAACTGATTGACAGGGCTTTTCCAAAGTTGCTCCATGATGAGGGGCATAGTCTCACCTTCATATTTTGAGAATTTGGCAAGCTTGGTGAGTATGCCCATGGCGTGGTCTTTTGTTATCACTGTGCCCGCATCAGCCGTTTGTATAATCTTAGGCAATAGTTTATCAACACCTTCGGGATTTGCTTCAGCAATGGCGTTAAGCCCAGTCATACCTCCCCACACAAGGCGATTGTTCTTGCTACCGAGCAAGCTCCCGATTTCTTTATCATACATTGCAACGAGGTCGGGGCGTAAAACGGCCACTTCATACAGCGCCTTGATACAATCGGCTTGTATATTTTTATCCTTATTATTAAGATTTTCAACCAGTTCTTTTACCGCGGCCTTGTCGCCGCTGTTTGCAATTTTGCCTGCCAGCTCCTGGTTGGGGATTTCGTTTCGCACGCCCAGCGAAGTGGCGAGCAGAGGGATAATACTCATGGCGTTATACTTTTTAACGTTCAATAATAAAAAAACCGCCGCACAATAAAGCACGGCGGTTCAAAACACTTTTAAAATTCTAAAACTCTCCTAAAAGCAAATTTAGTAAAAAGGCTTAGCCATCCAAATAAAACGCTAATTTTTTTTATTGAGCTTTTCGGCAGTATTGGTAATTTTCTGTAAATAGCTTTCGTAACACTTGATAATAAAATCATCGGGCCAATCTTTCACTTGGGTCATTTCCATCACAAATTTTTTGAATGCTTCCGGTGAAACGTTATTGCCCATTTGCTGAGAGGCCTCGTTGGCCAATATCATAAAAAGCCTTTCTAGGGCTTCATTCAACTTGTCAGGCATGGTTTTTTTAGTTTGGTCTAATTAAATAACAAGCCAATTGCCATTTTGTGGAAACGAAATGCATTTTTTTTAAAAATACATTCCCTAATAAGTCAAATGTGACCTATGAATATCACTGTAATACATTGAACCCAAGCTTTTAAGAAAATCTTGTCTCTGCTTATTTAAAAAAAACAAGCTTCACAAGAAAAAAAACTGTAGCCCCGAAAGCTAACATGATGGGGAACAGAAAAATAACACCTTTTAATAACATCCCAAGCTGTTTCATTCGCTTTGATTTAAGTGGTTCTCGGAGAGAGATCCTTCACAATAAATCAAGCCCGTAAAAAAGCGGGGAGGCTAAATTACTAACAATAATTGAATAAGCAATATTTTTTACTTTTTTTTATACTCCTGAGATACTTGCCTTTTCGCGTGCAAGGTCACTTACGGATTGCGCAGGAGGTAGCCGGATGAGCCTGAACCAAAAATCATAAATGATTTTAATGGCCTCTTTAAAGTTGTCATCCTGCAAAGGCTTGCATATAAATGAGTTTGCGTATAAAGCTTCGGCTTTTAATACATCTTCCTTTTTGCGGGACTCGGTTAAAATAATAACCGGTATAAGCTTAAAGCCGTTTTGGGCTTTTATGTGCTCAAGCAACTCGAGGCCTGACATGTCAGGCAATGTAAGATCAAGGATAATAAGCTGTGGGATAGGCAGGTCATTGCCTTTTAGTTTTTCAAAATATTCGATAGCTGCTTTCCCTGAGCCTGCTATATCTACTTTGCAGTTGCTGTCTATTTCTTTTAGGTTTGATACAATGAACCCTGTATCGTGTAGATCATCTTCTATAAGAAGAACTTGTATTGCAATGTTTGCCTCTCTTTCCATAGCCGCCCGGTTTTAGAATAAGATTTAAAAATAAAGATAAAGTGAATCTGCAAGCTTTTATTTCCCTGAAAATCTTTTGCTTAAAAAAATAACCATAAGCAGTTTCATGGTGAAAAATACAAAAAAAAATTGATTCAGGCTCAAAAAAATAAATATTTATAAAATAAAGGGGTAGATTATTTTGCCTTATTATTATACATGGCGTTGTAATACTCTCTATAAGCACCTGATGTTACATTTCGCAGCCATGCTTCATTGGCAAGATACCAGTCAACTGTTTTTTCCAAGCCTTGCTCGAAGGTAAAAGCGGGCTGCCATCCTAGTTCATTTTGCAATTTTGATGAATCAATGGCATATCGAAGGTCATGGCCTGCTCGGTCTTTTACAAAATTGATAAGCCTTGCCGATGCCCCATGTTCCCTGCCTAGCTTTTGGTCCATGATTTCACAAAGCTTGTTCACCAGGTCAATATTTTTCCATTCATTGCCTCCCCCTATATTGTAGGTATCGCCAACTTTACCTTTGTGAAAAATAATATCGATGGCTTTTACATGGTCTTCCACCCAAAGCCAATCCCTCACATTTTCGCCTTTGCCATACACAGGCAAGGGGCATTTGTCCTTGATATTCATGATCATCAAGGGGATCATCTTTTCTGGAAACTGAAAAGGGCCGTAATTATTGGAGCAATTGGATATGACAATGGGAAGGCCGTAGGTGTGGCCGAATGCCCTTACCAAATGGTCAGACGAGGCTTTAGAGGCGGAATATGGGGATCTCGGGTCATAAGGCGTTTCTTCAGTAAAAAGGCCGGAATCACCCAAACTGCCGTATACTTCATCAGTGGAAATATGATAAAAGAGGGTATTTTTATCAGTCCAATATTGCCTTGCGGCATTGAGCAAGTTAAGGGTGCCGATGACATTTGTTTGGATAAAATCATCTGGATTTGAAATAGATCTGTCCACATGGCTTTCAGCAGCAAGATGTATGATGCTATCGGGCTTATATTTTTGAAAAATATCGGCAAGGACCAACTTATCACAAATGTCTCCTTTAACAAAAACATAATTAGGCGCATCTGCTACATCCGTTAAATTCTCAAGGTTGCCAGCATAGGTGAGCTTATCAATATTGATAATTTGGTATTGGGGATAGGTTTTTACAAAATGGCGAATGGTATGCGAGCCAATAAAGCCTGCACCCCCAGTGACAAGTATCCTCCGCTTGAACTCCACTACGCTATGTTTATCTTTATTACTTTGTTATGTTCTAGCTTGTATTTTTGGCCGCTTTCGTGGCAAGTAGCCTCATTGTTTTCGTCAAAATGAAGCCTATGGCCATATTCGCTTACCCACCCTATGCGCTTGGCTGGTACGCCTGCCACGAGTGCGTAAGGCGACACAGGCTTAGTAACTACTGCACCTGCTGCTACAAAGGCATATTCGCCAATGTCATGGCCACATACCAAGGTGGCATTTGCGCCAATAGTAGCACCTTTACGTATCACTGTTTGCCGATATTCATTTTTCCGCTCGACGGCACTTCGGGGGTTGATGACATTGGTAAAAACCATGGAGGGACCAAGAAAAACATCATCTTCGCAAATGACCCCGGTATAGAGAGATACATTATTTTGAACTTTTACGTTATTGCCGAGAACCACCTCAGCTCCCACAAATACATTTTGCCCAAGGTTGCAGTTTTTGCCTATGATGGCGGTTGCCATTAAATGGCTGAAATGCCATATTTTGCTGCCCTTTCCTATAGTGCAGTCTTCATCAATAATAGCTGTGGGATGGACAAAGTATTCCATTTATGATTTTTGAGACTGGAACTCAGGGAGGGATTTGAAGTAATCTAGAGTAATCTTCAAACCTTCTGCACGGCCTACTTTAGGTTCCCAGCCAAGTATTTGTTGTGCCTTGGTAATATCTGGTTGTCGCTGCTGAGGGTCGTCGGTGGGCAAAGGCTCATAAATAATTCTAGTGCCTGCATTGGTAAGAGTCAGTATTTCTTCAGCAAATTCCTTAATGGTGATTTCTGCCGGATTGCCAATATTTACAGGCAATGAATAATCGCTAAATAGTAGACGGTGAATACCTTCCACCAAGTCATCTACATAGCAAAATGATCTGGTTTGGCTTCCATCGCCGTAGACGGAAATATCTTCTCCACGTAAGGCTTGGCTCATAAAGGTAGGCAGCGCCCTGCCGTCGTCGAGCCTCATGCGAGGGCCATAGGTATTGAATATTCTAATAATTCTTGTTTCCACATTATGAAACCTGTGGTATGCCATAGTTAAGGCTTCTTGAAACCTTTTTGCTTCGTCATATACCCCACGAGGGCCAATGGGGTTTACATTGCCCCAATATTCCTCGGTTTGAGGGTGTTGCACAGGGTCACCATATATTTCAGAGGTAGAAGCTACCAGTATACGCGCATTTTTGGCTTTGGCAACCCCTAGCAAATTATGTGTACCCAATGAGCCTACCTTCATGGTTTGGATAGGCATTTTCAGGTAATCAATAGGGCTGGCAGGGGAAGCAAAATGAAGTATGTAATGAAGTTCATCCGGCACAAACACAAACGTAGAGACATCATGATGATAGAACTCAAAATTTTCAAGTTTGAACAAATGAGCAATGTTGCTAAGACTGCCAGTCAATAGATTGTCCATAGCAATCACATGAAAATCCTCTTTTACGAATCTATCGCACAAGTGAGACCCCAGAAACCCTGCGGCCCCAGTGATAAGGATTTTTTTTCTAGCGCTCATTACTTGTCGATAATAGTTACTGTTTTGCGGCCAATGGATTCATAATGAAATCCGAGCTCTTCAAGTTGTTCGTTTTCATATAGATTGCGACCATCAAATATAGCTTTATTTTTGAGTTTTGCGGCAATCACGTCAAAATCAGGGGTGCGAAATAGTGACCACTCTGTCAATATCATCAGTGCATCAGCGTTATCCAATGCCTCGTATGGGTCGGGGGCATAGGTGATTTTATCCCCGAATAATTTTTTCACATTTTCGGCAGCCTCAGGGTCGTACACTGCTATTTGTGCCCCTTCGGTCAGTAGTTCCTCGATATTATATAGGGCAGGTGCTTCTCTGATGTCATCGGTATTGGGCTTAAATGCCAACCCCCAAAGAGCGATTTTTTTGCCTTGCAAGCTACCCCCAAGATATGCTTTGAGCCTAGGCAAAAGCTTGGTTTTTTGTTTTTCATTGATGTCCATCACGGCATCGAGGATTTTGAAATCATACTCGCTTTCTTCCGCCATTTTTGAGAGCGCTTGCACATCTTTCGGGAAGCAACTGCCACCATAGCCTATGCCAGCAAATAAGAACCGTTTGCCTATCCTCGAGTCAGAGCCTATACCAATCCTTACCTTGTCCACGTCAGCCCCTAGCTTATCGCAAAGGTTGGCTACTTCGTTCATAAAGGTAATTTTGGTAGCCAAAAAAGCATTGGCTGCATATTTCGTCAACTCAGCAGAGCGTTCATCCATGAATATAACAGGATTGCCTTGGCGCACGAAAGGGGCGTACAACCTATCCATCACCTCAATGGCTTTTGGCGAAGTAGTGCCAATCACCACTCTTTCAGGCTTCATAAAATCTTCTACGGCTACCCCTTCCCTAAGGAATTCTGGGTTTGACACGACGTCAAATTCTACTTTTGCTCCTTTGCTGATTGCTACTTTTACTTTGTCGGCAGTACCTACCGGTACGGTGCTCTTGTCCACTATTACAGTATACTGCTTTAATAGTGGGCCAAGCTGGTCAGCTACGCCAAGTATGTATTTTAAATCGGCTGAACCGTCTTCACCGGGGGGTGTGGGCAAAGCTAAAAATATAATGCTTGCACCTTCAATGCCTTCTTGAAGGTTATTGGTGAAGGAAAGCCTTCCTTGTTTGATATTTCTTTCAAAAAGAAGCTCTAAGCCAGGCTCATAAATGGGTATTTGCCCATTTTGCATTTTTTTTACTTTTTCAAGGTCAATGTCAACACAGGTGACACTATTGCCTGTTTCAGCGAAACATGTGCCTGTTACCAAACCCACGTATCCTGTTCCTACTACTGCTATATGCATATTTTTATGATTGTCTTTTGATTAATAATTTGCTTTTATGATACTTTCACCCAATATTCAGTTACTGTTTTTGCAATGTATTCTATCTGCTCCATACTTAGTTCGGTATGCATGGGCAGGCTTATAACTTGCTGCGACAAGGAAATAGAGTGGCTTAGGTTACCTGCTTCAAAGCGACTACATGCCGCATAAGGTTCATGCTCATGCAATGGCACCGGGTAGTATACTTTGTTGGGTATTTTATGTGCATTCAAATGAGCTTGAAATTCGTTGCGCCTACCATCCTTTACTATTATAGTATATTGGTGAAAGATATGGTTGGATTGAGGAAACCGCTCAGGTGTCTCAATTTCTTCAATTTCCGAAAAAGCTTTATCGTATAGCGAAGCTGCTTTTTGCCTCGCTTCATTGTACTGGTCGAGGTTGCGTAATTTTACCCTAAGCATGCCGGCTTGCATGGTATCGAGCCTTGAGTTCACCCCTATGCGTTCATAGTAATACTGAGGGAAAG
>JADMIO011456571.1_pt1 | contig 16569 bp, 13 predicted proteins | sample 8958161 | NCBI WGS metagenome assembly JADMIO01 (sample SAMN16585339, study PRJNA669376) | soil metagenome | isolation source: Crop rotation soil | place: USA: Cullars Rotation, Alabama | collected 2011
CCGCCGAAACCCACCAAGAGACACCATCGGCTTCAGCTCATGGAGTTTCCATTTTCACCTCCGTGTGTTTGCCGGACCCTCATTAGGTTGCTGCTCGAAAATACTGAAACGGTTTGCTCCGCAAAACCGTTTTTGATCTTGCTCGTCACTCGTAACTCAAAAAAAATTTTGCGTCGGTCTTAAAGGAAATCGGCGGCGCGTTTAATAGAAGGTAGAACAGAAATCCCCGGATCGTTTTCAAAGGAGCTGAGCAATGTCGAAACCCTTAATTGGAATCTTGTTAGGCGCGGTACTAGGCGCTTTCGATGGCCTGACTGCATGGTTCACGACGGCCGTTCGCGATCAACTTGCCGGAATCGTGATCAGTTCAACTTTCAAAGGGATTATTGCCGGAATAGCAATCGGTTTCTTCGCCAAGAAGTTTCATTCGCTGCCGATTGGAATTCTGTTTGGGCTGGCGATCGGCGCTCTGCTCGCATGGTTAACGGCGCGCTTCGCTGTCGGTGGTTATTACTTTCAAATCATGTTGCCGGGGAGTCTGGTGGGATTGATTGTCGGCTTCGCCACGCAACGATATGGACATCAGCCGGCAGAAGCCCGCACTTAAGCAGATCACAAATTAATCGATAAAGGAGAGACGTTATGCCGCGAGTTGTTCACTTTGAAATTCATGCTGCCAATCCTGAACGAGCTATCAAGTTCTATCAGACTTTATTCGACTGGAACTTTCAAAAGTGGGAAGGCCCGATGCCTTATTGGCTTGTGATCACCGGACCAGATGGAACGCCCGGCATCAACGGCGGCCTGGTCCAACGGCAAGGCGAGATCGATGGTCAAGCTGTGATTGCGTATGTGTGTACCGTCGATGTCGCGTCGTTGGATGATACGTTGGCAAGAGCTACTGCAAACGGGGCCACCATTGCGGTACCGAAGATGGCTGTGCCCGGAGTTGGCTGGCTTGCATATTGTAAGGACACCGAGGGAAACATCTTCGGCATGATGCAAGCGGACGAAAACGCAGGACAGTAGAGGAAAGAAGGCAGAAGGCAGGAGGCAGGAGGCAGGAGGCAGGAGGAACCTATTACTCGCGCGAGCTGCGACTGCTTACTGCCGACTGCTTACTGCCGACTGCTTACTGCCTTCTGCCTTCTGCCTTCTGCTATTCTCCTGGCCGGCCCGGCAAGAGCGGCTCGGTATCGAGTGTCTGTGGCCCATTCTCGTTGCACATTGCGTATCTCGACGCATACATCGACACGCCTGCGTATTCACCCTTCGCATTGAGAATATAAAAGTTGATTCCGAAATTTGGATTGCCATCTGCTTTCAACAGACGCTTCTCGATCGTGTTTGACTTGATTCTCCGTAACACTTCCATGCCGGCATCTTTTGGATGAGCGCCGCGCCGCATCTCTTCCACGATCACAAACGAACACAAGTTATATAAGTTGGCTTCGCCTCTTCCGGTCGAGCCCGCCGCTCCGACATTGCCATCCACATAGAGTCCCGCTCCGAGAATCGGCGAGTCTCCTAAGCGCCCTGGAATTTTCCACGCGAGACCACTGGTAGTCGTGACGCCGCAGATTTCGCCTTTCGAATTGATGCCGTCGCAGTTGATCGTTCCGTGCAGATTTTCTTCACGCAACAAACCTTCGGCTAACATCTCCAAGGCTGCGCGATGTCCTGCTTCCGCGCGTTTAGCCGGGTCGAGATAATGTTGCGGGTCCGTACGACGCTTCCATTCCAGCCATTGCTTACGCGAATTCTCAGTATTCAAATCTTCTTCAATCTTGAAGCCCATGCTGCGCGCGTAATCCTGCGCGCCTTTGCCAACAATCAAATGATGATCTGTATTGTCGAGCACGGATTGGGCCACCAGTGACGGTGTCCGCACGCCCTCGATTGCTCCAACAGCACCGGCGCGCTTCCTTGGACCGTGCATACATGATGAGTCGAGTTGCACCACGCCTTCTGCATTGGGCAAGCCTCCATAACCGACACTGTCGTCGAGCGGGTCGAGCTCTACGATGTTGACGCCGGCGATCACGGAATCGAGCACGTCTTTGCCCTGCGTAATGAGCGTGAACGCCTTCTGTACCGCAGTCATGTTGCCGCCGTTCTTGAAGCGATTGCCGTTGGCGGATGAAACGACCACGGGTTTGATCGCTTGAGGAATCAGCATCACTGGACCGGAAGCCGCTTTTGATTTGCTCGCGGCGAGCGTCAACCCAGCCGCAGCGCTGGTCATCATGAATTCGCGTCGTTTGATCTTTTTGCTCATGAAATGTCCTTTGATCGAAGTTGAAATTGCATTTTGGAATGCGCGGGCAGAGTCCCGACTTGTCGGGACGGCGACAGCGCTTTGGATCATTACAACGTTTGAGTTTAAGGGTCGTTACTAAAAGGCGTATCTCCGCGATAAATCGGCATTACCACCGCACTCCAGGAGTGCGCGAATTTAAACTTTTGAAGATTGCTGGCAACCGCACCGCTTCTATGTCAGAATGCCGTCAAAGTCAATAAAGTTTTCCGGAATTTAGCGAACTAGGCTGCTTCGACCCTACCGGAGCAGATGAAACTCATCGGATAAAATCAACCCCGCCGATTTGGTAATTACCAGAATCAGCCGTCGCTTATTCGATCATCACGGGAGGAAACAGGTAAACGATGCAGGACTTCGAAAAGTTAGGCGCTTTCTATCTCGGGCGTCCTTACGACCTGAGTAAGAAACAATCAAAGGACGGATTGGTTTTGTATGACTCGAAAGATCTCGTCACGCACGGCGTTTGTGTAGGCATGACCGGCAGCGGCAAAACCGGTCTTTGTCTCGCGTTGTTGGAAGAAGCTGCCATCGACGGAATTCCTTCAATCGTCATCGATCCAAAGGGCGATCTTGCAAACCTATTGCTCACGTTTCCTGATTTGAAGCCCGAGGACTTTTTGCCGTGGGTCAATGCTGAAGACGCCGAGAAGAAGAATCTTTCAAAAGAACAATTCGCCGCACAGCAGGCAGAATTCTGGAAGAAAGGATTGGCGGAATGGGGACAGGATGGCGCCCGCATAAAAAAACTGCGTGATGCTGCTGATTTTCGCATTTACACGCCTGGTAGCAACGCGGGAATTCCAATCTCAATCTTGAAGTCGTTTGACGCACCACCTGCAGCCATTCTTGACGACGAAGAGTCTTTGCGTGAACGCGTGAGCACAACGGCCACTTCGTTGCTGTCGCTACTCCAACAGGAAGCAGAGCCGCTCAGCCGGGCACACATTCTGCTTTCGACAATTTTTCAAAATGCGTGGAACGCCGGTCAGAATCTTGAGATGGGTACGCTCATTCAACAGATTCAAACACCGCCGGTAACGCGTGTGGGCGTGATGGATTTGGAATCGTTTTTTCCTTCGAAGGAACGATTCGAATTGGCGATGTCACTTAACAATCTTCTCGCGGCGCCTGGATTCAGCGCCTGGATGGAAGGTGAACCGCTCGACATTCAGCACCTCCTGTACACATCATCCGGTAAGCCGCGAGTTGCGATCTTCTCCATCGCTCATTTGAGTGATTCGGAACGAATGTTTTTTGTATCGCTGTTGTTGAATCAAACGCTTGGATGGATGCGGACCCAGTCGGGTACCACCAGTCTGCGCTCCATTCTTTACATGGATGAGATTTTCGGTTACTTCCCGCCGGTCGCGAATCCTCCTTCAAAACAACCGCTGTTGACATTATTGAAGCAAGGCCGCGCGTTTGGCTTGGGTGTGGTGCTGGTGACGCAGAATCCTGTGGACCTTGATTACAAGGGACTGTCGAATGCCGGAACGTGGTTCATCGGGCGACTGCAAACGGACCGCGACAAATCGAAAGTGCTTGACGGGCTCGAAGGCGTCGCTGCCGGGACCGGCAAGACATTCGATCGTCAGCAGATGGAACAGACCATCGCCGGACTCGGCAATCGGATCTTTTTGATGAACAACGTGCACGAGGATGGCACTGAGATATTTGAATCGCGATGGGCCATGTCGTACTTGCGCGGCCCGCTGACTAGATCTCAGATCAAAACCCTGATGCAGCCGATTAAGGACGGCGATGAAGAAACACCCACTCCTGCTACTGCAAGCGTGCCCGCGGCGCAAACGCCAGCATCATCGAAATCTGATAGAGCTGGAGATAAGCAGAGCGAGCGTCCGGCTCTTTCTCCCGATGTGACTCAATACTTCTTGCCTATTCGCGGTGGCAGTGGCGACGACGCACGCATCAATTATCGGCCGATGATTCTTGGCGCCGCGCAAGTTCGATTTACTGATAAGAAAACGGACGCAACTCGCGACGTGACGCTGTTAGCTGATATCGATGACGGTCCAGTGGCGATTGATTGGGACGCGGCGCGTGCGCTAGATGTTTCACTTTCTGATCTCGAAGAACGTCCTGCAGCTGAAGCTGAGTTTTCTCCGCTGCCTGCCGGCGCCGCCAAAGCAAAAAGTTACGCAGCCTGGCAGAAAGAGTTTGCAGCGTGGCTCTATCGCACTCAGAAACTTCAGTTGAGTCGCAGTGCCAGTTTTGGAGTCGCTTCTAACCCTGACGAGAGCGAACGCGATTTTCGCATCCGACTCCAACAGTTGGCACGCGAGCGGCGCGACGAATCGGTTGAGGACTTGCGCCAAAAATATGCGCCAAAGATCGCGACGCTTGAAGAAAGAAAGCGTCGCGCTCAACAAGCCGTCGAACGGGAACAGGAGCAGGCGAAGAGTCAAAAGTTTCAGACTGCAGTTTCATTTGGCGCGACGCTCCTGTCATCGTTCATGGGCCGTAAGTCCGTGAGCCTGTCGACACTCGGTCGCGCAACGACTGCAGTTAAGGGAGTCAGTCGCAGTATGAAGGAGTCTTCCGATGTGGGCCGAGCGGAAGAAACTGTAGCTGCTATCGATCAGCAACTCGCGGATCTTGACGCACAATTTAAAGAAGAGACGGATGCGCTCGAGCGAACGATTGATTCGCAGAACGAGGAACTGGAAACGATTTCGATGAAGCCGACCAAGGCCAACATCACCGTACGATTGTTTACTTTGGTTTGGGCTCCGCAGTGGGAAGATTCGCGCGGACAACTTACGTCCGCGTGGGAATAAGAAAGCGTAGGAAGGCAAATGATGGACGAACTGATTAAAAGAGTTTCTGAGAAAACCGGCATCTCCGAAGACCAGGCAAGAAGCGCCGTTACAACTGTGCTCGGATTTCTGAAGGAGAAGTTGCCCGCGCCATTGGCCGGACAAATCGATAACGTAATCGCCGGCGGCGGACAGAGCGGCGGTGGCTTGAACGATATTGCTTCAAAGGTCGGTGGGTTGCTGAGCTAAGGCGGACGAGCTACAGATCGAGGCTCTCTTTGATCTTCTCGGCTGTCTTCGCTCCAATACCATCGACAAGCTCGAGACCACCACCGGCGACGAACTTCTTCAGATCTTCAAGCGAAGACACTTTGAACTTCTGATGTAAGGTCGCGGCTGTCTTGGGACCAATACCCGGTAACTCGAGCAAGTCCAGGAGCGACTCAGGTGTTTCCTTGATGAGCCGTTCCCAGGCGTCGAACGTGCCCCGAGCCTGCAGCTCCATGATTTTGCCTGCAATGGCTTTTCCGACGCCGGGGATTGTTTGCAGACCAGCAATCCCTTCCTCGCGAGCAATCTGTGCCAAAGGTGTCGGCCAGACTTCAATCGCTTCGGCTGCATTGCGGTAGGAACGAAGCCTGAACGGGTCGTCCCCGCGCAAATCCATAAGCGCGGCGAGACGATAAAAGCGGCGTGCAAGTTCCTGGTTGGTCATTAGCCTGCCAATGATTCTAATGGGTTGCTTTTGGGATCGCTAATTTGGAGTGCGGTGGCGAGCGCAGCGCGACACCGCTTTGGATTTCTTCTGAGGTTGGAGAGCGTCGCCGGTCGTTAATAGCAAGCGGTGTCGCGCTGCGCTTGCCACCGCACTCCAAAATTGACGCTCGCTTGACATTGCCTGCCGCGCTCGTTACTACTTGAGGCATCCATCTGAACAGCAAGGGGTTCAAATAGTTTCTCCCACAACAACTTTCTAAGAGGATAACTGATGAGATTGCGGAAATTTTTGTGCACTCTTTTGGTAGGGCTTTTTAGCCTTTCGACCATCAACTTTATAGCTCGCGCTGACGAAGGCATGTGGACCTTCAACAACGTTCCGCGCGAAGAAATCAAAAACAAATACGGCTTTGAAGTCACTGACGCCTGGTTGAATAAAGTTCAACGTGCCTCGGTGCGATTTAATAACGGCGGCTCCGGCTCGTTCGTATCGCCAACCGGTTTAGTGTTGACGAACTATCACATCGTCGAAGATATCGTTAACGAGGTCAGCACTCCTGAAAAGGACCTGGCGAAGGAAGGCTTTGTTGCTCGAACGCAGGCCGATGAGATTAAAGCCCCGAGTCTCGAGCTAAATGTTCTTGAAAGCACGGAAGACGTAACCGCTCGCGTCAACAGTGCAGTCAAGGCTGACATGGCCGCAGCTGACGCTGTCGCAGCACGACGTGCCGCAATTGCGGCGATCGAAGCTGAATCGAACAAAGCCACCGGCTTACGTTCGGATGTGATCACGCTTTATCAGGGCGGACAATACAACCTCTATCGCTATAAGAAGTACACGGATGTGCGGCTGGTGTTTGTGCCTGAGTTTCAGGCGGCATTCTTTGGTGGCGATCCCGACAACTTCAACTTTCCGCGCTTCAACATCGATATGGCGTTGGTGCGAGTTTACGAAAACGACAAGCCGGTCCATCCGCAGAGTTACTTCAAATGGTCCACCGCTGGTACTAAAGAAGGCGACCTTACTTTCGTTTCCGGTAATCCCGGTTCGACGGCGAGATTGAATACGGTGGCGCATCTTGAAGAGCTCCGCGATACCAGCATTCCAATCATCCTGCGTATGCTCGAGCGCCGCGAAGCTATGCTTCAGAAGTACATGGCAATGGGCGAAGAACAAACGCGACGCGCTCAGAACGAATTGAATAGCGTGCAGAACGCGTTGAAGGTTTATCGTGGTCAGTTGGCAGGTCTGAAGGACAAGGCGTTGATGGACCAGAAGATGAAGGATGAGCAGGCCCTGCGTAAGTCGATCGCCGCGAATGCAGATCGTCAAAAGATGTATGGCGATGCCTGGGACGCCATCGCGACTGCTCACAAGAATCTTCCCAGCTACATTCGTGAACGCAGAATCTTCGATCAAGCCGGTGGCTTTAACAGTGACCTATTTGGTTTCGCTCGCACGCTGGTGCGCTTGGCGACTGAAAACGAAAAGCCAAATGCGCAACGGCTTCCTGAATATACAGACGCTCGCCGCGCTTCACTTGAGCTCGCGTTGTATTCACCGGCGCCAATTCATACAGACTTCGAAGAACTGAAACTGGCGGATTCGTTAGCTTTCATGGTGGAGTTGTTGGGTCCGGATAACGCGCTTGCCAAACAAGTCCTGAATGGGAAGACGCCCGAAGCCCGTGCAAAGGAATTAGTCGAAGGATCGAAGTTGGGCGACCCGGCTTACCGCAAAGAGTTAGCTGCGGGAGGCAAAGCGGCGATTGATGCTTCAACTGATCCGATGATTGTGCTCGCCCGGACGATTGATCCTCGGGCTCGTGAACTTCGCAAGAGGTACGAAACAGAAGTGACCGGAGTGGAGCGCGCTTCCTACTCCAAGATTGCGCGCGCACGCTTTGAAAGTGAAGGCACCAAGCTTTATCCGGATGCGACGTTCACTTTGAGACTTTCTTATGGAGCCGTAAAAGGCTACATGGAAAACGGCAAACAGGTCGCGCCATTTACTACCTTGGGTGGACTATACGAACGGTCAGCACAGCACAAAGGCGAGTTCCCATATAATCTGCCGCCACGGTGGATCGAAAAGAAGTCAGCAATCGATCTGAAGACGCCATTCAATTTCGTTACCACGAACGACATCATTGGCGGCAACTCGGGTTCACCCACGATCAATAAGAATGCTGAGCTCGTTGGTTTAATCTTCGACGGCAACATTCAATCGCTGGTTGGCGATTTCATGTACGATGAATCGGTCAACCGCGCAATCTCGGTCGATTCACGCGGCATGCTTGAGGTCCTGCGCAAGGTCTTCAACGCAAACCAAATCGCTGATGAACTGACGAAGGGATAACGCCGCGCAATACCATCGTCACCAAACGCGAAGAGGGCGGACCGATCACTCGGCCCGCCCTCTTTCTTTCATACATTGCTGGTGCTATTTCTTGAAGCAGTCCTGGATACATCTCATATAACGCTTCGTGCAAAGCGCGGGATCGACGCCTTTCTTCAGGCAGATCATATATTGATCGTAACAAGCGCGAATGCACTTCAGCGGAATTGGTGGCGGGGGAATGGTTGGACCAGCGGCTGCTTTGGAACTCTTCTTAGCAGCCTTCTTTGGCGAAGCCTTCTTTGTTGCCATATTGAACTCCTTATGAGAATGAGGTGAAGGCGCATGAGTTTGTGATGCAGGAACTCTGGGGTGCGCCAGGGAACGGTGTGAGTTGAGTAGTGATGAAGTCTCACCGCCGTCGTGAAGCTTAACCGTCGTTAAGGCGCGTTGAAGTTAGAACAAAACTCCCGTAGCGTCAACGAGATTTTTTGTTTACTAATCAATGAGTAATCAGTAGTCAGCAATAAAGACAAAGACGCATTAGTCATCAAAACATTACGCCTTCTCGAGGTTGGCATATTTCTGGACCAGCTTCTTTTGTCCGTACCCGGGAAAGCTGACAGTGAGCTTCGTCGTTTCACCCGTGCCTTCGCGCCGCAGGACCAGTCCGCGCCCGTACTTCGAGTGACGAACGTACGAGCCGGGAGTGAAGTCCGTAGCAGCACGTGTATTCGCTTCGGCTTGCTTTGCAGGCGAGGCGCCTGCGCTACTGCCAAAGGAATCTCGACTTCCACTACGCGTTCGGCCCGCAGGCTCGGAAGAAAGATGGGCGCTGCTGCCACGCGTGTTTCCCATTTGTTGATTTCTCAGCTTGAAGAATTCTGCAATTGACTCGACGCTGTCATAGGTCTTGCCCGCGTACTTCTTTCGATCCTTGCCGGACCCGCCTTGTTCGTAATCAATCGTCGATGAACCGCGTGCGAATGACAACCACGACTTGCCGGTGGAAAGATCCTCAATCATGTCCAAAGGCATTTCGTTCAAGAACTGTGATGGCTCAGACGCGAGTTCCTCACCGTACACACGCCGCTTCATTGCGTGCGTCACATACAGAAATTTCTCAGCACGCGTAATCGCCACATAACAAAGACGACGTTCTTCTTCAAGCTCCGCAGGATCAGTTGCTGATCGTGAATGCGGAAACAGACCGTCTTCTAATCCGACGATAAACACCAGTGGAAACTCCAAACCCTTTGCGGAGTGCGCGGTCAGCAGCGTTACAGCGACGTCGCTCTTGTACTGATCAGTATCCGATGCAAGCGCCGAATGATCGATGAACTCTCGCAGACCTTCCGGCCCTTGCTCATCGTAATCGACTGCTGCGTTGACTAATTCCTGCAGGTTCTCCAAACGCGCTTCTGCTTCGTCGGTTCGTTCAGAACGTAAAGAGCTTTCATAGCCGGTTTCGAAAATCGCGGCCTTCACAATATCGGACACTGGCGTGTCTGAAGTTGGTTGTTCTTCAGCGTCGATTCTGAAGTTTTCCTGCTGCTCAGCTTGAGCCTGATCTGTCGCCGCGCCTGCGTGGGCGGCAAGTCCATTGATGATCCGTCGAAAATTCTTCAGCGCGGAGACTGCACGCGCGCTCAAACCTTGCGGATCTTGAATTATGTTCGCGATAGTGTCCCAGCTCGAGACCCCGAGATCGGCGGCTCGCCGTTCAATTTCTTCCAAAGTTTGTTTGCCGATGCCACGCGGCGGACTGTTGATAACCCGTTGTAGGGCAATCGAGTCGTTCGGGTTCAACGCCAACTTTAGGTACGCAATGATGTCGCGCACCTCCATGCGTTCATAAAACGAAAAGCCGCCGACTATGTTGTATTGCAAGCCTGAGCGCCGCATCGCTTCTTCAAACACGCGCGACTGCGAATTGGTGCGGTATAAAACCGCAGCGCGAATACTCGAATCTTCAGCACGGTGCTCGCGAATCTTACCGGCGACAAAGCGAGCCTCGGCGTCCGCATCGAAAGCCTGGTAATAGCGCACACGATCGCCCCGGGGATTTGAGGTCCAAAGATTCTTGCCCTTCCGTTCGGTGTTGTTCTTAACGACAGCGCCAGCTACATCCAGGATGGTTTGGGTCGAACGATAATTCTGCTCGAGCCGAATGATCTTCGCATTGGGGTAGTGCTTTTCGAAGTTAAGAATGTTTGAAATATCAGCGCCGCGCCATTTGTAGATGGATTGATCTTCATCACCTACAACACAGATGTTCTGTTGTTGCTGGGTCAGCAGACTTACAAGGGCGAACTGCAGCGCATTGGTGTCCTGATATTCGTCCACCAGAATGTAACGGAACTTCCGATTGTATTTGTCGCGAACTTCATCGGCATTGCGCAGCAGTCTCACGGTCTTGATCATCAGGTCATCAAAATCGAGCGCGTTATTTGAATGCAAACGCTCTTCATAAGTTTTATAGACGCGAGCAATCGCCGCGCGTCGTTCGTCGATATAATCGGCTCGTGCCGCAAATGCATCGACATCTTCACCTCGGTTCTTAGCTGAACTGATCGCGCTCTGCACTGATCGTGGACCCAGATGCTTGTCGTCATAGCCGAGATCCTTGAGTGCATTCTTGATGAGGCGCAGTGAATCATCCTGATCGTAAATCGTGAAGGTACGCGTATAACCTTCCTGCAAGTGTTCAATGTCCTGGCGCAGGATGCGTACGCAAAGACTATGAAACGTTGAGACCCAGGGCGTACTGGACAATTGCTGACCGCGCAGCAGTCGCTGCACACGTTCGCGCATTTCCTGGGCTGACTTGTTGGTGAAGGTCACCGCCAGGATATTCCACGGCGCAATTTCCTTTTCGAGAATAAGGTAAGCGATGCGATAAGCAATGACACGCGTTTTCCCCGAACCTGCGCCCGCGAGAATCAACAACGGTCCTTCAGTGTTGATGACCGCTTCGCGTTGCTGGTCGTTTAGTTGTGAAAGGAGATCGTCCATAAAGAAGTAATCAGCGGTCAGCAGTCAGCAGTCAGCAATCAGTCCATCGCATTCAGGATGCGAGTCACTTGTCCTGTTTAATTTTGTAGAGTAACGACGTTAACATTCGTTTCACTTCGACCACACGGGCTTGAAGTCGATCGTAAATCCCGTCTGGCAAGTACGTTAGATCGCGCGCCAATAGAATGTGATATTCCAACTCACTCGCGGATCCCATTCCTATCTGAAGGAACCGGCCGAACTCAGCGTCTCCTCCGCGGCCACAGCCTTCAGCGATGTTTGCTGGAATGGAAGACGAAGCGCGGCGCAGTTGACTGGTAAGTCCATATAGCTCGTGTTTGGGAAATGTCGCAGTATTTTTGTAAATCTCCAAGACGAGAGCGTGTGCTTTGGTCCACACCTGGTAATCGCGAAAATTACGCATACAAGCCTCCACTTTTCAACCATTCGTTGTGGTGGGCTGAGCTTTTTACTTCAACTGCTGACCGCTGATTGCTGACTGCTGACCGCTAATTACCTACTTCACCAACTTCTGTATCGCCTTAAACTGTTCGTGTCGGGCGTCGCGCATCAATTCAAATAGCGCCATCTCAACTGATGAAAAAATCGCACCGCTCATCTGCATTTTTCGCGTCGCAGCTTTGCGATCGGAAAGATTACGAGAACCGATACAGTCGGTCAGCAGGTGAACGCGAAAGTCGTTTGCCAGCAGATCATGTACAGTCTGGTTCACGCAAATGTGAGCTTCAATGCCGCAAACGATGATGTGCTTCGCATTCGTCTGAGCGAGTTGAGCCTGGAATGGAGCAGCGCCGCAGGAGCTAAAACTTGTCTTTTCAATCACCTCAACCGTCGGTGGAAGTACGGCGAGTATTTCAGCAGCAGTGTGACCCAAGCCTTTTGGATACTGCTCCGTCACAAGGATCGGCACGCCTAGAATTGTCGCCCCTTGCACCATCTTCGCAATCTGTTCGGCAATCCCGATGAACTGCGCGATGGAATTGCGAAACGCTTCCTGCATGTCGATGACGACAAGCGCTGATTTTGAAAGTTCAAGCGTGTTTTGGTGCGGCATGCTGACGGTGAAGACATTTAAGCACACCGCTCGATGGCTACAAAGTTGGTCCAATTCGGCCTCTTTGGAGTGCGGTGGCAAGCGCAGCGCGACACCGCTTTGAATTACCAACCCTGACCCGAACCAAAATCCAAAGCGGCGTCGCCGCGGCGCTCTGCCCGCGCACTCCAAAGTTTGGCCGCAAGAAGCGGATAGATTGGTCCCGTTCGCTGCTTTACGATGCCAGTCGAATTTCTGATACTGGAGGCAGACATCGTGCGATCAACTAACATCATGGCGATTAATTTGAACGGTGAAATGAATAACGAAGACCGATGGTTGGCGGTCGTCAATCGAGACGTGAAACTCGATGGCGCCTTTGTCTTCGGCGTGACTTCTACGGGTATCTATTGTCGTCCTTCATGTGCTGCGCGCCGGCCCAATCAGGAGCACGTGAGGTTCTTTAATTCGCCAGAAGCAGCGGAAGCCGGTGGCTTTCGCGCGTGCAAACGTTGTCATCCCAAAGACGAAAACGCGAACACGAAATCTGAATTGGTTCGGCAAGCTTGCGCCTTGATTGATGAATCGGACGAGGCGCTGACGCTGGCGGAATTGAGCGAAGCTCTTAACGTCAGTTCCTTTCACCTGCAGCGTACGTTCAAAGGGGTTCTCGGTATTTCTCCGAGACAATACGCCGACTCTCGCCGCGTGGAACGCTTCAAGGAAAATGTGCGCGCAGGACAAGCAATCACGGGCGCCATGTACGATGCGGGTTTCAGCTCCAGCAGCCGGCTATACGAGCATTCGTCGGCGCAGCTCGGCATGACGCCCGCGACTTACGGACGCAACGGTCGCGGCGCGACTATCAACTATGCCGTCGAAAAATGTGAACTCGGATTGCTTCTCGTAGCGGCGACGGAAAAGGGCATTTGCGCAGTGAGATTAGGCAGCGATGCTGACGAACTCGAAAAGGATTTGACGGATGAGTTCTCGGCAGCTCAACTCGTGCGCGATAATTCGGCGTTGAGCGATGCGGTTCAGCTCATTGTCAAATATCTCAGCGGTAATGGCAGCGATTTGAATTTGCCGCTCGATGTTCAAGCAACAGCTTTTCAGCGCCAGGTGTGGGAAGCTCTGCGCGCAATTCCATACGGCGGCACGAAATCTTATAGCGAAGTCGCACAGGCAATCGGACGTCCGACGGCGGTTCGCGCGGTCGCCCGTGCGTGCGCGACTAACCCTGTCGCGTTAGTGGTCCCATGTCACCGAGTGATTGGAAGTGATAAGAGTCTGAGTGGTTATCGCTGGGGACTTGAGCGAAAGAAGCAGCTGCTGGAAAAAGAGGCAGAAGTCGTCGTCAAACGAACCTAAAAGAATCGCAGATTAGGCCGATGGCATTTTCGATTTGCGAGTCTCCAGTAGAAACACGCATCCAAACGTCTGCGGAATCACTGTAATCTGCGGATGACGTCTTACTCGACCGTGACTGACTTGGCCAGATTCCGCGGCTGGTCAACGTCGCAGCCACGACGGACCGCGATGTGATAGGCCAACAGCTGCAATGGAATGATCGACAGAATCGGAGAAAGCAAATCGCTCGCTGTCGGAAGTTCCACCACGTGATCGGAAACGACTGAAGACATCGTGTCGCCTTCCGTCAGAATTGAAATGACGATTCCTTCGCGAGCTTTTACTTCAACGATGTTGGAGTGCGTCTTCTCGTAGCGAAGCTCCGACGCGTGATTGCCCGGTTCGCGAGTGTTGATGAAGAGTACGGGCAAACGTTCATCAATCAACGCGTTCGGTCCATGCTTCATCTCGCCGGCTGGATAACCCTCGGCATGAATGTAAGAAATTTCTTTTAGCTTGAGAGCGCCCTCGAGAGCCACCGGGAAGTTGATACCACGGCCGAGGTAAAGAAAGTCAGTCGAACGAAAGAATTCTTTCGCCAGCTCTTCAATCTCATCTGACTCATTGAGCAGATGCTCCATCTTCAACGGCAGCTCCGCTAATTGCTGTGCGTGCTGTCGCGCCTGAGTCTCCGACAAAGTTCCCCGCACTTCTCCAAGATAAAGACCGAGCAGATAGAGCGCGATCATTTGCGACGTGAACGCTTTCGTTGAGGCTACGCCAATCTCTGGTCCGGCGTGCGTAAGAATGGTGCCGTCGGCTTCGCGGACGATCATCGATCCTTGCACGTTGCAAATTGCCAGCGCCTTCGCGCCTTGCTCCTTTGCCTCGCGCAACGCCGCGATCGTGTCGGCTGTTTCACCCGACTGCGAAATCACCAGCAGCAAAGTGTTCTCATCAACAACCGGATCGCGATAACGGAACTCGGACGCGTAATCGACCTCAACCGGAATACGCGCCAGCTGTTCAATCATGTACTTGCCGGCCAGTCCTGCATGCCATGAGGTGCCACAGGCAGCGACTTTGATGGAAGTGAAACGTTTGAAGTCAGCTTCCGTGATGTTGTCCATCTGGTCGAGAAAAACTCGTCCGGTATCTAAGGACAAACGACCCTGAACAGTGTCTCGAATCGCGCGCGGCTGCTCATAAATTTCCTTGAGCATGAAATGTTTGAAGCCGCCCTTTTCAGCCATGATCGGATCCCACGTGATGCGTTGAATCGCGGGCTCGACCGAGTTGCCTTCGAAGTCGGTAACACGCACAGCGTCTTTGGTAAGAATCGCCATCTCGCCATCCCCAAGAAAGAAGACGTCGCGGGTGTGTTGAAGAATCGGGGGGATATCCGAAGCGACAAAGAACTCACCATCACCGAGACCGATCACCACAGGAGGTCCCTGGCGCACGGCGATGATGGTGTCAGGTTCGTCGGCGTTGATGATTGAAAGGGCAAAGATTCCGCGCAGCTCACGCACAGAGTCGCGGACAGCACGTTCGAAATTGTCGCCTTGCTTCAGATACTCTTCGATCAAGTGTGCGATGATTTCCGTGTCAGTCTCGGTGACAAACTGATGATCGGCTTTGCGTAATCTTTCTTTGAGTTGCAGATAATTTTCGATGATGCCGTTATGCACAACTACCACGCGACCGGTGCAGTCGCGGTGCGGATGTGCATTCTCTTCGGTGGGTCGGCCGTGCGTGGCCCAGCGTGTGTGGCCGATGCCGTACGTCCCATCGAGGGGCGTAATGCGAATCGTCTCCTCAAGATTGCGAAGCTTGCCTTCGGCGCGACGAATCTCAAGATCACAATCCTCGTTAACTACAGCGATGCCTGCCGAGTCATACCCGCGATACTCAAGCTTACGCAAACCATCGATGATCAACGGCACGACCTGTTTGTTGCCGACATAACCAACTATTCCACACATAATTTTGGACGAAGAGTGGAGGGATGAAGGACGATTAGAAAAATCAGCCCTGCGAGTCTTCTTTCCTTTCTGACAAATGTTTTTTGACGACCGCAGGGACGCCGGCGACCAGCGAATCAGGCGGGACATCTTTCGTTACAACTGAGCCGGCAGCTGTGACTGAACCGCTGCCGACTTTGACCGGTGCGACCAGCATCGTGTCGGAGCCGATCTTAACATGGTCCTCGATGACGGTTGGGTGTTTGTTCTTACCGTCATAGTTGCAGGTAATCGTTCCTGCGCCAATGTTGGTTCGCTCACCTATCGTGGCGTCGCCGAGATACGTTAGATGCATGGACTTCGAACCGCGACCAAGTGTTGATTTCTTTACTTCAACAAAGTTTCCAACCGCTGCGCCTTGTTCAATACGCGAGTTCATACGCAGGTGGGCGAAGGGCCCAATCGAGCAATTCGCCTCAATCTCAGAATCGACGATGACACAATGATCTTTAACAACCACCTTGTCCCCGATTTTCGAGTTCGTAACGCGCGAGCCTGAACGAATATCGCAGTTCTCGCCCACTGTTGTTTTGCCTTCAAGATGTACGTTCGGATGGATTAGCGAATCCCTGCCGATGGTCACGTCAACATCGACGTAGCTATGCGAAGGATCGATGAAGGTGACTCCCGCTTCAATCATCAGCCGTTGAATCGTTCGCCCGCGCACAACGTTCTCGAAATCAGCGAGCTCCGCTCTGGTGTTGATGCCGGAGACCTCGCGCGCATCGTCATGTAGATAGACACTGATCGTTTCGCCGCTGTTACGCAGAATCTCAGCTACGTCAGTCAGGTAATACTCACCCTGTTTATTTTTCGGTTCTATGTGCTTTAGCGCCGAAAATAATTTTGAAGTCTCGAAACAATAGATGCCCGAGTTGATTTCCGAGATCTCACGCTGTTCGGCGGTTGCATCCTTGTGTTCGACGATTCTAAGAAAGCGTCCTTCTGAATCACGGACGATTCGACCATAGCCA
>JADMIO010820050.1_pt1 | contig 16567 bp, 14 predicted proteins | sample 8958161 | NCBI WGS metagenome assembly JADMIO01 (sample SAMN16585339, study PRJNA669376) | soil metagenome | isolation source: Crop rotation soil | place: USA: Cullars Rotation, Alabama | collected 2011
CTTTCCCGTCCGCGATGCTCACATTGTGCACCTGGATGGCGAGCACGTTGGCCCCGGGCACCAACAGCGTATTCGCGGGATCGAGATTGAAGGTGGTCGTGCTGCCAAAATTGCGCGCCGCCGTGCCCACCGCCGTCCGCGGCACAAAGGTGTTCGGAGTTTGCAGATTCGAGCGCGCGACTTCCACGCCGTTGAGATACGCGACGAAGGAATCGTCCCAATCCACCAGCAGCTTAAGCGGCAGCGTGTCCGTCGCCTGTGCCGCCGAAGCCGTAAACACGATGCGCGTGTAGAGCGACGGCGTCACGCCCACCACGCCGCCAATCGTCGTCCCAAGTGGACTCGTCCCCTGCCCGATCGGCCCGATCACCGAAACCCAACCGGTGTCCACGTAACTGGCCTTCCCCCAGGGCACGCTCAGGCGGCCGGAACTCAAGGTACTCGGGTCGTAAAGCCCGCCCGAGGGCTCCACCACGCCGTAGAGGTACTTGAAGGCATCCGTGCTGTTGACGAGCGTTGTCGGGCTGGCGCCGCCGATGCGCAGCATCCCACTGAACAAAAAGTTGCTGCTCGTGGTGGCGACATTCAGCGCGTGGATGGCGATCACATTGTTCCCCGCCACCAGCCGGGAGCTGGCCGCGCCGAGATTGATCGTCTCCGTGTACCGGGTCGTATCCGCCGCCGTGTCGTTGAGATTGGGATCGTACGCCGGCTGGTCGTGGTAGTGAAATTGTTTCGCCGGTCCGGCCCATCGCCGCGCTACCTCCACGCCGTTCACATACAGGATAAACCCGTCATTGTACTCCACCAGGAGTTCCAGCGGATCCACGCGAGCCGCATCCGGCGCACTCACGTTGAAGGTTTTCCGCAGGTACATCGTCGGCGTCACATACTGCATCTGCGTCTGCGTATTGACCCCGTAGCTGATGACCGGCGCGCCGGAAAACGTACCAAAACCAAATGGCCCCGCCCCCGTCTGCCAGCCCTTGGCCGCGCTGTCGTCAAAGGTGGTCGCATACCACATGGGGCCCGTCCCGAGAGAAGGCACCCCCGCCGCGTCCCACTTCAGCACGCGCTCGGAAGCTGCATGCACCACCTCATTAATCACCACCGCCGCCCGAAGCTGACCTAGAAGGACAAGCAGCAAGATTACGGGAGAAAGAGGGCGGAATCGTTTCAATGGTGAACGGGCAGAAAGGTTGATAAAAACTTTCACAGTTCTGGGAGATCGTCAACAGGCAGAGGGAGGCAGCCTTGAAACTTTGTGTTACGGAATGACGAAAGACCAGAGGAATTTCACCTTGGTAAAAGAAATCCCAACCGAGCCCATCGGGATAAATAGCGGGCCCTCGAATCTTTCCTGCGCGCCAACCCATTTTCGTCTTGCCCCCGCTGCCTCGCGCAGGTTTTTCGCCTGCATGTCGCAACCCCAACACTGGATGGTCAAACAAGAGCCCACCGCTTATCCTTGGTCCCAGTTCGTGAAGGACAAGACTGCCGCCTGGACGGGAGTCCGCAGTTTCCCCGCCCGACTCCACCTGCGTGCCATGAAAAAGGGCGATTTCGTCCTCTATTACCATTCCGTCGTAGGCAAGGAGGTCGTCGGCATCGCCAAGGTCACCCGCACCGCTTACCCCGACCCAACCGCCGAGGAAGGCGAAGGCGAATGGGTCTGCGTGGACCTCGCCCCCGTGCGCGCCCTCCACACTCCGGTCTCCCTGGCGACCATCAAAGCCACCTCCACCCTCGCCAACATCGGCCTCCTCCGCCAGTCCCGCCTCTCCGTCATGCCCCTGAAGCCCGCGGAATACGACTGCATCGTGAAACTCGGCAACGGCGAGTAGCCCAGTAGCCGCGGCCCCTGCGACTGCGGAGCCGTGGAGTGTCCCCTAGCCTCAAACGCTCACAAATTTCGTGAGCGCTCCCCCTGCCAACCCAAAACTCGAAAACCGAAACCCCTCAGGGCGTTTGCCATTTTGAATAAACTGCGGCATACTCCCGTCAGACGTCGCCGACAGACCATGAAAGCTTACGCACTTCTCGCCGCCCTCACACTCGTTGTGCCCACTGAATCGTTCGCCGGTAACCGGCATGGCTCTTACTGCGGTCCATCGTATTCGAGCTACCGGAGCTATTGCCCCACGTATTCCTACTCGCGATCCTACTGCTATTCGCGCCCCTCTTATTACAGCTACGGCTACCGGCCTTACTACGCACCTTCCTATTACGGCTATGGCTATGGGTATCGGCCGTATTACTACAGCGGCTACGCCCCGGCCGTGAGTATCGCCTACACCAGCACGCCACGCACCTACTACCGGTCCGCGCCCGCGTATGACAACGATTCCGGATCCCTCGAAGTCGACGTCCAGCGCGCCCTGAAGCGCCGCGGCTATTACAGCGGTGGCATCGATGGCGACATCGGCCCCGCCAGCCGCGCGGGCATTCGCGCCTATCAAAACGAGCACGGCCTGGATCCGAGCGGCCGCATCGACTCCGCCCTCCTGCGCTCGCTCGGGCTGTAAACTCCTTGGTGGCTTGACGCTCCGCGTCGAGCGCAACCGCCTTCCGTGAATCTCCCGGCTTGGATTGCGCTCGACGCAGAGCGTCGAGCCACCAAGCCCTACGCCACGTGCTTCGCCGCCTTCGCCGGCAGCACGAGCAGAATTTTCCGCACCGCCTCCTCCGCAGTGAGCCCGTGCTTTTTCCGCAGCACATCCACGGCGCCGTGCTCGACAAATTGGTCCGGCCAGCCGACGCGCACGATCGGCGTGGTGATGTGCTGATCCGCCAAATGCTCGATCACCGAGCAGCCGAAGCCATTGTGCAACACGTGATCCTCGATGGTGCAGATGACGTCCACGCTGCGCGCAAAAAACTCGATGAGCGCCGTGTCGAGCGGCTTGATCCAGCGCGGGTTCACCACGGCCGTGGAGACACCCTTTTCTTCCAAAATCGCCGCGGCTTTTTCCGCCATCTCGCACATGCCGCCGAGGCCGAGAATGGCCACACGCACCGGTTGGGCGCTGCCGTGTTTCACCACTTCCGCCTTGCCGATTTCCAGCAGGCGCGGCTGCTCCTTCGGCTGCGCGCCCGTGCCAATGCCACGCGGATAACGAATGGCGATCGGGCCGCCATTGTAGTGCGCCATCGTCCACAACATGTCGACAAACTCGTCCTCATTCCGCGGCTGCATGTGCACGATATTCGGCACGTGCCGCAGATACCCGATGTCGAACAGCCCGTGATGCGTCGGGCCATCGTCCCCGCTCAAGCCGCCGCGATCCATGCACAGCGCGACGTTCAAATTCTGCAGCGCGATGTCGTGAATGATCATGTCGTACGCCCGCTGCATGAACGTCGAGTAAATCGCCAGGAACGGCTTGTAGCCTTCGCAAGCGAGCCCCGCCGCAAACAGCGCCGCATGCTCCTCTGCAATACCCACGTCGAAATACCGCTTGGGGTGCGCCTTGGCGAAAGGGATGAGCCCCGTGCCGCTCGGCATCGCGCCAGTGATGGCCACGATTTTGTTGTTCGATTCGGCAAATTTCGCCAGCGTCTGCCCGAAGAGCTCACTGTACGTGGGCATGCTGCTCGGTTTCGTGGCGCCTGTCTTCGGCTCAAATCGTCCGAGCCCGTGAAATTTCAGTGGCTGCTCCAGCGCCGGAGTGTAGCCCTTGCCCTTGATCGTCTTAATGTGCAGCAGCACCGGCTCGTCTTGCTTTTTGAGGAATTCCAGCGTGCGAATGAGCTTCGGAATATCGTGCCCATCCATTGGGCCGTAGTAGCGAAAGCCCAGGTCCTCAAACAGGACGCTCGGCGCGATGAGCCCCTTCACGCCCGTTTCCACGCGGTGCGCAAATTCCTTCACGCGCTTGCCGAGCAATTTTTCCACAAACCACGCTGCGCGCTCGTGCAAACCGGTGTAAAGCGGACTCGTCGTGATCTTATTGAAGTACCGCGCAATCGCGCCGACATTGCGATCGATGCTCCATTCGTTGTCGTTGAGGATCACGATGAAGCGCTTGGTCTGCTCCGCCGCGTTGTTCAGCCCCTCGTAACTCACGCCGCAGGTAAACGCCGCGTCGCCCGCCACGCACACCACGTGGTCCGGCCCCTCGCGCAAATCGCGCGCGACCGCCATGCCCAGCGCCGCGCTGATCGCTGTCCCCGCGTGACCCGCGCCATACGCGTCGTGCTCGCTTTCGGTCCGCAGCAAAAAGCCGTTCAGCCCGCCGTACTGCCGCATCGTCTCAAAGCGTTCGCGACGCCCCGTAAACAGCTTGTGCACGTAGCCCTGATGGCTCACGTCCCACACAATTTTGTCCGCCGGCGTGTTGAACACGCGATGCAGCGCGATGGTGAGTTCCACCACTCCCAGATTGGGGCCCAAGTGCCCGCCCACTGAGGTCGGGTTTTCCTCGGAAAGCACCCGGATCAACTCTGCGCGCACCTCATCGGCGAGTTGCGGCAGCGCTTTGTCCGGCAGCGCTTTGACATCGGCTGGCGTTTGAATCTTCGGAAGAATCGGGTCGGTCATGCGGTGGAAAAATTTGGCGTTGGGCTGAGGTCCGCGCTGGCGCGTTTAGAACAAACTGGCGTCCCGCGCGGATGGCTTGCGCGAGGCTACCGGGGTATCGGACGGAGCCGCCGGCTCGGCCTTGGCCGAAGGCTCAAAGTCCTTGAGCACCGGGTCTCCCGCCGCCTTGCGCTGGATGATTTCAATCTTCTTTTCGGCGTCCGTCAGCTTCTGCTGGCAGACTTTCACGAGCTTGGTGCCTTCCTCGAAGGCGACCAGCAGTTGTTCCAGCGGCATCCGGTCGGATTCCATTTCCTCCACGAGCCCCTCGAGCCGCGTCATGGCGGACTCGAAAGTTTGCTCCTGTGTATCGCTGGCTTTGGACATGTCGAAAACCAGCCTAGCGCGAGAGGGCCGAGCTTAAAAGAAGATTTGAGGGTTCGAAACCGTGCGTGAAAACGATGGCAAAACCGAAGCCACCGCGCAAAGCCTCACGGCACGTTCGAAAGCGGTTGTCTGGAGAACCTACTTCTTCACCAACGATTCCAGGTAATCCACCAGCGACGCAAAGTCCTTCACACTAATCCCTGCGATCAACCCTTCCGGCATCAGCGACTTATCCCCCTTCTCGCGCTTCACCACCAGCTTCGGATCGATCGTGATCTCCTGCGCCGCGATATTACGAATGATCACCTTGTCCGCCGCCTCCGACGTCACAAAGCCCATCTGCACATTACCGTCCTTCATGGTGAAAACGTTGGTCACAAAGCCCTGCGCAATCGTCTTGTTTGGCAACAGGATCGCCTCGGCGAGGTCCTGCCGCTTGTAGATGCTCGCGATGTTGCCGAGGAACGGCCCCTTCGGCGCCTCACCCTCCTTCACCGTGTGACAGGCCACGCAACCTTGCTGCGTGAAGAGTTGTTCGCCGCGCGAAACATCCCCCTTCGTCTTCATCACCTGCGCAATCACGTCGTCGGCCTTGAGCGTGGCGATCAGCGGACCGCTGGGCTGCGCGGCCGCGGCGAGCTTCGCCGGGTCGAGCTTGAAGCGCTTCACCGCTTCATCCGCGGCCTTGGCCACCTCTTTGTCGGGATCGTTCAGCGCGGCGGCGATCTGCGCGCCGCGGCTCTTGTCCTCGGCGTCGAGCGCCGCCTTGATGATTTGCAACCTGCGCTTCGGCTGACTCCATCCGGCATCGAGCGATTTGGCCGCCATCTCTCGCGGCTCCGGCGCACCGACTTTGCGCGAGGCCAGCTTCAGCAACGCCGCATCCGCCCAGCGCGCCGCCTTGCTGCCATCGGCCTTCTCCGCCGTGGCCTCGAGGAGCTGGTGCTGATTCTCCATTAGCCGCGAATTGAAAAACGCATCGCGCACCTTGTTGCGCGAGTCGCCGCCGATGCGCGCGAGAATCTCCAGGATGGCCTTCGCCGAATCCGCGCCGTCCGTCTTCGCCAGTGCCAGCGCTACCGGCTGCAACGCGTCTTCCTTGAGCGCTGTATCCGCCGCTGCCTTCAGCAGCAGCGGCAGCGCATTGGCCGGGATACTGTCCGCTTCCGCCAATTGCTTGGCCACGATCGGAATTAGCGTCGCATCCTTCTCCGCGAGCGTCAGCAACTTCGCCGTTGCATCGTTGAGCTTGATGCGGTGCCGCGAGAATTCTTTCGCCAGGAAAGCCGCTTCCTCGTTGCCCGCCGTGTTGAGCGTGGCCTTGAGCACCTCGAGAATCTTCTTCGACTCCGCCCATTCCTCCGGCTGGTAAAACGGCCCACGCGTATCCGGCCGCGTCCCCCACGAGTCGCCTTTCCACTTGCCTTCGACAAAATGCAGCCGGCACAACGCCGTCAATAGTCCCTGGCGCTGCGTGGCGTCTTTGGACTTCGCCAACCGCGCGATGAGCCCGTCCACCGTCGCCGCATCATGGATGCCGCGTAGCGCCATCAGCGCGCCCTCGCGCAGCGGCGTGCCCGACGCCGGATTGTCGATGATCGCAAAGCAAGGCGCACTTGCGGCGAGTTGACGGAGCACTTGCATCGCCGTGTGCGCAACGACGGGATCACTGTCACCGAGCAGCGGGGCAATCGCCGCGCCGTACGGTCCGAGGTTGCTGACATCAACCTTTTGCGGAGTCGGCGTGCCGCCATCCGCCCACACACCCGAGAGCCCTTTCAAGCGCGCAATTCCGATGACTGCTTCCTTTCGCGTCCGTGCGTCAGCGCTCTTCAGCGCCTCGCCGGCGGATGCGTTTTGCAGCCCATTCGGCAAATCAAACATGGCCCGCACCACATGGGGCGCGAGGGCCGCATCCTTCAAGCCCTCCAGCATCAAATTGGCGCTGTCCGGTTCCAATTGCTTCGCCGCGTAGATAGCCGCCACGCGCGATTCGAGCGAAACCTTTGCATTCTGCATCACCGCGTAGAGTGGCTTCCGCAGCTTCATCAATTCGGTTCCGGGCTTGGTCCGGTTCCGATCAATAAGCGTCCGCTGTGCCTCCAGCCGCGTGCGATGGCTCGGTGACTCGAGCAACGCGATCAGCTCCGCCTCCGTCGCCTTCGCAAAATCCGGCACCTTGCCCGGCACCATCCCCTTCGGCGCAATACGCACGATGTACCCCACTTCCTCTCCGGCCCACGTAAACGTCGCCCCCTTCCACGATGACACATACGCATATCCCTGCGCGTCCACGTCGATATCCGTCGAGCGCGTCATCTTCACCAACGACGCTGGCGGCTCCGTCTCCACATACGTCGCCCCCTTCGGCTTCACCGTGTGCCGAAAGATCGGCCCTTTGCCCCAATCACTCGTATAGGGCAAATTGTTCCATGCCGCCGGCCAGCCGGGCTCATCGATCCAGCATGCGCCCATGCCCGAGCCGCCACCGTAATCCGCCAGCGGCTGGATGATCTCGTCACCAAAACTCTTGAACAACCGCGGATACCCGTGGTCCTCAAACCCCGTGAAATGATGGAAGCGAATATCCCACCCGCCGCCATCATTCGTATTGTCGCGCGTGAATAGATCGCACAACGGCGATACCGCCGCCTCGAGAATATTCCGCGTCCCGCGCGAGTAGAGTTGCAGATTCGTGCCATCGGGCCGCACGCGGATGATGCCGCCGCCGCGTAACTGCAGCTTCCTCCCATCCGTCCCCTCGGCCTCCAAAAATCCAAAGTCACCACCCGCGATGTAGAGCCAGCCATCGATGCCCAGTTCTACGCCATTTGTCGTGTGATCCGCCGGCCGATCCTTGAACGTAAACGCGAGATTCTTCACGAGAACCTTCTGCTCGTCCGACACCCCGTCACCATCCTTGTCGATGAACGCGCTCAAGTGCGGCGGATGCACGCAGTAGACCGTGTTGCCGTCCACCACGAGCCCGCGCGGCGAATCCACATTCTTCACAAATTCCTTCACCTCGTCCGCCCGCCCATCGCCATCCGTATCGCGCAGCCGCAGGATGCGGCCACGATTCGGCTTCCGGTCCAGCGACCCATTGCCATCCGACGAAACGTACAGCGTCCCATCCGGCGCAGCCGACACGAACACCGGATAATTCGACTGCGGCGGCGCCGAAAAAAGCGTGACCTCAAACCCATCCGCCACCTTCACGTCCTTAAGCAGTTCCGCCTCCTTGGGAAACGGCGGCGTGGCATGAACAACGGGCAGCAACCCCAGGGCGAGCGAAGCAAGAATGTATGGACGGACGAGCATGTGAGAAGCTTTCAGAATCGACCTCACCCTGAGGTCTTAGCGCCAAATTTCAACCGCAAGAAAGAGACGAACGCCGCCTTGGTGGCTTGACGCTCCGCGCCGAGCGTCTTTGCCAATCGAAGTTGGCGCGCGGTCCTTCGCCTGCGCCCTTCCAAAGCGCGAAGCGCAACTCCTTTCATTGGACGTTGGATGTTGGACGTTGGGCGTTGGGCGTTGTTGCATTACCGCCCCCCATGACAAACCGCGCAATCTCCCGTGCCGAATCCGGCTTCGAAATCCGCGCAATATTCCCCTCCCACCGCTTCCACTCGCTCGCATCATCCTCATAAAGCTCCGCCAGCTTCTCCACGATTGCATGCCGCGTCAGGCACACCGCCCCGGCCCCGCTGCCCTCCAGCAGCCGCGCATTCCCTTCCTCCTGCCCCGGCACAACTTTTGTCACGAGCATCGGCGTCCGCGCCGCGATGGCCTCCTGCGTGGCCGCCCCGCCTGCCTTTCCGATGAGCACATGCGAGCGCATCAGCAGTTCTGGCATGCGATTCGTCCACCCGTGCAACTCGATCGGCCGGGTCGCCGCCCGCTCAATCGCCCGCAACACCGCCGGGTCCTTCCCGCCCGCCACCGTGAGTTCCACATACGGCAGCTCCAGCATTTGCCGGATCAACGCCGGCGCCTCCTGCGGCGCGTGATTCACCATATACAATACGCGCAATGGCCGCCCGGCCCCGGGCTCCGGCCGAGGTACCCGCTCCCCGGCAAAAACCAGAGGCACCGGAAACCCTAGCGCATGAATCTTCTCCGCCGGCACCCGCGCCCGCCGCATCACCTCCGCCGACGCTTCGTTGGGCACGATCCATGTGTCCGAACTGCACCGATGCCAGATCGAATTGATGGTGATGCTATCCGTCACCAGCATGTGCCGCCGGAACGGCGCGCCCCCGCGCGGAAAAATCCGGTCGAAGGTATAGCCGTAGGACGGATACACCGACACCACCGCATCCGGCGGCGATTCGCGAAGCTCCCTGGCCATCCGCCGGCGCATCACAAACAGCGAGGGCTCGATGCACCAGCGCATCAGCGGCAGCCGATGCAGCGTGCGATAGACGATCGACCACAGCCACGGCGCGCGATTGATGCACGCCACATACAGCCGCTGCGCCAATTCCTGCGTCTCCCCATAAGTCTCCAGGAAGATGTCCCGCACCGACGCCTCGCCTCCCTCCGCCGTCACGGCACTGGCCAGCGCACGCGCCGCAGCGTTGTGCCCTTCGCCATAACCAGCGGTGAGAATGAGGATGCGTTTCATGTCGCGCGCGCTGCCGATAGCCGACCCGCCCCTCGTCGACAATCGCCAACGCATCCCGCCTCATTTCTTTTACTCTCTCGTCACATCCCCCTTCTCTGGATGTTCGACGTTGGATGTTGGATGTTGGATGTTTGCCTAACGCCCCCCGCAGTGCCTTCTCGCGCCTTTGGCCGACCCTATCCGGAGACTTTCGTGTCTTTCGTGTTTTTCGTGGACCAAACACCTGCGCCTTCTTTCCGTGTGTTCCGTGGATCCCCTCTATTTCCTCTCATTTCGCCGTTTGGGGTTGCTTCAGGCGGATAACGGAATATTCCCAAAAACCAGCGTGCATTCCCGCGCATCGTTCCTACATTGCGCCCACGCCTTACTTCCTATGAAAAAGAAATCCGCGTTTACCCTCATCGAACTCTTGGTCGTCGTGGCCATCATCGCCATCCTGGCCGCACTCCTGTTCCCTTCCCTCCGGGCCTTCATGGAACGCGGACGGTCCGTGGAATGCGCCAACAACCTCAAGAGCCTCGGCCAGGCCATGTCCCAATACCGCCTGGACCAAAAAGGCACCTTCTTTTCCAAACAGTCCAGCGGCGACGACACCTGGCCCAAGATTCTCAACCGACTCTATACCCAGAAGGACTGGCGTTCCTTCCGCTCGCCGTTTGACAAGGTCACCACGGCCCGCCCGAAGACGGATCAGGATCCCGTGCCGGTGACCTATGGCATCAACGAGAATCTCTACGACACCTACGAAGGCAAATGGAAGGTGGGGCACTCCACGCTGATTATGGCGGCCCCGGCCGTGATCAATTCAGCCACCGGCAAAGAAATCCAGTTCAAGCCGGATGCTTTCTCCAATTCCAACGTAACCATTACCAAGGGCTCGGGCAGCGGCGCACCGATGGCGCAAGGCTACGGCACTCACGAAAACCGCCAGAAGATGAACGTCCTCTTTGCCGACGGTCATGTCGACCCCATGGACATTAACAAGTTCGACGATGGCACCACCGAGAAAGGCCAGGAGCGCTGGGACCCCATGTTCGAGAAGCCGTAGGCCTTTTTTCGAGCATTCGCTTTTTCACGAGCGCCGTTGCGGTCCTTCGCAACGGCGCTCGCTTTTTGAGATGTCCCCCACCATTTTCCCCGCATGCCCGAACCCGCTTTCAGCCATCTCGATTCCACCGGTTCCGCCCGCATGGTCGACGTCGGGCACAAGCCCGTGCAGCGCCGACTCGCCCGGGCCGAGGGTGAGGTCCGCTGCGCGCCCGAGACCATCCGCGCCTTGCAAGCCCAGGCTCTCCCCAAGGGCGACGTGCTCACCGTCGCCAAGGTCGCCGCCATCCAGGCCGCCAAGCGCTGCGACGAATTGATTCCTATGTGCCACTCCCTGCCCCTCGACGTCGTGGAAGTGGAATTCGAAGTCCAGCCCGCCGCCATCCGCATCCGCGCCAGCGTCAGCACCTCCGCCAAAACCGGCGTCGAAATGGAAGCCCTCACCGCCGTCACCGTCGCCGCCCTCACCATCTACGACATGTGCAAAGCCGTCGACAAAGCCATGGTCCTCGGCGACATCCGCGTCACCGAAAAGCTCAAGCAATCGTGAGCGCGAAACTCCCCCGCCGGCATCTCGCGAAGCGAGCCCCGAACATATCTCGCGAGCCACGCCCAGTCTGTGCCTTGGGAACACGCAACGAGCTTTCGTAATGACTTCCAAGCCCTGATCCACCCATGCTCCGCCTAGCCCGCCTCACCCTCAGCGACCGCGCCTCCGCCGGCGTCTATCAGGATCGCAGCGGCCCCGCCATCGAGGACTTCTTCGCCACCCACCTCGCCGACCCCATCGAATGGACCCGCGTCCTCATCCCCGATGAGCGCCCGCAAATCGAGCAAACCCTCCGCGACCTCTGCGACCAGAGCCACGCCTTGATCGTCACCACCGGCGGCACCGGGCCTGCCCCCCGCGACGTCACCCCCGAGGCCACCCGCGCCGTCCTCGACCGCGAACTCCCCGGCTTCGGCGAAATCATGCGCCTCAAGAGCTTCGACCAAGTCCCCACCAGCATCCTCTCCCGCTCCACCGCCGGCACCCGCGGCCGCACCCTCATCCTCAATCTCCCCGGCAACCCCCGCGCCATCGGCGAATGCCTCCCCCTCGTCCTCCCCGCCATCATCGAATGCCTCGATCACCTCGAATGGCCCCGCCCTTCGCTGCGGTGAGCATCCCCTGCCGCTATGCGTTACGCCGACTTTCGCAGCGCCATTCAAACCGAACTGCTCCGCCATCCCGCCGGCCGAACGTGGACTGAGCTACGGGACCGCCTCGCTTTGCCCTATGATCGACCCTGTCCCACCTGGACGCGCAGCTTGGAGCGCGAAATCGGCCTGATCCGTGCCAAAGGGCAGGGCCGCGCCTTGCTTTGGAAACTGAACCCAGCGCGCTCCTCCCAGCCCTCCTGATGCAACCCTACTTTTACGCCACCGCGGACGACCTGCTCCCCGTCTTCGAAGGCGTGGAAGCCCGGCATCCCTTGGCCTATCTGCTTTGCAGTTTGTTTCGCTCGCCCAACCGCCGGTCGTTTGCCGCCGGGGCCTCGCTTCCAGCTCTTCGAAAATCGCCATCGCACCCTAGCGCGATGGCCTGCCCCCAATACCTCGTCCTCCCTGCCGACCAGCCCGTCTCGTTGCGGGACGCGCCGCAGCACACCGGCGAAATACGCTACGCTGTCGACCAATCGGCAAATCCCGACAGCATCACCATTCAACTCGGCGGCCTCTTTGCGCCAAAAGTCCTGCTGGCCGGCCGCGTGGCCACTGTCTCTACCACCGCGCGGGCCGCTCAATTGCATCGGGCCTTCGCGTCAGCCATCGCCAAGTACTTTCAGCGCATCAAAGCCTTCTACGTGGGTCCCCACGCTCACCAGCTTTGGCGCGGCGGATGCCGGCTCACCCAAAGTGCCGAATCACAGGGCGGAAATGACCTCGCTATTTGAACCGCGCCACACGCCTGCACCGCTGCGAACTCACCAGCACTAATGCACGAACTCTTCACCCGCATCGAGCAGCGATACGCGTTTTCCCTACCCCAAGCCTTTCGCGAATTCTGGAGTCGAGGATGGTGCACTATCACCGACCATCGCCTCGGGCCAAATTACCTCCTGCTCCCGGATATGGATTGGATGCCGCTCGAGCAGATCGCCGACTTCCGTTTTGAGCCCTATCACTTGCCAGGATTTGTGCCCTTTGCCACCACCGCTGGCGGAGACCTTTGGTGTTGGCAACCGGCCTTTACCGACGCACGAGGAACAAGGGTCCTCTCCTGTCCACACGACTGCTACGATGCCGACATATTCGCTCCGGATTTTGTCTCTGCAGTTTGCCGCCACCTTGTCGACGAAGCCGCCTGCATGCACCCGGACCCGGCTTCGGTCGAAGAATATCGCCAGCTCTTGTTAGCGGTGGCCTCGCAACTCGAGCCTTTTCTCTCTTCATTCCAACAGAAGTCCCTGGCGCACATCTGCCAACTCCCCGTGCAACATTTCCGTCCCCCAGCCATCCGCCCCACGGATTGGTATTTCCTTTTGCCATCACCAGAACGCACGGACATTCTCCGCAGCTAATTGGGATCTGATTACCTGGACGCCACGATTTGCTGGATGGATCCCACCCCTTAGACCACACCCGTGCCAAACGTTCACACCGTCGAGGAACTTCGCGAATTGTTGCGACCACGACGTCCACGGTTCCTGGAGTTGTGGATGACTGCACCTCCGGATCAGTCACTCTGTGCGCTCTTCAACGGGGATCTCGGGTGGATGATGTATTTGCGAGAAAACGGCGACCCAGGTTTCAGCACTCGCAATCCCCATTACACCGGCGATTCAGACGCCCTCATCGATTACTACTTGGACAACGGCCAACATGACCGGTACCCCGCCGCCTGGGCCTTGCCCCTTCCTGAAATCCATCGGGCCATTGAGCATTTCATCCTCCACGCCCAGCCTCCTTCGTGGTTGACGTGGCACAACGACTCGGACGCCTGATTGACCGCCGTGAAACATAGTCGCTGATCTCGAGTCATTCCGCAGCATTCTATGAACGAACCCCACGAATCCTTCTATAGTAACGGGATCCTCTTCGGCCATTTCGACGTCGACCCTGACTTTCGCTGCCCTCACGGCCACGCCTTTTGGAACTATCCGAGCGGCATGCGGTTCATCAAGGGCCACTACACACGCGGCATTCGCAGCGGCAGTTGGCTCGAGTATACGGAAGACGGTTCCGTGCTCAGCATTACCGAATTTGGCGAGGGTGAATACGTGAAGAGCACCACCACCCCAAACCTATCGGAGGTCGTCGTTTCTCCGGAGACTACCATCTTGTTGGAGGAAGAGTTTGGCTTCCGCCATTGGTTCTGGCTTCCCGACCGTCCCCTGTCCGCGCTCCTCGATTGGTGGCGCGGCATCTTCTCCGTGGAACCCTGGTATCTTGGCCCTTGGCCTCTCCCAGGAACTCTCATCGAGGCGCCCAACGCTTACGAACACTGGCACCCGCTCTTCGACACCCACCTCTATTACTACGGTCATCTCCACGAAGACGATGACTCCGAGTTGAAAGCCCCTTCTGGCGAGGTGTTCCACCACCGCGGTCGCCCTTTCGCCGAGCAGAACTACATCGTCTAACGCCCTGGCCTCCCATCCGATCGCTTATGAGCGAAAATCAGCGAAGATCAACGGCTCAAAATTAATCCGCGTCCATCTGCCACGCCTGAAAGTCGTCGAGTTTTGCGAGAGTTTTTCGAAATGTGCTCGTCCCTCGCTTGCGTCTTCATCGGAACGCGAAGCGCCACTCTTCCCATTGGATGTTGAACGTTGAATGTCGGGGAGTGAGTTCTGAAATTGATTGCAAGACGCGCGCAAATTTCTGCGCCCTTCCCAATTTCGCGACCAAGGTCCGGAGCCTGCTCCGCCTAGATCCGCGAACCGGAGCGAAGCGTAGATCGCCGAAGGCAAATCCGCGGTCTCCTTTTTCCCTCTCTCGGGTAGCCGACGCTCTTGATTAGCGCCGATTAGCGAAAATGGGCAGTCAAAAAATCTGCGTCCATCTCCACCCATCTGCGGTTAACCATATTGGTTCGGGCTCCGCCAGGTTGGATGTTGTATGTTTGCCGGCCCGACCTTGTCCATCCCTCATCGGAAGTCCTTGATCTCCCCACTCCCAAATCGAACCATTCAAGCCACCGAGCGGAAGAGGCGAGGATTCACCAATTCTGGTGAATGACAGGCGGGTGGCGAAGAGGCAACGTTTTGCGGTCTTGGGCAAGACTGCGCTCACACCACCCAGATTCGCCCTGGCGCAAATCACCAATACTATTGCGTTGCCATGAAAGCCACCAAAGCTCTGCTCAAGATCACTTCCACGGCCGTTGCGGCCATCATTTTACACGGGGAGGCGCAGGGGGCGATTACGGCGGGGTATCGGTTTGATGAGACGGGGGGGACGACGCTGGCGGACTCAATCCGAGGGTTCCTGGGCAATGGAACGCTTTACAACTTTGACGGCGCACAATGGGTACCCGGCAAAATCGGGATGGCACTGGATTTTGACGGGGCGAATGACTTTGTGCTGGCGACGAATGCACTACCGACGGGCACGCAGACTTTTTCCATCTCAATGTGGGCCTGGGCGGACGTGAACGCCCAGTGGGGCAGCCTGGTGAAGAACTGGTCGGGGCCGGCGGGGTCGACTCACTTTGGGCTGGATTCCTCGAGCGGGCGCATCAGCAACTACCTGGGGACAAATGGCGGGGTGGACGGGCCGATCATCGCACCGGCGACATTTACGACCAACACGTGGCACCATCTCGCGCTGACGTGGGATGGGCCGGGCCGCAGCGAGGTCCTCTACATCGATGGGGTGTCTGTGGCGACACGGGTCACGCCCAGCGGGGCCTTTCTGAGTGCGCTCGGGACCAACATGGGCTTTGGCGTAAAACTCAATGAAAGCACCACAGGGGCGTCGACCGATTGCTGCCCGGGCTACTGGAACGGGAAGATGGATGACCTGGCGTTTTTCGACACGGTGCTGACGCCGGTGGAAGTGCAGCAAATCAAAACCAACGGGGACAATGGCATCAGCGTGATGGTGCCGGAACCAGGCACCGCGCTGATCGCCGGGGTGGGCGCCGCGGCGTTATTGCTTCGCCGCCGCCGAGAGTAAGATGGGACACATCCTTGACTGTCACCGGCTTCGCGCCACTTTGCCGCTTCGGCCTCACTCAGGCCGGTTCCCATTGATGAGACACTTACACCTTATACGGATCCTGGCCCTCGCTGGGATCGTGGTTCTCGCCACCGCTGGCCAGGCCGCGGTCACCGACGGCCTCGTGGCGCACTACAAGTTTGACGAAGTGACCGGGAGCACCGCGAACGACGCGGTGCGCGGGGCCGCCGGCACCGGAACGATGAACAATTTCCCGGTGAACCCATGGGTGGCGGGACAGATCGGCGGAGGCGTGTTGCTCGATGGGATCAATGACTGGATCTCCACGCCGATCCCGCTGGCGAACAACATCACGGCGTTCAGTTTCAGCGGCTGGGTGTACGCGGAGACGCGGCCGACGTGGGCATCGATCGCCAAGAACTGGGGCAATGCCGCTGCGGGGCAATTTCACCTGGGCTTGGACCTGACTTCCGGCCAGATGAGCAACTACCTGAGCACTGGCGTCATGGTGAAGGAATCGACGGTGTTTCCGCTCAACGCGTGGCAGCACGTGGCGGTGACCTACGACGGCACGACCCATCGCCTCTATCGCAATGGCTCGCAGGTGGCCTCGGGTTCGATGTCGCCAGTGCTCGTGCAGAATTGCGGGGTGCTGGCGTTTGGGGTGAAGACGAACGACGCGGGCACAGGGCCGGACGCGGGAGCGCCGGGCTATTGGAAAGGGCGGTACGACGATTTTGGCGTGTGGAACCGGGCGCTAACCCCGGCGGAAATCACGACCATTTATCAAAACGGGCTGGCGGGACTGAACCTCGGGAAAG
>JADMIO010871537.1_pt1 | contig 16565 bp, 16 predicted proteins | sample 8958161 | NCBI WGS metagenome assembly JADMIO01 (sample SAMN16585339, study PRJNA669376) | soil metagenome | isolation source: Crop rotation soil | place: USA: Cullars Rotation, Alabama | collected 2011
GCCCTGCGCGATTTTGAAAAGTTGACTAAAGAACAATTTGCACAGCTCAATCCCAGGCGCCTCGACACTTTTTTAAAGCGTAACCGGATGTATCCAAGGTATACTGCGCAAATGGTCATGGAACGTGTATCGAATGGAACCCTCCCTCCTACTGCCGTTTGGGATTATTTGTATGATGCCAATACGGCCATCATTGATACAAAGATCATCGGGGCTGAAGTATATCGCAGCGATGACGGCGGAGAAAGCTGGAAAAAAACAAATACAAAAGACCTTTCCTTATACAATACCTATGGTTATTATTTTGGAAAGATCTTCGTTTCCCCTGTTGATGATAAGAAGGTCGTGATCACAGGCTTCGACATTGAGCTGTCATCAGATGGCGGAAAAACTTTTATCCGGATGGATAAAGCCAATACGCATGCAGATCATCATGTGGCTTGGATCGATCCTTCCAGGGATGCGCACATCATCATCGGTAATGACGGTGGATGCAATATCACATATGATAATGGACTGCACTGGTTCAAGGCCAATACACCTTCCGTAGGTCAATTTTATTCAGTAGTAGCAGACAATGCAAAGCCTTACAATGTGTATGGAGGATTGCAGGATAACGGCGTCTGGTACGGACCATCAACCAACACGGAAAGCGTGGACTGGCAAGACAGTGGCAGCTACCCATTCAAATCGATCATGGGTGGAGACGGCATGCAGGTGCAGGTGGACACAAGAGACAACACCACGGTTTATACCGGGTTTCAGTTTGGGAATTATTACAGATTGAACAGGATGAACGCTCGCGAATTCAAACGGATCACACCACAGCATGCGCTCGGTGAAAAGCCTTACAAATTCAACTGGCAAACACCTGTGCTGATCAGCAGGTATAACCAGGACGTGATTTATTTTGGAGGCAATAAATTATTCCGCTCATTTAGCAAGGCTGACACCCTCATTGCCATCAGTGGTGATCTTACGAGTGGTGGAAAACCTGGAGATGTCCCTTACGGTACCATCACCACCATCGCTGAATCGCCATTGAGGTTTGGCCTTTTGTATACGGGCTCGGATGATGGGTATATCCAGGTTTCAAAAGACGCCGGAAATACCTGGACAAGGCTGGGTGAATCGTCTAAAAAGAATGCAGCATTCGTGCTTCCACAAAATCTGTGGGTGAGCAGGATCGTTGCATCGCAATACAAAGAGCCCAGGGTATACCTGGCGCTGAATGGCTATCGAAATGATGATTTCAGCCCCTACCTGTATGTGAGCGAAGATTATGGTGCCACCTGGTCGCCACTGGGTAAAGACCTTCCTGCAGAACCCATCAACGTAGTGAGGGAAGATCCAAAAAATGAAAACATTTTATACGTGGGTACCGATGGCGGCCTCTATGTAAGCTTTGATCGCGGACAATCCTTTATGATGTGGAATGCAGGCTTACCGAAGTCTGTTCCAATACACGACATTGCCATCCAGGAACGCGAAAATGAAATCATCCTTGGTACGCATGGACGGAGTCTGTATGTAAGCAGCCTCGAAGATGTGCAGGGACTGCAAAAGGACAGGGACTGGCTCAAGAAGAAGCCAGCTCCAAAAAATGAAACGCGGGAAAGAAATTCGGGTGATGAGCCGGCAACAGAAAAAGATTAATATTCGATGATTCGGAAATGATCGTCGCCGGTTTTCCACAGCAAGAAAGGCTCGTTAAAAAAAATGTTCAAAAAAGCTTCGTGCAAAATTTGAAAATTAATTTCGTTTGCTGCAATTTACCAATGATGTAATTTGTTTATATGAAAAGCCGCTACATCATTTTTGCTGATGATGATGCGGACGACCTCGAACTGATTACCGGCTTTTTCAAACAGTACAACCGCACGGTGAATGTTTTGGAATTCAGGGATGGCAGGGAAGTGATAAAGTTCCTGGACGATTTTGCAACTACCACCAGCATACCTTTACTGATTGTTCTGGATATTAATATGCCACGGCTGAACGGAAAGGAAACCCTGAAAGCTATCCGCAAACATCCGGACTATAAACACATTCCTGTAGTGCTATACACCACATCCACCAACGACGCGGACGAGGAATTCTGTCGCCAGTACGGTGCCAGCTGGGTGAGCAAGTCATTAACGATAGACGGCGTACGGCAGACCGCAAAAGTACTGGCCGAGTTTTGTGAGCGTTGATGGATCATCATAAAACCCTTGCGGTATTGATCAAACTTTCTGCCCTCCTTTAGTACTTCGCCAAGCAATAAAAATTCCCGTCTTATTTTCGGGGCCGGCATAGACCGTTGTTTATGCCTTCTTACCATGCAGACAGGAACGAAGGAGATTCGATATTTTTTTTACAGCCAGTCCTTTGCCGACGGCTTCCGCGCGGCCTTTGCTATCCTGTTGCCCGCCCTTGCCGGTTCCTATTTTAATTTTTTTGATGCGGGACTTACGATCTCACTTGGGGCGATGTGTGTGAGCCTTACGGATGCGCCCGGTCCTGTCCTTCATCGAAAAAACGGAATGCTCTTTTGCATCGGCTTTACTTTCCTTGCCTCCATTGTTACTTCGTTTGCGCAAATGAATATTGTTGCCATGGGCATTGAGATCGCCGTCGTGTGTTTCTTCTTTTCCATGTTCAATGTTTATGGCAGCCGCGCAACATCTGTTGGTAATGCAGCGATCCTGGTCATGATCCTTTCCATGGACCGGCCCATCGAGGTTTCGCAGATATTGCCGCATGCATTGCTCATTCTCGGGGGCGGATTTTATTACCTGGGGGTAAGTTTATTGCTACATACGATACGGCCTTACCGCATTGCCCAAAGAGCCCTCGGCGACTCCATTCGCGAGATCGCCTCTTACCTCTCTATAAAGGCAGACTTCTACGATGTGCATTCGGACTTCGGCTCGAATTACAGGAGACTGCTTGCGCAACAGGTAGTGGTCAACGAAAAGCAGGATGCGGTCCGGGAATTATTTTTTAAAACGAGGCGGATCGGTGAAGAATCAACGTTTGAAGGAAGAAGACTTGTGCTCACCTTTGTTGAAACGGTTGATCTCTTCGAAGACATTACGGCGTCCTATTACGATTACGAGCTGTTGCGAAAGCAATTTGAGCACACCGGTGCACTTGAACTCATCGCGGCTTCACTGAAAAAAACGGTTAATGAGCTCGATGCAATTGGCATTGCCATACAAAGCAACACTTCATTTCAACCTGGCTTTGATTACGATGCAGAGCTAAGGGACCTCAAAGCAAAAATTGATGACATCACAAAAAAGGAAGGAAGCAATGCTGTTGTCCTGAAAAAAATACTGGTGAACTTCCGCCGGATGCTCAATGAACTGAATAATATCAGGGAATACTTCGGAGGTCATATCCGCGAAGGAAGGGTAAGCCTCGACCATTCACACTTTGTGAGTCACCAGTCCCTAGACCCAAAGATCTTCCTGAACAATCTTACGCTGCAGTCATCCGTGTTCAGGCATGCGCTTCGCGTCACTATCGCCTGCGTTGCAGGATTCATCATTGCAAAAATCCTTGCTTACGGCCATCACAGTTATTGGGTGCTGATGACCATCGCCTTCATGCTGAAGCCAGCTTTCAGTCTCACGAAACAAAGAAACATTGAACGGATCATTGGCACGTTTGCCGGAGGACTGATCGGCATCCTGATCCTTGTATTCATCCCGAATACGACTGTGCAGTTTGCACTGATGGTGATTTTTATGATCGGCACTTATTCCTTCATGCGCATTCATTACCTGCTGATGGTGATTTGCACCACACCTTACATTCTCATTCTTTTTTCTTTTCTGGGGACGGGTTACAAGGCAGTAGCACAGGAACGCATCTTTGATACTGTGCTCGGCTGTGCGATCGCCTTCTCTGCATCTTATTTCTTGTTTCCATATTGGGAATCCGGACAGCTGAAGATGCATATGAAAGGCACGGTGCAGGCCAATGCCAATTACGTTGAAAAGATTTTAAAGGCGCTCTGTGGCAACCCCGTATCCATGCTTGAATACAAGCTGGCGAGAAAAGCAGTGTATTTGAATTCAGCGAATCTTTCTGCAGCATTCCAGCGCATGCTTTCAGAACCAAAGACGAAACAGTACAACAGTGAACAGGTTCACCAGTTCGTTGTCCTCACGCTCATCCTGTATTCGAATATTGCTACCGTAGCCAGGACGCTGATGGGGAAAGAATCGCACGTATATGATCAAAAGCTGGTGCGCCCGGCAAAGCGCTCCTTATCCTTGCTTAACCAGATCATGGATAAGATCGATGGAAAACCTGTCGTAATACAAAAAGAAGAAGAAAGAAAAGAAACAGATGTTGCATCGCTTCATCCCGACGAATTACTATTAAGAGACCAGCTTGCATTTATCCAGCGCGTGATTGCAGACATGGGCAGGTCGGTTGCACTCATCACTTCTGAATAAGCCATTGCAGCGCGAGCTCATAACCCTTAAGACCCAGTCCGAAGATGCTGCCCACCGATTTACCCGAAACATGCGAAAGCTTCCTGAACTCTTCACGGGCATGCACATTTGAAATGTGTACTTCAATCACCGGCGCCTTGATGGCCGCGATGGCATCTCCTATGGCCACCGATGTATGCGTATAGCCACCAGGATTGATGATGATGCCATCATGATCAAAGCCTACTGTTTGGATTTGATCAACCAGTTCGCCTTCAATATTGCTTTGGTAATAAGAGATCTCCGTATCCGGATATTTTGTTCTCAATTGCTGCAAGAAAGTTTCGAAGGGGAGATTACCGTAAATATCGGTTTCTCTTTTCCCAAGCAGGTTGAGATTGGGTCCGTTGATGATGGCGATTTTCATTTTGCTGTTTCGCAGATTAAGATAACGAATTCAGGCGATTGTCATTCCCATCGTTGTGCTGTTATTGTTTGTGCAGGTGTTCGGAGATCATCGCAATGAACTCGTCGAAGAGATAACGGCTATCGTGCGGGCCCGGCGTGCTCTCCGGATGGTACTGCACCGAGAACGCAGGTTTACCTTTCATGCGAATGCCTTCGATGGACTGGTCATTCAAGTTCACGTGCGTGATCTCGATGTGGGGTGCCTTGCGCACGGCTTCCGGGTCAACGCCAAATCCATGGTTTTGTGTGGTGATCTCACACCTTCCTGAAATAATATTTTTTACCGGGTGGTTCATGCCCCTGTGCCCATGATGCATCTTGAATGTAGGAATGTCGTTTGCGAGGGCGAGTAGCTGGTGACCGAGACAAATACCAAAGGTGGGCTTCTCCTCTTTTAGGATATCCTTCAGCGTGGTAACTGCATAGTCCATGGAAGCAGGGTCGCCGGGACCATTGCTGATGAAATAACCGGCAGGATTGAATCGCTTCAATTCATCAACCGGTGTTTTAGCAGGGAATACTTTTACATGGGCGCCGCGCTCCACCATGCAATTCAGGATATTTCTTTTCGTGCCGTAATCCAGTACTGCGATCTTGATGGGTGAAGAAGGATCTCCGAGTTCGTATGGAACCTTTGTACTGACGATGGAGGCCAGCTCAAGGCCGGACATGTCTGGCACCTCGTCGAGTTTTTTCTTCAGCACTTCGGGATCTGTGATCTCCGAAGAAATGATGCAGTTCATCGCACCCTTGCTCCTGATATGTGTTACGAGCGCCCTGGTGTCCACACCTTCAATGCCCACAATATTTTGCTTCCTCAGGTATTCATCGAGCGACATCTGTGCTTTTCTTCTTGAAAACAATTCTTCCAGATTGCGGCCGATCAAACCCTTGATCTTAATGCCGTCGCTTTCAACATCAAAATCGGCCACTCCATAGTTTCCTATGTGCACGGTATTCATGATCAATACCTGTCCATAATAACTTGGATCAGTAAATACCTCCTGGTATCCGGTCATGCCCGTGTTGAAACAAATTTCACCACCTGTAGTGCCGATTGCACCAAAGGCTTTTCCAAAACAGGTTGTACCATCTTCCAGGACCAGGACTGCGGGTTTTTGTTGCTCCATTTTTAAAAAGTTATGCAAAGAAAAGGTTTTTTGCGATGAGCCTTTTCAAACGTACAGGCACAAAAAAGGCAAGATTAAAAATCCTGCCTTGTTGATCTATAGCATGCAAACATTAGCTGGGCTGTTGTTCGGCAACTTCAGGTTGTGCGCCTTCTGTAGTTGCAGCAGGGGCTTCACCTTCCGTCTTTTTCTTACCACCACCGGCACGACGCGTTCTCTTTGCACCTTCCTTACGCTCTGATTTGCCCTTGCCGTATACTTCATTAAAGTCTACCAGTTCTATCATTCCCAATTCGGCATTATCACCGGGACGTGTACCGAGCTTGATCACCCTTGTGTATCCACCAGGGCGCCCTGCGATCTTTTCGCTTACCGTGCTGAACAGTTCAGTAACTGCAGCCTTATCCTGAAGATAGCTGAACACCACACGACGCTGGTGAGTCGTATTTTGTTTTGCTTTGGTGATGAGGGGCTCTGCATATACGCGCAGTGCTTTTGCCTTTGCCAGCGTAGTTACGATCCTTTTGTGCTGGATCAGCTGACATGTCAGATTGCTTAATAAAGCATCCCGGTGCGCTTTCTTACGACCGAGGTTGTTGATTTTATCTCCGTGACGCATGACTTGTTGTTTTATTCAGCCGCACCGTGTCAGGAATTGCAGCCTACATTATAAATATTAAGTCAAAAGGCAAAACTCAAAACCAAATTAGAAGCGGCTTTATGCTTTTGCCTTTTCACTTTTGACTTCTTAATAATCGTCCTTGTCAATTCCAAGCTTGCCTAAATCCATTCCAAAATGAAGGCCTCTTTCGTTGAGCACCTGCTCGATTTCAGAAAGTGACTTCTGACCGAAATTTCTAAATTTCATCAGGTCTTCCTGCTCGTATTGAACCAGCTCGCTGAGTGAATTGATCTTTGCTGCTTTCAGGCAGTTAAACGCACGCACTGAAAGATCGAGGTCTTCAAGTGGCGTCTTCAGCACCTTACGCAATTGCAGCGTTTGTTCATCAACGATATCTTCTTTCTTCTCTTCCTTATTATCGAAAGTGATGTTCTCATCGGTGATGATCATCAGGTGCTGGATCAGGATGCGACTCGCCTGCTTAACCGCTTCTTCAGGATGAATGGTTCCGTCAGTAGAAACTTCCATTACCAGTTTCTCGTAGTCTGTTCTTTGTTCAACACGCGTATTCTCGATGCTGTACTTTACATTTTTGATCGGCGTATAGATCGCATCAACAGGGATGTAACCAAGCGGTGCATCTTTTGGTTTGTTCTCTTCAGCAGGAACATAACCACGGCCTTTGCCGATTGAGATCTCAACATCAAGCTTCGCAGAGCTGTCGAGTGTGCAGATGAGGAGTTCAGGATTCATCACCTGGAAGGATTGTGTGCCTTCTGCAAGCATGCCTGCAGTGAATTCAGTCCTGTTCTTTATTGAGAGCGTGATCTTTTCATTTTGAACATCGTGGTCAACGATCTTTTTCAACCGCACCTGCTTCAGGTTCAGGATGATCTCTACCACGTCTTCAGAAACACCTTTGATGGTTGCAAATTCATGCTCTACGCCTTCAATCCGCACACCTACAATTGCATAACCTTCAAGTGAGTTCAGCAATACGCGGCGCAGTGCGTTTCCGATCGTCACGCCGTAGCCAGGCTCCAGCGGACGGAATTCGAACTGTGCTTCGAAATCAGTAACTTTTTGAAGTACGATTTTATCGGGCTTCTGAAAATTTAAAATTGCCATTTTTTTATTTCAGGTTTAATGTTTAATTATTGGATGAACCACTCATCGATTACTTGGAATACAATTCCACGATCAGCTGCTCTTTAATGTTCTCAGGAACACTTTCCCTTTCAGGATAAGTAATGAAAGTACCCTGCATTTCTGTTTCATTCCAGTCTACCCAGGTGAACTTAGGATTACGTCCGCGGATCTGCGCCGTAACAGCTGTGTTGTCTTTTGATTTATCCTTCAGGGATACAACATCACCTGGTTTTAATTGGAAGGAAGGAACATTCACGATCTCACCATTTACACGAACGTGTTTATGGCTTACCAGCTGGCGGGCAGCAGGACGTGAAGGAGCGATACCCATACGAAAGACTGTATTGTCGAGACGGGCTTCCAATAATTTGATCAGGTTCTCACCGGTAACGCCTTTGCGACGTGCTGCTTCTTCAAAAGTTTTGCGGAATTGTTTTTCAAGAACACCATAAGTGTACTTTGCTTTTTGCTTTTCGCGCAATTGAAGTGCATACTCTCCGAGGGTCTTGCGTTTGCGTTGTGCACCGTGCTGACCGGGAGGGTTAGAATTCTTTCCTAACCATTTACCATTGCCCAGGATGGGCTCCCCGAAAATGCGGGAAATCTTGGTCTTTGGACCATTGTAACGTGCCATAGTTGTTTATCATTTCCGCTTTTTTGTACCGGTGCGTTCATCAGTAAAAACGGTAAAAATTAATGAAGCACCCTTTTAATAAATGAAACCAAACTGGCTCAATATGTAGTGCGGAGAAACAGAGCGAAGAGCGTTCTGCTCTTTCTGTCCCTCGCGTTATACTCTTCTTTTCTTAGGAGGGCGGCAACCATTGTGTGGCAGCGGCGTCACATCCTTGATCATGGCCACTTCAATACCTGATTGAGCAAGGGCGCGAATGGCACTTTCTCTTCCGGCACCAGGACCTTTTACAAATACATCTACTCTTTTTACACCTGCATCAAGTGCTACCTTGGCTGCATCTGAAGAAGCTGTCTGCGCAGCATAGGGTGTATTTTTCTTAGAACCCCTGAAGCCCATCTTACCGGCGCTTGACCAGGAGATCACCTGTCCCTGCTTGTTGGTAATGCTGATGATCAGGTTGTTGAATGTTGCGTTGACGTGCGCATCGCCGTACGAGTCAACCTTTACGATTCTTTTTTTTGCAGCTGCCTTAGCGCTTTGTTGTCCACCTTTTGCGCCGCCAGCCTGTTGTGCTTTTGCCATGTTCTTAGGTAATCTTTAGTTATTGATCGTTTTTTAAAACGACCCGGACCAATCCTCCACCTGCACCTGGTATCCGTAACTGATCCGGTAAATATGGTGCATATATCCCCTTCTTAGCACTAAAACCGGAAGGGCAATCCATCCGGTTCGTACCCTGAAAGGGCAATGTTTTATTTCTTAGGCGCCTTCTTCTTACCAGCAACCGTTTTACGCTTCCCTTTGCGGGTACGGCTATTGGTCTTTGTACGCTGGCCTCTTACCGGAAGCCCTTTACGGTGACGCAGTCCGCGATAGCAGGCGATGTCCAGCAAACGCTTGATAGACATCTGCACCTCTGAGCGTAACTGGCCTTCAACCTTGAACTCTTCCGTGATAGTAGTACGGATGTTGTTCAGGTCTTCGTCATTCCACTCATTTACTTTCTTGCTGCGATCAATCCCGTGTTTATCGAGAATGTAACGGGCAGTAGAAGGACCAATACCATAGATATAGGTAAGGCCGATCTCTCCTCTTTTATTTTTCGGTAAGTCAACTCCGGCAATACGAGCCATAGTTATGTTTAATTTTCAATTTAGAATTAGATGCAATCGGGGCCAAGCTTTGCTTATCCCTGTCTTTGCTTGAAGCGAGGGTTCTTTTTGTTGATCACATAAAGTCTGCCCTTCCGACGAACAATCTTGCAGTCGGCGCTTCTTTTTTTAATGGATGCTCTTACTTTCATATCAATTTGTTTGGCGCCTGAGCGTCAATCCTCTGGCATTATTTATAACGGAAAATGATCCTTCCTCTTGATAAATCGTAAGGGCTCATTTCAACCCCCACCTTGTCACCCGGTAAAATCCGTATGTAGTGCATTCTCATCTTTCCTGAGATCGTAGCCAAAATTTCGTGTCCGTTTTCCAGTTTAACCCTGAACATTGCGTTCGATAAGGCTTCAACAATAGTTCCGTCCTGTTTAATTAATGGCTGTTTCGACATACAGAATTTGGGAGCGCCTCGTCCGAACGGACAGTGTAAAATATCTTCTGTCCGCGCTTTTTCGTCCGGGCCGGCAAAGATATAGTTATTCACCCGAAAAAAGAAAAAGATCCCAATCGGGCGGGCCAATTTATCAAGATTTTCGAAAATATTAAGAAGTTTACCGTGCCACGACTGCACCGAGCGGCACCTTGGTCATATCCAGGTGATGATTCTGGAGCTCATGAACATAAATGGGGTGACTGAAATGTCGATGGTCTTCACGATACCAAACGTCGAGGTTGGTATAATTACCGGGGTCATGCACAAGTACTCTGAACGGGCCCTTCTTGTACTTGGTGCCTTCAGAAGATTCTTCCTTTTCAAATCCGAGCGTCTCCACCAATTGCTTATCGGTGAGGGGAACCGGAACAATCTCTTCTGCAGCATACCAGAATTCCTGGACGCCATTATCGATGCAGGCCATGTTGTCCTCGCGCGTAATATCCACTACCGTTCCTACCCGCTCAATGCCCGCATCCAGCACCTGAACAATATCGCCTTCTTTGAGTTCTGTGATTCTGACCATAACTGAAATGTTTTGTCTCCGAATATAAAAATATTAGCACAACTATCCAATAATCATTCCATCGAAAGAATGAAGGATTTTTGATAACACCATTCGATGCATACACTGATAATCGTAATGGCAGATGAGTGCAGATCTCAAATTCGGGAAGCCATCGAAGCATTCATTTCCTATTCCGCCCAGCTCATCACATAATTATCATTTTCAATTTCAAGTGCCTGCTTTGTAAGCATCAATGGGTGAAAGGTATCAACCATCACCGCGAGTTCCTTTGTTTCCTTTGCGCCGATACTTTTTTCAACCGCCCCTGGATGAGGGCCGTGGGGAATACCCGCCGGGTGGAGGGTCAGCATGCCTCGCGTGACGTTCTTCCTGCTCATAAAATCGCCATCTACATAATAAAGCAATTCATCGCTGTCTATATTGCTGTGATTGTAAGGAGCCGGAATGGACTGCGGGTGATAATCGAATAACCTCGGACAAAAAGAGCACACGACAAAATTGTTGGCCTCGAAAGTCTGGTGAACAGGCGGCGGCTGGTGCACCCTGCCGGTGATGGGCTCAAAATCGTGGATGGAAAATGCAAAAGGATAACAACATCCATCCCAACCCACAACATCGAAGGGATGATGACCATAATGAATATTGTAAAGAATGCCTTTCTTCTTCGTCCTGATCTTAAAGTCACCTTTCTCATCATGCGTTTTCAGATTCACAGGCGGCCTGATATCTCTTTCGCAATAGGGCGAGTGTTCAAGCAGCTGCCCGTATTTGCTGAGGTATTTTTTTGGAAACCTTATCGGGCTGAAGGATTCAACTATAAACAACCTGTTATTTTCTCCCTCGAAGCGGATCTGTTGAATAGTGCCCCTTGGGATCACAAGGTAATCGCCGTATCCGAATGGAAGCTCGCCATACATGGTAGTGAGCACACCACTGCCTTCATGTACAAAGATCATTTCATCGGCATCTGCATTCTTGTAAAAGTAATCGGGATGACCTGCCTTTGGTGCAGCAAGCACTATATGCACATCATTGTTTACAAGAATGGGTGTCCTGCTTTCAAGATAATCACTGGCAGGTTTCACCCGGAATCCTTCGAAGCTGCGGTGACTCAGCATTTTTTCTTCTGCCACCTGAGGTGCAACATTCACCGGCTTTTCGGTCTTGATAATATGCGTGGGCGGATGAACATGATAAAGGAGTGAATAGTCGTTCGAAAAACCTTCTGTCGAAAAAAGTTGTTCCGCATATAAGCCACCATCGGGTTTGCGAAACTGCGTGTGACGCTTGTGAGGGATCTCTCCAAGTTTATGGTAATAAGGCATGTCGTCTGTTTTAATGGAAATGAATAGTTGTGTACAATCTAAAGCGCATACTCACCAGTTCAATTGCAATGAGATGATCAGGAAATAATACTTCCATCCCCTCTTGTCGATCCAGTATGTAAAGTTCCTGAAGAACAGCATAGTGCAAGGTAATTCAATCGTTAGAAGGCGCTCACATTCTCATGTTGGTGAAATGGTCAAACTATAACAATCAGTCGCCTCTTTAAAATTACGACAATGAACCGATAGGACTCTATACTTCAGGAACGGAGGATAATATCTTTTTACTGATCAACAGGGGTAGCAACCAATTCTATTCCAGTGCGTACCTAATTAAACCTTCTGAACCAGTGCAAACTCCACCCGATTGTTGACTGCCCGTTTTTATTCCCGCCTGAAAACTATAAGCTGCATTTTCTTCACCATAAATAAAGAAGTATGAATCAGATCAAATCAACCGCTTTCAGGAAAGGATCCTTACTCCTCCTGTGCTCAGTTTTCATTGTTGCGGTCGGCTGCAAAAAAACAATCGACACGCCAGCACCGGCTTCACTGGACGGAGCCGAATCAAAAAGATCGGAAAGCGAGATGAAGGTTGGCCACTTTAACCAGGTCAATCTTGTTGCCAATACAGCCGAATACAATGCGGCCCATGTAGACCCTGACCTGATCAATGCCTGGGGTATTGCTTTTGCTCCCGCCGGTATTCCATGGGTGAACTCACAAGGTGGGCATTTAAGCAGGGTGTATGACCGTGAGGGTGTTTTAAATGCAGGACTAAATCCTGTAAACATTCCGAATCCAGTCGCCCCGACTGGTGGTAACCCGACAGGCATTGTTTTCAATGGAACTACTGAGTTCCTTCTTCCTACTGGCGGACCCGCTCGATTTATTTTTGTGGGCGTAGACGGCGTGGTATCTGGTTGGAATGGGGCCCAGGGCCACAATGCATTTAGAAAATTTACTGTTCCAGGTTCTGCATTTACCGGGCTCGCCACCGGCACCAACGGTGGAATGAATCTTTTATATGCCGCAAACTTCCGTGCTAATCAGATCAATGTTTGGGATGGAAACTGGAATCCGGTGATGTTGCCTTTCATGGATCCCAATATTCCCGCCGGTTATGCACCCTTCAATATTCAAAACATTGCAGGCTCACTTTATGTTACTTATGCGAAAGTGGGAGCGGATGGCAGAAGCGAGGAAGGCGTTGGCAAGGGTTATGTTGATATTTACCGGACCGATGGCACGCTTGTAAAAAGATTTGCTTCAAAGGGAAATTTGAACGCTCCATGGGGCCTCACCATGGCGCCCGCCAGCTGGCTGAAAAACCAGGATGAAATGGAAGGTGGACCAACACATGGGCAGCCGGTCATACTGGTTGGAAATTTCGAGGATGGTCATATCAATGCCTTCGCTGAAGATGGAAAATATCTTGGGCAGTTAAGAGGATCAAAAGGACATGCACTGGTCATTGATGGATTATGGGCCATCACCTTCCCTCCTGCTACATCCACTATTGATCAGAACCGCCTCTATTTTGCTGCAGGACCTGATGAAGAAGCAGATGGGCTCTTTGGTTATATCATTCCAAGACCGGATGATGATGATTAGACAATATTTATTGTAAAGCAAAAGCCTCTTCGGAGGCTTTTTTATTTGGTGGATGCGATGCCGGTCCTAATCACTATCAGGCATGCGCCTGACATTCCTCATTTCTTTCGCTTTGCCTCTATGCTAGTTTTATAAAAAATTTTTATGATCGGAAATCTTACAGAAAGTGGTATCGACCGGTTGCTTTATAAGGGCGTGGTCGGACGCATAGGTTGCTACTCAGGCTACAGGGTATACGTTGTTCCCATCAGTTATGCCTATGACGGAAAAAATATTTATGCGCATACTACCGAAGGCATGAAGGCTGAGATCATGCGCAAAAATCCTGACGTATGTTTTGAAGTGGATGATGTGAAGGACATGTCTCAATGGGAAAGCGTGATTGCGTGGGGGAAGTTTGAAGAGATCACAGCAACTGAAGAAAAGAAGAAAGCGCTGAAGTTATTGATGAACCGGGAATTGCCGATCCAATCAAGCATTACCACGCACCTCGGTGACAGCTGGCCATTTTTTTCCGGTGAACCCGAAGAAGTCGATGGCATTTTATTTCGCATTGTATTGAAAGAACGCAGCGGCAGATATGAAGGAGGCGATGACTTCATTTTCATTAATGTCTAATGAAAAGTTATGAACGGATTTAACGACGTGTACCTCCTGCCTTTGCTGATCTCCAATCTTGCGGCGATCCTCATCTTGCTGGCAGCATGGAAATATCCGAGACTTGCCCGGTTGCTATTCTTTTTATTGTTTGCATGGGCAGGATGGATGAACTGGACAACTGTTTTAGAAAATCCCACAAGCTACCTGGAATATGGAAAGCTGACCTGGCTGGATCCTTACCGAAATTTTATTGATGGTTGGTTCAGCCGCCATCTTTTATTATCTGTTGGTACAATTGCAACCTGTCAGCTGATGATCGCAGCCGGCATGTGGATGAAAGGTCTCCTTTTCCGGATAGCAGCCGTCGGTGCCATTATTTTTTTGCTGGCCATTCTTCCGTTGGGTGTGGGAGCTGGCTTTCCATGCACACTCATCGCAGCGATCGCCATGTGGCGGCTGTTGTTGCTTTCACCCGGCAATTATTTGTGGTCGGCCCACCCGCTTCCCAAGCTGGAATGAGCAGGTGATGTATTTAATTCGGTTCCCCTCCATCGTATAGAATGTGCTCTAATTTTTCAACACTCATTCCATGAAATTGCTGCTTGCACTGCTCCTCCTTTTGCACGCTCTTATTCATCTTACCGGATTTTTCCAACCATCCAGGTTGCGCCTTTCCAACCACGTCATTTTGTGGTTGCTCGTTTGTTTGCTTTTTATTGCTTCATGCGTCATGGTTGTTATCGGTAAACAGAATTGGTGGATAGTGACGATGCCTGCCATCATTATTTCGCAAGTGCTGATCCTCACGAACTGGCAGGTGGCGAAATGGGGAACCCTAATGAATATTTTTTTAGCAATGGCTTCTATTGTTGCATTTGGTAAATGGCATTTCGATCGGCAGTTTAGGCGCGATGCCACTGCCCTCCTTGCAACAAGAAGTTTTAAACAAAAAAATATCATCACCCGCGAAATGGTGGAAGCGTTGCCATCACCTGTCAGCAAATGGTTATCCAGCTCCGGCGTGATTGGAACGGAAATCATTCATACGGTTCGCCTGCAGCAGGGCGGATCCATGAGGTTGAAAGAAAATACAGGTCAATGGAATCAAATGCATGCTGAACAATATTTCAACCTTGATGAACCTTCGTTTATTTGGAAAGTGCAAATGAATATGATGCGTCTCCTCCCGGTTTCGGGCCACGATGCATTGATCAATGGCCACGGCAGCATGAACATAAAATTGTTTTCACTTTTGAATATCGTGAATGACGCCGATGAAAAAATTGACCAGGCCAGCCTTCAGCGATGGCTGGCCGAGATCAGCTGGTTTCCGCAGGCAGCATTGATGCCTTGGATAAATTGGGAAGCCATCGATGGCCATGCCGCGCGCGCACGCTTAACCTGGAAAGGAGTGGAGGCTGTCGTCGATTTTTATTTTGATGAACATGATCGGCTGATCACGTGTGTCGCAGACCGGTACAAGGGTGGAGGCAAAAAGGCATTACTTGAAAAATGGGAGATCCATTGCAGCCACCACCATTCTATCAATGGTATCATTGTTCCCACAAGCGCTGAAGTTAGCTGGATATTAAGATCCGGCCGGTTCAACTGGTGCAATCTTCAAATCACGTCCCTCGAATACAATCCAACATCGGTATACAGCGATTAAATTAAAGGTTTGATCTCCAGGCTCTGATTCTTCTTGCAAAATCAGCAAAGCTTTATGACAAAAATCAGCTTTTCAAGAAACAGCTGTCATTCTCCAGCGGTTGGAGAAAAGACAACTTTGTGTAACAAATTCAAATGAAAATGGCTTCAACAATTTATCACCACAGCATACCCGCACATTATTCGGAAAAAACTTCTTCTCCGTCGCTGATCACAAAATTCATTCGCTGGTGCGAAGGACAGCAGGAGAACAGGCTGCTTTGGCTAGGCATCGCCCTTGCGGGTCATGGTTGTATTATTACGCCGCTTACAGTAATGGCAGTATTGCTTGCCGGAACCAACTTAACCCTTTTCATACTGGCACTTGTTGCCATGGGCATCGCACTGGTTACCAACCTTGCAGCGCTTCCCACAAAGATCACGATCCCTGCCCTCCTGCTAAGCGTTGTGATGGATATCGCGATCGTTGTCTATTGTTTATTCATAGGATTAAATATTGCCAATACCTACATCTGATTTCTGCAGGCACAAACAGAGCCATTTGACAGGATCAAGTGGCTTTTTTTATATCTACATTATGCATTCAGAAAAATATATCAGCGCTGCCGAAGCCGTTAGCCTGGTAAAATCAGGAGACCGCGTTTTTCTCCAGGGCAGTGCCGCCACCCCTGTTTATTTGATCAAAGCCTTACAGGAACGATACCACGAACTAAAAGACATAGAACTGGTAAGCATTACAACCCTCGGCGATGTAGACTTTGACCGGCCTGAGTACAGCCGCCATTTTTTTT
>JADMIO012731227.1_pt1 | contig 16565 bp, 9 predicted proteins | sample 8958161 | NCBI WGS metagenome assembly JADMIO01 (sample SAMN16585339, study PRJNA669376) | soil metagenome | isolation source: Crop rotation soil | place: USA: Cullars Rotation, Alabama | collected 2011
CTTTCCCTCGGTTGATTCGGGTTTATCCGCCTTGGCGGCAGCGGCCGGCACCAGGGCCGGCGCCGTGGCGCAGGTCAGGCAAAAAATAAGGCGAAGAAAAGTGGACATGGAGGAAGGGTGGCGCTGGGCTCAGCGCCCGTGGAAATGGACGCAAAGCGGGCGAAGCCATTCGGAGCGCAGCGGGAGCGTCAACAAAAATGTCTTAAACCGGGATATTTTCCCGAAAAACAGCGGTTTTTCCGGGAAATTATCCCTGGGTCGCGGGGGCGGTGGCCCGCGAAGCCCACGCCTCTAGGCGCAGACGGGATCCGGAAAGGCGCGGACAAACGGAGTGGCCCAAGAAACACCCGAAGCACACAAAAAAATAAGAAACCGAAAAGATCTCGGAGGAAGGGGTTAAATACCGGCGGAATTTTTAACCACCGACAGGCACGGATAAGACCTGAAACGCTTTAGCACGGGCTCAAGCCACGGTCGGCCCTCTTTTCCGTGATTCGGGTGTTTCATGGGCCACTTGTTCCGTTTGCCCAGGCGAGGTAGCAGTGCCCGCGTTTCTGCACGAATGCAGAAACTACCGGCAAAGTGACAATTTGGGCGCAGCGGCGCTTTTCAAATCCTGGGGTTGACCTTATTAAATTTATAAGAATAACCGCCGACGCTGCTTATGAATGACATCGGCGGATGGTAGCCTCTCCATTCACCCTGTGCCGGCTTGTTTTCTCTCACCCGCTTCCCCCTGTCGTCAGCCTCTTCTTCATTCTCGCATGAACCCTTCCGCGCCTAGTCTTGCCCCCGCGAAAATCGTCCGCGCTGCCATTCATCCCGCCATCGGCATTGCCCGTGTCGGCAATAGCCCGGAGGAATTCTATATCGGGCCAGAAGTCACCGCCCCCACCACGCGACCGTCCGGTTTCTATAAAGACGGGACCGGCGCGCTCAAACGCGAGGCGGCGCTTTTCCGCGTCTACGGTTACGATGCCGCTGGCAATGTCGTCGCCGATCTCACCGCAGCTCATGCCGAGATCGTCTGGACCACCCATCTCGCCAATGAAAAGGCCGCTTGGTACGAATTCCAAATCGCGCTCGATATCCCCGAGGCCAACCTGCCGCCGCCCACGGTGGATCCGTCGATGCGCCGCAATTCCAATTTCTACGGCCCGGCGCGCCAGCAACTCGCCATCGATCCCGGCGCCATCTCAATCAGCGGCAGCAAAAAATCCGGTCCGGCCTATCGTTTCGACAAGGGCACGTTCTGCGGCAAATCGGTCTACCTTGGCGAACTCCGCACCGATGCCGAGGGCCGGCTCATCGTGCTCGGTGGCCACGGCGTTTCCGCGTCTAATGACGGCAAACCCGCCACCACATTCGCGAACAACAATGGCTGGCACGACGATGTGGCCGACGGCCCGGTCACCGCGACCGTGAAGATCGACGGCCAATCCATCCCGTGCGACGGCGCGTGGGTCGTCGTCGCGCCGCCCAATTACGCGCCCGAGCTCGTGACGGTACGCACAATGTATGACCTGCTGCTCGCGTTGTTTGTCGATAACCGCTGGCTGCCCGAGCCCGCCACCGTGTCATTCACCCACGACATCCTTCCCATGCTCCAGCGCCTGTCCGGGCTGCAATGGGTCAACTCCGGCTTCGCGACTGGTTTTGGCTGGGGCTCGCGGCAATATTTCGGCGATCCGGCCTACCTGAAAAGACTTTCGCAAAAACCCGCCCCCGGCCAACCCGACGAGTTTGCCGAGCTGCGCCGGCAGATCGACAATTCGTTCCGCGTTTATGAACGCGACGATATGTCGCCGATGCCGTGGCCCTGGATCTACGGCGATGCGATGAGCCTCCCGCCGATTTCGCCGCGACAATACAGTACGCTTTCTTCGCTCCAGATGCGCCAGCTCGCGCGCTGGGCCAAAGGCGACTTCATCGACGACCTCGGCACCGTTCCCCCGCCGCCGCAAACGCTCGCGCAGGTGCCGCTGGCGCAGCAGCCCGCGATGCTCGATCGCGCCGCGCTCACCTACTGTCTCGCCGATGCGTTTCACCCCGGCTGCGAGATCACGTGGCCGATTCGCCAGCTCTCGATGTTTACCGCGCCGTTTCGCATCCGTCACCGGGCGCCCGGCCAGCCGGAGCCCGACTACGGCCCGCAGCTCACACCGGCCATCGCGATGAGCCCCAGCGGCCCGCTCTACGCGCAGGGCCCCGGCGGCCTCTCGCGCTGGATGGCCGTGCCGTGGCAAACCGACACCGCAAGCTGCCAGAGCGGTTATGACACCGCCTACGATCCGCTCATCCCGACGTTTTGGGCCGCGCGCGTGCCTAACCAGGTGCTCACGGAGGAAGACTATAAAATCGCCACCGATTCCAAACTGCCGCCGGCAGACCGACTCAGGGCATTCAACAACCGGCCCAAGTGGATGCGCGTGCTCGCGACCAACTATAAAGTTTATATCAATCAGATGGTTTCCGACTTCGGTTCAATGGGGGTCGTCGAGGCGCGCGCGAATCCGTCCGATCCTCTGCTGCCACCGCAGATTCTCGTCGAATCAAAGCCCGGTCCGATCCCGCCGCCTCCGGCTCCGACATTGAAAGCGGCGCCGGCAGCGGCGGGCGTGACTGCGACTGCCGGCAGCCCAACGCACGAGATTCCGCTCGATAAGGTTCATCGGATTCATCGTTGAGCTATTCGGCTGTGCACGTGGGCGAAAGCTATGATGCCGTAATCGTCGGTGGTGGCCCGGCCGGGGCGGCCGCCGCGATCACGTTGGCCCGCGCGGGCCTGCGCGTGCTGCTAGCGGAAGCGCTCGCGCAGGTGCCGTTCAAGGTAGGCGAATCGCTGCCGCCGGCCGCGTATCCGTTGTTGCGCGACTTGGGCATCGCGTTGCCAGGCCTCACGAGCGCGGGTGGACATCTGCCGTGTCCCGGCATCGCCGCGGCATGGGGTAAAGCGGATCTCACGGAACATACGTTCACCCGCGAGCTCCACGGCCCCGGCTGGCATCTCGATCGTCCGCGCTTCGACGCGGCGTTGCGCGAAACCGCGCGCGAAGCCGGAGCCGAGGTCCGCACCGCCTGCCGACTCGCGCATTGGGAATTCACGGCGGCAACCCAGCGGTGGGAGCTCACGCTGCTACAGAACAATAACTCGGCACGCATTTCCGCGCGCTGGTTGCTCGACGCCACCGGGCGCCGCGCGCTCGTTGCCACCAGCCGTGGCGCTGGCAGCCGGCGCGAAGACCGGCTCGTCGCGCATTGCGCGGTGGTGTCGGAGCCGCCCGCGGCTTCGGCCGGGGCGGACGCGCGCACCTTTATCGAGGCGGTGGAGGCTGGCTGGTGGTATTCCGCGCTGTTGCCCGGCGCACAGCGCATGATCGCTTTTTTCACGGACACGGATCTGCCCGCCACCCGCCTCGCCGGCGCACCGGACAGTTTTCAGCGGCTATTAGCCAACACGCGTCATTTGGGTTTTAACGATGGGCGCAAGTGGTCGTCGCAGGCCGGACGGATCCGACGATTTCCAGCGGCCAGCGTCTCGCGCGCGACCTTCGGCGGCCCGGGCTGGCTCGCGATCGGCGATGCCTCGCTGGCTTTCGATCCGCTCTCGTCGCAGGGCATTTTTCACGCGCTCTACACTGGCCTGCGCGGCGCGCAAACGGTGGTCGCGACCCTGGGAGGCGACGCGACCGCACTGAACGCCTGGGACGAACGCCTGCATTCCATTCGCGCAGCCTACCGACGACATCTCGCCCAGTGTTACGCCGCCGAATCTCGCTGGCCCGAAGCGCCGTTTTGGAAACGGCGGCGATTTCAGCCGGAAGCGAATCCTCGGGCCCCGCAGAATTTTTTTAACTCCGTCAGCAGCAGTCCAGTCCTTCAACCCTCATGAAAACTCGTCATCGTCGTTTGCGCGACACGCTTTCCCTCGTGTTGCTCACATTCGCCTGCCTCACGCCGCGTCTGCCGGGCGCGGTCTCCGCCGCTCCCGTCGCTCCCGCCTCGGATTCCGCCACCACCGTTTACGCTGAAGTCGTGGCGCTCGATCAGCCGTTCATGTTCAACCGCCTCGGCGCCGCCCAACCGTCGGGCATGATCTTCGCGCTCCAACGCGATGTGGTATCCAACAACGCCACCGTCAAAACGCTGCAGCCCGGCCAAGTCATGCTCCGCCCGGACAAGCGCGCCCGGCCCATCGTACTGCGCGTGAACGTCGGCCAGTACTTGGAAATCAAATTCACCAATCTGCTCGCGCCCACGCCGGTCAATCCCCCTGCCTCTCCGGGCTCGGCCACGCAGGTCCAGGTTTACACGTCGCAACCCGGCACGCGCAACGCGGGCGTCCACATCGCGGGGCTCGAGCTCGTTGCCGGCAAGGATGGCAGCGGCAATCCGGCTCCGGGCATCGACAGCGATGCGACGTTCGTCGGGGCAAACACGGACAGCCTCGTGGCCCCCGGCTCCTCCCGCACCTATCGCTACTACGCCAAGGCCGAGGGCACGTTCATGCTTTATAGCGCCGCCGGCGATTGGAACGGCCAGTTGCAATCGGGCCTGTTTGGCTCCGCCCTCGTCGAGCCGAAAAATGCCGAGTACTATCGCAGCCAGGTGACCAACGCCGAGCTCACGCTCGCCGCCTACGCCGTGGTGCCCAATGCCTCCGGCAAGGGCGCTACGCTGCCAGCCCGACCCGACCTTTCGCTGGTGCGCAAGATCGATGCCGATGGCAATGCGCTCACCGCGAGTGTTGAAGGAGCGCAGGTGCCCTTGTGGTCCTTGTCTGGGCTCGGGGTGTCGGGCCAGACGGTGCAGAAGACCGATGCGATCGCCCTTAACGGACGGCTGTTCACTCCCGACGGTCGGCCGCTCATCGATTACAATGCCGTCTTTCCGCCCGGCCATTCCCATGCCGGTGATCCGATTCTGAGAATGACGCGGCGACTGCCGGACGGTCGGGATGAACTCATCGCAAGCGATCTGACGGCGATTATCACGGGACCAGGCGCGGGAGATTTTCCGTTCAGCGAAAACGGGCCTGATTTCTTCGCCAACCCCACGTACCCCAACCGCCGCCAGGCCTTCCGTGAGATCACGGTCATGTATCACGAGATCTTCAACGCGGTGCAGGCGTTCCAGCAGTTTTATACCACGCAGCTCGGCGGCGTGATGGGTGCTGGCACGGATGCCTTTGCCATCAATTACGGTGCGGCCGGCATCGGCGCGGAAGTGCTCGCCAACCGGCTCGGAGTCGGCCCGATGGGCGGCAAGCAATCCGTCGACCTGAAGTTCGAGGAGTTTTTCCTTTCCTCCTGGTCCTGCGGCGATCCCGCGATGGTGGTCGACGTGCCGGCCAATGCGCCGAACCAAACCGTCACCGCCCCCACGGCAAAGCAGGCTGAACAGCAGACGAATTCTCCTCTTGTGAGCGCCGCCTTCGCGCCGGTTCCGCCCGCGTCCTCGCCCCCGCTCCAGCCGCCTGCGCCTTCCACGCTCTTCCAGCCGCTCACCGGGCAGAAGGCGACCAAGGCGTTCTACCCCGACGATCCGTCGAACGTGTATCACAGCTATATGCGCGATCACGTGATAATGAGGCTGCTCCACACCGGCAGCGGCATCACCCATATTCACCATCTGCATGCGCACCAGTGGCTGCGTTCGCCCAACAGCGACAACAGCGATTACCTCGACAGCCAGATGATCGCGCCGGGCTCCACCTTCACCCTGGAAATGTCCTACAACGGCAGCGGCAATCGCAACGAGACCGTGGGCGATGCGATTTTTCATTGTCACTTTTATCCGCACTTCGCCGGCGGCATGTGGGCGCTCTGGCGCGTGCATGACGTATTCGAGGCGGGCACGAAGCTCGACAAGAACGGCCGGCCCGCCGATGGCTGGAATCGTTCGCTGCCCGACGCCGAGATCGAGCGTGGCACGCCGATCCCCGCCATCGTCCCACTGCCAACCCTCGCGATGGCGCCCGCACCCGCACCCGTGCGGTTGATCGACCACGGTACCCGCGCCGAAGTGCAGGCAAAGACCACGGCTCCCGACGGCACGCCGAGCTACGACAATCCCGGCTATCCCTTCTTCATCCCCGGTGTCTCCGGCCATCGCGCCCCGCACCCACCGCTCGATTTCGCCTGGGCGGAAGATCGCGCCGGCCAGCCCAAGCTCGATGCGAAGGGCAACAAAATCTATCTCGACGGCGGTTTGCCACGGCACCAGGTGCTGGACGGCACCATCGTCCGCGAGCTGCACACGCGTTGGGATTTCAGCAAGGACTTCATCGCCTATGATGCGAAGCACAAGCCCATCGCCGGCGGCCTCATCGCTTACGAGTTGCCCAACGACGGCACCGCGGTCGAGAAGGCGGCGATGGCCACGCACGCCACGCGCACCCATGCGTCGGTTCTGCCCAATGGCGATCCCGGCAATTTCACCCTGAACGGCCTGCCTCCCGTACCGGGCGCTCCGTTTGCCAACCCCAGCGTGGATGAAAACGGCAACGGCAAGGTCAACCTCCGCCGTTACCAGGCCGCCGCGATCCAGATGGACGTCGTGCTGACCAAGCAGGGTTGGCACTATCCGCAGCAGCGCATGCTCACGCTCTGGCAGGATGTCGCCCCGACCCTGACCGGCACCCGTCCGCCCCAGCCGCTCTTCTTCCGCGCCAACACCGGCGAGACGATCGAGTTCTGGCACACCAACCTCGTGCCCGACTACTACGACATGGACGATTTCCAGGTTCGCACCCCCACCGACATCATCGGCCAGCACATCCACCTCGTGAAATTCGATGTGCTCGCCTCCGACGGCGCGGGCAACGGCTGGAACTACGAAGACGGCACGTTCAGCCCCGATGAAGTCCGTGGTCGGATCGATGCAATCAATCTCTCCGGCGGCCTCTTCAACATGGATCTCAAAACCCAGTTCAAGGGCAGATTCCAGCGCAAGCTCACCGCGACACCCGCACCGACAGTCTTTGGCGACGCTCCCGCCGGGCAGGATTGGCGCGGCGCGCAGACTACTATCCAGCGTTGGGATACCGACCCCGTCCAAAACAACAAGGGCGAGGATCGCACCCTGCGCACCGTCTTCACGCACGATCACTTCGGTCCCTCGACGCACCAGCAAGTCGGCCTGTACGGCGGTTTGCTCGTCGAGCCTCAGGGTTCGAAGTGGTTTGATTCCGTTTCCGGCGGCTTGCTCTACGATACCAAGAGCCGCAGCGACGGCGGCCCCACGACCTGGCAAGCCAACATCGTCACGGCCCATCCCGCGGACAGCTACCGCGAGTTCGCGCTGGAGTTCGCCGACTTCCAGCTCGCCTATTCCCCGGGAAGTCCATCGACCAAGGGCACACCAACCGCGCCACTCTATACCGGAGTCTTCACCGGCGGTTTGCAGGTCGGATTGCTGCCCGCCACCTCACCGGTGCGCGCAGTCTTCACCAGCTTCGGAGCCACTCTCGCGACCAACGCGACCCTCGCCGGCTCCGACAGTGCTGGCTGGACGCTCACGAGTTCCACCGCACCCGGCGTCAACGAAAACTACGCGCTCACGCTGAGCTCGTCCACAGGTCCGACCTATCAGGTCTTCCCGCAGAACCTCGCCGCGGGCTGGTCTTCGCCGGGCTTCGTGATCAATCCAGCCGGCCCGGACGGAGGCAACACGAACAGCGGCGCGCCCTATCCAACGCTCATCAGCACGCCGCCGGCCCCCGGTGCTTTCTCGCTGAACTATCGCGCGGAGCCGATCCCCGCGCGTGTCTGGAATCCCACTACAAACGCGCCCGCCACCGGCTCGCAGGGCGACCTGTCGCTGGCCTACGCTTCCATCACGCGCGCCGATCCGACGCTCAATGTGCAGCCCACGCCCGGCGCGAAGATCAATCCTGCGGATACCTCCGCCACGGCCTTCACGTTCCCGGCCAATCTCTCGCCCACCGTCGAAGGCACGACCGCCGGCAGCAGCGATCAGGGCAAGGTGCAGCCGACCGATCCTTTTACGCCGATGCTTCGCGCCTATGCGGGTGACCGGGTTCAGGTGCGCACTCTCGTCGGTGCTCATCAGGGCGCGCACTTCTTCAGCATGGACGGCGTCAAATGGCTCTACGAACCCTCCTCCTCCAACACCGGTTTCCGCAACAACCAGCCGATGGGCATTTCCGAACACTACGAAATGCTCTTCGCGTTACCCAGTGCGACGGCCGCCACGACCAACCCGTGGGCCGACTATCTCTACAACGCAAGCGCCGGCGTCGATGGCATCACCAACGGACTCTGGGGTCTCATGCGCTCCTACAAGCAATCGGTTGCCAACCTCGTGCCGTTGCCCAACAACGCGCCGCCCGCCCAGGTGCCACTGGTCGCTCCGCTCACGCCACCCACCGGTGCGACCGTGCGCAGCTTCACCGTGGTAGCCACCACGGCGAAACAGGCGCTCCCCAACGGAGTGCTCACGTACAACAGCCGCGGTCAGGTCACGCAGCAGAACCCGCTCCAGCTCGCCACCGCCCAGGTGATCAACAATCCCGATGCGCTGATCTACGTGCGCGCCGAGGATCTCACCTCGCCCAATGCGCAAGGCCAGCTCAAGCCCGGCGTCCCGATTGAGCCACTGATTCTGCGCGCCGCGGCCGGCGAGTGGATCCAAGTCACGTTGATCAACGCGTTCGATACGACGACCCCGGCCTTCAACCAGTCGCCGCTCCCCGCCGCCGGGCCGCCCTATGGCAAAAACCTGCCCGCGGTGACGCTGCAACCCTCCACGCAGGCTGGCCTCAACCCGCAGGTGGTCGGCTACGACATCACCGCGGCAAACGGCGTGAACATCGGCTTCAATCCCACCGTCACGGTCGCCCCGGGCGTGACTGCGTCGCCGGTTTACTGGTACGCCGGCACGCTCACGACGGTGAACGGTGCGTTAAAAGCTACTCCAGTCGAGTTTGGCGCCATCAACCTGAACCCGTCCGATCCGCTGCTCCAGCACACGCTCGGCCTCGTCGGTGCGCTCGTGATTGAGCCGGAAGGATCGACCTGGGTGGAGGACGCCACGATGCGTGCGGCTGCCACGGTGACAAAAGCCGACGGCACGACCTTCCGCGACTTCGTGATGGTCTGCCAGGACGATGTCACCTTGTCTTCCGGCACCACCGCGGGATTTGCAACCGACAGCGTCAACTATGGCACCGAACCGATGCCCTACCGTTACCCGCCCGGTACGATCGCCACCATTGCCGCCGATGTGAGCCAGGCCACCTCGAACCAACTCGTCGGCAACGTGGATCCGCAGACGCCGATCTACACCGCTACGGCGGGCAGTGAGGTGCGATTCCGCATGCTCCATCCCGCCAGCGGTGCCGGCAGCGACGGCGAAACCCTGACCATCGACGGCCATGTGTTTCAGGAGGAGCCCTACATCAACGACAGCCGCACCATCGGCCACAATCCCACCTCGCAATGGTTCGGCACCCGCGGCGGTCATGGGGCGCGCGATCGCTTCGACGTGATCCTCAGCAGCGCGGGCGGCGACCACAAGGTGCCAGGCGATTATCTCTACCGTTCGATGGTGACGGCTTTCGGCGCCGACTTCGTGGACGGCAAATGGGGCATCTTCCGCGTCACCGATCCGGCAAAGCCGCCGGTCGCCAGCCAAGCGCTGGTGGTGGCCGCGCCTCTCCTGAAGACGGCGCCCGCCACGGTGGTGCAACCGGCCGTGCCCGCGCCCGCCCGGGCGGAATCGCCAGTCGCCCAACGCTTCCGGCGCCACTTCCGGCCAGCGAGCGTGCAGGACAAAGCCACTCAGCCGCCGCCCCAAAAACCTCAGAAATAACGCCCTCGCGGCGCCCCGCGATTCACCTGCCCCGCCTTCGGCCTTCCGCAAAAAGGCCGAAGGCACGCGAGACCGCGGATCGGAATCATCGCAGAAGCACGGAAACCTTCGTTTCCGTGCTTCCGTCTTTTTAGACCAATGGCTTTTGAGAAAAAGGCTCTGAACAGAATGACTCGTGCCGCGTCGATATCATGTCTATGGAAGTGCGTGGTAAAAGAAGAGTCCAACCAGCCGCCAGAATCAACGCGCTTAGTTGCCCCGCGATTTCGCACAGCGGCTTCCGCTCCACGGTGCGTTGTCATTCCGAAAGAACCGGCTGCACGCTAGCGCACGTAAAAAAATGAAGAAGCGCGATGATAAGCCAGCCGCCCTAGATCACGTCCTCTACGAGATCGAGATGCTCATCAATTCTTTGCTCGCTCTATCGCGTCCGGGCCTTTCGGCAAGGGACGCTAGCGGTTGGCTGGAGGTTTTCGCCGTTCACGCGCGCAACCTGAATGAGTTCTTTGGGCCGAAAGATCCAGGAGCCGCCTACATGAGGCCGGATCATTTCATCTCATGGACGGACAGCTATCAGCTCGATACGGAGCTTGCACGGCGAGCAAGTGGGCAAATCTCACACCTGACCTACGATCGCGAGCGGCCCGAAGAGAAGACATCCTGGCCTTTTGAGAAGCACTTTACTGCTTTGCGCACACCGTCGGTGAAGTTTTTGACGGCCGTTATGCAAGTCGAGTCTCTTATGAGCTATCATAGGAATCGGTCACGGGCTGCCGCGCTTCTGGAAGTATTTCCGGAGATTCGATTCAATTCGGTTCAGCATAGCGCTAACGTTGCCTCTCCAAATGCCTAATCAGCTGCCAAAGCCAACACGTTTTGTACGTGGCTCACCTTGAACGTTAGCCAAGAAATCCATATGCCAAGTGAATGGGATGTCGGCGAGTTCACCACTCTAGTGAAAGACAAGATGGGTGCTGCCCATGCAGAAGTCATGCTGCCCGCGCTCGAATCAATCCGTGATAAATTCGTATTCTGCCATTACCATTATTCGCGCGCGCTCGAGTTGATGAGCCCGCACAAGAAGAACCTTAAGGATCATTTCGCCCAAGCTACCGCAGCGATGAGTCTGCTCTTCTCACAGTCCGAAGAAGAGCGTCGGCAGTTGGTTGAAGCGCTTTTCGGCGCACGCGCGCACAGCGTCGCATTCGCCCAGTGCCTACATTCGACTGCCGACTATCTCGCGAAAGTTATTTATCGCGGCCTTGATCTCAGGGGCCAGCATAGCATTTCCATTCCAAATCACCAGATTGGCCTCCAGAAGGTGAAAAAGGACATTTCAACCATAGCAGAGTTAGCTGTGATCAAGCAGAGAATCGAAGACTATCTAGTCTCACCTGCATCCAGGTATTTATCCGCATTTGTGAATACCGAGAAGCATCATGAGATCGTCGATGCTCAGTTCTCTTTATCCTTTTCGGCCGGATCCATTGCTTCAGCCGGAATCCGAATGAAAGCCTTTCAGTATAGGGACGAGAATTTTGGAGAGAAGTGGGCGATCGACTTTTTCGAAAAAGACTTTCATACGATTTTAGAACGAACCACTGAGGTCGGTTGCGCGCTCAACGATTATTTGAAAACAAAATGAAAGTTAACCAGTAGGAATGAGAAGGCGAAGAGACGTGAAGCGCGAATGAGCGCGCAGCGTTATACTCCGCCTGATGAACTCCACCGATAATATCACAATTGGATTAGACCTCGGGGATCGCCACCACACCGGGTGCGTCCTCAATGCCGGCGGTGACATCGTCACCGAGGAAACGATCACGAACACGCGCGAGTGTCTCGAAACGTTCGCCGCTCGGTTTCCCACCGCGACAATCATCATGGAGACGGGCACGCACAGCCCATGGGTGAGCCGATTGTTCGAAGCGCGCGGGCACCGCGTGCTCGTGGCCAACGCCCGCAAGCTGCGCGCGATCTCGCAAAGCCAGACCAAGTCCGACCGCGAAGACGCGCGGATGCTCGCGCGCCTCGGCCGCGCCGATCCGAAGCTGCTGAGCCCCGTACGCCACCGCCGCGAGGCAACGCAGCGCGCGCTCGTGCGGCTCAAAGTGCGCGAGGCCCTCGTGCGCAGCCGCGTCAACCTCATCAACTCCGTGCGCTTCCTGCTGAAGAGCCTCGGGGTGTTCGTGTCGTCCGCGATCAAGGCGATGGCCTTCGCGCGCAAAGTCCGCGCGCAACTCGCGTCCGCCGACGCCGCCCTGGTCGAGCCGCTGCTCGCCGCGATCGATACGCTCAACTCACAAGTCAAAGCCCTCGACATCGAACTGGAGACCCTCGCCCGCGACAATTATCCCGCAACCGAACGGCTGCGGCAGATCTCGGGCGTCGGCCCGCTCACCGCGTTGTGCTTCGTGCTGACGCTCGAAGACCCCAAGCACTTCGAACACGCCCGCGATGTCGGGCCTTATCTGGGCCTGGTGCCGCGCCGCGATCAATCGGGCCAAACCGACAAGCAGCTAGGAATCACCAAAGCCGGCCACGTGCAGTTGCGCTGCCTTTTGGTCAACTGCGCACACTATATCCTCGGCCCGTTCGGCCCGCCCTGCGTGCTCCGCGCGGCCGGCGAACGGATCGCGGCCCGCGGCGGCAAGTCCGCCAAAAAGCGCGCCGTCATCGCCGTCGCCCGCAAGCTCGCGGTGACGCTGCTGGCCCTCTGGAAAACGGGGGCGGAGTATCGCCCGCAGCCGTTGCCGCAGGCCGCCTGAACCGCCTGTCCCACGCCCCGCAACCTCAACTCTCTTTCCCGTCCTCACCCAGGTCTAATCCTTTGGCCACTGCGATCTGGCGCCAGCGTGAGCCTCACCGCTCAACGCGCTAACAAGTAAGCAGGGCCGCCCTTTTCCGAAGCACCTTGGATTCCTCCCTGCACCGCGCGGCCCATTGACGCCGCCACACCGAGTGCGTATGGAAGCCTGACCTTCGGGAACGCCGCGAGCCGCAATCCAGATCCACAAAAAGGTGAACCTTTTTAGAAAAAACTCTCGACACGCCTTCTCATGGAAGACGCCAGAGCCAACGCGCTTCGTGCGTAGCTCATCTTGAGCGTTCGGCAAAGACTCGTGATGTTACTGCAAGAAGACACGAAGACGAATCTGCTGACGGTCTCGGCTATTTTCTCCCTCTTTGCGGCGATTGTTTCTCCAATCGTATTCGAGTATAGCACTGCGCGTTGGTATGTCTGTGGCGCACTCGGCGCCGCCACGTTCGGACTTTTTGTGCTACATCGACACGCAGCGAAGACGGCGGCTAAGACTGCCCATCCACTTTCGAGAAAGGATATTCTGCGGATGCGTTTGATCTCTGGCATTGGAGCCATCGTGATTGGGGGAGTTGTCGTAGCACTTTCTCGGACGTCAAACGTCGACAAAAAGATGTTTCGATTTCTCGTTGGCTTTTTGGTCGTATGCCTCGGCATGTTTGCATCGACATTTGCTCGCGCCGCCCAGCGCTCACATGAAGAAGACGGCCAAAGTCAGGAACTCCGACGATCCTAAAACTTCGATTTTCACATCTGTGACCTTACCAACCCCCAACCCAGTGGCCGCAGCTCACCTCTAACGTTCGGTAAAACAAAGATGAGCAATAAGCACATCAATGACCACGAGTACTTTCTCGGGAGATTGGTCGCTTCGTTCCAGAGTCTCGAACTAACGCTCATCGAATATTTCGCAGCCTTGCTAAGTTGGCAGGACCGAGAACTTGGCTACATCGTCTCCGACGGATTGCCGTTCAAGAAACTAGTCACGACGATCGATGCGGTAGCGAAATACAAAGAAAAGCCGGAGGCATACACGGGACTCAGTGATCTCCTAGGTCGATGTCTCAAGCTTGAAGAACGGCGAAATAAATATGTCCACGGGTATTGGGATATTACGCCGACCGAAGGTGACTCACTGAAGTGGGTATGGTTCAAGCGAAAGAATCGATTGGGAAAAGGAAACGTCCATACGGAGGAGAAGTTGGCAGCCGACCTCGATCTGTTCGTGAATCAGTCTACCGATCTGCAGGAGGCGATTCGTTTACGAATTCGAAAGCCATGAAAAAGCCCAATCAGGCGCCAGAGCTAACGCGTGGAACCGGGGCCGCGATCTCGATCATGCCTCGTTCGCTCGACCGGGCCTTTTCATTCGAAGAAAGACGGCTTGTTCGCTCGCTGCGCGCGGCTCACCTGTGACGGTAGCCAAAAATGAAAACATTGCACATGAAGTTTCTGGCCCTTCTCGGATTTGGTTCGTCTGCGACCGCTGCTGATGCCGCCTTGAAAGAGGGCCAATGCTGGTCGTATGCGGCGCGCCCCGGCGAAGAAGATTCATTCCTGATGATTCGAAAGATCGAGACACTTTCGAGGGTTGGTGAGGTTGTCCATATTTCCGTTTTCGGCCTGAAGATTAAGAATCCCGCAGCACCGAAGGGCTACACTGACCAAGCAGGTCATTTGCCGATTTCGGTGACGAGTCTGCGGGGTTCTCTGAAAGAAAAGGTCCAGAGGAAGATTCCTGATGTGAATTGGCAGGAAGGTTATCAGATGTGGCTCGAAGCCGAAGGCGGAGTGTTCACTAAGCCGGTCAGCGATTGTGTTGGTTTCATGGAGGAAGCCATCAATCGGGGGAAGAAGGGCTAACCAAATACCAGAGCCAACGCCTGACGGCATAGTTCATCGCTGAAGTTCGGCATAAGATGGCCCTTTCACTGCGAGTCGCTGAGTTGATGCCTAGCAGGCCGTGTCGATTCTCCCTTGGCCTGCAGGACGACAGCGTATTCGCGGATTTCGACGTCGATGATGATGGCCACGTCTTTCTCCGACGGATTTCGTTCGATGGCTACGGTTGCTGTAGCGCGCCCGAAGCGATTCGGCGGATGCCCGTCGATCACTCCCGCACGCTGCTCGAATCGGTCGATCGCCAAGCGGTCGCAGATCCTAGGGTCGAAGCGATTCTGCGCGTCTATTTCCGCGAGAACGCGGACGTCCTTTGGAGTGACGCCTTGTCCACACATGAGCTGCTTTGATGCGCGTGCGATGGCTCATCCCAAGAGCCGAAGTCGCCAGGGCCAAGCCGGCTATAAGCGAGGCAAAGCATTTTTTAGGTGGTGGCAGCGGAAGGATGCGAGAGGCGGACAAAGGGTTTGCGGTCGTAAAGCACTACGACTAGCCGGCGGAGTTGAAGCCGCATGACGTAGCTGACGCAGACGAAGTAAAACTTGCCCTCGGCTTTCTTCCGGTCGAAGACCGCCTTCATGTCGGAGTCATGCAGTATGGCGCAGATCGCCGCTTGGAAGAGCACGGTGCGGGCCAGTTCCACGCCGCGTTTGGACATGCGCACGCGGCCTTTCTATTGGAAAGACTCACACAACTTCGGATCAGCACCGAAGTTTACGATTTACGCGAAGTGTTGAGCGTATGCTCCGCATACTTTCTCGCCGCGGGCTCATGACAGCCTCTAGGGTCAGCCCCAACTTGAAATCGCCGTTCGCCCTCCTCACCTGCGCCTTGGTGTTAAGCTTGGGTCTGTCTGCCCGCGCCCTCGCCGGCGAGGCGCCTGCGCCCCAACGCTTCGTCCGCGATGGCGTCGCCGTGGAATTTGCGCTCGCCCCGGCTGATGCGGCGAAACCCACGCCGCCGATGGCGGGTGCCGCCTCCCGTGTCCGCTTCACGATCACCGACACCACCACGGGCAAGCCGCTCACTCGGCTGCATCCGGCCGCGTGGCTGAGCCGGCGAGTCGCGGCCTCGGGCGCGCAGCCGCACACGTGCGCCCAGAAAGTGCAGGAGCTGCTCGGCGGCAGCATTTTTTCCAAAGCCGATCTCGATCTGAACAGCTTTCAGGTGCTCACGCTCAACGACGACGCCACGCTCACCGTCGTCGATCCGCTGTTCGGGTTCGGCGGCACCAAACTCCTCGCGCTGATCGCGCTGCCCGGCGTGGGCGCGGATTGGACCCTCACCACCGACGGGAAAAAAATCTTCGTGGCCGTACCGACGGCCAACAAAGTCGCCGTCGTTGATACGGCCACGTGGAAAATCTCCGCGCTGCTCGAGGCCGGCGACGCTCCCAGCCGTATCACGGTACAGCCCGACGGACACTACACCTGGGTCGCAACCGACACCGGCATTACCGTGATTGCCACCGACCGCACCGAAGTCGTCGCACGTATCGCTCTTGGCCGCGGCTCGCACGAGATCGTGTTTTCCGCCGACAGCCGCTGGACCTTCGCGACGAATGCCGCCGATCAGACGCTTTCCGTCATCGATATCCACAGCCTGAAAAAAACGAAGGACGTGCCACTCGGTTGCGCACCCGCTGGCGCCGCCTATTCGCAAGCCAGCCAGGCCGTCTATCTCACCGATGAAGCCGGCGGAAAGATCGTGGTGTTCGACGCCGTGAAACATAAAATTGTCGCCCGCATCGCAGCGGAACCCGGCGTGGCCGAGCTGAAATTCGCGCCGGGTGACCGGTTCGGACTCGTGGCCAATCCGACGCACGACCTCGTGCTCATTTTCGATGCGGCGACGAACCGGATCGTGCAGCGCGCGAAGATCGATCATGGCCCGGAGCAGTTCACCTTTACGAGCGACCTGGCCTTCGTGCGCCGGCGCGGCACCGCGAGCGTCGGCATGATTCCCTTGAAGGAAATCGGCCGCGAAGGACAGGCGGTGCCGGTCGGGAAAG
>JADMIO011121728.1_pt1 | contig 16563 bp, 21 predicted proteins | sample 8958161 | NCBI WGS metagenome assembly JADMIO01 (sample SAMN16585339, study PRJNA669376) | soil metagenome | isolation source: Crop rotation soil | place: USA: Cullars Rotation, Alabama | collected 2011
GCCGCGACTTCAAGTCACGTGAATTCCAAGCTTCGGATCCCACTGTGCTGGAAAGGCACCATGTGGTACGGCATAGGGATCATCGGTCTCATCATCTGGGTGGCGATCGCCTTCTGGCCGGCACGAGTCGCCGCCCGGAAAGGGCACAGCTTCCTGCTCTACTTCCTCATCAGCCTGGTGTTCTTCCCGCTCGCGCTGATCATGGCCTACGTCGTTCCTAACCGGGCCGTCACGTACCGGTAGCCAAGCGCTTCGCGTGCGGTCCATGGGTGAACCCGGGCCGCTCGCGAACGACGCCCCGGAGGAGTCCGCGTGAGTCCCGACGCCCTGATCGCACTCGTCGCTCTCCTGTTTGCCTGGTCGGTGATCTCGGGTCGCCTGGAGCGGCTCGACGTGACCGGACCGATCGTGTTCGTCGCCGCGGGGCTCCTCTTGTGCAACGGGCCGTGGGCCGTCGTCGATGTCCGGATCGAGTCGCACACCGTGCACGGGTTGGCCGAGGTCACCCTCGCGCTGCTCCTGTTCGCCGACGCGGCGCGCGTCGACCCGAGGGACCTCCGCCACAGCGCCGGCCTCCCGACCCGCCTGCTCGCCGTCGGCCTGCCGCTGACGTTCGCCGCCGGTGCCGCGCTCGCGGTCGTCCTGCTCACCGACCTGCCATGGGAGCTCGCCGCGCTGCTGGGAGCCGTGCTCGCCCCGACCGACGCGGCGTTGAGCGCCAGTGTGGTGAGCGACGAGTCCCTGCCGCAATCGGTCCGGCGTTCGTTGAATGTGGAGAGCGGCCTCAACGACGGCATCGCCACTCCCATCGTCACGGCTCTGATCGCCGCCGCCGCCACCGTGATCGGGGAGGGCGTCATCGAGGACAACGCCTCGTCTCCGGGGCTCGCGGCCGTCGTCGACCTGACGGGCGGGCTGCTCATCGGCGCGATCGTCGGGTACCTCGGCGGCATCGTGGTGACGAGAGCGCGCGCCGCCGGCTGGGTCGCGCCGGGCGGCCGGCGCATCGCGGTCCTGATGCTCGCCGGTCTCGCGTTCCTCGTCGCCGAGGAGGCCGGGGTGAACTACTTCGTGGCGGCGTTCGTCGGCGGGATCGCGTTTCGAGCGGGCATCGGCGAGGACGACGAGGAGGCCACCGAGCTTCCCGAGTTGATCGGTCGGATCCTGGCGCTCGCCGTCTGGTTCGTGTTCGGTGCCGCGCTCGTGGTCGACGGGCTGGAGGGCGTCGACTGGCGCATCGCCCTGTACTCGGTGCTCAGCCTGACCGCCGTGCGGATGGTCCCGGTGGCGGTCAGCATGATCGGAGGCAAGTTCAGCCGTCCGACCACCCTGTTCATCGGATGGTTCGGTCCACGCGGCCTCGCATCGGTGGTCTTCGGCCTGTTGATCGTCGAAGAGCTCCCGGTCGGCGACCCCCGGGTGGAGACGGTCTTGTCCACGATCGTGCTGACCGTCCTGCTCAGCGTCGTAGCCCACGGGGTGAGTGGCCGTCCGCTCGCGGCGTGGATGCGGCGGCAGGAGCTGGACTCGGATGGTGCCGGCGACACGGCCATCCGGCCTCGGTCACGCTTCGGCCACTACCACGTTGCGCCGACCAAACGGTGATGAGCGCTCAGCTGCGCCTCAACCGGTTCCACGGGTGTTCCGGAGGTCGTCGAACTCGAACCACACCACCTTGCCGGCGGCCTCCTGGTCGACGCCCCAGCGGGTCGCAATGGCGTCGAGGATGAGCAGACCGCGACCGGTGGTCTCGTCCGGGGCATGGCGAGAGGGCGTTGGACACCCGGTGTCCTGGTCGCCCACCTCGACGCGCAGACGACCGCCGGCGAGGAGTACGGAGACGTCGACGTCGGTTCTGGCGTGGACGACCGCATTGGTCACGAGCTCGCTCGTGAGCAGGCACGCGAGGTCTCGGGCCTCATCGCTGGTTCCAGTGAGCGTCGTGGCGACGAAGTTCCGCGCCGCGCGTGCGGTCGTCGGGTGCGGCGGAAACGTGTGTTTCGCGATCGGTGACATCGCCGGATTGCTCATCGCTGCGCCTCCTGTGGCCAGCCCTCCAACTCGTGGGACACGCCACCAGGGACCGGAGCAGCGATACAAAAGGACTCGACGCTTCCCCGCGCCACATTCCCGTCAGCGACTGTAGACCCTCGTAGGTCAAAGGGCGCCCAACACCACTTGGAGCTCACGCTACGGGTCGATCGGTGGGGGCGATGGCGCCGGCTTCGCGTTGCGCCGGGCTCGCCGATCGGCCTTGGCGGTGGCCCGGCGGCGCTTGCGGTCCTGCACCCGCACTCGGGCTGCGTCTCGGTTGACAGCGGGTGTCTGCTCCCGAAGACGGAGCCAGGCCTCCAACCGGTCAATGGCGAGGGCGCCGTCGGCGACCGCGGCGTTGACCGCGCAATCCTGCTCGTTGGTGTGGGAGCAATTCGGGAAATGGCACCGGCTGGAGAGTTCCTCGATGTCGGCAAATGCCAGCTCGACGCCCTCGCCGGCTCCTTCGATCGAAAGTGCCCTCATTCCCGGCGTGTCGATGATGAGCCCGCCCGTCGGGAGGAGTACGAGCTGCCGATGGGTGGTGGTGTGACGGCCCTGGCCGTCCCGCCTGACCTCCCCGGTGGCGAGGATGTTCGCCTCCGCCAGGTGGTTCACGAGTGTCGACTTGCCCGCGCCCGACAGGCCCAGCAGCGCCGCGGTCCGGCCCGCGGCCAGGTGGCGGGCCAGCGCCTCGACACCTTCTCCGGTCTCGGTGCTCACGACGTGCACGGCCACGCCGGGAGCCACGCCCTTCACGGCCGCGACCCGCTCGTCCACCAGTGCCGACGATGTGAGATCGGCCTTGGTCACCACGACGACCGGCGTCGCGCCGCTCTGCCACGCCAGCGCGAGGTAGCGCTCGAGGTGACGAAGGCTGAGTCGGCCGTCGATGGCGTCGACCACCAGCACCGCGTCGATGTTGGCGGCCACGACCTGTCCCTCTGCGCCGGCGCCCTCCGCCGTCCGGCGGAACACGAACCGGCGCGGGAGCCGCGCCACCACGCGCCAACCGTCGTCAGACTCCGCGCCAGTACCGAGGGCCACCCAGTCGCCGACGGCGAGGTCCAACTCCCGCACGCTGGCGGCGCGCCGCGGTCCGGATGCGGTGAGGATCGTCATCGCGCCCCGGTCGATCCGTGACACCCGACCGGGTTCGATGCCGGGCTCGGAACCCAACTCCGGGATCTGCGCCAGCGCGGCGGCCCAGTCATCGTCCCAACCCAATTCGGCCAGTGCCGGAGGTTCTGCGCTGGGGGGCATACGGACTCCTCAGGGCTCAGATCGTCTCCCCGAGGCGGTCAGCTCGTCGTCAGTGTACGGCGGAACGACGGAGGCCCGGCACGAATGCCGGGCCTCCGAAGATCGCCGGGTTGGTGAGGGGGGTCACGACCCGACTGCGCTTCCCAGTAGAGGGGCAACACGGACCATCTGTCCAACGCATCCGATGGATGGACAGCATCGCCACCGGCGATAGTCCTGGTCAGCTTGACCCGGCGCCGACTTCGTGTGACCAAAGTTTCTGTGCGCCGCCGGGGTCTCGAACCCCGCACCTTGGGATTAAAAGTCCCCTGCTCTACCGGATGAGCTAGCGGCGCGTGGGGGAGCGTAACGTGCCGCGGGTGCGACTCAGCGTGTGGCCCAACCCCCAACAACCCTGGTCCGACATCCTCGCGACGGCGCAGCACGCGGAGGAAACCGGCTGGGACGGCGTGTACTTCGCGGACCATTTCATGCCGATGGGCGGCGATCTGAGCAGCCAGTACCACGAGTGCTGGGCCGTGCTCACCGCCCTCGCCGCCTCGACGAAGCGGGTGCGACTCGGCTCCCTGGTGTGCGGCAACACCTACCGCCACCCGGCCGTCCTCGCCAAGCACGCCGTGACCGCCGACCACGTGAGCCAGGGCCGCATCGTGCTCGGGCTCGGCGGCGGCTGGCAGGAGAACGAGCACGCCGCCTACGGCATCCCGTTCTACGACGTGAAGGAGCGGCTCGCCCGGCTCGACGAGGCGTGCCAGGTCGTCACCGGCCTGCTCCGCAACGAGCGGACGACCTTCGAGGGCCGCTTCTACCAACTGCAGGATGCGCCCCTCGAACCCAAGCCGGTCCAGGCGAAGATGCCGCTCCTCGTGGGGGGCGGTGGCGAGAAGGTCACGATGCGCATCGCCGCGCAGTACGCCGACGAGTGGAACGTCTGGGGCGCGCCCGATCTGCTGGCGCAGAAGGGCGAGGTCCTGGCGAAGCACTGCGAGGCCATCGGCCGCGACCCGAGCGAGATCAAGCACTCGGCCCAGGGCCTGCTGTTCATGAGCGAGGACAAGGCCTGGGTCGACCAGATGCGGGAAGCGCAGATGCCGATGCCGAAGATCGTCGGCGTGCCCGACGAGATGGCCGGCATCGTGAAGCAGTACGCCGCGGCCGGCGTCGACGAGCTCATCATCCCCGACTTCACCCTCGGGGCCGACGGCCTGGACGCCAAGCTCGCCGCCTACGACACCTTCATCGCCGCCGCCCGCGCCTGACCGGCCCGCCTACGGACCGCCGGACGCCTTCAGCGCGGCGGCGAACGCCTCGGCCACGGCCCGATGCCCGAGGGTGCTGGGGTGGAACCCGTCACCGCTCACCAGCTTGTCTTCCTCGCCGGCGGCCCGGGCCGCCAGGCCGCGGCCGTGCAGGTCCACCAGCACCGCCCCTTCCTTCTTCACCACCCGCTCGGTCGCGGCGTTGTAGCCGTCGACGACCTTGTTCACCGTCGACGGACCCGGGACGAGCAACCGGGCGATGCCGTCGATCATGCACTTCGGCCCGTCCTTGGGCGGATCGGGCCGGCAGGCGAGGTACGCCGGAAGATGGTCCACCGGGGGCGTGTTGGCGACGAGCACCTTGGTCTTGCCGTCCCGCCGCAGCGCGTGGACCAGGTCGCCCAACCGATCCTCGTACTTGTCGGGCGAGACGAGGTCAATGATGTCGTTGACGTTCAGCCATACCGTCACGAGCGTCGGGGCCAGGCCGACGGCGTCGGGCACCTCCCTGTCCATCGCGTCCTCGACCGTCGCGCCGGGGATGCCGAGGTTGACGAACACCGTTCGCCGCGGCAGCGACGTCTTGTACAGCACCTGCGGCCAGGCCTCACGCAGCGGGTCGCCGGTGCCGTAGCCCACCGACTCGCTGGCCCCAACCGCGACGTAGGTGACGGGCGGACCCGGCTCGTCCTCGGGCAGCCGCTCCGGCGTAGCGACCTTCACTGCGGAGCACGCCCCGAGGACGAGCACCGCCACGACCACCGCAATGACGCGCGACCTCATGCGCCGCCCACCGCCTCGCGCGCCGGCAGTCGCGCCGCCCGCCACGCCGGCAGCGCGCCCGCGGCCAGCGCCAGCACCGCGGATCCCACGACGCTCAGCACGAGGATCTCCACCGGCACGCCCAACTGCACGCCGACGAGACCCTGTCCGGTGAGATAGCGGTTGACGACCGCCGCGACCGACGACGCGATGGCCCATCCGGCCAGCGCGCCCAGCAGCCCGCCGATCGTTCCCTGCACGCCCGCTTCGACGAGGAACGTCCGCAGGACATCCCGGTCGCGCGCGCCGATCGCTTTCAGCACGCCGATCTCCCGCCGGCGTTCGCGCACCGCCGCCAGCAAGGCGTTCGTGATGCCCAACGCCGCGATCACCAGGGCGATCAGACCGATCCCGCTGAGCACGATCTCGACGACATGCAGGTAGCGCTCCACCGACGCGATCAGGTTCTCGGGCGCGCTGGTCGAGTACCCGATCTCGGTGATCTCCGCCCGCACCTTCCCGACCTCGTCGAGGCCGTGCGCCACCACGAACAGCCCGCTGTAGGGAGAGTTCGGTTGGCGGATCTGGTCGTCCGCCGGGCCGAGCGCGGTCCACTGGCGGGCCGCTTGGACCTGCTCGATCGACGCCAGCACCTGGCCGCTGCCGGCCTCCTGCGCAACCACGCCGACGATGCCGACCCGCACCCAGCGGCCGCGGAAGCGCTGCGGCCCGGTGTTGCGGAAAGCGCGCGCTGATCCGAGCTCCAACTCGGTACCGACGACCTTGGCGGCGTCGATCTTCTTCAGCCCGAGCCGCTCGAGGTAGCCCGAGGTGACCGCGACCTCCGTCGTCGAGCCCACCAGCGGCAGCCGGCCGGTGATGACGGTGATCGGCAGCTTGCCGACCTGCTTCATGTCGACGCCGACGACGTTCTCGCCGAACGTGCGGACGCCGTCTCCCGGCGGCAGCACGAGCATCCGCGCCGTCGTCACCGGCACGACCGAGGCGACGCCCGGCAACGACGCGATCCGCTGCAATGCCGCCTCGTCGATGTCGCGCGGCGGCCCGGGACGGGGGTTGTCGTTGTCGACCTCCTCCGGATCCGCTTGGGCCGCGGCCACGCGGATGCCGGCGAGCGGTCCGCCCTTCGAGAGCTCCGACAGCACGCGGGTCTCGGCAGTGCGCTCGATCGTCAGCAGCGCGGTGAGCAGCGATGCCGCGAGCCCGACCGCGAGGATCGTCAGCGCGGCGCGGCCGGGCCGCCGCCGGAGCCCCTTCCACGCCAGCCCGATCGCGTCATGCCAGGTCAATGCTGGTCCTCCCCGGCGGGGCCCCAACCCCGCCTCCTCGCCGGCGTCGTGGCCGCGGGTGGCCTACGCCAGAGGGCGGCGATATCGACCGGCGCGGTCACAGGGGCACCGACTCACTGACCAAGTGCCCGTCCCGCAGCCGGTACCGGCGTTCCGCCCGCTGCGCCAGCACCCGGTTGTGGGTCACCAGCACCAGGGTGCAGTCGTGCGACGCCGGCAGGGTTTCGAGCAGCTCAATGACCTGCAGCGCCGAGTCCTCGTCGAGGTTCCCAGTCGGTTCGTCGGCGAGCAGGAGCTGCGGGTGGTTCGCCAAGGCGCGGGCGATCGCCACCCGCTGCCGCTCGCCGCCCGACAGCTCCAATGGCCGGTGCGACAGCCGACCGCCCAACCCGACAGCGTCCAGCAGCTCGACGGCTCGCGCCCGCCGCGCCGAACCCGACACGCCGGCGAGCAGCAGCGCGAGCTCCACGTTCTCGGCGGCGGTGAGCGTGTCGAGCAGGCCGAAGTGTTGGAAGACGAACCCGACGGTGGAGCGCCGGTAGGCGGCCAGGCCGTCGCCCGCCAACGTCGAAAGGTCGTGGTTGCCGACCGCGATCGTCCCCGACTGCGGCCGCTCCAGCCCGCCCAGCAGCCCGAGCAGCGTGCTCTTGCCCGAGCCCGACGGACCCGTGAGCGCGACATAGCCGCCGGCCTCGATGTCGAGGTCGAGACCCTCGAGCACAGGAAGCGGACCGTCGGCGGTCCGGTAGCTGTGCCCGAGCTTGCGGACGGAGATGGAAACGGCCATGGGGGCCATAGGATGACCCGTATGGACTCCCAACAGGCCCGCGCCCTGCTCGGATCCGAGCAGGACCGGCTGCAGGCGATCCGTGACGGGTTCACCGAGGACGGGCTCACCACCGAGTCCGAGGACGAGAGCCTGGCCGAGCTGTCCTCCAACGATCAGCATCAGGCGGACGTCGGCACGGAGACCTTCAACCGGGAGCGCGACCTGTCGATCCTCGAGTCGGTCGAGGCCGAGCTGGCCGACATCGAGCACGCCCTCCGCCGACTGGACGAGGGCACCTACGGCACCTGCGAGGCGTGCGGCAAGCCCATCGCCGACGATCGCCTCGAGGCCCAACCGGCGGCCCGCTTCTGCCTCGACGACCAGTCGCAAGCCGAGCACGAGGCTCGCACGCCGGGTGCCTCGGGCGAAATCGCCCGTTAGTGAAGCGTTTTCCCGTTGTCGTCGGCGCGCTGGCCGCCGCCTCTGCGGCCGCGGCCGCGGGTGGCGCGGGCCTGGCGCTCCGGGACGAGGACCGTCGCCACCGCCTGGAGCGCCAAGCCCGCGTCTGGCGGCTCACTGCCCGGCGTAGCGCCCACTTCGCCGTTGTGAAGGTCCGCGGCCGGGCCGCCGACGACGCGGAACGCGCCCGGCTCGAGGAGCGCTTCGCGGTGAAGACCGCGGAGGACGTCGCCGCCGTCCTGGGCGGGATGAAGGGCGCCATCATGAAGGCGGGGCAGATGCTCTCCTTCATCGCCGAGGGACTTCCGCCCGAAGCGCAGGCGGCGCTGGCCACCCTGCAGGCCGACGTGCCGCCGATGGCGCCGTCGCTGGCGGAGCAGGTCGTGCGCGAGGAGCTCGGCGACGATCCCGAGAGGCTGTTCCTGGACTGGAGCCCCGAACCACTGGCGGCCGCCTCCATCGGCCAGGTCCACAAGGCGGTCATGCCCGACGGCCGGATTGTTGCAGTGAAGGTGCAATATCCCGGGGTCGACAAGGCGATCAAGAGCGACCTCGACAACGCGGAGATGCTGTACGGCCTCTTCGCCAGCTTCGCCCTCAAGAACCTCGACGTGGAGTCGTTGGTCGACGAGCTCCGGGCCCGCATGGCCGACGAGCTCGACTACGGCCTCGAAGCGCAGCACCAGCAGGAGTTCGCCGACCGGTACCAGGGCCACCCTTTCATCCGGATCCCGTCGGTCGTGCCCGAGCGGTCGAGCCGCCGGGTGCTGACCAGCGAGTGGGTCGACGGCCAGCGCTGGGACGACTTCCTCGCCACCGCCGACCGAGCCGCCAAGGAGCGGGCCGGCGAGGTGCTGGTGCGGTTCGCGCAAGGGTCGATCTACCGCCACGGCATCTTCAACGGCGATCCGCACCCCGGCAACTACCGCTTCCACGCCGACGGCTCGATCACGTTCCTCGACTTCGGACTGGTCAAGCGCTGGTCGCCCGGCGAGTTCGACCGCCTCATGCCGGTGCTCGACGCGATCCTCGACGCCGACCCGGCCCGCACGGTCTCGGCGTCGATCGCCGCCGGCTTCCTCCCGGCCGACCACGGCTTCGACGACGAGTTCGTCTTCAACTACATCCGCGGTCCGTACGAGCCGTACGAGTCCGAGACGTTCACCTACAACCGCGAATGGACGGCGAACGCGCTGCAGACGGTGATCGACATCCAGGGCACCTACAGCGAGCTGATCAAGAAGCTGAACATCCCGCCGTCGTACGTCATCCTCGACCGCGTGGTCTGGGGGGTGAGCGCGCTGCTGGGACGGCTCGGGGCGACGAACAACTGGCGGGGGATCCTGGCGGAGTACCGCAAGGGCGCGCCGCCGTCGACCGAGCTGGGCGAGGCCGAGGTGGCATGGCGAGGTCGTCACCCGGTCGCCTAGAGGCCGAGCCGAACGGCGAGGCCGTGGCCCGAGCGGCCCGGCCGCGAAGCGGCCAAAAGCGGGAAATTCAGCGGCCACCGCTCGGAGGCGGATGCCGGAGAGCGAGAACGACGTGAGCTTTTCGTCAACCGGTCGCGCGCTGAACGGATATCTCCGCAAGTACCCGTTCGCTCCTCGGTACCGGACCGGGCGCGCCCTGGCGCTGCTGGCGGCCGACGGGACCCCGATCGCGGCCACCGCGCTCGCCGGCCCCGCTGACCCGCCGGCGTGGGCGACCGTCGTCCTGGTTCACGGGTTCGTGAACTCCTCCCGCACGCCGCGGGTCCACGCCTTCGCCCACCTGCTTGCCAATGAGGTCAATGTCCTGGTCCCCGATCTGCGCGGCCACGGCCGGTCGGGCGGGGCGTCGACCCTCGGCGTGGACGAGCCGCTCGACGTCGCCGCCGCGGTCGATGCCGCCCGGCTCGCGTGGCCCGACGTGCCGGTGGTGACGGTCGGTACGAGCCTCGGCGGCGCCGCCGTCCTGCTGCACGCCGGCACCATCGGCCGGGGGCACGTCGCCGGAGTCATCGCGGTGAGCGCGCCCGGATGGTGGGGGAAGTTCGACTCCGAAGGCACACGGCGGATGCGGCGCTGGGTCACCGGCAGGGCCGGTCGCATGGTCCTCGCCACGTTCCTGCGCACCCGCATCTCGGACGACCACGACCCGGTGCCGGACGCCAGCGCGAGCGTCAGCGGCATCGCGCCGGCGTTCACGCTCGTCGTCCACGACCCCGACGACTGGTATTTCAATGCCGAGCACGCCCGCCGGCTCCACGAGTGGGCCCATCCGCCGAAGGCCCTGTGGTGGTACCCGCGCCGCGGTCACGGCACCGACCTGCTCACGCCCGCGTTCGCCGCGCGCCTGCTGGCGGAGCTACGCCTCCGACTGCGGGGCTAGAAGGGGTTCTCGGGCGGGGGCGGGCGGTGGTCGCGACGCCACGCCGCGACGAGCTGCGATCGCCAGGTGAGCGCGGCGAACAGCGACACGACGGCGGCGATGATGCTGGCCCCGTAGATGAAGTGGCTGCCGGTGAGCACGCCGAGGACGATGAGCGCGGCCGCGACGACACCGGCGAGCAGCGAGACGACGAAGGCGGGCGGACGGTCCTGGAACATCAGGTCGCGAGGCTACGCCTCATCCGGTTCCAAGCCGCGAGCGATGAGGAACCCACGGGCCCGCTCGGCCTTGGGATAGCGGGCGACCAGCGACCAGAACGCAGCGTCGTGGCGCGGCACCGCGAGGTGGGCCAGCTCGTGGACGATCACGTAGTCGAGGACCCAGCCGGGTTCCTTGGCCAGCCGCGAAGAGATCCGCACGCTTCCGTTGCCGGGTGTGCACGAGCCCCATCGCCATTCCTGGTTGTCGGCCCACCGGATCGAGCCGGGCTTCGGAAGGTCGTACTTGGACGCCAGTCGGGTGGCCCGCCCTTCGAGGTCGATGTCCTTCGCCGCCGACCGCCTCTCGACGCGACGGAGCATCTCGGCGACCCACTTCTCCTCGTCCGCCCGCGTCATCGTCGCGGGAATCGACACGCGCAGCACCCCGTCGACCTCGCGCGCCTGGATCGTCTTGCGCCGCCGGGCGCTCCGAATTACTTGGACGTTCACGGCGCCAGTCTCTCGGCGAGGAACTTGATCGCCAGGGGATACCGCCAGTCGATGCCGCCGTGCTTGCCGTCGAACAGCTCGAACTGCACGACCGGTTCGGTGACGCCGATGCCGGCGAGCGCGTCCCGGAACGCGACCGCGCCGAGGTCGAGGAAGTACTCGTCGCTCTTGCCGCCGTCGATCCAGACGGCCTGCAATCCCCGCAAGGCCTCCGCGTACTTCGGGACCATGCGGATCGGGTCCCACTCGAGCCACCGCTCCCAGACGTCGTCCCGCCGCTGTCCCGTTGCGAGGTCGAACGGGAAGTGCACGGTCCCGTCCTCGTCCGACGAGTAGCTCGCCGCCATCGCATACGTGTTGATGAGCGCGAAGTCGCCCGGCTTGTCGAACGGCCGGCTCCGGAAGTCCTCCCAGAACCGGTCGAACGATCCTTCGTAGTTGCGGGAGAGCGCCCTGGCGCAGTGCGGGAAATCCGGCGGGTAGCAGAGCTCGAACAGCGCGTCCCCGGCATGCGTCGCCAGGCCGCCCCACAGATCGGGACGCAGCATCGGCGAGATCATCGCCCCGTAGCCGCCGCTCGAATGGCCGCCGATCCCGCGGTGGGCGGCCGCCGCCAGCGTCCGGTACCGGCGGTCGACGAACCCGACCACGTCCTCGCAGAGATAGGTGTGGTAGCGGCCGATTGCGGGCGAGTCGACGAACTGGCTGCCGCCGATCGAGGTCCACGCATCGACGAACACCACGATCGCCGGCGGAGCCGCGTCCCCGCCATCGCCGCCGGCGAAGACCGCGTCGACCCGCTCCGGCAGCGTCGGCCGGAAGGCCTTGCGGTTCCGCCACATGTCGACCTGGCCGGTGAAGCCCTGGATCACGTAGATGCTCGGGTACCGGCGATCCGCGTTCGCGGCGTCGTCGTACCCGGGCGGCAGGTACACGATCATCGGCCGCTCGGCCGGGTCGCCCAACGGGTTGCCGACGAGCGCGGCGCTTTCGACCACGACGTCCTCGAACCGTCCCGCGGGCTCGATCGACCACGGATGGGTCATGGTGTCCGGGTCATGCGGTGGGGGATACGGTCGTTTCGTCAGCGTCCAACAGGAACAGCAGCGCGCCGGCGACCAACCCATGCGGAGCGGCGCCATCGCTGGCGGCCGAGAACCACCGGCCGGACAGGTTCGTGATCCGAGGCCGGTCGCCGTCCACCCCGAGCGCTTCCTGCAGCGCGCCCACCACGCCGCCGTGGCTGATCACCAGCACGTCTCCCGGCCGCCGGGTCAAGCCGCGCACCGCCGCCGCGACGCGCTCGACGAAGTGCGTCCGGAGCTCCCCGCCGGGCGTGTGCGTCAGCGCGCCCCGCCACCACGCCTCCAGCTGGCCGGGCCACTGCTGCTCGATCTCCGCCCGGGTCAGTCCGCTCCACTCGCCGACGTTGAACTCCTTCAGCTCGGGCTCGGTCTCGATCGCGGCCGGGTCGAAGCCCAGTTCGTCCGCCACGAGGGCCGCGGTGCGCTGCGCCCGCAGGAGGTCCGACGCGACCACGCTCCCGAACGACAATCCCAGCGAGGCCAGGCGGATCCCGGCGTGGCGCGCCTGCGCCTCGCCCAGCTCGGTCAGCTCGATGTCGGCCCAGCCCTGCCACCGCCCCGCGGCGTTCCACTCCGACTGACCATGGCGTAGCACCAGCACCTGACCCACGGGAGGCCAGTCAACCACGGTGGGACTACCCTCACCGCACTCACGAATAAGGAGATCTGATGGCTTTACCGGTCGAGAAGCTGGGAACGACCTACGACGAGCTCACCGAGACGATCGAGCCCGACCGGGCGCGCGCATACGCCGCCGCGACCAACGACGACAACCCGGCCTACGAGTCCGGCAAGTACGCCCCGCCCGTCTTCGCGGTGGTGCCCACCTGGGCGGCGATGGGCCTGGCGGTCGGCGACGTCGTGCCCGGCGACGCGATGATGATGATCGTCCACGGCGAACAGGACATGTGGTTCCACAAGCCGCTCGTGCCGGGCATGACGATCAAGACGTCGGCCGAGGCCTACAGCATCCGGGTCGGCGGGTCGGGTACCCGTTACACCATCAAGGTGTCGAGCAAGGACGCCTCCGACGGCAGCCTGGTGCTCGAGGAGTACGTCACGATGTTCATCCGCGGCATGAGCGACGGTGAGAGCGGCGGCCCCGACAAGCCCGACCACACCTTCCCCGAGGCCGCCAAGGAGAAGAAGGTCGGCGAGTTCACCGTCCACGTCGACGACGACCAGACGTACCGGTACAAGGAAGCGTCGGGCGACATGATGCCGATCCACGTCGACGACAACTTCGCCAAGTCGGTCGGCCTCCCGGGCATCATCGCCCATGGCTTGTGCACGATGGCGATGACCAGCCAAGCGGTGATCAAGACGGTCGCCGACGGCGACCCCTCCCGCGTCAAGCGGCTCGCGGTGCGCTTCGCCAAGAACGTCTTCCCCGGCAACGACGTGATCACCACGATCTACGACGCCGGCGACGCGCCCGACGGTTCGGGTCGCAAGGCGTTCGCCTTCGAGGCGACCAGCGAGGGCAACGTCGTGATCTCCAACGGGTGGGCCGAGATCGAAGCCTGAGTGTTCGGCTGATGGCAATCGTCCGGTTGTTCGCCGCGGCCCGGGAGGCCGCGGGCACCGGACGGGCCGAGATCGCCGGCGCCACCGTGGGCGATGTGCTCGACGCCGCGTCGGCGACGTTCGGCGAAGGGTTCGCGGCGGTGCTTGCCGGCAGCCGGGTGTGGCTGAACGGCGAGCCCGCCGACCGGGCCGACGCCGTCACCGATCGGGACGAAGTCGCCGTCCTGCCTCCCGTCTCCGGCGGCGCCGATCGTTCTGTGGCCCGTTGACCCGCTCTGAGCGGGCAATCGGGCCACAAAACCGGAGGGTTCCGGGCGACAACGGCGGGCCGCACGTCCGGCTCGGGATCCTCTGGGCCGTCGTCCTGCTCGTGGCGGTCTCCGTCGGCCCGCTCGCGCTCGCCGTCCCCATGGGGGCGGCCGGCGCGCTCGCCATGTTCGAGCTGGTGCGGGCGCGGCGGGGTACGTGGCTCGTGCTCGGGGAAGGCGTCGTCGCGGTGCTCGTCGCCGTGGCCAGCCCGGTCGTCGTCTCGCTCGAAGCGGGGCGGGCCGCCGCCTACGTGCTGCTGGTCGCGGTGTGTCTGTACGACGCTTCGGTGTTCGTGGTGGGCACCGGGTCCCGAAACAGCTGGGAGGGACCGGCGGCCGGCGTGCTCACCCTCGCGCCGTTCTTCCTCGTGGTGGGCTCGGTGCTGCAGCCGCCGTTCGACGGCGACAGCCCATGGGTGCTCGGTGCCCTCACCGCGGTGCTCGTGCCCTTCGGCGCCCCCCTGGCAACCGTGCTGGCGGGCAGCCCGGGGCGTTACCCCGGGCTGCGCCGCATCGATTCGCTGCTGCTCGTCGGCCCGGCGTGGATGATCGGCTGCGCCGCCCTCCGCGTCGGCTGAGGATCAGCCCTTCTTGGTCTCCCAGAAGATCGTGTCGATCTCGGCGATGGCATCCAGCAGCTGCTGGCCCTGCGCGGGGTCGAGGCTCTTCTTCGCGTCGCCGGCGAGCTTCGTGGCCTTCCAGAACTTGTCGTGGAGGTCCGGGTACTTCTCGAGGTGGTTGGGCTTGAAGTAGTCGGTCCACAGCACCCACAGGTGATGCTTGACCAGGTCGGCCCGCTCCTCCTTGATCTGGACCGCCCGCTCCTTGAACACCGGGTCGTCACTGCCCGCGTACTTCTCCTGGATAGCCTTCACCGACTCCGCCTCGATGCGGGCCTGCGCCGGGTCGTACACCCCGCACGGCAGGTCACAGTGGGCATGACCGACGGTGGGCTCGCTCAGCCGATCGGCCAGGGCGAGGAGGCGAGGAACAATGCGCATCTCGAAACTCCTTGTAGGGGGCGGGATTCTCGCCACCTTAGGCGTTGTCCGCTCTTGGCTGCTCCGCAGCCGGGCCGCTCGGGCCACGGGCTTCGCCCTCTTGGCGGTCGCAGCGCTCGCCACCCGGACGACCCGCATGACGGTGAGCGGCGACAGCATGCGGCCCGCGCTCGCCCCCGGCGACCGCGTGCTCATCCTCCGGACGCGCCGCCCGCGACCCGGGGACATCGCGGCCGTCGTCGATCCGCGCGACGGGAGCCGCGTGTTGCTGAAGCGGGTGGCGGCCACCAGCGGCACGACGGTGGTCGTCGTCGGCGACAACCCCGGCTCGAGCACGGACAGCCGGCACTTCGGCCCCGTCCCGCGGGAGAACGTCGTCGGCGTAGCGGTGTACCGGTACTCCCCGCCGGAGCGGTCCGGGCGGGTGGTGCGCGTGCCGGTACCATTTGCGGAGTGGCCAACGATCGCATCGCCGAGCTCCTCGCCCCGGACTACCTCGCCGGGCTGAGCGCCCTTCCCATCGAAGGCGTTCGTTCGCGCCGCAGCGACTGCCAGGCGGTCGAGGTCTCGTTGTCGTATCTGCGGCGGATGGTCCAGGGACGGCTGGACATCGTGCTCGCGGAGCTGAAGCGGCGGCAGGAGGGCGACACCGTCCACGACCTCAGCAGCCTCGTCGACCAGCTGCCGACGATTCTCGGCGAGCACGTGCACGCGCCGGGGAACGGGCGGCTTTCGCCGTTGACCGTCGTCAGCGACCCGACCGTCGACGAGGATCTCGTCGACCAGCTCGACCAGGTCGCCGACGCCAACTGCCTCAGTGGGCTGCCGACGACGAGCGACGACGAGGTGCGGGCCCTCATCGACCGCCTGACCACCTTCGAGCGGGAGGTCTCCGGGCAGCGGCGAGCCTTGCACGAACGGATCGACGCGCTGCAGGAGGAGTTGGTTCGCCGGTACCAGTCCGGTGAGGCCACCGTGGATTCGTTGCTGCGGTGAAGACCCGCATCGTGCTCGTCGTCGACGACGACGACATGATCCGGCGCGTCGTCCGAACGGTGCTCGAGGCCGACGAGTACGAGGTCGTCGAAGCACGCGACGGCAAGCTGGCGCTGCAGCTCAGCGAATCCGAGCACCCCGCCGTCGTCGTCCTCGACGTGATGATGCCGGGCATCGACGGCGTCGAGGTGTGCCGCCGGCTCGACCACGAGTCGGTCAAGGTCATCATCCTCACCGCGCGCGACGACCCGCGACTGGAGGACGCTTGCCGGGCCGCCGGCGCCGACGCCTTCCTCACCAAGCCGTTCTCGTCGGTCGAGCTCCTGGATCTCGTGCAGGAGCTCATGGCCGCGTAGGCGGGCCGGCACCGATGGTTCAGCAGCTTCCCGACCGGTGGATCGATCTGGGTGCCTTCATCCGCGAGCAGCGCAACACCGCCCGGCTCTCGCTGCGCCGGCTGTCGGACATGGCGGGCATCTCCAACCCCTACCTGAGCCAGATCGAGCGGGGCCTCCGCAAACCGTCGGCGGAGATCCTTCAGCAGATCGCCCGGGCATTGCGCATCTCAGCCGAGACGCTCTACGTGCGGGCCGGGATCCTCGAGGAGCGGGACGTCGACCACGACCTGCCCGGGGAGATCCTCCGCGACCCCTACCCTTTCCAGCACATTGGGATCCTAAGCTTAGAATTCCACGTGGACAAGTTGTCGC
>JADMIO010001335.1_pt1 | contig 16562 bp, 16 predicted proteins | sample 8958161 | NCBI WGS metagenome assembly JADMIO01 (sample SAMN16585339, study PRJNA669376) | soil metagenome | isolation source: Crop rotation soil | place: USA: Cullars Rotation, Alabama | collected 2011
TTTACGATCCCTTTCGCGGCTGGACGAACCAGCCGATATAAAACAATCCGGCCCCGAGCGACGCAAGCTTCATCAAGCCACCCATGTCCCCGAAGTAAATCAGAAGCGCTTCTCCGGTTACAATAAGGCCCAGCAATTGAAGACCCCTGGCGACGTACTGGCGTATCATTTCTCAAATTCTAGCACGCCGTTCCGAACACGGCCTTCAGCGATCCCTGCATGGAGAACCTATGGAACTGAAAACGATACGCGTAACTATCCCGGATGGCGCGAACATCATTTTAGGCCAGGCGCATTTCATTAAGACAGTTGAAGATCTTTACGAAATACTGGCCGGAGCTTCCCCGCACATCAAGTTCGGCGTGGCATTCACGGAGGCGTCGGGTCCATGCCTGATCCGCCATGAAGGAAACGACGATGCCCTTACCGAAGCTGCTGTTTCCATTCTTCAATCGATTGGGGCGGGTCACGTCTTCGCAATATTTCTTCGCGAGGCCTTTCCAATTAATGTGTTGAATTCAATAAAGATGTGTCCGGAGGTGTGTCGCATCTACTGCGCCACCGCCAACCCGCTCGAGGTTCTCGTGGCGGAAAGCGGCCAGGGCCGCGGAATAATCGGCGTGATCGACGGCGCGTCACCAAAGGGTATTGAGATGGATCAGGACAAAGCCACGCGGAAAAGTCTTCTGCGCAACTTCGGTTATAAAGTGAAGGTGTAATGGATGCGCTGATTTTCGCGGCAAAAATCTTCGCCAGTTTCTGTCTCGGAGCGATCCCGTTCGCGAAGGTCGCGATGATAGGAACCGGGATCGACATTACGAAGGTGGGTTCGAAAAATCCCGGCTTCAACAATGTGCTGCGCGTGTCAACGAAGCCCCGCGCAGCAGTTGCATTGGCGGGAGACATCGCGAAAGGCTTCATCGCGCTATTGCTTTTTTCTTCGTCTGTGAACTCGCCGGCGCTGTCGTGGTTAATAGGAATCGCTGCAGTCGTGGGTCATTGCTGGAGCCCGCTGCTCGGCTGGAACGGCGGAAAAGGCGTTGCGACAACTGTCGGTGTGCTGATTTTTCTGGAGTGGCCTATTACGCTCGCGTGTCTCCCCCTGTACCCGCTGCTGCGTTTGGCCGGCCGCAGGATGGGATGGGCGCAGGAAGGCGCTATCTCGTCGCTCACCACGATGTTCATTCTTTCCACCGCCGTCTTCGTCTTGCGGGGCGCCGGGTCCGGTCTTTTTGCCTACGTCTTGTTTGCGATTATCGCGTACCGCCACTTGCCGAATCTGCGCGAGATTTTGGCCTGACAGTAACAGCGGTCAAGCCAGGACGCGCATCGTCTTCGGCAGGATTTGAATCTCTATAGGAAGTTTGCCCACGGGTTCGCCGTCAATTTCAATCAACGTCGTTTCCTGCGACTCCGCATGGACGTGTTGAGCCCGGTGCGACTGGACCTTTGGATGTTCGAGAATCGTCCCGTCGTAGAACATCGATATCCTGGAGCTCATTTCGAAAAGACCGAGGTCTCCGATGACGGTGACGTCCAGAAGACCGTCGTCCATTCGAGCGTTCGGACACACACGCATCCCGGCGCCATGATATTGGCCATTGCCGACGGCGACATTTGTAATGCGCGTTTCAATCTTCAGCGTTTCGTCCAATGTGACGAGGACCGTTCTGGGCGAGTATTCCAACCGGGTGACGCCGGCTGCGATCATGAATGACGCCTTCCCGCCCAGTGTCTTCAACGATCGATTCATGCGGGCCGCCACTTCGCCGCCCATACCAAAAGACGTCATATTGATCGCGTATCGCACGCCTGGCTGACCCTCATGCGTGACGTAGCGGACGCGCATCAGGTCGAGCATCCGTGGCGTGCCATTGCCGACAATGAAAGCGGCCTCTTTCGGATCCGACGGAAGTTCCAGACTCCGGCGCAAGTCCGAGCCAGTGCCCTGTGGAATGATCCCGAGCACGGCTTCCATCGAGATCAACCGGTCTTCCTCGAAGAATCCGTTCACCACCTCGTTTATCGTTCCGTCTCCACCTGCCGCGATAATCGTTTGAGCTCCGGTCTTCAACGCGGCCACCGCCAGTTCCGTCGCGTGGCCCGGCGCTTTCGTGTGCCAGATCTCGGCGTCTATCGGGAGGTACTTGCGAACACGTTCCCAACTCTGAGCGGTCTTCCCGCCGGCAGACTTTGGGTTCACGATGGCGATGGTCGTCGTCATGGAGTCTCGGAGGAATATTCACGCCAACGGTAACATGTCTGACCAGACACTGCGCTGCGGTATCCCCAGTTCAGTTATAATTACGGCCGCTTTATGAATAAGGCTGCTTTCTACGACCTGGACGGCACTCTACTGTCCTGCAACCTCGTCACAGTACACGCGTATTACGCCCGGAACGACCGCTCTATGGTAAAAAGCTTTTACCAGTTTGCGAAGGTCGTGTTGAGCGTGCCCTTACTGTTCGGGCTCGACCTGTACTCGCGGACTCTGTTTAATGTTGTTTCGTTTCGCGCCTATCGTGGAATGCATCGCGACCGGCTTATCGGCCTCGCCGACGACCTTTTTGAAGTAACGCTCAAGCCGTCGATTTTTCCGCAGGCGAGATGTCTGATCGATACGACCAGCGGCCTCGGTTACCGCAACGTTCTCGTCACAGGTACGCTCGATTTCACGATCCGTCCTATCGCTCTCCATTTTGGCTTTGATGAAGTCATCTGCAACCGGCTTGAGTTCAGGAACAATTACGCCACGGGCCGTGTTCTGGATCCTTTGCTGGCGGAAAACCAAAAGGCCCGCAGCATCCGCGAATACGCGGCGCAGGAGGGCATCGATCTCAAAAAGTCATGCGCCTTTTCGGACAGTTCCGCCGATGTGCCGATGCTGTCCGCTGTAGGTCATCCCGTCGCAACGAATCCGACCCGGAGACTGCGTCGCATTGCCCTGGACAGGCACTGGCCCATTCTCGAGCTGCGGGATGATCGTTCCGGGTTTCCGCCATTCCTCAGTACTGCCAAAGCTCAGTGATGAAAGCGCGTACCACCTGGCGATGGAATCCCGTTCGCGGCGAATACGAGGCCGGGGATCCCCCGCCGCTACAGGGTACGGGTGAGATTTCGGCGATCGACGCATTCAGCAACCGGACCATACTTCTTCTGGGCGGCACTGGTTTTGTCGGCAAGGTTGTGCTGGCCATGGTCCTGGACCGTTTTCCCGAACTGAAGCATCTCATTGTGCAGACGCGCCGGAAAAAAAATCTATCCGGTGAGCAGCGGTTTTACTCCGAGATCCTGCAATCGCCTCCGCTTCGCGCCATCGTCGAACGTATGGGGGGCGAGGGCGTTGTCCGCCAGAAAGTACAGGTTACCGAAGGCGATCTGGACCAGCCTCTTTGCGGTATCCCTGCCGATCAGATCGAGAAACTTCAGGGAAAAGTCGATATTGTCGTGAACCTTGCAGGCGTCGTCGATTTCGACCCGCCGGTAAATGAATCCGTTGAGCCGAACGTCTACGGTACGCAGCACCTCATCGAACTGGTGAAACTGCTGAAAGCAAAACTGGTCCACGTATCGACAAGTTACGTGGCGGGCAAGAAGAACGGCCGCATTTCCGAAGACATTCCGATCGATGGATATTTTCCGCTGAGAGATGAACGCCAGTCGGAGCGCTTTTCGGTCGCGAAAGAGCTGCAATGGTACGAACAGTTTGTCGATGAGACGCGCCAGAATCGAGCTTCCGCCGCCCGGCCTGTTCGCGAGCGGTTACGCGAAGGTGGAATGAATCGCGCGGAGCGCTGGGGCTGGACGAACACGTACACATATACCAAGAGCATGGGCGAGCAGCTGATCGCGCAAACGGCCGGGTTGGATTACGCGATTGTCCGGCCCGCGATTGTCGAATCCTCGCTGCGGTTTCCATTTCCAGGTTGGAATGAAGGCTTTACGACCTCGGCCCCGCTTGTCTTGATGGGCGGAGCAGGCGTGAAAGGATGGCCGGTAAGAAACGGTCCATTAGAGATTATTCCTGTCGATCTCGTTGCCGAAGGCATTCTGATCGTGACCGCCGCCGTCTTATGTGGAAAGCACAGGCCTGTCTATCATCTGGCGTCGGCAGACGAAAACCCGATTCTGCTTCCAAGACTTGTAGCGTTCCTCGGCATGAACTCACGGTACAAGCACAAGCACAAAAAGAGCGGCAATCGTCTAGCGAACGCGTGGAAGGCCTACGTGGAAACGGAGGTCATCACCGTTCAATCCCTGCAGGCACGCCGCATGCGGATGCACCGCGGACTCGATGTGATCCACGCCGCTCTGACCCTATTCAAGACGTTGCTGGGCGCCGGTAAAGTGGATCCCTACCTCAAGAGTCTCCGCGACACCCGGCGGCAAATCCGCCAGCAGGAAGTCACGCTCGATAAGTTCCTTCCTTTCATGTTCCACAACAGCTTCGTCTTCGAGACTCGCAACATTCGAGAAGCGGCAGCAATGCTCACGAATGAGGATCTGAAGCGGCTGAAATGGGATCCCCAAAACATCGACTGGGCCGACTACTGGGTCAACATTCACACGAAAGGAATTGAAAAGTGGATCCGTCCGAACTTCGTTACTTCACGGAAAACAGGGACTTAACCCAATACGAGAAGGCCCCGGGTCACTTTCTACCGTTGGAGTCGCCGATCAACTTCGAATAGCAGGCTGAATGGTAAGCCTTACCTCTTTTTACGGTTCGTTTGTCGTAAGGCGCAATCCGGATCGAGCAGCGGTGACACCAGATCGGCGTTTCAGGACCTGGAGTCGTTGACTTGGCTTTCAGGCTTTTCACGGGCAGAATGCTCCTTCATTTTGACGCCGATCCAATGAAACCCGCTCCCAGCTTGGATCTTGGCTCGTTGGAGGGATGGCTATCTTACTTCAGGTGACATTCGGATTTAGTGTGAAAAAAAGCGAGCCTGCGAAATTTTTGACTTGACCTTCGTACACTTTCCAGACGGATGGCGGACGCGCTTCGGGCTAGTGTGTCATTGAATAAATGATGTAGTTGATGCCCATGCGAACCGAAAGAGCAGCAAAGTGGAAGGGTTTGGATCCTTCGTCAACCCACTGCCAGAATTCACCGATGTCGTTGTTGTAATTCGCGATCAGCCGCAGGTTGCCATGCGGATCGGTGAGACCCCAGAATTGCGGGACAAATTCTTTGATTTCTTCGCCATACGGCGGTTTCATTTCGAGAGTGTCAATGTCGAAGAAAGCGTGAAAGACCGGATGCTGCACGTCGAGACGTACGAACTCATATTCGGGAACGGCTCGTTTCAAGTAGTACCTCAGCACTTCCAGTTCTTCCGGCCCCCCGAGAAAGGCAGCCGTCCGGAAGTCATCGGCCATGATGAAACCCCCGCGCCGGATATATTCACCAAGATTACTCACTTCCTTATCCGTTAGAGCCATGAAACCCGGTTCGGAGAAATAGAGGAAAGGGTAATTGAAAATTTCCGGGCTATCTAACTGCACAATTCGGTACGAGTCCCTGGAAACATGGACATTCGTTAAATCACTCAACATGTGAACAATGAATTCGTCGGAGTACGGATAATCGTGATGCCAGGGTGCTTCCTTCCAATACATCCGGTACTCCCGCTCGGTGAACTGGACGCGGGCAAATACGAATTCGGAATCCTTCGGCGGTTTGTCGGATATGGCCGGGCGTGCGAGAAGGATCAGGAACACCAGAATTGCGGAAAACCTCTTCACATTCCCTTCGTGCTTAGTGAGTCATCGCGTAAATGAGGTAGTTGATTCCAAAGTGAAAGGACGTGGCCGCGTCGTGCATCGACTTTTGACCTTCATCGATCCATTCCCAGTACTCGCTGATGTCATTGTTGTTGTTTACGACCATTTGCAAAGCGCCGTGGGCATCGCGAAGACCAAGAAACTCCACCGGTTCTTGTCCGTAAAACACGTACGGAGGCTCCATGTCGAGGGAATCGATCTGATAAAAAGAGTGGAAGACCGGATCCGATAGTTTGAGGGGAACGAAGTCGCGGTCTGGGTAAATCTTTTTCATCTGTGCGCGAAGATTCGCCATGTCGTCTTCAGGGCCGCCCCGCATTCCGAAGCTGTGACTCGCAGCGGTACGCAAGTCGTCAATCAAAATGAAGCCTCCCCGATCGAGCCATTCTCGCAGGTTCACCGTGTCCTTCTCCGTCAACTGGAGGTAACCGGGTTCGGAGAGATAAGCGAAGGGATACTGGAACAACTCCGGGCTGTCGATATCGACGATCCTGTACGACGTCCGGCTCGTGTTGACGTTGGTCGCTTCTGCGACCACCGTAGGGAAGGTCTCGTCACCATATGGGTAGTCGTGATGCCATGGCTCTTCGCCCAGCCGTACCGCATCCATTGTCATGTGGTAGCGGATGCGTGCGTAAGTGAACTCCGTATTGCCGCGCGAACCGTCAGTGAAGGATATCGGGACGAGAGAAACCAGACTGACCGCCAGCCCAATGAGGGTAAGGAGCAGAGGTCTTCTCAATCCATTCAACCCTTGGGAGTATCGTTAACTTCGGGGGACACCGGTTTGTCTGGCGGATGGGTTTCGTCGGATGTCGCGTCCTTCATCGAGGTCTTGAAGTCCCTAATCGCCTTTCCCAGTCCGGAACCAAGTTCAGGCAGTTTCTTCGGTCCGAAGACAAGCAATGCAACAACGGCGATGATCACGAGTTCGGGAAATCCAAGTTGACCCATGAAAATGGTGTCCTTTCACGCGAGCGGCTGCCCGTGGCAGAAAGTTACGAAACCGGAGGAGCTTCGACCTGACCCATTTGGGTTTCGCCCGGTTTTCGAACGATCTGACTTCTGCCACGGAATCCTAGCCAATCCTTTCCCAACTGCGCAGGTAAGTCAACTCAAACTCAGCTCAAACTCGAAATCTAGTGCGCCATTGCATACGTAATGACGTTGGTGAGGAACTTGAAGGAGAAAGTGGAGTACTTTGCAGGATACTGCGGGTCATCCGCCCATTCCAGTCCGTCGCCAAGGTCCGTGTTCCACGCCATGAGGACACAGATCCGGCCAAGGTGATCCAGAATTGCGAAGACTTTTGGAATCTTTCCGGTTTCGCCATTTTCCCATTGCTCACATTCCTGGCATTTGGCGATTCGATCGTTGGTGACCTGGATGATCTCGGGGATCTCAAACATGCAATGAAAGAGCGGATGGGAGATGTTCAATTCCACAAGCGATGATTCCGGCAGAATTCGTTGAATCTGTTCGATAAACTGATCCAATTCTTCCTCTCCGTGGAAATCATCGGCAAACCAGAAGCCTCCGCGATCCAGGTATTCCCTGAGGTTGGCGCTGTCTTTGGGACTCAGGTCCATCTGCTCCGGTTCGACGCTATAAATAAATGGATACTTGAAGAGATCCTTGCTCGAAGGTTCAACGAGGACCGGCGATCCAACGGTAATTTCAGTATGACCCTGGATGAGCCGGCTCAGGTGGTTATCCATCTCCGGATAGTCCGTGTACCAGTTCTTCATGTATCCGGGAATCCCTCCGGGATACTTCAAACGGGCAAACTGAAACCCGCCTTTGTTGGTAGCTACTGTTTGGTCTGCGAATGTACAGCACGCGACGAGAAGCAATGCGGCCACCGTTTTCCAGATTGAGCTGTGGATTCCCATTCAAGCTCATATCAGCATTTTGGTTTCCGAACGCATTTGCTTTTGGATCAAGCGCGTGAACGACATCCATGAGGGGCAGCGGAAGATAGTGTCGTACGGCCGTCACTTCACCGGCCGATGCATGTTCCTTTGACACGTCTGCTTTCAAGGGTTCAGGGATCCTGGAAGCTCACCACGAACCGGACGTGCTGGAAAACCGAGGTGGATTGGCCGGTGACCGAACTCAGTAGGAACTTGGATTCTCTTTCGAGTTGCCATCCATAGCCACAAACTTGATGGATCTATCGGGTTCAGGAATGGCTTTGGCCTCGCTGGCGATTGATAAAGCGGACGATGCCGGGAATGGCGCCACTCGGAAGCAATTGAGCAAGAAAGACAAATACCCGGTTGAGAAAACCCGGTACGACGATGTGCCTGCCCCGAAGGGTTTCCGTGTACGCAATGCGAGCCGCAGCTTCAGCCGTCATTCCGGAATCTTCGTGCTTTTGTCCGATGCCGGCGCGCGTTCGGAATTCGGTCTTCGTGACGCCGGGACAGAAGACGGTAATGCTGACTCCTGTTCCCTGGAGTTCATTCTGCAGCGATGACGAAAATGAAAGCAGGAATGCCTTGCAGGCGCCATACACGGATTGAAACGGTACCGGAGAGAACGAATACACCGAGGCCACGTTCAGGATCCGGCCGCTGCCGCGCTCGATCATGGGTGGGAGCACCGCCTTCGTGAGCCTGAGTGCGGCGGTCAGCTGCACATTCAGAAGCTGGATGTTCTGATCGATATCCGTTGAAGCGAAATCACCGTGGATGCCGAAACCGGCGTTGTTGACGAGTATCTCGTAGCGATGCGGTTTGGAAAGAAGGCCGGCGATGAGGTTGTCTACAGATCCGGTACGGGACAGGTCCGCGCAAGCGAATTCGGTCTCAATACCGTATTTTCGGGAACACTCGGCAGCAACCTTGCTCAATATGGCTTCGTTTCTGGCCGTCAGATAGATGTTGAATCCACCGGCCGCGAATTCGAACGCCAGTGCTTTGCCGATGCCTGAAGAGGCGCCGGTAATGATCGCCCACTTGCCCGTGTTATTCATGCGTGCCGCACATTCCGCGGCCCCTTCATCGAATATCCAGGTTCTGATTCCCGGCGCCGAAGAGATTCATGGGATCCAGGCTCTTCTTCAACTGTCGCCTCCATTGAAGCGCGGTCTCGGACATGATCCGCGGCAGGAAGGCGGGCCGCAGTTTACCGACGCCATGGTGGTGCGACAGCGAGCCGCCCGATTTCAAAATCTCATCGCGCGCGATATTTTCCAGTTCGGAATAGACGTTTTGAGGATTTTCAATCCCTTTGTAATAAAAGCCGAAGTAGAAGTAAATGCAAACGCCCGTGCGATACACCTGCGTCACGCGCGCCGTCACGAATGGTTTGCCCGGCAAACCGCGGCGTTTGTACTCGTCTTCGAGCCGTCGTTTTACATTTCCGCACAACGCGAGCGCGTTGCTCCATGAAACGGATGTTTCAAACGACTCCGCGATGATGTAGTAGTTCATCAGAAAATCGCGAATATAAGCGATGCTGTACGTCAGTTGATAGCCCCGGCGGCCGTTGTCGCTGCCGGCTTTCATTCCGCCGTGACGTTCCGCGATGCGATACAGATCGCGTTGCTGTTGCGCCACCTCCGCACGCGTGCCCTCAAACACAACAGTGCAGGCCACCATTTTCTCGGGTTCAAATCCTTTAATCTTCGTAACGAAGAATTTCTCGGCTTTGCTCTTCAAATCCGCCAGTCCTCCGCTGGATTTCGGTTTCAGAGCGAGCCCGAACTGGAATTGAAGATTGTCCACCAGTCGAACGCTGGCTGGAGGCGTGGCCTCACGCGCGAGGTCGTACATGAACTTGAAACCATCTTCAAAGGCAGGGAAGAGAACGGAGCCGTATTCCTGCACTTGCGGCAATGGAAATATTTTGACGATGGCGGAAGTGATGATTCCGAGCGTCCCTTCCGAACCGAACATCAAACGCCGGAGGTCAAGCCCGACGGATTCGCGCGGAGAAGCGGTGGTCCGCTCGAGGGCGCCGGAAGCTGTAGCCACGCTGACGTCAAGCACCAGATCTTCGATGTTGCCGTAGCGGTTTTTCTTCATTCCGCTGGCGTTGGTCGCGATCCAGCCGCCGAGCGTGGAGAATTCGACGCTGTCCGGTTCGTGACCCATCGTGACGCCGTACTTTGCCAGACCCTCCATGATGTGCCGCCCCACGGCGCCGGCCTGAATGCTTGCCATCATGTTCGTCCGGTCAATCCAGAGAATTCGATTCAGCCGCCGCATGTCTACAGACACAATAGTGCGGCCCTCGTGAGAATGGCACCGGAGCGCATCCGTAACATTGGTGCCTCCGCCATACGGAATCAGCGAAACATCGTGCTTTTTGCCGGCCTCCACCAGCTTTGTTACCTGCGCCTCGGTTTCCGGGTAGGCCACGAGGTCGGGAACGCGGCCCAGTTGCGAATACTTGATGGAGTACATCTCCTCCTGGGTGTGGCCGTGGCCGTGCCGCAGGCGGCTTTCACCCTGCGTTTCGATCTGACCGGGGGTCAGAAAGGTCTGAAGTTCGCTTAGAAACGCGGGCGCGATACGCGGTTCGGGGATGGCCGTCGGATAGTGGGGTTGATGAACCTCTCTCGGGTTCACATCGCTCGCGAGAACTTCGCGCACCCACGGCAGGAAGCGCGGCAACTCCTTGCCGCTGAGCTCGTAGCGCGTTCCCCGAATGATGACGTGCCCGTTCTCGCTGATATCGAAATGCGTATCGCGAAAGCCCCAGACATCCAGACTCTCGGTTTCGGCGGGACCTGGCGCAGGTGGCGCTTCCGGAACAATCACGGATCCGTCTGGCATCGGCAATGTTCGAGGCATTCGTTGGGATTCTTCTGGGGTTGGTTCAGACATCGATGTTTTCGTGGAACTCAAGCCGCGATTCTAAGTGCGATCGTTGGTGAACTGAAGGGGAAAATACGAAACCGGCCGTCATCAGCGGCTGAGCCGAATCGGTGTCTATGTCATTCTTGCGGCAAGACTGATCCTGCGGAACGATTTCGTCAATGTCTGAGGCTCATGAATAAACGTCATGACCAGATGGTTCGGCTTGATGTCGTAGTAGTAGCCGGGATGCGTCAGAATGCCGTGATCGCGCAACAGATCGGTGGACGCTTTGTCTTCATCTTCGAATGTCGGCACTGTAATGTAAAAGCCTCCACGCGGCCGCACGAAATCGACATCCACGAGGCTGCTCATGGCCTTTTCGAAGCATAACTGAACCCACGCGAGATAGTTTTCCTTGAAATTCCGGCCTCTTGAAAAGATTTGAGGAACCGAAAACTGGACCATTTCATTTACCGGCAGAAAGGTATCCGAGATCATTTCCAGGGCGGACATGGATTTCCGCACCAGCGTGTCGTCACCGGAAACGGCCATCCACCCGAGCTTGATTCCCGGCAAAGCGAACATTTTCGAAAAGCCATTGAGCGTGAATACCAGAGGCGCTTTTGTTTCTGCCGGGCGGGGGAGCGTTTCGATCCCGAAGAGGAAGTCGCTGAAAACCTCGTCAGAAATAATCGGAAGATGGTGCCGCTGCGCGATTTCGGCGAGGCCTTCGAGTTGGTCCCGGCCGGCAACCATTCCGGTCGGATTGTGCGGCGAGACCAACACGATCGCCCGGGTCCTGGTGCTGATTTGAGATTCGAGGTGATCCAGATCGATGGCCCATTCCTTCGATTCGCGCAGGCGGTAGTGGCTCATATTCACGCCGCAAATTTTTGATATGTAATCGAAGAGCGGGTACGACGGTTGAGGACACAGGATCTCATCTCCTTCTTCAGCGAGAAGCTTGAAGCAATACCAATAAGAAACGCTCGTGCCTGGCGTGATTAGAATCTGTTCCGATTGGAGTTTCAGGGATGAATAGTAGAGGGCTATCGCCTCGCGGGCAACGGGTTGTCCAAACGAATCCGGGCGGTACACTCGAGCGGCCGCCATGGCTTCCGAAAGGATTTCACGCAACGTATCCTCCGGATAGGAAATTCCATGCGCATTCACATTGCCGCGAACCAGATCGACGATTGGCGCGCCTTGCAGTTGAAGTGATTCATGCAACGCGTAAAGCGGATTCTTGACCCCTCCAAGTTCATCCGCCAGAGACGAGAACCGGATTCCCATGGGAATAGTTTACCTGCGGCCGGGACCGAGAGGAATAGCTTGACGCTCCATGCCGTTGCCTCTTAAATGTGCAACATGCGGTTTGTCCTGCTGGCTGTCCTTCTGCAGCTCTATTGGAATCGCGCCATCGTGGATGTCGAAGATGCGCGGCTCGATCAGCCTGCCGAATTACTGTCCGCGCTCGAGAGCTCCGACGTGCAGGTGCAGCGTCTCGCAGTTCGCGCGCTTGGCCGGTACGAGCGAAATCAGTTCGCGGCCTCGATCCGGCCGCTGCTATCGTCGTCCGACGCCGGCGTCCGGATGGAGACGATCAATGCGCTTGCGCAAATGAATGTGTCCTTCGAGATCGCCAAAGCTCTCGAGAGCGAGAAGGATGGCGGCGTGCGATCCGTCATTTATGAATCGGCCGGGCGATTGCGCGACGCTTCGCCCGACGCCGAAACGATTCTCGTCAACGGGCTCAAGGATCCGCTGGTGAATGCCCGGGCCGGCGCGGCCAAAGGGCTGGAGTCGCTCTTCCGCACGCATCCGGACATGAAGCCCTCCACGGCCACGATTGCGGCGCTTCGTCAGGCCATCCGCGACAACGGCGACGCCACTCTTCGCGAGTTGGCCATGCTCACGCTTAATGCGGCCGGCGATGAAGACCCTGAAACCCTGGCGCTCGTTCTGGACGATCCTGAGCCCCAGGTGCGGAGGCTTGGCGTGATCGCTTCCAAACGGTGGAAGGACGATCCGTCGTACATCGTTCGATACGAAGCCCTGAAGAGCGCGCCGACCTGCGATCGTGCCGCTGCGCTCGTACGGGATCCGAGCGATCACGTCGCGCTCCTGGCCATTGATCTGCTGGGCAATGGATGCAGTGCGCGGTTGATCGAAAGGATCGTCGATTCGGACAAGGACTGGAGAAAACAGGCGCATGCGATCGTGTCACTCGCGAAAGTGGACCCGGAGTCTGCCCGAAAGCGGCTGGCGAAAATTGCGGACCACGAAGTGTGGCAGGTCCGAACGTACGCGGTGGAAGCCGCCAAAATCATCAAAGACGATCGAACCGTGGCCAGGCTCAGCAGAGACAATCAGCCCAATGTGATGATTGCCGCAATGGTTACGCCGCGCGATGCGGTGCGCGATCTCGAGAGTCCCAACTACGGGCTTGTCTTCGAAGCGGCGAAGAAGCTGAAAGGTTGGGAAGAGGGCCGCCTGGCTCTTTCCGCGTTGCGTGCGGCCCTGGACCGGATCACCCGTGAAAAGAAAGCGACATCCCGTGACGTCCGCGTGGAAATTCTTGCCCGGCTTCAGGAGTTTGGTGACATTCGATTGGCGGGCGACCTCCGGCCCTACGTTTCCGACTACGATCCCGTTATTGCGAAGCTCGCGGCGCAAATCATGTCCGAAAGAGTGGGGGCGGAGATCGAGGTCGTTACAAAACGATATGTCACGAAGCCTGTCCCGCCCGATTCCTATCTTCTCGGTCTTGCCGGGGCCACCGCAGTCATCAAAATGAAAGAGGCAGGCCCATTCACGATCCAGCTCATTCCGGAAGAAGCGCCTGTGACGGTGGCGACATTCGCGCAACTGGCGGAGGCTCGATATTACAATGGCCTGACGATGCATCGCATTGTTCCGAATTTCGTCGTACAGGGGGGAAGCCCGGGGGCCAATGAATATGCCGGCACCGCCGATTTCATGCGTGACGAGGTGGGTTTGCTGTCCCATCGCCGGGGAACGCTGGGCATTTCGACGCGCGGCCGGGACACCGGCGACGGTCAGATCTTCGTCAATCTCGTAGACAACTTCCGTCTCGATCACAACTATACGGTCTTTGCGCGTATCGTCGAAGGTATGGAGAATGCCGACAGAATCCAGGAAGGAGACGTCATCGAATCCATTGAAATCCGAAGGAAGATTCAACCTTAGCCCCGGGGAGTTCCGGCTCATCCGGAGCCTCGCCACTCCGCACAAGATTCAAAAATATCTGGACGGCCTGCCTTACAACAAAGAGCGCGACGGCGAAACGTGCCGCTCGCCGCGCCGGGTCATTCGGCATGGCACGGCCCATTGTTTCGAAGGCGCTTTGTTCGCTGCGGCCGCGCTTCGCCTGCAGGGCCGCCGCCCGTTGATCCTGGATCTGGAGTCGGTTCGCGATGACGATCACGTGATCGCCGTGTACCGGGATTATGAGTGCTGGGGCGCCATCGGGAAATCGAACTATTCCGGTCTGCGCTTTCGCGAGCCCGTTTACCGCTCCCTTCGCGAGCTCGCCATGTCGTACTTCGAGCACTACTACAATCTCGACGGAGAAAAGACGCTCCGGGCTTACTCAAGACCGGTCAATCTGCAGCGTTTCGACAGGATCGAATGGATGACGGCGGAACAAGATCTCTGGCCGATTCCTGAATATCTCGTGGGTATTTCCCATACTGCGATCCTGACGCCGCGTCATAAGCGAATGTGGATGGACCAGCGTTCATTTGATGCCGGGATTGTCGGCCGCGTCGAATAAGGGGAATTGGCGCGGGGATGAGCGATGCCCTTGTGGGATAATCCACAGCGCCCATGGAACAGAAACAGATCGTCAGAGAGATCGGAACGCAAACACGGGCGTTGTTTCCGCTATTCCGTTATCTCGTGCTCCAGACCGAAACGCATGCTTTCTGTCTGGCCCTTGCCTGCGCAGCTCTAATCGGTTTCTACCCGTTCTGCTTTTTGATCCTGTCGCTCACAAAGAACACCCTGCACTGGGATGGCGCATACAACGTCACGTTGGCGGCGCTCTATGAATACTACCCAACCGAGCCGGAATTTCTGATTCGCAACCTCAAACTATCCATTGCCTCCTCGGGCAGGACTCTGCAGATGCATACCGTCTTTTGGATTCTGCTCGGCGCTGCGGGTGTTTTCATTCCCCTGGAAGCGGGCCTGAACAGGCTTTGGAAGGTTCCTCACGATCGTCCGTACTGGCACAATCAATTGGTTGGTCTGTCGTTGACCGTGATCTGCGTGGCTCTCGCCCTGGTTTTTGTCGGGCTGACAGCCGTTTTTCAATCGGTGGCGGACTTCATCATGCCGATAACATTCATGCGCCGTTTTTCCGACTACATCATTCTCAAAGCAACGGCGGTTTCCTTCTTTTCGATTGCCATCCTGCTCTTCTATAAACTTCTGCCAAACAGAAAGATCGATACGCTGCAGGTTTTGCCGGCGGCCATTCTCGCCGGCATGGTAGCCGAGATCGTGAAAGACGTATACGTCGCAATACTTCCTCTGATGGACATCGGCAGCAGTCAGGGAAGCCAGGGCCCGTTCTACATTTCCGTCAGCTTTGTCGTGCTCGCGTATTTCGAGACTTTTGTTGTCCTCGGCGGCGCTTTTCTGGCTACGCAGACCGACGCTTATCCCTGGATGGGTATCATTCGTCGAAGGAAGAAGGCGGATGGCTCGGAGATTCCGACCGTTATCCGGTGAGCGTTTCCAAACATGAATCATGCCCTCGTCACAGACGTAAAGTCTTTTCGAAGAGCGGCGACAATCGCAGTTCCCGTTGTTGCTTTCGAAACCCGGCGCGTCTGAGGAATCCATCAACGAGCGTCCATCTTTGAAAACGGAACCCCGTTCCCGCGAAACTATGACCACGAATTCGTGACCGAGAAGATGCTCTTCCTGACGGAAACCATCTTCCTGAGCGCGGCGATTTTCTAAGACTCGACTTTCATCTTCTTCGGATCGGAGACGATCGTCTTCATCGTGAAAGCAATCATTTGCCTCACGAATTCCATTTTCCCCACGATGGACACAAGAGTCTTCGTGCCGGAGACGTTGTTTTCCGCCTCAAATGCCAATTTGTTTGCGAGGCAGACAAGTTCAACTGTCCCAAATCCAATCGACGGTGTCGCGATGATGACGGAGGGGTGCCCTTGTGGGTAGTTCCAGGCCGTTTTACTTGTGCGGTTGGATGTCGCTGTAGCTTGGATAGCCTGGCGCCGGCGTCGCGCGCAAGATCGCGCGAAGTATGGCTTCGGAGACCGCCTCCGCGGCAAGCGCGCCGAGAGCGGTGACGTTTGCGCGGGCGGCGGAGGCGCTTGTGGACAGCGCGAATAACGTATCCCCGTCGCCCATCGTGTGCGCAGGGTTGACGGCGCGAGCGATGCCGTCATGGGCCATCTGGGCTATTTTCTTCATGTGGGCTTTGGTGAGACCCGAGGCGTTCGTGGCAACGACGCCGATGGTCGTTGCTTCTCCGGCATTCATCTCGCCGCCGCGTCCGGATCGATACATCTCCATCACATCTACAAAACCGCTTCCATCGTTCGCGCGTGCGCCGGCGATCGTCTTTCCTGTCTTTGGGTCGATGATGTTGCCGATGCAATTCACTGCGACGATGGCGCCGACAACGATTCCGTTCGACAGCTTAATGCTTGACGTCCCAATACCGCCTTTCATCGGATTTCCTTCGCCGCATTTTCCAATCGTCGCGCCCGAACCCGCGCCGACACTCCCTTCCGGGACTTGACCTGTTTTTGCAGCTTCGCACGCCTTGTAACCGGCGCCGGCGTCAGGCCGGATCTTGGGGTCGCCGATGCCGAGGTCATAAAGAATTGCCGCCGGAACGATGGGAACCCGCGCGACCCTCGTATCAAACCCGATATCGTGTTCTTCGAGGTAGCGCACGACTCC